>Ga0116227_10000758_pt1 | contig 66362 bp, 53 predicted proteins | sample S1TSphgellanicum_FD_89693 | JGI IMG/M metagenome (GOLD analysis project Ga0116227, IMG submission 89693) | Host-associated microbial communities from peat moss isolated from Minnesota, USA - S1T2_Fb - Sphagnum magellanicum MG | ecosystem: Host-associated > Plants > Peat moss > Unclassified...
ACAAGAGAGCAGCTTATGTGAGCAGCAAGCTGCCATAGGACTCAATTCACAAGAGTCCTGTTAAGCCCCTTTTCCCTTCAGGGTTGGGGCCTTTGCCTTTCACTTCACAGGCGAAGGCAAAGGCAAAGCAAGAAACAACCTGTGTCCTATGTATATGTCTCCTCCAGAGTAATTGAAGCTTTTTTCAATACATCTCAAAGTGTAAGTGTAAATGATTCACACTTACACTGGATTTACACACCATATATATGGCTATTGACACTTACACGCACAACATTAGTTACAACCCACAAAACCCTTTGCACTGAATCAGTGTTTTTCTTTCCTGGCGAAATTGGGGAATTTTGTGGGATTTTTTTTTTGTTTTTTCTAGTGTAATTTTGATTATTTTTGCTATTTTTTTGTGTAAAATTTCGCCAAAATTTTGACGTAATTTTTATTAAACAACAACAATGACACCCATAAAGCAATAAACTAATCCCTTTGAGAAGGGAAAGTGAAGGGCCCATACATGGTACATGGCACATGATCTTGACTTTGCTATGTTTGAGTGCAATTCTAACCCTCTAAGGCCTAAAATGTCAACAATACTTCTACTAAAAAATGTAAATACCCAAATAAGGCAAGATTGAAGACCCAATCAGAAACAGAGTTTCTTTTTTGTTTTTGGGGGCCAATTTTCACACTATAGCAACAAAAAAAATTGGGAATTCTCATTTTGTTAGTGTAAATTCAATGTGTTCAACACTTGGAAAATGAGTTAAATTCTTTTTTCTTTCACTACGTATGATAATATTTTGTGATTCTCACATATGGACAACAAAATGTGATCATTATTAGAATAATTAAAAAAGAAGAATGTGAAAAAATAAGCTTTAAAAAATGAAAGAAAATTGCAAAACTTTAGTAACCACAAAATTGGCAAAAAAAAAAGAGACCCTGATTAGAAACCACTTACATTTAAGTTAGAAAAAAAAGGGTTCCACTTGAGAACTTTTGCTTAGCTTTGTTTCATATTTCATAGCTGCATTTAAGTTGGGAGTGTAGTTGACATGAAAGCATGAGATCATCTGTTGAATAGGATTGTGTGTGGGCTTGAAATTGGAGGAGGACACCCTTGTTCTTTCACTTGAAGGTGCCCTTCATTTTGAAAGTTTGGATTCAACATTGCCCTTTGTGGGGGGTGAAAGTCATTAACGATTAATGCCCTTCACAAATTCTTACATCAGCTTTTCATTACATGACATATACCAATACGATTATACGATATGAAATTTGCCTCAAAACTTGATTGCACATAGTGAATAGAACACAAATATGAATGCATATATGAATTTTTTTGAATGCTCCTTGAGTTGCTCCAAACCTAAATCAAAACAACATCACCAAATGAATGTCATTTTTTTGATAATCACACAAAATATATTGCACATACATATATATATATATAGAAGATTACATATAAGTAACATAGGAAATTAATTCAAATTGATTAAAAAAGCCCATTAACAAATTTGTGCATATCTTAATTTTCAGGTGTTCAAGAAGTAACTCAGACATCATATATATGTATTTAGATATATAGGTTTTTTTTTAAAAATGTGAAGGGCTCAATTTTCATATTACAATTAACATTGGATTGCATTTTGCAAGGTTCTAATTTTTATTTTTTTGGCCATGAATTAGAAGGGCAATACCCCTATGAAGAAGAAGAAGAAGAAGAAGAAGAGGGGCATTGTGAAGGCTCCACTTGTAAGGCCCTTCCCTTTTTCTTTTCCCCTTTAGATCTCTCATTTTGGCACACAACCCAAAAAAGGGCAACAAAAAAAGCCGCAGCCAGCGGGCGCTCTCGACAATATTCTCGCATGATGGGCGCCGTCGCTCGCCAGCCATTGGAGAGAGAGAGAGAGAGAACACACTTATTACAACGTTGATGTTGCGGGAAAAAGAAAAGCCAAAAACCTTCTTGTCAAGATTTGTAAACGGAGTTGTCCTAATCTTGACAAGAAGAGAGAGAGAGAGAGAGAGTTTAGGCGATTCAAGTTTTGGTGACGACTTGGTGTTTTGCCAAATTTAAACGAGAGAGAGAGAGAGAGAGAGAGAGAGTGTGTGTGTGTGTGTGTGTGTGAGAGAGTGTTTTAGGCGATGAAAAGTGGGTTTTGGTCCAAATTGCAAAACTGGTAGTCGGTTGTAGAACTTGATGGGAGTGAGTTGGTAGTCTCTTTCTTGGAGCTCTTTCTAGTCTTGGAGCTATTACTAGTGTTTGCTTGTTTGTTTGTTTGCTTGTTTTTTTCTGTGAAGATTGCCTATTGGTACCTAAGTTTGTGTGTCACCTACATCGTGCTGTTCCCTTTTTGGGGGAGAAAAAGGCATTTCTACAAAGAAAGAAGATTGATTGAACCTTTCTTGTCCTTAGCTGTGGTTGTTGTTGGGAAGAGAGTGTTCTCATAATGAGGTGGGAGTGTGTTGTAGTCAGTATCCGAGAGAGAGAGAGACAGAGAGAGAGAATGAGAGAATATGAGGTTTTTGTCAGAATCCAGAACTGTAGGCATGTGATGTGAAGCTACCTTGTCGGGTGTTGTCAGCAGTAGTTGTTGGGTGGGGAGGAACTCTTGCCAAGCTTTTGTATGTTGTGATGGTGTAATTGCTGTTCATCATTTGCACGCAATCAAAGAGTTTCTTACACTTTTCTCTCTTCTCACTCTCTCGTGGTGCCCCCATCATCATCAGCCTTGGAGTGGAGTTCAAAAGTAGGAAAGCCTCGCTGCTTTACAGCTGCAGTTGCTTCTCCTCCGGCCTCCTGGAAAGGTTCCTCACTCTTTTGTCAGTAGCGTCGTCTCTGACTGTTTGGGTCTCGACTCCTTCCTCCCTCGTCTGCTATCCTCCTGAGTTGAAGAATACTTTGGTGGGTCTTCTTCTTCTTCCACAGTCTATTCTCGGGGGGGAAGGAAAGGGGGATTTGGGTGTTGCCCCATTTTTTGGTGTCTAGACCTCTCTCTCTCTCTCTCTCTCTCTCTCTCTCGCATGGTGTTTTCCTGCATGAAAAGGAATTGTTGGGTCTCTCAAGAAAAGCTAGTGTGGGAACTCAACAAGAGGAGGGCAGAAGGGCGTGTCGAAACTTTGTGTGCAACACTATGGCAAAGGGTGGAGAAGGAGGAGGTATGAATCCTTCTCCCACTCCTGAAAGAGCAAGCTCCATGAGTTCTTCTTCTACTTCTTCGGGGCGCATCTTTTCAGTTCACATCAGCACACGGAGACGTCTTCCTGATTTCTTGCAATCAGTGAACTTGAAATATGTGAAACTTGGCTACCATTATCTCATCACCCATCTTGTGATTTTGCTCTTCATCCCCCTGCTGCTCGGAGTCCTATTGGAGGTGGGTCGGCTGAAACCCGATGATATGTGGCAGCTATGGGAGAATCTGAAATTTGATCTTCTCAGCTTGGTCACCTGTTCGGTGCTTCTCGTCTTCTTCTTGACAGTGTATGTGATGTCGAGGCCGAGACCCATCTACCTCGTTGATTACGCATGTTACTTGGCACAAGAGCCATTAAAGGTTTCCATGAATTATTTCTTAGAGCACACAAAGATGTCTGGGTTGTTTGATGAGAAGAGCATCGAGTTCCAGCAAAAGATCTTGGAGAGATCTGGGCTGGGAGAAGATACCTATCTTCCTCCTGCTGTGCACACCATTCCACCATCCCCAAGCATGAAGCTAGCACGGGAAGAGGCAGAAGCTGTTATGTTTGGTTGCTTGGATGAGTTGTTTGAGAAAACAAAGGTGAAGCCAAAGGACATTGGTGTGCTTGTTGTGAATTGTTCTCTCTTCAATCCAACGCCATCTCTGTCAGCCATGATTGTTAACAAGTACAAAATGCGGGGTAACATCCGGACTTTCAATTTGGGAGGAATGGGATGTAGCGCAGGTGTGATCTCAATTGATCTTGCACAGGACATTTTGCAAGTTCATGGTGGTACATATGCCATAGTTGTGAGCACAGAAAACATCACACAGAACTGGTACTTTGGGAATCGCAAGTCCATGCTCATTCCAAACTGCCTGTTCCGACTAGGTGGGGCTGCGATTCTCCTCTCCAACAAGAGAAGAGACAGGGCAAGATCCAAGTACAAACTCAACCATGTTGTGAGGACTCATAAGGGAGCTGATGACAAGTGCTACCAATGTGTTTATCAGGAGCAAGATGAGACAGGATATATGGGAGTGTCACTCTCTAAAGAACTCATGGCAATTGCAGGGGATGCCCTGAAGACAAACATTACTACTCTGGGACCTCTTGTACTCCCTCTCTCTGAACAGATCTTATTCTTTGCAGTCCTCGTTGCTCGTAAGGTTTTCAACTTCAAGGTGAAACCTTACATCCCTGATTTCAAACTTGCATTTGAACATTTCTGCATTCATGCAGGAGGACGAGCTGTAATTGATGAGCTTGAGAAGAACCTGCAGCTTTTGCCAGAGCACTGTGAAGCTTCACGAATGACTCTTCACAGATTTGGGAATACATCCTCATCCTCTATTTGGTATGAGTTGGCGTATACTGAGGCAAAAGGAAGGATGCGGAAAGGCAATAGAATCTGGCAAATTGCATTTGGTAGTGGATTTAAATGCAATAGTGCTGTCTGGCAGGCCCTGCGCACCATAGAGCCCTCACAGAAATCACCCTGGGCCCATTGTATTTCTCAGTACCCAGTGAAGATTCCAGATGTGTACAAATTTTAATGAACACAATAGTAGACTTGGTCTGCTGGCCAGTTGCGGTAGTATTTGCTCGAATTGATGGGTGACTTTGCCTTGAATTTCTTGGTCATACCATATGGTTTTGACTTTTGACATTAGTCAGAGTTAAGGTGCTCTCTGGCGAGGTTAGTATTTGCATGTAAAACACTCACTTGAGATCACTACAGGACCTTTAAGTAAATTGGGTTGTTCATATTACAGTTTTCCGGTACGGCAATTGTTGTCAGTCCCATAGTTTCTGTTTGGATGGTAGCAAGCAGCATGAAATTGCTCTTCCTGTCGTACTCCAGATCATTCGAACTGCACTTGTAGTGACTTCTTCTATATGAAAGGACAATACATTCCACTTGCTTGTGGTGTGAGGGAGACTGATTTACTGAATTATTGAAGCATTTGGGTTACACCATTTAGGTAGATCCCTACTGCAACTGTTTTTGATTCAGAAATCTTCGAAACTGATTCATCCCAGGCCACACTGCAAAGTCAGAGTGAGCAGTCTTCTTGAGAGTCTGATGAGTTTAGTAACTTGTTCAGATGTGTGATGATTCTCAAGAGTGGCTTTGTTTGCGTCCTGTGGACATTTTCCCAGCAAGGAAGTGAAGAGCATACAACTATAGTCAGAACTAGGATCCTTCTAGGAACATTGTGCTTGGAGACCTGAAATGAGAAGGAAGAAGGGCTCTTCTTTACGATACCCTGTCCCTCTCTCTGCATTGGATTCTGAGTACTGTGCAACACTTGTGGTCGGTCTTGAATTCTACTCTATTGCAGATTTATTGACCATTATATTTGAATACTCCTTGCACAACATGAGCAGATAGGGAGAAATCATTCTGTCCTAGAACACAACCATAGTATGTGCCTAATTAAGTCAGTTCTTGAGAGCTTTGAGGTAAGAAATGTGGAGTTAACTACAAATTGCAGGAAGGTTCTTGTGTCCTGAACACATGTCTGCCTGGTGAAGAAGGCTTGGGAAGTTTTCCCAGCCAGAACGGCTTTTGGGTGATGAGAACATTTGGAAAAACCACCAACCCCTTGTGACATGAAAGCACATATACACACACACAGCCCTCACGAGATCTGGGAGTGATGTTTGTTCCTTTGTTCGTGGTATAATGATGCCCATGTCTGGAGTCCTGCACAGACTTTAACAGCCTCAAAGCTGCAGAAGTAGTTGCAGTGACTGGAAAAACTGTGATGTCAGAAACCCAGTGACCAACCACCCCATCATGACCATAACAAAGCCGCACACCTACTACACACACACACACTCTCTCTCTCTCTCACTTTGGACTCCTCTCAAACAGCAGCTTCAGAGATCTGGCATGAAAAGTCTGCTCCTGCCATCATGCTCCCCGCGTCTAGAATTCATTTGGGCACAGCAATCAAAGCTTTCTTTTAACATACACTCCTCAATGCTCCGGAGAGCCAGAGCGAACCAGCACCCACCAGTGCACCATCCACTGAATGCCTGTTATGACTCAGTTGTGGAAAAAGGGCTGTTTTTGCTACCTACCTACTAACAACCTGCACTCCTCCTCATCCCAGGCCTGTGCACTGTTTTTTTTAGGAATTTTTGTTTGTAGCCAAAGTGGCAAATCATCCATAGGAAGATGTAGAAAAAGTGACGATCATCCTTGGGAATAATTTAGCCAAATCTGGCTATAAACCAGATATGAAGTACAAAACTTTAATCATCCTTGTATCTCTTTGGCTACACACTCAAAACCAAATATAGAAATTTGGTAATTTTTTTTTTTTTTTCTCTCATATCTGGCATATGAAAATCTCTTCATTTTTGAATTTTGAATGTTTAAAGTCATTTTTTGGTGATATTTTGCCAAAAAAGAACGATTGAGCTGTCAATATGAACTAGCACTATTGACACCATCTTCTCATTATTACAAAATGTGAGTATAGTTCACTAGTCCCTGTTCACTAAACCAGTAAATTCACTGCTTTTTCATTGATTCCCATTCATTATAACCAATGAATTCACTCAAAATCCAATGAAATCACTTGGTGTACAAGGACAGCTTTTGTTGTAATGTTTAGATGGCTCTTATGAGACTCAGTTGTGGATGAAGCTCAACTGAGTTAATATCTGGTCCCGCCTGGGTAACCCATTCTGTAAGAAGTAGGTCTTACATATAAGTAATATAGGTAAGAAAATAGATAAGTAGATGAAACTTGTACATAAACAAGGGGCTGTTTTTACTACCTACCTACTAACAACTCACTTGCAGGTGAGTTATTAGTAGGTAGGTAAGAAAAAAAGAAAAGAAAAAAAAGCAACTAAGCTAACCACAGTGGTCAACAAGGGAACTGGAATCCAACAGAAAACAGACCACTTACCTAATCCATCATCCTTCATGGTGTGTACTGGTGGGTGCTGGTTCACTTTGGCCCTCATCTCTCTCCTCTGGCAGCCAGAGTCTGTCTGGAGTGTTGCAGAGAGCCCTGGCGCAGCTTGAGTCAGAGGCTTGGCACAAAAGTCTTCTCCTATTCATTGCAACTGCATAATGGATGATGGCTTCTAACTTCTCACGAAGATCCATTAAATGGGGTTACCAGAATGCAGTTAGGTTTGATCTGGTTGTCAGCAAAACATGCATGACTTTCCAAGCTGTTTGTTTTCTTTATAGACTTTCATGTTGTACAAAGCATATGTACTTTGTGATAAGGTTTTTTGGGAGTACAATAGAGTTATCCAGAAAGTACCCCAAACTGGAGCTACTGGACCCCAGTTTCATCAAAACAAGGGACTAAATGAAAAGTAATGATAAAAAGCAGTTTTTAAAAATATATATTAATAGGAAAAAAGAGAAAAAAAAATGGGGACCCAACTAGTTTTGCACTGAAATTCATCCTCTCAAGAATTTCACCCTCAGTTTTGGAATTACCTTGCCTGTGGGCTTAGCTGCTGATCATAAGTTAAGCTTTTCCTATAATCAAAACCTTTGACAGAATAAGACACTGTAAACCTTCTAAACTGATACTGAGTTTTATGAATCAATGCCCAATTTCACCCAGTTTATGGCTACACTCAAATTGACATGAAACGGGGTTTAGAGGGTTAAACTCGGGACCAAAGACAGGGTGACTTTATGGATAGCTTTAATGCAACCAGAAACAAGATTAGTTTGCCAGTCAAGCTCACTTGATGATCCAAAACTAAAGAGCTCACTCCAGCCCAAGTGAGAAGAAGGTTTTTCCAGCCAAGCTCTGGATGCTCTATGCGTATGGTTCACATGTCTATAATAATACCATAGTACCTGGGCCAGTTCGACACTAATTATAATATCTTTAGAAATGTTGAAACTTTCAAAGGAAAAAAATCATGTTAAAAAAAAAATCATTTGTGGAAATGGAATTCTCAAAAATAAATTATTTAATTGACACTCGCGTATCAAAGTGGCCAAGGTACTAACTACTACTACAGTAACAAGTTATATAATATTACAACTGGTTTTGGTGTGTTTTATTGAGGTACTTTTTTCCCTTAGTTTGTACATGATCATCTGTTGTGTTCCAGTTTTGGTTTTTGTTGCGGGTTCTACTACTCATGACACCAATCAAGAGACTCATGGGCTGGGGAATACCAGTTACGGTCTGGAACTGGCTCCTGGTAGAACTAATGAAAATGGTATCTCATCCTGCCAGGCTTCATGCATTCCGTAGTATGTATGCCAGGGCCCAGAAGAAACCTCTGGCTTGGGGAGGGAGGGAGGGAGGGGTAACTTACAAACTACTCAAAGTGCTCAATGATCGATGGATCTACCTAATACAACTTTCTTTTAAATGTTTCATGTTTTAATCGATGACTTGAGATCAACTAAAATGAAATTTATTTCTGTTGTTGGGTGCTTGATCTATTCGTATTGTTATGGCGGTGGACACTTGCACAAAAAGTGTTGACCCCCTAACCTTAACCCTAGGTGTTGTGACCTATCTTCTTTTACAACGACCTACATGTGCCCACAAATTTTTTGGGTACCCAAACGACACAAGACAAACTGGGGTGCGAAAAACCTTGAGAATAAATGTTAGTATTAGGAAGACAAATTTCAAGGAGCCAATGAGATGGCTGAAATGCACTAGGAAAAAATCTTAACATTTCAATGAGGTTAAAAGTACATTGAGAGACATTGTGTCACCAAGGTCAAGGTAGTTACCTCACTGAGGTGAATGCCATGTACTGAGTTCGAAACAGAAAAAAGTTATAGTACTTCTTTGTTCTTTTGGTGTCTTCCCAGCTTTTTCTTGGCACCTCAATATCTGTCCCAAGACTTAACTTAGTAGCGAGGGGTAACTTAGGGGGCGAGAACGGCCAGTTTTGGCATAGTAGGCCATCAACTGCTTAACTGGGAATGAAATTTTAGAAAACAAAAATAACTAGGTAGGACCCAAACTAGTTTTTCCACCAATTTTTGGTGGTAAACTGAGTTTCATCCCCTCTTTGCTTTCTCGTGAGCGCCTCCACTGCCGCTACATATATTTTCACGGCTCCTACCTGTACAACTACTACAATTACTCTTGAAGCTTGTGCATTAAATGCTGAGTTTCAGCATTTCATACTAAGATTTAATAAAATTTCATTACTTTTGCTGATACCACTGAAAGAGGGGATAAGGGGGGGGGTGAACGAGAGGGTGACTTTACAGATAACTTGAATGCTTGAATTTTTAATTCTGAAAAATTTGCTGCAGAAGTAATAAAGCTAATAATAAAATCACAATTATCTTCAAAGCATTACTATTCTGCTTGTGATTAGATGGTTCACATTTTATGTTGGGGGAGTGTGCGATGTTCCAGAAAAATTAGTGATAGGCCAATTAATGTGACTCCTTATTAAATTGTAAAGAACTGTTGGGTGCACCCACTCATCTAATAAATGGAAGGAACAATAAGTAAGTCCCTCACAATATGTTGTTTGTTCAGCTTTCAAAGGCAAAAAAGTCTTGCCATTGAAGTAAGTAGAAGGCAATGAGTTGAAAACCCCTGAAATTCACATGAGTAAATAATAAGCTCCCAGACTTTTTTTGTTTCAGCCATGCTGGGAATTATTAAAATGTCAGGACTGCAATGGCAGTAGGTAAGGTGTTTGCAATGCAGAGCTGTGTTTGATCATGCAAGATATATTGCACTTGGAACCTGAGCAATGAGATAGGAAGGAAGTCTGCCTCAGGTGATTTGCCAATAACTCTAACTCCTCTGCATCAAGTGTCTGTCAACAAAGCATTATATACCATATTACCTTGGCAGCTTTGGCATGAATTAAATTATTTTTTTAATCTGTCAAATTTTCAAAAAAGGTTTTTTTTTAAAAAAATTATTAAAAAAAATCTCTGGTAGTCTTGGAGGGTGGCTACTAAATAGAGGTCCACCTCATTTCTATAAAAATATCAAATTGTTTTAAACAAAGGTACCTTACAATAATAAATTTTAATCTTTACTATCAAATTTTCAAAATTAAAAATCCAAGCGCCAAACTTGAAAATAAAGTTAAATTAATTATTCGACATTTGTGTGCCAAATCCACCAAGGTCTTGCACTACAATGTACACTAGTTTTTACAAATGTTATAATCGAACACTTCAATAGTGCAAGACCTAGCCTGTTAATAGACACACATTGCCCTTGCCACCATTCAAAATAACTCCTATGAGTGAATGCCTGGTTTTGACATATTGTGCTTCAATTTTTTCAAACATCCAACCAAGGTGGTGTCTTTTGTGTTCATTTACGGTTGTAAATTAGGGCAAGTATATAAAAAAAATTGCCCATCCTTATGATATAATAATGTTTGGTGATGGGAGGTGAATTGTCACATTCTAGTCCATATAATTGATCATAAATGTGTTCAAACATGGTGGGCTAGCACTTTTAATGTTTGGTTATGGGTGTGATTTGAGGCAACTTTTTTTAATTTGTAACAAACTATGGGGTGATGGGGTTTGGTTTGTCACATTAAACAATTGCAACTAATCATAAATGTGCAAAAATCGCATATAAGTTACAATCCTCAAATATGACCTAAGGCAATTAAACATAGCAACAAATTATGTTAACACAATGTGATATTTGCATCTTGCAAATAAGCACGTTTATGAGCACACCTTTTAAATTCCCCCAATTTTTTTCACATTGCATTCCACCAAAAGCATCACACTCACACGTTATTGGGGCAAATATAAATTTGTTTGAGCACTAACTCATTCATTTATACTCTTCTTGGTTTTTTAAAGTATGCCTTCCCTACTTAGTACCCACTAGTGTGATAAATGAACTTCAATCTTTCTTATAAATCCTAGTTTTCAGTGCCATAATGTTGAGACATAAAGTAGAAGTTTAGAAATCAAATATAAAAATAATGTAAAATGACAAAAATCATATCTAAAAGTGCCAAATGAATTTCATGAGATAGGAACTCAATGTATGTCTAAGGTTTAGAAGGAGAAATTCAAGAATTTTTTATACTATTGTTGGGTCCAACAATTTGTAACTTCCACAACCAAAAGGGAATTTAAAGAGAATTGGTTTTTGCATATTTCAACATGCATTGAATTTTAGTGCACTACATATTAAGATTGTCACTCGCAACCTCCACATCAACAACATACCTCAACTTAGTGTGAGAGGGTTTTTCAAATTTCCAAACTCTCATTTCCTCCATTAAACACATGCACTTTTAACATAAACTAAACTAACTTTTTTTATAAAATTTCCTGGTTTGTGTATAGGAAAGAGATCAAAAACATACATCTTGTAGAACCAAAACACACCCCCTATTTGCCAAAGGTTGTTGTTAGTAGGATTAGGGTTATCATGATGTTGAATGCACCTTGTAGGTGATGAAATGACATGTTGGAACAACCAAAAACAAACAAGGAGAATGTTTAGCTTCACCTTGCATCACAAGCAAGACACAAAACACCAAAGGCAATAACAATGTTGGGTGCATATTCAATTTGGTGAGTTGAAACTAAATGTTCCAATTATTAAAAATTGAATTGGAATTAGGTTTGATTTTTGGAGTAATTTTGGAACCAAAACCAAAATTGAGATTTTTGGCCAAAAAAACTATAACTAGGTGCCAATTGTAGGTTAATTGGAAGTTAACATGTCAATTTTAGTTTGGGTTACCAACCAACATAGCTAATTTTCAATACCAAAACCAAAAAAATTATTGGAAAATTAACCAAACTCAAAACATGATTCCTTATTTCATTTATGTATATAATTGTAACCAATTTTTAAAAGCCAAAATTAGAGGTTTTTCACAAAAAATAAAAAATGCTCAACATTATTTAATAACGTCCTTGCAACAAGTGGTTGAGGCAAATGGAGAAACAAGTCAAGATGCAATGGCAAAAAGAACAAGTTCTTTGAGGAAGTCATATAGGTTATGAAACATACTACTAACCTCCCTTTCAAATCATTTGAATGGCAAGATAATGTTTAAGAAAATAAACTGAACAAGTATGTTAACAAAGCATTTAAAGAAGCAACAATGATTTTTTGGACATTAATTATACAAAAATGTGGACTATCAATTACCTTACAACAACTTGAGATGAAGGTGGCAAAATTTACACAAACTAGACCTATACACCATTTTGAAATGGTGTACCAAGAACATTTGGTGGCATTGGTTCAAGCATTGACACCTTAATTTGAGTATTTGACAAGTAAAAAAGACTCAATCTATGGAGTACAAGCTTTGATTAACAACTCGTGTCACTCATTATACCATAATTGGCAAACATTGTATATTTAACACAAGTACAATGCAAATCACGTTAGGAATTTAAACTAAACATGAATTTAAGTAAGCAACAATTTTGTGTTTGTGCTTTGGCCAAGCGATTAGGATGTTCAAATCAAGTTTATAGTGCCATCCTAAAGTTTTGCAAATAGTTAACCATGAATACTGCAATAAATGTAGTGGATAGATTTTTACCAAGATTTTACATTTTCAAGAGTGAAAGAGTATGTGATGACTAAAGATATCAAACTATACAACCTGTTAAACATGAAAGGCCATGTAAAAGAAGGTTCAAATTACTTCTTTTTTATTCAAGGAATTTCTTATTTTTCTTCAAGAGGTCTTATTCCAAGTGGAATTTTTCCAACCAATTGTCATCTAGATTGATTTTTCATAGCCATGGTTCACATATTACCTTAGAAGCAATAAAGTAAGCATAATAGTTTAGATTGGATATAATCACATTGTTTTCACACACATCACCACCATTCTATGTATCTGCTTCAAGCTTTTCAAAACAACATTTAGAAAAAAAATTGAATGAAGTTGTAATTAAAAAATATTATAGAATTAACAAAACAATATTACACTAGCTTGATGAATAGACAAAAAATTGAATCATTTATTGACCAAACATAACATCAAATTAAGGTTTAAGATTATAGGAATATGGCCATTAAACTTTGAAGCCATGGATGACAAGACTTAGCCCTTAGAAATTTCATAATTGCATATAACAAGGAAGATGAAGATAGTTGCATATCAAATGAGGGTGTTGAACATAGTCAATAATGGGGGGAAAGGTCTATTATTATGGAACTATTGAATATAATAGGAATAATTGATTATTGCAACTATTGTAAATGACCTTAATGATAGATCAAAATTTGAACATGAATATATGTAGACATGGGCCAAGGAATCTTGTAATGATACATGATGAACTTGAAGAATTTATTGAACATGTAGTTATCTTAAATGAGACTATTTCATAATGATAATTCAAGAATTCCAAACCTCTACAAATATAACCTCGGAATCTTTGGGTTTCTCTAAGTTGTTTTCATTACCCCATTTGCTTGCTTAAAAAAAACTAGGGGCAAATAATTTTTTGTGGATTACTTTGAGTCACATGTAACATTTGATGAATACTTAAATATCCAACAACAAAAGGGCATGAAAAATGGAATAGTAGTTTAAGAATTAAACAATTTAAGCAAAAGGAAAGGGATAAAAAATTGTCAAACAAATGGTTGATTCCTTGATTATGGCTAAATGAACAACTAAAAGATTCATTAACAAATGTGGAAGCAAATAATTCATATGACCTTGGTATGCAACCATTATCAAAGAAATATATGATTGTTTTCACCATAAACTTCAAGCAAGTTTATGAGCTTACCCATTAAGGTACAAAGGTGTAAACTTTGACATCACATTATAAGCTCAACACCACAAGTAGGAGCACAAAAAATAATCACAAATTTGAATAAAATGAATATCATGAATAATAGGGTGCCAAAGGGAAGAGCAGCACCATTACTTATAATAATAAATGTCACAACCCTACCTTGGGAGAGTGTGAGGATGAAACTCACACTCCCAAAGTTGAGACTTGGGAGTCCTCTGGGACTCCCGAAACTTCAAAGCTCGATTGCAGGGGTCAAAACACCTCGCATTGAGGTGTTCTTTATATCATTGGAAAGCTATTGAGGTTTAAATGTTGAAAATGGGCTTGCATGGGCCATGTGGACATCTGCAGCACAAGTTATGGCAAAAAGAAAGGCCGGGAGTCAAATTGTCAACCACTAAAAGTCAGGATTCGACTTCACCCCGATGCGTGCAAGTGAAGTGCGGCACACCGTTGGAAAGCTCTCAAGGAGAGTTACAAGTTTGCTTCAGACCTCATCCCAATCGGAGGTTTGAGCAAAGAGTTATGATCGCTCAAAGCCCTAGGAATTCAAACCGGGATAATTTTGGGATTCCTCCTTGGGAGTCCTGGGACAAAATGCCATTTGAATGTGGGTGCCACGGAAAGGCATAGAATATACTATATGGGGGAAGGTGGTGGCTTCCCTCAAATCCGGGCCGTGGTGAGTCAAGTGAGTCCAGAATTGCCCGTGGCTTGTCCTAGCACCAAGGGTGCCCCAAAATGTGAACTAACCAACTTGTTGGTCGGTTTGATGCAGGTTCGAGTAACTGAATAGCTTGTCACTTCTTCTTAGTCCCATCTCGGAGCTTCAACACACCCCTCTACCCCTTTTAGTGCTAAGAGCTGGGAGCATGCCCCGAGTCCCCCACAATTCCGCAATTTGAGTAACTTAGGCCCAACTTGGGGCTAACCAAGGACTTGGGAGCGCGTCAAAAAAGGTCCATTATGAACACCTACAACAAAGGCAAAGAATAAGAAACTAATTAGAAAGGTAGGAATCCATTCATGATCAACAATAGAAAGGACCATGAATAAGACAAGGAAAAGGGACAACCATAAACAAGTGGTGAAGGTGAAGAGCACTTGCACATCACTAGTAGCTATGCACTCCAAGTAAGAACACTACAAGTAAAATATTGAATGTGTGGGTATATGTTGGGAGGCATAGGTATGTCAACATCAAATAGAATATAATTATACATATTCATTGTAATGAATTCAACTTTTTTTAATTTTGATAGTCATGTTAGGAAGAGGTAACCTTTACCATTAGGCCAACAAAGATTGTCAATAGTTTGGGGTTTGATAAGGTAGTTATCAACCAAAGTTGAATTCAATTCGATTATTGATTGTTTGTACAACTATCAATAATTAAAAGAAAGCTCCAACAAAGATAAAAAATAAAGAATTAACAATTGTAAATCCAAGGGTAGCTACATCTAGAAGCTTCACAAAGTTTTGAGCGGGTGAATGGAGGTTTTAATAGTGAGGTAGTCTAGGGAGGCAACATTATTAAAAGGACAATTTTGAAGAGTCACTTTAGTCTAAATTAACTATATAAAATGCATGTGGAAACTAGGCAACAAAAATAAAAAAGTTACAACAAATACTTACTAAGAGTAGTTACAAACTACTAAATTTATTTTTTTTAATATTGAAAATAATTACCAAGGCTTACAAAATGGACATTTTAAACATTTAATTTGGAGTTTGTTGAAAGAAGTTATGAATTATCAAAGTTTCCTATAGAACTATCTACAAATTGTTTCTCAAATTGTTTACCAAACTCTATCAAATTTATATTAAACTTCAAATTTTTTATGACTTCAAAAATTAAATCACTTTCAATTAAAACAATGGATATGGTGTCATAAAGCTCTTTCTAAAGGCTATAAGATAGATTCCTAAAAGTTCAATTTGGATTTTATTGAAGGAAGTTATGAGTTTTCAAAGTTTTGTCATCAATATATTGGTATATAGTTGGCACCAACTAGTGAGAATGACTCTACCACTTCCATATGGGAATCATTTTATAATGTTTTGGATGATGAACGATTTCTAAAGGAGCATTAGAGGTTTTGCAAAGGGTATTAACTCACCATTGAGGCCAACACTACACCTACTAAAAAAATAATGCACATTTTTGTAATTTTAACAAAAAAGAACAACATTTACTTTGAAATTAGTATTAAACTTATATTTTAAAATGTTATTATCGTTTGTTTGACCTTTCTTATACATTTTTTAAAAGATCATCATTTGATGATTTTCATGTGTTTAAAAACTTTTGTATTTTGTTTGATAGTTACCAACATTTTTTTGGCATTTTTTTCTTGTTTTCAAACTCTTTGTGGTTGATTTTATGGCCAAATTATATTGAAAAACTTATAGATATATTTGATCACTCCCACTATTTGTAGTACATACCTTTGTAGTAGAGTTTTGATTGAGTTTCATGCAAATGAATACTTGGTAATGTTTTTTTTTGCAAATGTTTCCATATTTTCAATTATTCTTTGTTACAAAAGCTTACATATTTATTTTATGGAAATATTCATCCTAGCTTTACAAATGTTGATTGAAATGGAGTAAATGGAATTTTTTTGGGGGCACAAATTAAAGGCATAGATAGGTAGTTCTATGAACTTTTTGAGTAAGGTAACATTTTTGTCTTTCACTCAACTATTTTGTGAAGGTGTGACCTATAGAGATGGAGATGGCTTGAGGAGGCATGCAGAAAAAATGTAGGAGCTATGGGAAAATATATACAAATGAAAGAAAAGAAAGAAGGCCTACGGAGGGGGTTAAGAGTTTTTTTTGCTCAATAAAATTTTCTTTTTTCCTTCATGAAGTTTCAAGTTTTATGTAGCTAAACTTTGTGTTTTTTTCTTATGGTTGAAATAAAACATGGGTAAGGTGATTGTGGGTGTTTAATGTTAGTAGGAATTAGTTTGAATGTTTTGTGGTGCATGTCAAGAAGCAAGTGGAATGAATGAGAGAAATAATTAAATGTTGAAATTAATAACAACTTGTTATAGTGATGATATTACAAAGTTTCAATTCCATTGTTTATTGCTACTATTTCTTTGGTGATTTTAATTATGTCAAACATGGGCTAGGACCCATTGTGATAACTTCTTGGTTATTCATTGAGAGGGTTAGAGAAATTAACCCACTTCTTTAACAAATTGTTAAATATATGTTTAACACAAGATCACAACCATGAACATGAATGTAAACATGAACACTAACATGATCATGAATGAGATGACGAGAATTGCAAAAGGGGGGGGGGGGGAGGGACACATTTCCACTTGTCACAAAAGAAGAGGACTGCAACATTGAATAGAATGGGAATTAAACACAAACAAAACCACCACCACAAAACCCTTGTGGTGGTGTTGATGTGCATCCAAAATTTAGGTTTCGTGGAGCCTTAATGCCCCCATGATCATCGATTAGGGACCCTTTCTTCCTTTCAAAGTTGTTGAAATACATGTGAATGTTAAAACATAATATAATTGTTCATTTTCACCTTCATCTATTTTGGTGATGGGGTAGGTAATATCCATGTGTCAAATTTAAAATTTTCATTTGTTTCATATATATATATAGGGAAGGACCACCTTGCTTTGGGGGGGTGGGCATCTTTTTCATCTTTTAACAAAAAAATATTTTAAAAACTACAAGTGCACCCAAACAAGCTTTACATTTCATCTTTGGACTTTAAGCACAAAGGAGCAAGATTGAATTTGCAGGAGACCTTCTACTGCTTATATATTCAATCATCGGCTTGCTTACCTTAGTTAAATTTTCTATTGATTAAGTGTAAACAAATTTTACAATTTAGATAATTACATTGTTAAAAAACCTCCAAAAGGTGTGCGTTTAAGGGTGAATTGGCACATTCAAATTCTTTCAACAAGACATTTAATGTGAAAAAATATATACCAAAATTTAGGTTCATATTTTTACTTGCTTGATAGTATTCATTTCACATTAAAAAAGAATCATGCAAAAATAACAATTGGCCATCATTGCACATATGTATACATATATTTGTATGTAGTTATGCATTTACATAGTTTATGGAACAAAGTTTCAACAAAACATATTGGTGAATGTTGTCTTCTCATTTGGCCTTGAAACGATTCCTATAAGTTGACCAAAACCACACATAACAAAAAATAATAAGATGATTAATTGAAAACACGATACAATGCTTCTTTGTGCCCATATCATGAGTGGAATGGACTAGTGTTGGTGGGTTTCTTAATTTATAATATTACACCTAAGGGCTCAAGTTCAAGTTCTTGTAATCCAAACTTAAACCAACATGCTTTTAATGAATACCAACACAAGAACTTGGACCATGGAATTAGCTTTTTGGTGGAATCAAAATTGTGAAAATCTATTTTTTAACACATCTTTTAATTTTTTAATGTAGTTCAAACCATGAATTGCATTTAAGTTCAATATGCAAATATCAAAAGCCACACACACTAGCCAATAAAAGAAATACCACTACTAGCCAAATATTAAATAGTGTGTAACCCAATAAACAACACAACATAATTGCTAATGAATTTAGGTTTATCATCATTAATTTCATGTGTTGATTCACCAACGGGACCACCATCATCTTTTCCTTTCATAACTACTTTGGGCTTGCAAACTAGCAAGTCCTCACATTGACTACCATAATAGCCATTGATTAGGTTTCGTGGGGAGCTTTGTTAAGTTCCATATCCTTTTGTGCAATTATAGGGGCCATAAACTTTTGTTGAATGGACTCCATATTTTATATTGAATTGTGTGGGCCATTGGGCTTGCAATCGAACAATGTATGACCATTGCAATGGGGATTACTATTAATGTGATGATATTGCATGGCACTAGAATTGTTCTTATGTAAGTGAATTGATTTTTTTTGAAGAATTGACAAGTTACTTGAATTTTATTGGTAAGTGGTCATTTTAGAATTATGTATTTATAAATTCTCTAGTTTTAGAAAATTTTATTGTACATGGAATTGAAACCAAAGGTCCTTGAATTTGAAAAAATGTGTCAAAATTAGAATTAAAAGGTTTAGGCATTTGAAAAGTTGAATTCAAATCTGCACATGGAAAACCTAACAAGTTTTTTTAAATATAAAAATTGAGATTATAGGTTTTTTTAAAAGAAAAACTAAATCATTGAATAAAATCACAAAAATATTTAATAAATTTTAAAAAAAACGTTTGTGTAGGTTGTAACTTTCAAGAACAAACTCTTGAAAAATATTAAGCCCCGTTATTGTATTACTAAAATTAATGGGCCTTTGCATTGTTAGCTTGAGAACATCAAACTTTTAAAACAATGACCCATGAAAATCATTTTCAATTCAATAACTTTTCTTCCATTGATTTGAAACTTTGCAAAATAACAATGTGTTTGTGGAAGACAAATGGGGGTAAAAATACCAAAACTATGTATTTTTATTTCATAGTTATGCATAATTTATGTTTTTGGTTTCACCAATATCCATTCACATATCTATTTTCAATGTAAATATATTATGCCATAAGTATCCTTCCTATCATGGATTTTACACATTCACAAACTATGCAAAAAAATTTAAACATTTTTAAAATCAAATTTTCAATTTTCTTTCACAAATCTATTTTATAAAACTTTCAACTTTTTACAACAAATTTGTTCTATTCAAGTGAAAGTGTTTCTAAAGGTCTTTAACATCCACTTATATACTAAATAAAAATAAACTAAACAATAAAGTTCATAGAGCCTCCCATTTCACATGGTTCATCATGTGATTTAACATGCACATTAATTTGTAACACGACTTTTAGAATAGTCATCATTTTTGAGTCATGCAGATTAATTTGTAATATTACTTGTATAATAAGTCATCATTTTTGAGTCATGCAAATTAATTTGTAATATTACTTGTATAATATGTCATCATTTTTGAGTCATGCAGATTAATTTGTAATATTACTTGTATAATAAGTCATCATTTTTGAGTCATGCAAATTAATTTGTAAAATTACTTGTATAATATGTCATCATTTTTGAGTCATGCATATTAATTTGTAACGTTATTTTTATAACGAGTCATCATTTTTGAATCATGCACTTGAATTTGTAGCATATTCTTTTTGATGAATCATCATTTTTAAATCATGCATATTAATTTGTACCATGATATTTCTAATGAATCATCATCCTTGAATTATGCACATTAATTTGTAATATAACTTTTTTGGGTGAATCATCATTTTTGAATTATGCATATTAATTTGTGCAATGATTTTTTTAAAAAAATCATCATATTTGAACCATGCATATTAATGTGTGCTAATTTTTTTTATATGAATCATTATATTTGAATCATGCACATTAATTGAAACCATAATTAATTGATAATGACTCACCAAATTACTGTTAAATTATAAATTTTCATCACCTAATTATTTATTTATTTTAATTTCCTAAATAATTACATAATTATCAAGTTATTTACATCAAATTACATGCCCATTGAATCATCCAAGGCTATTTGATAGTACTAAATGCAAAATTGGGGGCCCATGGTTTGAAAAGGTTATGATATTTTGATGTTTCTTGGAATCTTTGAATTAATCAACTTTTGGAATTCATCTATATTGTTCCACCTATTCCTTGTATTAGTTATTTTGTGAAATTTTAAGCCACCTAGTTTTTCTTTGTGTAGTACATTTTGTGTACTTACATTTTATGAACACCAAAACTTTTGTCGGCTCCAAGTTTCCATGGCAATGGTGAGTAGGTGTTCCTCCCTCTGCCTTGCCTTTCCTCAAAGTTTTTGTTCCAACTATTTATGCGTCCTAGTGTGATTGTCACCATTAAAATGCAATTATGTGAACATCTACATACATATAGAAGTGGGAGAAGCTTGGAGAATTTTTTTTGATATTGAACAATAAAGTTTCAAGATGGTGGCTAGTTACTAGTAATAAATCAGAACGAGAAATTTAAATTTCCAATATATTTTACCACCTCACCCATTTGCTATTTGCCACACTACTTATAAATGATAGGTGGGAAAAGAATGCACAATGTGGTGCTAAATGTCAAATACTTATAAGAAATCATTGCAAATGTGAACCATGATTGTTTATTACCATTTCATCATGCTCAACTAGCTCTACCCACAAGTGTGGGTTAATTTGAATTCCAAGGGAAGGTTGTAGTTATATCTTTTAAGCCTAGCCCACCCATGCACGGTGTTCGATCTAATGTTCACAATGTGTTAAGGTTAGTAAAAATGAACCCTACTCCAAACCAATGTTGGTTTGGCATTAAGTTTTGAACCTATCAAGGTAATCTTTGTAATGGGCACTAAAAAACTTTCATACCAACCTTCTCTTGGTATTGGGTTGAAGATTGATTTTGGGCTGGTATGAAGCATGTATGCACTATATACATCTAATGTGGTATAAAATTAGTACAAGGCCGGGATGACTTAATTAAGGTCTCTACTAGATTGATATTGGTACAAGGTTGGTATCGCCTCAAGTCGTACCAATCTAGTAACTTGGTCCTTGGTACAAATGTTGATGTCAGACATATTCCTATATACTAAACTACCAATGGCCAAAAGTCTTTGAAGTGCCACCTAACAACAAATCCTAATTGGCATCTGATGTGGTATTAAAATGAACTTGGCATTATCACCATCTCACTTGCTTTTGAACTACCAACCTATTGAAAGTCAGCCAATTTCTTTATTAAAATGCATGTTGCAAAGTGACCTAAAGTTGTTGAAAATTTGTGCAAGGTTCAAATTACTACACCTATTGAATTCCAAGTTTCTCTTATTCCAATGACACCCACCACATCATTGCCAAAAATGAAATAAGGAATTATGATATTCCATTACCTCTAAAAAACTTTCACAAACATCTAAAAAAATTTATATGATGAAACAACAAATTCTTGGCTCCATCACCTTCAAAAAAGAAAAAAATATTCTTGCAAACATATCAGAACTAGGTATCATAAAACATGTTTGGATGTGCTTCAAAATTTGATGTTGGCATTTCATGGTAGTTGCCATCTAGTAGCTGGTGTGGGCAACTAAGTTGCTCTTTAAATTGGAATTCTTAAGCTGACAATGATAAATGTCGCTGTTGATGCTCCATGGCAATCTTACAATGTTAAGGTATGTCTATCGCTATTAAGGCCTAAACACCATGTGTGACTTGGCCTTTGATGATGTAGTTTTTTGGTCAAGTTTTTGGAAAGTGTATAATTACATGAATATAACCTTTAAGGTTTATTTTTGTCTTTAATGACAATGAAGAATGTTTTCAAGCTAATGTTGTAGAAAGCCCAATGACATATTTGTCAAAAATTTTAAATATGTTTAATTTTATGTTACTGAAAGTGTTATACCTCATCATTTCTAGAGAGTCCATGTGCCATTGGCTCAAGTGCAGACCTCTTCAAGGTTCTAAGGGATACAAAAATTGCAAAAATAGTTTTTCACAATTCAATATTTTTAATGTAATGGACATGTACAACACAAACGGGTTTAGGACCGAAACTATGTATGATTACTACATAGCTATGAAATCTATGTTCTTGGTTGCAAAATTATTTTCTAACCCTTCTATTGGCTATGCAAGCCTCATCATTATCCTACCATGAATTAAACACAAACATCACCAAAACCATTCAAAACCAAAAACCTTTCAAAACACAAAACTCCAATTCTCACAAACTTTGCATTCATATCACAACTTTGTACAAATGAAGGTGTTTCTCAAGGTCACAAACACCTCCTTACATACTAACCAAAAGGAAACTAATCAAGAAACTTCCTAAAACTTATCCATCACATGGTTCCCCAAATAATCAAAAGGAAACAAAATCACATGGTTCACATGTGATTCCACAAATAATCAAAAGGAAACAAAATCACATGGTTCACATGTGATTCCACAAATAATCACAAGGAAACAATATCACATGGTTCACATGTGATTCCACAATTAATCACAAGGAAACAATATCACATGGTGCACATGACATAAGTCAATGCACCATGATCAAATTATGGAATCCTACCACTCAACTTACCCCTTTAAACAATTACCTAAATAATTATGTAATTATATCAAGTTACACATCAAGTTACATGCACATTCGTGTGATCCACCTTGACAAATTACTGCAGTGAACAATAGCACAACCCCCGAAATATTAAAGTGTAACTCCACCTTTCCTCTTCCTTGAGCATATTAGGTACCTAAGAGCATCTCCACCGGTGCTCAAAATGTTATTCCAAACAATACAATTTATTGCGAGAATTTGCCGGTTTAGCTCAGGAAATTGGTTTTTTTGGACCAAATTCATGCAACTTGCTGTGGCTGGTAAAAGGCGCAACACAGTTATACACCTCCAAAAAAGAGTGTACTAAATTGCACCTGACTGCGGCTCAGTATTTCTGATTGGTCGATCATAATGATTGGTTCAAGTGGTTTGCCATTAGTAGTTCCCATGTATATGTAGTTCCAGTTTTATTGGTGGGATTGCCAAAATAAAACAGCTAAACTTAGACATTTAATTCTCTTATCCAGAGTGACATACTAAGCATCAGTGGAGATTCTCTAAGAGCAACTTCATTTGCTTAGTAAGTGACACTACATATTGAAATTGGATGGCAATTTGGCTCAGCAGAAGGGTTTTGGCTGAACATTTTTGGTCAGTTTGCTATGGCTGGTAAAAGGTCCAACAAAGCCTAACACCTATTGTTGATTGGCTTAGATAGTTTGATTGGTCCAGGTGGGTTATTATTAGTAGTCTCTCACTGATTTGCAGTCTCGGTTTTAGTTTTATGGGTGGGGTTGAAAAAAAAAGTAAATAACTAAACTTGGATGTGAGAAATATTTTTACAGGGTCGCATAATGAGCACTGCTGAAGATGTTCTAATCTGAGTAACGATTTGGATGGCAACCAATATAGATGGCAAAGAGAGATGCTTCTGGAAAATTCAAGGTTTGGATGTTCTAAATTCTTTTAGGTAAAGAGTTTTCAGCACTTAGTGTATGCAGCTTAAAAACCTGATCATCTTCATTTGGTGAGACATGAAATAATCACTTCACATATATGGTTGCAGCAGTTCATAACATGATTTTCTAATTGACAATTTGAGGAAAAAAGGGTATCTGAGGTATACAAAATATAATTTTACTTCCAAAAATTGTTCACAAAATTTTCAAATCGATTGGACAATGAGGCCATGTGAAATTGAACACACAAGGTCATGAATCCAGGGGTTCATAATTTTCTTAACACAAGTCATGAGAATGGGACCCATAAAACCATGTTACCTAATCTCGGGGGTTTGGAAGAAGATGGCTTTTGTTCAAAGCATGATGGATGGAAAGCTCAAGGGACATATACATGCATAAGTTGTAGAAAGTTCAAAATTTAGAGGCCAACAACAACAACCTCATATAGGAAATCATCCAGTTATGACTCACAGATTGATAATGTCATCAACAAGTTCATCCGAGAATCATGCAACTAATTTCATATCAACCATTTCTACTAACACAACACCCCCTAACTAACTTGCAAATTTAGGTAACTGCTTTTGGTTCTACTCTCTTTGTTGTTGTGCATTGGATTGGCAAGGGAGAGAAGGACTTACCTTTTGCCTCCAATTACAGTGCTGATGATGCTACATACAAACTCCTAAGTACCCATTCTCTGCAGTCCATAATACCTGCAAAGTCTTTGCACCAATTACAAGCAATTTAGTATTTCTTTGTACCTCGATTTAGAACTTTATCTTTCTTTATAGTGCTTCTATTCAGAGCTTCAAGGAGTTTTGTAATTTCTTGACACCCATTTGTACATTACTGATCTGTATGTTATGTGTGGATCCTGGCACACGTTTGCAGCTGTGTAGTTCTTCTCCAAGCCACTCCAGAGTTTTGTGCTGTTGGTTCAAAATTGAGAAAAACTTGCATTGAAACGTTGCAGTAGATTTGAAGAAATGGCAAAGTTCGATGTGAAGAAGTGTTACAACGTTGAGAAACCTATAATAACTTGCAAAGTGTAAGGTGGTTAGCAGTAGAACACATATACAGTCCTGTTGCAATAATTGAGAGGTTTTCGAAGACTTGCAAAGCTCAAATTGTCATTAGCATTTAGAGTACATTTCATTTCAGGTGGCTGCGGTCTTGGGCCCACATGAGAATGGAAAAAGAGCTTAGGCTTCTGCGAGACGAAATGGAAAAGGAGAGAAGGGTTAAAGAGGCTCTGGTTGAGGAGAGGGATACATGGAAAGACATGTTCTTAAAAGCCTTGAAAAGTATGGAAGGGCTGGAGAAAGAAATTGCTCAGAATGAATCAGAAATTGCAAACCTCAAGAGCCAACTTCAGGCAGCAGCATCAGAGAAGGTGATTTTTTTGCTGCATTAGCAGTTCATGACTTTGTCATGCAGTTTGTGCTTCATTTCACTTTGCCCGCAGTTAAAACAGCAGTTGACGATAGCATGTGAGAGCTCTTGTCATTCTTTTCCTCTCAGATCTGATTGTCATCCTGCATTCATCTCATGTATCTATGCTTTCCATGAGCTACAATCCACACATACATAGCACAAAATAAAAAGGCTTGTCAATTTCTTCATACAATCATTCTCACTCATGAATCTGTTGCTCAATTGGATATCAAGCAGGTTGATAACCCGTGTTCTGATAAAAAAGAGAACAGCCTCTTGAATCAAAATGATACGATTGCAAAGGACCTGGCATCAAATCTTGCATCAGAGCGGGAAAATCTCCAGAACGAGCTCATGGATGTGAAATTGAAGTTAGAAGCTACTGGGGCCTACTTACACAAGAGTCTTCAAGAGAACATCAGGCTAGAGGTATGCTAATTTGCCACTGGAGAGGACACCAATTTTATCTCACATACTTGCAAATCACCTGCAATCACCTTCCAAATCAACCCCCTGACAGCATTTCTTTTTTGCATCTTGAAACAAAGTCCTTATTTTGCCTCAATCTTCTGGTGATCCTTTTTGTCGTGTTAGAGCAGCTCCAGTGGTGCTCAGTATGTGATCCTGCAAATTAAAATTGGATGAAGAAAAGTCAAAACATGCCAGTTTGGCTCAGCAAAATGGTTTTGTCCGAGCATTTTGGCAGAGTTTGCTGAGGCTGGTAAAAAGGTACAGCAAAGCCTAACACCTGCCAGAGAAGAGTGTAATAAATATGATCTGACTGCTGCTCCCTATTTCTGATTGGCTAATCATTGGTCCAGGTGGGTTGCTATTAGTAGTCTCCCACCTATTTGCAGTCCAAGTCTTAGTTTTATAGGTGGGTTCGGAACAAAGTAAATAGTTAAACTTGGATGTGAGAAATATTTTTGCAGGGTTACATACTGAGCACAGCTGGAGCTGCTTTTAGGCTATGTCAAAAAATGTTGTTTCTTCTGAGATCTAGAAACAGCAATCATGGAGTAGTTGAAAACTTTGTCTTTCACCCATGTGCACTACATTTCCTGTGGATCTATTCTTCTGTGGTTCTGAAGTGGGTCAGTTATAGGGTGAGAAAGAAAGTGAAAAGCAACAACAAGCAGTGCTTGCTGCTGCATTCGATGGCGTGAAGAGGGAAGTGGAAGCTGTTGTGTCTGCAACTGAGGCCTTCAAAACAGAAGCCGTTCTAAACATGCAAGTCCTGAGGGCTGATGTTCAGAAAGTTCAGGTGACTCTCTCAACTACATTTGCAAAACTTGGGAACAGTATGGACTAAAAACACTAGAGACAAAAAAAAATTGGGGGGAAAAATCATGTACTAAAAAGGAAAACACAAAGACTATAGAGAGAGAAAAACTGTAGAGGAATTGATATTCTTCAGAGAGATTTCTCACAGTACCACGAAATGAAAAATTCATGAAAAAACAAAAGTTTGTTCATAACCTTGTTGAAGAGAATATAGAGGAATAAGAGCTGAAGGCATCATGAGGTCAGAGATAAGTCCTGATCTCTTCTGCCATGTGACAATCAGAAGACCCACCCTAAACCCCAAAACCATGGACAGGCGGCATCACATCACAAAGTGCACACAATGAGATCACAACTGCAGCGGATGGAGCACATCATGAACACACAGAATGGGGTGCTCAAAACCTTGGCTACTGAACAGAAAGTTTTGCATGACATCAGTGTTGCGAGGGCGGCTGTGCAAGAGACTACATTGTCTTCAATGCAGCAATTACTACACCTTGAGCAAGTGTCTGGGAGGAAGATCAAGGAAGCCTTTTGTCTGATAGATCTCACAGGGGGTAGGGACAAGGTGATGATGATTGAATCATCAAGGGATCATCATCTTCATCATCAACAGGCAGCTGCTCCTGCTGCTGCTGTTGCTGTAAGTTCCAATCCCCTCCTGGAAGGAGTGGCAAAGAAGCATACCCAAGAGCTAATGGAAGCTGAAAAGAAGTTGGGTATCACAAATCTTGAAAGGTTGGAACAGGCACAAGATGTTGCAACCATGGAGCTGTGTTCTGTACAACCACAAGACAAGAAGGGTCACCAGAAGAGTCTCTCTCTCATGGACCGCAAAATCCTGCTCTTGGGAAACTCTTTTGCTGTGGATGAAACAGAGGAAACTGCTTCTGCTGGTACCACAGCACAGGAGGTGCGTACTCTATCTCCACCTGTGTTTTTTTTCCTCCAAATTTGTCCACCTACTTGACAAAATTGAAAAAAAAAGAAAACCCTGGTGGGTACACAGACTCCTGCACACACAGACAGAGAGTAGGAATGGGTTGGAAGATGATGAGAACGAGATTGTAGACAATCACTCACAACAGCTTACAAAGGATTTATTGTTTGCTTTGCGAAAACAGATGTGCAGGGTCACCACAGACATAAGAATGGGTGGGAATTCAGTTTATTGTCGAAGCAAGGAGCAACCCAAAAGACGACATGAAGAATCCAAACAACAAAGGGAGATTGTGGCCAAACGTACACCATTGCCACAGCCCATCCGCAGCAGAGAAAACATCTGGTCCCTGCAGCATTGACATATGAAAAAAAGAAAGCAAAATGGACATTATTGTTCCAGACCTAGAATCTGCTCAAGAATCATCCCCTTCAATCTGCTCGAGAATCTTGCATTATTGTTTGCATTTCACTAACGGCAGATCTTCCTCTTGCACCATCTTTTTCTTTCTGGCTCAAGAATCCTGCATTTGTTTCCATTTCTCTATGGGTACATCTTTCTGCTGCATGCTCTTCAATCTGCTCAACAATTCTGCATCTGCTTCAAATCTCTATGGGCAGATCTTCCTATTGCATCCCTTACAATCTGCTCAAGAATCCTGCATTATTGTGTCAATTTCTAGATCAGTTATTATTTCAATTGCTTCAATTCTCTCTGAGCAGAATCTTCTTATTGCATTCCCTTCAAGCTGCTCAAGAATTCTGGATTGTTTCAATTTCTCTATGGCCAGATCTTCATATTGCATCCTCTTCAATCTGCTCAAGAATCCTGCATTATTGTTTCAATTTCTGTATGGCCAGATCTTCCATATTGCATTAACTTCAATCTGCTCAATCTTCATATTACATGCTCTTCAATCTGCTCAAGAACCTTTGCATTTGCTTCTAATTTTTTATGGGCAGATCTTCCTATTGCATCCTCTTCAATATGCTCAAGAATCTTGTATTGCTTCAAGGTTTAGGGTTTAGGGTTCTTCATTTGTAGCAAAACTTTTTGTCTAGAATCTCTCTCCATGTTTTATTGAAAACATTTTACCAAATGTTTTTTGGGCTCCTTCAAAACCCTAAACCCTAAACCTTACATAGCACTAAATATATTTTTGTATTTGGAATGTTTCTTTTGTCTTCAAACTCTTTTCATCAACATGATTCAATTTAATGTTATGCTTTTTTCTGTTTTTTTGTTAATTGCCAACAAATCAAACATCAATCTAAAAAAAATTTGATTTTTTTTTTAATGTTGATGATTAATCAAAGTTGGTTTTGGTAAAACAATATAAGGTTTCTTCGTTTTGGATGATGATTCAAAATTGGAATCTATTTTGCCACTTCTTGATTAAAGAGCAATAGAAAGATGTCCTTTTGGATTTTTTGTTTTTTCATAGTTTTTTTTCAACACTATAGTCACAAGTAGATTTTTAATGCCTTTTGCACCAATTTGCATCTCATTTCTTTTGAATCAAAATTGAATTCAAATGAATGAAATTTGAATTAAGTGAAACTTAAAACTTAAACTTGGGAATCACATTGCTACACACTATCAATGATCATCAATTGATGGAAAAAATGAATTGATTTTGTGAAAAATAAATTCCATTCAAATGAGAATATTGAATCCAAATTTAATTTAATTCAAACTACTGTGGCATATGTCATTGGCCCAAATGTGAATTCGTTACCCAACTAATTGAATTTGAATTTTAAAATTTAAATTCGTTTTCAAGGTGAGCAAATTATGTAACAATTCCAAACGTGAACATCTATTTATGAGTGAAGGTAGTTTAATTTAATTTGTTTTGTTTGTGACATTGAGATCTTCTAACCATGATGCTTCTTCTTGTGCTCCTATTTGGAAAACCTTCAATTAATAAGGGTGCATTAAGTTGGTTTTATAATGTTTGGACTTATGATGGAAAAGTTATTGAATATTGACCAAATTTTCATTGAAATTTCATTTAATAAAAACTAAAAAAAATAAAATTAACCAAGTTTTACAAAATTATGCAAATAACACATTGCAAAGTATTGGAAACAAGAAGTTAGTAAATTTAGGTCACAACATCAAAATCTTGAAGACATTAAGGTTGATGCTCAATGTGTATGAACCATGTTGCATTAGAAAACCATTTTTGATATTTTCAATTTTAGTATTGTCACATCATCAAAAAGTTACAATATAAAGTTACAATATAATCACATGTAGTTTAACTTGGGTGACGGACTTTAGTCACATTAGTTATCTTTGTCAAATTGAACAAATCCATTAACATCACTTTTGGTTTACATTAGGATTTTCATGAAAGATGGGTTTTACACAATGTTGATAGTTTAGTAGCCCAAGGTTGTAGAATCTAATATTGTAACATAATTACAATTGATGTTTGCTTTGGGATTCTTTCAACTTCAATAATGCAATGAGTTTTGAAAACTTGTGGTTTAAGCCCATTGAAGGAAAATTGGATATGGTGCACAAGTGGGCATGGGCGATCAAGGAGAATACAATTTATAAATGGCTACATTTGCACACTTGAATTGAATTTTGAAATCTTGAACTTTGTCCCCCAACCTTGATTTGTCATGACTCACCAAATCACCAAGTTCAACCTTCCATCCTCCCTCATTTACTCATTCAAGTTCAATTTTTTTGGAATATCATGAATCATAGTTTAATGCTTAGTGAACCTATGATTGGTTTTAGAATCTAGAATTTGGAGGTTACAAGTTTATTTAGTATGAAAGGCATGTGCAATTTGTATGTTAAGTTGTGATTCTTAATTTCTATTTTTCATTTGATTTGTGCAATTTGACTTGTGTTATTGCTTGCATCTTTCCTTTTGACTTATGTCCGAGATTTTTGAACTCTTAATTTTTGTCTTGTGTTGCATTTTACAAGTCATTTCAACTTTTTTTTTACATGACCTCTTTGCAAGTTTCAAAGAAGTTTCAATTTAAGCTCATTTCCCCCTTATCTTTAGAATCTCAAGATGAGGTTAATCACTTTTTTTCCTTAAAATGCCCACTAAAATCTTCACCACCCATTGATGAATTATCTCACATTCTTATGTCTAATTCAATATCTGAAACTCCTTAGAAGAAGAAAAGGAAGTTGTATAAAAAATATTTTTTAAAAAAGAAATTAGGATCGCCAAATTGCCATGGGTAAATCTATTTTGAATGAGGAAGGTGAAGTATACCAAGTCTAGTGCAAAATATGCACATTTGTCAAAGGGAAGCAAAAAAAATGAACTCCAAAACTTGACAACTTGTTAAAACACCAAGGCCATAGGAAAGCCAAGGTTTCAATGCCTAATGTTGATGCTTATGCATTTTACTCCAACAAAAACTCAATGCATGTTCAAAGTGCACACAATTAAACTACACATTATCGACCCTCTATCTTGAATTGACTCCAAGCAAATGTCTCTAATTAGAAAAGAAAATATGTCTAATTAGTTGTTGTTTATCATCTTTTTTCTCATGATGTTTTAAGGTAGTCTGTGAAGTCTAAAAAATTTGTTTCATCTTTTAAAAGTGTGGATTGACTCATTTGACTAGGGGATAATAAAAATGATACATGTTATCTTATTGGAGGCTACCATGGTAACATTTACTATTGCCACTTTTATTGTAATGAGTGTGGATGAGGTGACTGCAATGAATAATATATAATGGTTTTCAATCCACTTGTACGTGTTCTAGAAATGGAAGAGGATTCCCATCCTTTTTGTGGAAATTGTAGGTCTTCATGCCATCTCTAACAACATTTTTTCAACTTTGATGTTTAAATGATGTTTGATTTCACAGCATGGGGTTGGAGGAATTATTTGAAAAGTTGGTGAACATAGGTTGCGATGATAGTAGTGTTTTCCAAGGCCGTTAGACATGAATGACCATGCAATTCAAAGAAAAGTTCCCACTTTTGTTATTAGGGGACATTGTTTTGTTCACAAGACCAACTTGGTTGTCATAACTTTCTTGGATGTCCATTTAGAGCATCAATTGGAAAGTGTGTTGCAAAGATTGTATGCATTTTTGTTCACAACCCAAAGAAATATGAAAATTTTTAAAAGCTTGTTAATCTTCTCAATATAAAATGCAACAAGTTATTGAGGAATGTGAAAACCCATTGGATTTCTAAAATGTCAATGATACAAATGTGTCAATCTCAAATTATTTGTTATTATTCATGGAGTAAGCTTATGTGATGCATATTATAATGAATGATATGTGTTTGAAGAGTTTGTTGACCATGATTTCTTGAAAAATCATGAGATGGCATCCCAATAGGTAGAAATTCAATGAATATCATTATGGTAGTTGCACATCAATTACATTTGGCAAATGTTATATCCAAAAAATTCACAAAATAATCTTGTTGCCAATTGCATCATTTGCAAGATGGTATCTTAATGTATTACAATCATTGAAAATTTTATTTAAAAAATGGATGTTATTATGTTGGTTACAAAATAATATCATCAACCAATTTTGCAAGTTTCAAGTCGATATTCAATTAAATTAATTAATTGTAATGTATAATATTGGTAAAATCATCTAACCACAAAATAATAATTCTCAAAACTCAAAACTATGTGTTTGGTGAGCATGATCATTTGTAGCTAATTAAATCCCTTTTTGATGACAATTTATTATTTGTGCTCTAACATGATTGGGATACATGAGCTTGATTAAGTGCCACCAATCATTCCCAATCATCTTCCACAACATGTTTAACATGATTATGATACTTAATCTTGAAATGAAGTGCTACCAAGCCTTCCCAATAATCATCCACATGCTTAACTAATTTTTGAATGTTCTAATTTTTTGGATTAAACATTTGTGAGGTGTCATTTAACAAAATTATAGCATCAATTTTCAACATTGGCTTATTATAGTTTTAATTAGTTCAACAACATATGGATTTTGATTATAATGAAATATTAAGATCTTGGTAATGCAAAGGAGTCAAAAGAGAACTTGAATATTTTTTTATTCTTTAAAAAATTCTATATGCATATCCATTCTTTTCATTTGACAAGGAATATTAATTTTATAAGGATTCATTTAAGGGAACAAGTGTACTAAGAATTTGATTTGTACAATCCATCTCTTTGACAAGTTTTAATGGTTTAGAAAGGGTCATCATGTTGCATGATCGCCAATCACAATAGTAACATAAAAAGCTTATTTTTAGGCTTACCATAATGTCAAATGTACCTTCAAGAAAATTGCTTTACATTCCATGGAAATATTTCCTAAACTTCAAACTCGTGAAAGGTGCATATGGGCTAAAGGTTGGTTATTTTGACAAACATTTGTTTGTCCAACTTTTCAATGTAATGAACAAACTTCATGGTTCATTGTGTATTTTTTTTATTAAATTAAGCTAAAATGTAATATGAATTATACACTACAAATTGCATTTTTAATTTTTTCATGTGAAAACCTTAGATCTTAGAACACTTTTATGAAGTCTCAAATTTTTAAAAACTTCCAAGATACGTATTTGAAATTGCCAAAATATTTAACAATTGATGAAGGTGAAAATCCTTTAAGGTTTGCCATTCAAGACAAAAAGGACCTAGTCCTTAATGCAATTGTTTTCTATATTTTTATCCCCATCAATAGTAATGAGTAAAAAAATGTCTATTTTGTAAGTACCATATTTTAGACCACTACAATTCTAAATTCCATCACTTTCATTCATTTTGTGTCTCTACATGATAAAAATGACTAAACAAAAAACATAATTTTTTTGACATTGTGACAAAATTTTGGAACACTTAAAAAAATGTGGACTCATGATGATTGATCAACAATCATGAAATCAAAATTCTCCTACATTAACTCAAATTTAACACCCATAAATGTTTGATTGGATTGTTCACAAGTTATGCATTTAATATAGGTAAGATTGTATTACCTTTGTAACTTCTGTGAATTTTCATGTTAATCAAATTTCATTTTTAATTCCTTCAAATTTTGAAGACTCAAAGTTACTAACAAAAAAATAAAAATAAATTTAAATTTAACAAAGTGGAAATGAACCAAAAATATGGGAGTTACTTCTAATTCATAGGTATTACATGGTATGCATGTAGAAATCAATTGAGTATCATTAAAATGAATTTTTCAAATACCCAACCAAAGATTGATGTATTTTCTAATCCATAAATAGATATATACATCTTAGTTATAGTTTATAATTTATACCCCTAATGAATAAAGCCATGATGACCGAATACAATTATAAATACATAGAATGTTGTTGTTGGGTAGCATGGATATTGCTTAAATAACATCTTCTTTGAATCCTATTAGGTATGTGACACCACAAAATTAAGGCCAAAAATTTAAAGGCATTAGAAATATTGATACATACATATAGTTGATTTTCAGAGAAAATGAATTAAAATTATAAGTAGCCATTACAAATTGTTAAATTTAAACATAGGTACATATAATTTGCAATTTTAGGTTTGACATTTGGCAAAGTTCAAATTTCATGTCAATAAGCAACCATAATGATGAATCAATGTTTTATTTCAATTATCATCAACCAAATTATTAGGTGATTGGGTCAAGGTATCTATTAAGAAGTTCTTGAAACACTTGAAACAAATCATTGTTGACATGGCCAAAAATATCATTGGCTTTCTTCAATGTTTCCTGCATTCATCATAAATTTTATTTATGTTTATGCACATTACACCACACAAAGAAGAGGTTCATCGATACCCAATTGTCAATGATAAATTGAAATTGGCACTCACCTTTCACATGAAGCAAGAGATACCCAAATCAATGAATAATAGGCAACATAAAACACATGTGTCCATCAACTTTGAAGTTGACAAACATGTTATTTATTCAAACTCTAGGGAATGAAATTACTAATGTGTTATGTACATGTAAATTAATGTTCACTATTATTAATATTCAAAGCCTAGGGAATTACAATATGTATTCACAGGCAAGTTGTTCATGATTACTTGAAGTTTGGGTATGAATTCACAATTGTCACCTAAAAATCAAGTGAGAGAAATAAACATAAGTAATAACATGATTATGTGTTCAAAATGTGTATATGTGTATTTTTGTGAAAATGAATATCATTGTTATTCATGAAACACAACCATCACAAATATCTTGAAAAACATGAGAAGAAAACCAAGATTTTACTTAAATAGGTGTAGTCATTGTAGTCATACATCATGAGTTTGTCGATGTGCATTGAGCTCTTTAATGTTTGTCAAAAATGAACTAAATTGCTCGTACGATAGGCGATTTCTGTACAAAACATTTGCTTAGATTTTGGCCTAATAAAAAATGAATTAAAAATATCATTGTTCAAAATTTTTTATACATAAATTTCCACGTTTCAAAAGTAAGGGTTCCACTATAACTTTGAAAATGACTTGACAAGAACCATGCCATTGTATACATATTATTACATTTTATTGACACGTGTTCAATGTAATCCAAATGCAATTGTATCTTTTGACTTAAGAAAAACATTTTTTCAAAATTTATAACCATATATGCTAGAATATCCACATAGCCTTATCAACTCCAAGACTAGTAAATATTCATGAAGTTGGTAATAACCTAGCTTGGCGAAAAAATTCCTTGCCATCAATACGTGGTAGTGGGGCTATAAAAAAAACACATATGAACAAGTTAGTCAACCTAGAACTATCTTAATTTCACCTTGTGATATGATTTTTCCATCCAAGTAATCAATATGTCAATGCCACAAGCATTTTTCACAAAATTCTTATTTAATGTTCCTTAAATTAAATCTTAATTATTTTTTCAATGACATATACAAGAGACAAAAATAGAATTTTGCTTCAAACCTTCAGGATTTAAAGCTTAATGAATATCACAACAACTTTGTTAATTTTCAAAGGACAGTTTCCAATGTATTTACACCATTTCCCAAGCCATTAGATTTTAGTATCAATTCATCATGTATTTATCATGGATGTTGGGTGCAAATTGATGTACTCATTAGAGTGAATTTGGGCACCATCAATCAACCAACATTTTATGTAATGACAACAACATAATATGAAAATTGCGTTTGACAACCCTTCCATCATGCAATAATGATTTCAAAGATTTAATTTCAATTAAATCAATGTTTTTTTCAAAATGGGTCATTTCACAAATGTAAAAATTGCTTGCAGTACACTTAACTAATGTTTTTTTGGAAACATGACACAAAGATTTCGTAGCAATTTCCACCACAAATTTTGTACTCTGAAATTGAAGCAAAAAATGATTGTTACCTTCATCAGGTCCACTCGATCTATCAAGTTTATTGACTGATTTAACTTCATCAACAACCTCTATGGTTTGGAGCTCTGTAGTGCATGAATAGGGGCCTTTCTCTATACACGCAACACATTGTACTCGACAATTGGTTTTAGTTAATGTTCTTATTGAAAAACAACAATTATAATCACATTTTAGTTTCTATTTCTTTTTCAAACTTTTCTAAATCATTCATGTTTGATGTTCATATTCAATATGACATTACAAATACATTATCACATTGCCATCACATCATCATTATTCTTTAATATTGCTGAAAATATTACAAACCTAAACAAGAGATATATTTGATTCATCAAAAACATGATCATCATTTTCCATGATAAAAATAACATGAACTTGAGTTTTCAAAGACCTACACAATGCAACATAGATTAAAACAAACTTACTTCTTTTGCCATGTTTGGGGCTTCCTTGGGAACTTGTGGACAATTTTTTTTCACATGAAAATGGTGGTTGTGTTATTGGTTCATCTGTCTTTTCACATGGTGGTTTAGAATTTTTTTGTTCACATGGTGATCTTGGAGTATTCTGTTCACATGGTGACTTTGGAGTTTTTTGTTCACATGGTGACTTCAAAGTTTTTTCTCCACAAGGAGATTTTGGAGATTTAGCATCCTCTCCCTAAACCCAAATCCAAGTTCAAAAAACTCAACAACTAACAAACTACTTCAATTTTATAGGAAAGATGCCAAATTTGAAGCTTTGATTCTTGAAGACTAGTTATCAATGACAATTATTTTAAATCAAATTTCAATGAACAAGTTGTTTTATTTTTAGATATCAAAAGTTAATAATGGATGTTTATTATAAGCCAATTTTCAACCTTAAGAGTTGGGACCAATCATTTACAAAAAAATATTGTTAGGTGATATTTGCCATTATTTAAGGCTTATGTTGTAGCCTATATAGGATCAAATTTTGGTTGTTTCTTGTAGTGGAATCAAGTGTTAATGGCATTGTGAAAAAAATGCAATACCTTCTTACCCTCATTCAATTACATGTCAAACATAAACTTATTTCATTAATTTCGTTGATGTTTTTCATTTTTCTAAAGTATGGAAGTTGATTTCGGTTTAAATTGAAAACATAATTATTAAAAAAATTATATATATATATCATCACAAGTAAATATTAGAACAATACTAGAAAGCCAAATTCATTGTTTTATGAACAACCATGGAGATATTGAAGTAGTTGGGATACTAACACATGTACCATCCCGATCATTGTCTTGAACGACTTTCAAAAGTACACGTTTGAATGCATCCAACTATGAAGATTTTCACAAAATGTCATGTAAGTTTGAAACCAAAATCAACCCAAAAAAATAATTGAAAGTTTGTGAAATGGAATAATGAATGATTCTAGGTCATTTGTTGTAAGCTCCAAATTTGAAGTTTATGTGATTTTCATTGATAGTTGAACATAGTGGAAAATGTGTTGTTGATATCAACACTTTCATGTGCATATTGCAAAGAGATAAGTCCATTGGAAATGAACATTTAAAAAATCCTTATTGTGCACATGAAACTGATGACTCATCAATATTAAAACGATTCCAAACATCTTTTTTACTACACTATTGACATACTTTGGCCACATCACGTGTTAGTTTCTTCATTTGCCTTGCCATCTCAGTCTTTTCCAAATTGAGCTTTCCCTAAAATTTCAATTAAGTTAGATGTTAAAGCAACTTCATTGAATACATTATAACTAACATAATCTAGATCATGGTTCAACACCATGCTCCAATCTTAACATATAATATAGATGGTTTCAATATTGAATCATGTAGATTACAAGGAGTGCATTGTTCAAACCATTGCATGTATAATATTTAAACAACAAGAAATTATGACATTCAAATGGCATTCAAATGCTTATTTGAAAAAAATTAGATAGTCATGAAAACAAAACAATGGATGTAAAAGAAATTAAGAAATGCAAAATGATCTCACTTGTTCATTGAGTGCAAGCGTCAACTTTGCACTTGTTTCAAGTAATGTGGTTTGAATGTTAGCTACATGTTCTTGTAAGGTTGAAATCATTTGGTCCTTCTCCACCAATGTTTGTTGTAGCTTCATGGTCCCGGATTCAAGTTCTGACATCTTGCTAGCCACTGCCAAGTTTGTGATTTGTCTTGCCACTTCTAATTGCTCATATGGATCAGATGGCAACACGGTGAGAACCTTTTTGGAAAGCTCGGATTCCCCATGAAGCATTGCCATCATTTCCACTATTTTTGTTCAATAGTTAGCACTTTGTCTTCATATTGTGTAATGATGAACACATTGCATTCAAAAACTTAAAACTGAATGTTCTCCCTTCATGGTTTCAATATGATCTATCATTGTTCTTTCAATAATCACACAAATCAAATCATTGTAAATTGCCCACTTGTTTTTCCAACTTGGGTGGTCTTTTCTTTAGTGTTTTGTTGTTATTGGATGTTGCTCTTGTAGTCCTTTGCCCATGGTTTCAACACCCATGAGGTGTGCCTTTTGCAAAAGACATGTTTAAAGACGTTATTGAAGTTAGAGAGGTAGATGAACAGTTAGCCTGCCTTTTCAACAAAGTAATGATAGAATGTTGGAATGGATTGTTGTTGGATGGTAGGGATGGATCATGGGCGCAGTGTCTTAAACAGAAAAAAAGGAAGAGAAAAAGATGTATAAATTCAAACTTCAAAATTTCAAAAGTACCCAATTTTTGGCTGGAAAAATCAATCTCACACTTGAGAAGTATGTTTCTCAACTTTTCTTCAAACAAAAAATCAGAAATCAGCAAAAATTGGGCACAAAAAAGGCACTTCATATCAAGGACTTGCATGTCTTTGTTTATACAATTGAACTATACAAAGAGAAATTCAGACCTTAAGACAACTGTCCTGCAGGGGGAGGGTAATCAAGAGTCCTAGCACTCTCTACTTCCTGATAGCACATCTCTTAATGTTTCCAAACCCATCTACTTTTAGACAATGAAGATGAAGAATAACAAGGTAAACTTTCAAAAACTCTTTGTTTACATTGACTGCATACACCCTTTGAATCACAAGCCATGAAAAACATCAAGAAAATTGATTGTGTATGCCCTTGAAAAACAACAAGAAAAAAGCCAAGGAATGGGCAGGGCATATACAACCATTTACACAATGGCATAGCAGGGGAGTTTTTCCATATGCCTGAAGCTTGAAGCTGTGTTGCACCATTTTTCCTCTTTCACTATTATGCCGTTTCTTCAAAGTTGTCATGCTCTAAGCTTTGCATTTTAGCACATTGCATCCACCCATGAGTACCTTCTTAAACCCTCAACACCCTTGCCACCCTCTCACATGACTTTCCTTCAGCCTCATGCATAACACAGCTCTCTCATTTGTGTTCCCAAACCTGCAAAACATGCAGATGAAACAAAATGCTCTGACTGTCCTTTCAAACTCTGGTGGGCAAAGAAGGCAATATGCACAACAATGAGCATATTTGACACAGGATGTTCACAGCACACCACATTTTCAACATTAATTGTATGGTTTAGTTTTGTGTATGGTTGTCACCAGAAAGAAAAAGCTCCAACAAACTGAAAACATACAAGGCCAGACTCCTCACCAATTTTCAAGTTGAAAGCCTGCCAATGAAGCTAACCTGGACTTGTGGGACATCTGCAACTGCATCTGGTTCACAATACATTGCCATCACCAGATGTCCATCTCCTGCACACAAAAAGTGCAGCAAGTCAAGCAAATCAATCATGCAGGCAATAGTACTCCCTCCATAGTCAGAAACACTGTATGTAGTCTAAGCCCATGGCCATGCAGGTCTGCATGATCAAGAGCTGCATGACTACAACAGAACAGAAGCAACAATGAACTGTTACATATATACAAACCTTTCTTACAGCATCTCTTCACTGTGCACACAAAAGTTTCACATGGAGTTGCAAGCTGCATAACAAATCCTTCACCTAATCCATAAGAACCCAAGAAACCACATATGATAAATGCGGGAGCATGGAGGAGGCTTGGAGAATGCCCGCTGCAACCAGATTTGATCATCTCATCACCAGCACATCCACTCTTCTTGAAAAATCCTTGCACACATCCAGGGATCCCCATGAAAGTGGCCAAAGAAGAGAGTCTGGTCTGATCTAGCCCCCATCCATTCTTGTACTTCTGCATTTTCCAGCTCCACCACCACACATTTCCCAAGAATCACAGCATCCAGAGAGGTGGCTGGCTTTCTCCACTGCTTTCTTTCACTGCCAATGCGGATGTTGAAATCAATAGGTTTCTTTCAATCTTTTCCTCAACCCTGTTGAACATGCTCCTTGCCAGAGGCTGCAGTCTCCGTGATCACATACATCCCGGCGACCATCTTCTTTTGTGGAACATTTTCCATGCATCCTCCATGCTCACGCACTTGACATACATAGAGACTCCTCACTATCATATGGAGCAATATTTTCTCAAAAGACCTGCTCTATCCCTCAAGCATCTACCTATCTATGTGTGTGTATCACATGTTTCACAAGCGTAGAATGAAAAGTGGAGACGTTAGAAATCCTGCCTTCTTCTTCTACCGATGTTGGTGCCCTTTTCTTTTGTACCTGAGAACTCAGACGACGCCGACATCTCACGCAGAAACAACATCTGTGGCATAGATGCTGCTTTCAAAGGATGTTTTCAGATGGCATTGTCGATGCTTTCAGGTGGTGCTTTCAGATGGGTTGAAGATGCTTGCTTCCCGATGGTGCTATGGATGCTTTGATCGATCAGGGAGTGTTGCCACCAAGAGCTAGTCGTCGGCGGTCGATGTTTAGGGGCATTTGAGTCCATCGAAAAAGCCATAACTCCAGGACCCATTTCCCTGAATCCCTCAACCGTCCCACAAGAAACAACAGACAGGAAATATAACAAGGAACAATCAGCCAATGCAAACCCTAAACACTCAATCGGCACAGAAACAAAGGATCGAAGAGGAGAAGAAGAAGAAGATGCTGGTCGCAGTAGATCACGCGATCGCAGAGCGAGGAAGAAGAAGAAAAATAGAAGGGAAAATTTATAGAAGAAACCTTCGAAGCCTAACGTCAATTTATGGCATTTGCAGCACAACCCACACGAATGAGCGGAGACTGAAAAACCCTAGCGATGGTCTCCGAACCCGGGAGGAAGATCTGACTGAGCAAGCCCTAGCTAGCCTAGCTGCCCGTGTCACTCTTGCTTCTTGGTGGATAGCAGAGAGATCTGAACATACCCATCTCCATGGAATTGGCGGAGGAATTTGTAGCAGTAGTGTCGGGGAGCTCCGCTGAGAGCTGAAAAAGATGGAGAGAAAGAAAACAAAGAGTTATATCCGTCAAGCAAACTCTTAGTAGCTTCCGGGGAACACATGTTCTTCGTCCTTCGCAGGTGGCAGAGATGCTTGTGGAGCTTTGTGGCCGGTGAAGAAGCAGAAGAAGAAGTGACGCAAGAGTCTTTTCATCATGTCTTCCTTGCAGGGCCTTTCCTACCGGGCTTCTCTTCTCGTCCGCCGTTGGATTTCAGCTAGCAATCCTCCGCCTCTGTTTCTGTCTGCAGGAGCTGTTGCTGATGCCAAGCTGTGGAGAAGAAGATCTGGCATGCCTTTTATGAGTCCTGTAGGGTTTTGTCAAACACAGGCGAGAAGAAGAGGCTCTTCAGCCATATTTGCTTTCTCTGGTAAGTCCTTCCTTTGTTTTTCGTCTGAGAGTTTTTTGAGGTTGTTTCTTTGTGAAGAAGCTTCTTTGAGGTAGAGAGAGAGTTTTGTGTATCATGAGAGAGATGGTATCTTTCACTGGCATTTGCTCTGAGAAACAAACTCTGAGCTCTGGAATCCCACCACCCAGACCCATCATCATCATCATCATCCTGGACTGGTGATGGTAGGTGCTTTTGCGAATACAGGGGAGGTGAGGGCGGTGGCATCATGTTTTAGTCCTTGTGCTACTGCTGCTGTGAGCGGTCATCCCCTTGTGGTGGTTACATTGTTATTGCCTCATCATGTCAGAAGAAGAGAACTGGGGACTTTGGTTCATAATGTGAAAATGAAAGGTGACATGATGGAGAAAGCTCCTCAGCACCACCACAACGGCAGTGGTGATGGAGTTGGGGTTGCGCAACTGTTGCAGTTTTTGGATTCACTGAAGAATTATGAAAGAGAAGGTGTGCCACAAGGTGCAGGTACTGACTCAGATGCAGGCTTTGATCTTCAACGCATGCACAGGCTTCTCTTGCACCTGGGGAATCCACTTTCATGTTATTCAGTATGTGCCTTCATTCCCCCCCACCCCAATGCTCTCTCTCTCACTTTCAGCTTTTCTAATCTGAAAGAGACTTTTGGGGGACAGAATATCAAACCACAGATGTGTTGCCACTGTTGAATTGATGAAAATTGTGCTTCTGTTTTCTTCATGTTGCTGCTGCTGCAGGTTGTCCATGTGGCTGGGACAAAAGGAAAAGGTTCAACTGTGGCTTTCATCAGTAACATCTTGCGATCTGCAGGATTGTCAGTAGGGACTTACACAAGGTACACATACATGCATTGGTATCCTCATGCAAGCTTAGAGAGACAAAGTGTGCTCCCTTCCTCTCTGAACCCTGAACATGAATAGTCCAAAGTGTGATCCCCCTTTTGATGCAAATGCCCTTCAGCATGTAATAACTAATCCATTTACAAGAAACAATTGGTAGTCTACCGTTGGAATTCTATGTCACACATTGCTTGCCGTTTTTTATATTTGTAACTCAGAGATGGAGGTGATTCTCAACAACCCATAGTAGAAAATGATGCATCTGTTGATGATTTACTGAGGCAAAAATGTGGTTGTGATTATGGCAGTCCTCATTTAACAAGTATTCGTGAAAGGATAACAGCAGGAAAAACAGGAGATCCAATTTCAGATGAGATGCTAGTGGAGCTCTTCTCCAATCTACATGCAAACCTAGATAAGGCTATAGCAGCTGAACCTGGCACTCTGACCCATTTTGAGGTGTCACCAGGTGACTGATCCTGTGTTTGTTTTTCAGTGTTTGCTTTGCACAATTCATCATGACCACGTAATAGCACTCCTGCATGTTTCTCCTTCACCGTGTGAATATGCTTGCCAGAGGCCTCTCTTGTGACAAAGTTTTTTGTGCATGGTGGGGTTAATGCAGGTTCTCACAGCACTGGCCTTTTCCCACTTTGCAAGAGAGAAGGTGGACTTGGCAGTGGTTGAGGTACGGTTTCTTTTGAAGAACCATGTTTTCCTCTGTCAAAACATGTACATTTCTTTGGCCTTTTTGTCCCCCAAAAGATTGTGCTCTTCAAAACTTCTCTGTACTGTTTCTCTCCTTTTCTTCCTCCTTTTCTTTTTTTATGTTTTTCTCTTTTCTCTTTTTGTCTCTCTTTTTGTGTTCCTCTTTCTTCTTGGTTTCTTTCATCTCTCCTTCTCTTTTAGGTTTTTATTGGGATAGTCAACATCATGATCTTCTCTCATATGATTCTTGATGCTGTATCTGCAGGCTGGAAGTGTGTGAGAAAGCTATGTTTCCTGTGAAGTCTAGTGCCTGTCACCACATGCGTGTAGAGTGACAGTGCTTGTGTTGTTGTACAGTACATTCACAAGAGCATGTAATTTCTCAAAGTTTTCGATATGTTGCTGTGTACGAGTGGCAGACAGGACTAGGAGGAGCTCGAGATGCAACAAATGTGATTTCAGCTAAGGGCCTTGCAGCTGCTGTTATTGTTGGAATTGGTACTGAGCATTTGGCAGCACTGGGTGGTTCATTAGAATCAATTGCCCTTGCTAAATCTGGGATTATAAAGGATGGCCGCCCGGTATGCCGTTGTTGTCTTCTTGCATCCTCTCCTTCCCAAGTCTCATGGAAGGAATATAAAGATTCTACATTGATTGTTTTGGAATAAGATAGCATCAGATGAGAAACCTTTGTGGATTTGAAATGCATTTTTGGCAAACCCAGATTCATGTAAACCCAATAGGCAAGAACATCCCAAAAAGACAACATGCTTGAAACTGCTGGCCAACTGTGCTTTCTGCAACTATGCCTTGATCATCCATTTGCATTGCAGGTGGTGGTGGGTCAGCAGAAGGATTCAACCACGAAAGACATAATTCTGAAGGTTGCTGCATCCAAAGAGGCACCTGTGAGAGCTGCCTTTGGGTCTTCAGCTCAGTGTGAAATAGTGGAGGTCTGCAGTGGGTCTGATGTCCCTTTCCAGATATGCAATTTTTTCCTCGATGATACCTCAGAGATTGAATCAGTGGTGGGAGTGCATAAGGTATACTCTACGATCTTTCTCTTGGTCTCTTGCATTCATCTTTTCATCAGAATGTGGCACTTTAGGAGATGCATTCATACTTCTCAATACTTGGTTGAAACATAAATGTGATGTGGGGACATTTTCACTGTGGGGAGTGCAAGAACTGGAGTGATGTCCTGCAGGACTAGGAAGCTTCACTCATGATTGAGACAATTCAACCTAAATGAGTCAGACTGCTATGAACAGAAAAGTGCACACAGTGCCACAGGTCAGCTGGTTATCATTAATCTCATAAGAATCTGTTTGTGAATGTCTTCTGGACAGAGGTGGGAGATGAAAAATGTGAGGTTGTCAGCATTGGGAGCGCATCAACAGGAGAATGCTTTGACTGCTATTTCAACTGTACTCTCTCTCAGGCACCAAGGTTGGTGGGTGCAATGCATCTGTTGATTGGGTCCACAAGCAGGGAGTGCTTCGCCTGAAGGATTTTCATGGGCAAGAGAATGTGTTTGGTTGTCTCAGGACTGAATTTTAGGTTTTTCATTTTTCAGCTGTAGAGCCTCATATTAGTGCAGGAGCTGCAAGTATCTCTTGCTGGCATCTGCTGACCACTTTTGTTGCTGTGAGAAAACAGTAAAAATCATCCTTTCAATAATCCAGTAGTTAGTGGGTGTGGCACAGGATGGAATATTCCAGATTCTTCCATCCGGGCAGGCTTGGAGGCAACTGTAATTCCAGGGAGGTTCCAGATACTAGATCAACATAAAGCCCAGGCATTGGGCTTTTCTAATGCTAGGGTCATCCTTGATGGAGGTATGTTGCATCTGGCTCCAGGCCACATCCACATAAACTACATGCAGAGATTATGATCCAATGACGGCTAAGAACTGAGTCAAGCAGGGGAGTTCCTTGTAATGATAGTGGTTATGGATTGCAACATGGCAAGCCTTCTGTACTGAATGCCAAGTCAGAACTAAAGAGGTAGATGTTCTTCTGTTTGGGGTTGGTTTTGGGTGCTCATTTGTCCATCAGCACACACTGAAGCATCTGCAAATGCACTGGCATGCACATTGATGGAGTACTTTCCAACTGCAAAATTGGCCCTTGTAGTAGGCATGGCTTCCGATAAGGACCACTTTGCCTTTGCACATTCATTGCTGGAAGGTACATTGCTTCAGAACATCGCATAGAACACACATTGTATTCTGAAGGATGTCGGGTTAGAATATGTGCTGCTTCTCTGGTCATCTTTCTTCTTTTGTTGAAAAGGTTCATTGACAGTTGCGGGCATGTCCATTTTTTTGTCCATGTCTATATGTTGCTATGCTGATTGATAGAATGGACTTCATAGTTTTGGGACCATGCATGATCTTGTGAGGACTGGCTGCAATTGACAGAAATCAGCTTGTTTCTGAGTCCACATAGTTGTTTCTGTGCAGAGGCACAGCCACATTTGGTGGTTACAACAAGGGTTTCTGTGGCAGGAAGCTTGGAGCGGTCTACATCAGGTGCAGAGCTTGCCCAAAGCTGGTGTCAGGCAGCAAAGTCTGCAAATATGGAAGTTATCTTGCAATCTGTGCAACAGCCCTTTGTGGACCATAGCAACCAAAACCTTGCTACACACAATGTATCTTGTAGGACTGGGAGTGCAGACAAATCTGCCATCATGGCTCAGGATTACACTGCTGAAACACAAACTCCTGTGGGAAGTAAAGGCTCAGTTGTAGTACTGGAGGCAAAGAAGATGGAAGCAGCAATAAGTATGGTGGTAAAGTATGTGGAACAGAGATCTGATGAGACACATCAGGAACAGAGGATGTGGGTGGTGTGCATCACAGGTTCTCTTCATGGAGTCGCAACAGTCTTGTCACTCCTACCAAGGTAGCCTGTTATAATGCCTGTTTCAGGCAGTTTGATGCATTTGCAATATGAACACTGAATGCAATGTACTTCTCTGGCATAAAATCACTCTGGCGAGCACATTTCGAAGGCATGTAGTTTCTGGAAAGAAAAGGTTGCTACACTGTGCAGCTGGATCTTGAATGTGATGATGGCTTCACCATGATGGTTAATGCTTCTAAACATAGCTTGGGCTCAACACTGATCCATACTTTTACTTTCTGTTGCTATTCTCTTGTGTGTGTATGTAACTGTGTTCATTCTCCAATTTCTTGTTAGTGAGTCTGGGCTACATTAGTGTTTTCAGCAACTATTTTTCTACTTCTGGCTTTTCAATGAACTTGTGTTTGTTTTCACTTAGGCAGCAAAATAACAAGAGGACATTGGCATGAATCTTTGCTTACTCCTTACCATTTCAAGCTCATTTCTTTCATTTATGCAGACTCTCATCCTTTCAATAATTGCAATTTTGTTTCAAATATACATCTTTGGGAGATACAAATTTTGCATTTCTAGCACCATCCTGGAACTATGAAAACAATATAATTTAGAGCCTCTCTTTGCGTGGACTATCATGCATTAGCTGCCACTGCCACAGTACGAAATCACAACTTCCGCACAACATGCAAACCCCCCTGTTTAGCAATGTGAGAATGTTACCTTCTTCCAGATCTATTTTGAAACTCTAGGACTATAGTCCTCAATTCAAGAAGCTCTTCATCAAAACCCCTAGAAATGCAGGAATCTTCAAAAACCAGCCAAGCATTGGATTTTGTGGCTCGAAGATAAATTGCCACTGGGGAGGTGGCACATGCAGGAGGTATATGTAGGGAGGATCCATAGCCATGACTTTCAAACCAATACTTAAAACCACCAACAAAAAGCAAAAGCCCAAAGAACTTCAGAAGTCAGATAGCTTGTTGGGTCCACAACGGCATACATCTGACTTCCAACCATAAAACACAGCAGTATATGCATAGGAGACCAAGAGCCAGGTAACTCTGTGTAGGAAAAAGTGATGGATATTTCATGACCTGATTTTGCAACAGCATGATGGTGGAAGGTTTTGATGGAGGAACATGAAACACCAAAACAGCAAGAGCTCTTTATATCCATCCATGCAACAGATAATGCTGTTCCCAATCAACACAAAATTGCTGGGCCACAGCCCTAAGGACCTCAGCGATAGCGCTTGAGAGAGAGAGAGTTGTTGCGTTTCCAGGTTGCACGCACAGAGGGCCGTGCCTTGGTGTACAAATGACCTTTGCCACGCAGACCACGGTGCTTCTTGCCAGCTGAGGTCAACCCTCGGAGTTCACGGTGCTTGTGCACAGGGTTGACAATCCAGTTGATTCGTGGGTCCTTACGAATCACAGAGTGTGCTGTATCAATGAGAATCACCTCAAAGTACTTGTAGGTAGAATCCTGTATGCATGCACCGACCACAAACAACACTTGAATTTGCCAATAAAAGAATCAAATTGGGATGCTGTGTTCTGATGAACTCCTGCACAGAAAGTCTGAAAAACAGCAACCCCCTGTTTGTCTTTAAGGCAGTTTGTCTATTACAGCAAAACAAAAATCTCAAAGAGTTTGTAGAGATACCTGATTGATCCAATAGGAGTTCAAAACCCTAAGACCTCCAAGCTTGCGTCCAGCACGCTCCTCAGCAACCGATCGCAGGTTGCGCTGGAATTTCAGCTGCGTAATACCCTGGTTCTTGGGCTTTCCATAGACAATACCCTTGCTCACAGGCCTCTTCCTACCCCCTCTGCGCACCCGGATCCGGTACACAACATAGCCCTGCAAAAGACCACACCGACAAATTGCACTTGATGATCAATCTGACAACTACAAAGCTGCTAAGAACCAGTTAATTACATTCTGCAGGCAATAGCACATGTGATCCAAGGTAGTACAAATCTGCCAAGAACCAGTTCCTGCATTCACACAAAACCCAATCTCCAGGCAATAATACACTGCGGATACAGTGACATCAGAGCTGAGATGAGAGAGAGATCGGAGAGACAGAGCATGATTGTGTATTTGTACCTGTTTGGCTTTGAAACCAAGGCGACGAGCTTTATCAGGTCGAGTCGGGCGCGTGATACGCACAATACCAGGAAGCTGCCTGTACTCCCAGCACCTCACACGGAGGAGAAAACGTAGCACGTCTGACTGCTTCTTCCTCCATAGCTCCTCCACATACTTGTACGCCCCTAAGATCCAACAAAAACACAAACAAAAAAACCCTTCAATCACTTGACCATCTTCCCACGGCATTCCAAGCACGAAAACACACAAAAAAAATGCCAAGACAATGAACTTACGCAACAGAAAGATTTCAAAGGAAGCTCCGTCAAACCAATCAAAAAACAGAGAACTTCCACAAGAAGCTGATTGAAGAGAAGCTTGTCGAAAAGGGAGAAAAGAAGAAAAAACGCACCCATCGCGGCAGGGACAGACAGAAGAGACGGTTGCTCGCAGTAGATGTGCGAAAGCTTGCGCGCAGCAACAGAAGGACCCAACACTCTCGAGACGCTCCTTTTTTCAATCCCGCCAAACCCTAACCCTAACCCTAATCCTAAATCCAGAGCTTCCAGATTACACACGAGTTTCTAGCCTTGCCTCCAATAGATGAATATCATCCATACCTTCAATGCATTATCTATCTGCCCCCCTTGTGCCTCCATGGATGAACACCAAAATCTGCAAACAGGCTGAATGAATGAATGAATGAATGAATGAATGGCAGCAGTCCTCCTCAAAAGCGTTGATGATCCATCATCTTTGGGATTCTTTTGTCGTTCTGGATTTGCGGGATGGGAAGATGCAATTTTCATGTAAAGAGATTTGCTTTCTCTGTTTGCAACTAAGTACTGAATTTGGAACAATCACCCAAAAAAGCAAACTGGGATTTTGCTGAATTTGTGAGAGAAGAAACAAGAGGATTTTGGAAGCAGAGAAAAGAAAGGGTTTCACTGAATCTGAAACTTTTGTACCAAACAAACCACATTCAAAGTGAAATGTGGAGCAACTGGGAACTGGGAAGAAGAATGAAGAGGATTTTACATACATGTGCCCTGTACTGGTTTCTTTTGGTCTCATCATTTGAAAACAAATGAATCCAAAAAACTGATTTGATTGTACCAACAATGACAAACAACATTGAATCTGGAATTCGCACATGACTACAATTGTCCTGTATAAAAAACTACTGCACACATTGCTTGTCCACACATATGGAAAAATGTTATGTAAAATGCAACACACACACACCACTACACACTTCTGGAGTGATGACGAAATTGATATCCCTCATCCTTGCCTCCAAGAACATGTAAGGTTCCGTAGAATGCAGATATATATGTAGAGTGTATACACAATTATGTACACATTGAAATCCAGGAAAAACTGCTGCCAAAAAAATCTCTGTTGCTGAAGCCTGTGTACTGACAAAAACAAGGGTGATAGTGAGATGTCTTTCAATGGGGGTCGTATTGGTAGAGAGGAATATGGTCACCCTTTGACATCTCCTCTGGAGAATTGAGCTGTATGCCGTACATTGATAGGCGATGAGCCATGGTAGGAGGTTGCCCACTGTACACACCAATAGAGTGTCCTGCAGCACCACCATCATCGCACCCGCACCATCTCAAACAAATGAAATTCTAGATCAAGAGGTTCAATTGTAGTGAAGAATGATGATTTTTGTAACCTACTATAGATTGCAGTTTTTTACCAAACGTTTTTTTCAGCATCATAATTTAAGAGACAAGTAGAATGCACAATGAATCATACCAGAAGAGGAGTTGGCAGTGTTGGCATTTGTTGAATGAAGCAGAAATGTACCCGACAGTATTGTCACAAACCCACAAAGCTCAGTTACCATTTCAGATGCACTTTGCTGATACCAGTCCTGCATTGTCCAAATTGCAGCTTAGGCATCTAAACAACTTGATACTACAAGGAAAGAGGACATCCAACATTGAGAGAACAATCCAATTCCATTCAAGTTCTTTTGAAGCTATAATCAACTGATGGAATCCATTCGATAAGTGAAGTTAAGACTGCAGGATGCAATACAGAATGGATGTTCCACCAACCTTGAACATGATAGAACTTGCCACAATTGTGAATGTTGTAAACATGACATAGTATATGGGTGAAATGACTGCTGTATTAAATGTGTCAAGCGCCTACATCAAGCATGTGTTTCATAACCCCTTATGAGATGAGATGAAGTCTTCCATATACACAATAGTCATCAGCACTCTACCCTTTTTGAAGGGTTACTGCCTCCATTTCAAAGGTTCTCTCAATAACCAAAATAAAAGAACATGCTTGGTCAGGTATTTAAAACAAACTAAAAACCAGCCAAACTAGATATTGTAATAGCCTAGATGCAGATTTGGTGATCAGACCACACAAACCATGGATTGATGACCACAGTCACCCATTGAAAGCTGAATTGATGGAATGAACCACTTACTCTGTTCAAGTAATTCATCTGTGTCACAACACATATGCATACCACGAAAGCAAACAAATATGTCTGAGGGTAAATCAACTGATTCTGCCCTTGAAATGTAAGCTTCAACGCAATGCCCAATGCTTTGACACTCATCACCTGTCAGACCACAACATCTAGCCAACCAGGTTTCATTCTGTGTTCATAGTAATAGACTGGGATTACCATTGTCTTGTGATCACAGACCTTACAGCAATTTTAGACAAAAAAAACTGGATTAAAGAAAGATAGAATTGTTCTGAAAAATTTGCAAGCAGTACCATGCGTATGAGGCAGCAGATAATGAAGTTGGTTCATTTTTAGAATGAGAGAAATTAAGGACAAACATTGAAGGTACCGATAGAGAGCCCATCAAAGAGCAGATGCCAAGGTAGATGAGAATATGAGTGTGGCCATATCGAGGCACATAATAAAAGATGAGTAGCAGCACAGATACTGCCACCACAGTTACATACAATAAGAAGGCTGTTCCGAACCAACCCATCAAATAATCAGAACCTCACCACTGGCACCTCTGGCTGCAAAACATTCAAGCTTTATACACCCCTGACTTTGATTGGTGAAATCAAACCACACATAGCACAAGAACCTACCAGATTCAGTGGCAAGTAGCCAGACATCCTTAACTGACACAATAGCACGCTCTTGTGGAGCATAAAGCACAATGTTGATGGAACCCACAATACACAGCACACATCCCACAATCCCCAGGACATGAAGCCGCTCCTCGAGAACAAAGTGGGCAAGTGTAGCACTGCAGGTCTTTCCCAAGAGACCCTTTGTTAGATAGCTCTAGATTTCTCTCTACCCATGGTTATTCACAAAAAGGCAACTTCATCAAAGACATCAAGCCATACCTGACTATAATGCTCAATGCACCAAGTGGTGTGACAAGAACAGCTGGAGCAAATGCATAAGCTGCAAAGTTGGCCACCTCACCTATGATCACTGCCATCTCATTTTTGCCCATCAGTATGCTCAGAGGATAGATCACCAGATGATCTCATGTCTAGGCTCTAGCAATTTCAAACAAGGATTTATGCCTACAATGTGCTTACTTGTGATCATGCCTGCCCACCATAGCGGCTCATACAGGTATGTATGCCCGCCAATTCCTGTCACAGATAATGTATCACAGAATGTCAGATCTGCAGTCTGAAATGACACTGAAATTGTTTTAGAGGGTGGATGTACCTGTTTCAACCCTAGAAGACCTACCACCATGCCATTGTGCCAGAGAAGCACATCCTTATTACTCTCCTCTTTGCCTCTCCTTTCAGCAATTGACAGCCATTAGCCTTGGTGATCACTTCTCCTAGAACAAATGAGAGTCATGATGGAGACAACACACCTGCCCTTACTCCTGAAGCACCTGCACGCTTGAGGCCCTTTTTCTTTATGATAAAACTTGCACCAATGAAGAAGCTAGAACTCACAGCCAATGCCACACCCTTATGGTTGTCTGAGTCCATCAGAGGCAGTTGCCCTGCTATGGGAGACTCTTGTCACCTATCATCTAAATCCTTCCCCATCATCTCCCTTCCTTTGTTGCTATCCACATATGATCAATCCCCTTCCATGGATGCTTCACACAATGTTACAGAAACAAACCACCCTGCCCACTGCCCATATCCACACAGCTTAGAAACTCATCTCATTGTCCGAATTCGGATTGCCTATTTCCATAGTGCATTATCTCCCAGACACAAATTCATATACTACGTAATTGTCACATGCAAGCCATTAAGTTATCATTTCCAATTTTGGCAAATCCTGCAGGACATACAAAGCCTCCAACACAGAACTCTTCTTCTGCTCTTCTTCTCCTCCATCTTAAGACCAAATTCCTCACAGATTTTGAGGTACCTCAATGACAAATGGTTGCCCCAAAAATTCAACTTAAGAGATCTGCACTGTTCTGACTCCACTGATCTCCACATATATTGGTCCCCCTTCCTGCTTATACATAGACATCTGTTTGTAACAACAAACAGGTTACCTGTCAAGTGATATCCGATGGCATTATGCTACAGCTTTTGTCTTAACCTAACAGAAACTTGCAACAGCATGGTTGAAAGTTAGCAGTCCCACAAAAGTCCAAGAGTACCACAACAAAGTGCCAAATTGATTTTCAATGTCATCATCCCACATAATAATTCTCTCCAGCAATAACAGCAATCGAAGCTACAAAAGATTTACCTGACATATCAAGAGTCCTCTTGATTCTGTGTCCTGCACAGATTGGTAGCCTGTGGAAGAGCAAAAGAACAGGAGCGAACAAACATCATCTTCAGTAGAGAGAAACACTAGCTATCTATCTATGTAAAAGCTAATCTTAAAAGACAAATTTTTGATGATATACCCAAACTAAAACACAAGCAAATTTCAATTTTCAGGAAGTTTTGCTCATTTTGGACATTCAATCCAGTAAATTACACAGCTAAAACTTCTGATGAGAAATCTAGCAACAATTAAAATCAAACCAATAAAATATTGTCTACGTGAGCAATCTCAAGCTCAGAATATCTGGAGCATCCATCTGCTTTATACGCTCTGTCAATGAAGTACAGCATGTTTGTCATGTCCCAATAGCCTGCCTTAAGAAACTGCAGAATAGAATACACAAGACTCAAACATTATGCTGTTGAATACTTTGCATAAACTAGAACTGCTTTATTGCCAAAACAAGCAACAAATTCCAAAGAGCTGCAGTCCACATGAGCTCAATGTCGAGAACAGACCTCAGTATAGTTCAAGGCAAATCCAATATCTAAGCCAGTGTGGTCATCAAAAGAAACTATCTCTCTAAAAGAGAATGGAAAATCCAAGCTTGGATGCTCCCAACAACATCTATACTGACAATTATAGCAGCACAAAACAAATCACTTGGAGGCGCTGAAAAATCTGTTGAGTCCAGGCATGATCTCTGGTTTGCAATCTTTCACATACTCTCGCAAGCTGTGATCTTTGTAGCTCTTTCCCTCATTATAGTTCTCCAGAATACCAGCTGCTCGGTCTTCCTTGCTAATTCTGTGAGAGAAATGTGACAAGAAATCAGACAGCAGCGTAGTATTTGTTGTTCAAACTGGCAGGTATAACATGGGAGGTCTTAAACCAATGCAAACAGATATGTTGTCTTTATCAACAATCAGTGCAAAGCAGAAAAGCACTCACTAGACACCAATAGGGATGGATATGATACTGACCTGACATCTGGATTGATTGCAATATTGCGTGCTATAGCAAAACCACAGATGCCAAGAGCTGCTCCCATGGCAGCAAACAAGGGGAAAATCTGTTCCACATACACATAGTCAGCAGGAACATCAAGAAGGCTACAATATGAGTGATTTGGCACCGCAGTATAAGTTCACAGTCTATATATACATCTCAGTGACAGAAAACTTCAGCTCCCTTGCAATAGTTGCTGAAATGCAAGGGTAATCTGAGCTCGTCAAGCAATTCCTCAAGCAAAGAGTGCACAAGAAAAACAACATCCTGCATCTTTCTCCAGCAAGAAAAGAACTATCCACGTCACTCCCTTGCGCCCCCCCCCGGGTGAAGAAGAGTTCCTCTAACCAAACTAAGAATCCAGATCCGACGAAAACCAAATGAATTCTCGACAAAAGATTTGGGGGGGAGAAAGTACAAAAATCCGCCCCTGAGACCGAAGAAAACGCGTATTGAATACAGGAAAAAAACAAAGACGATTACTAAGCCACCGTCAGACGACAAACCCTCCCTCCTTTGCTATATCATGACTGTAAACTAAACAAATCTCCGGGAGCAGCCCAAAAACAAAACCAAAAAAAAACGGAAAAAAAAACCATCAATCGTAGCGAGAACAGATTCAAGTAGCTTGCCTCAGGCTTGATCCATCGCTTATTCCATGCTGCCTGCGCCATTGTAAGCAACTGCGAGAAACTCTTCGTCGTCGGTCTTCGTCTTCTTTCCCCGGCAAAGAAGTCCCAAGAGCGCCCTGATCCTTCTCGCTTGTGCGCTTCTCTTTCTCTGAAAGCTGCGAGACGACGCATATTACGCTCGGAATGGGCGAGTCGGCGGATCGCCTTTTCTTTTGACGGAAGTCATTGCGACGGCGTGACGGGCAGGGGTGAGGGCGGAATTTGGGGGGTATAAAAATTAAATACCTGGGATCAAAAAAAAAGAGGGAAAAAAAAAAAAAAACACAGATCCATTCTTTGAACGAAATATTCAGAGGCTTTTTTTAATATTTATTTTCCTTCGACCTATAGTAATTTTGCCCAAAAAAGGGAATTTTGAGAAATTATTAAGGTGTACTTAACACGTAAAGAGCACACCTTAAGAGTTTCTTAAGGGTTATGCCGAAATCTTAGGAGGAAACATATTGAATATTACGCATCAAAGTGCGGAACTTGTTACGTTATTACGGTAATACCATGACATTTGGTACATGACACATGTTGGAATGTTACATGATACCTAATAAACTAGGTGAATTATGCTTAGAAACATTTGATGATTAATTTGTACCATGACAAGAACATGGTTCCTATATATATATACATTTATGTACAATTTATGTACCCGAGCATGAAACATTACCATCACCAACATAATCATATACCGACACATGATCTATAGAACCAAGGACAACATTATGTATTAGCAATGCATACATGAGTTGGGTAAAATGGTGCATAATTCATTGGCTTTTCTATGGAAACCAAGGACAATACTATGTACTAGTATATGTACATGACTTGAGTAAAATGGTGCATAATTCATTGGCTTTTCCATGGAAACCAAGGACAATACTATGTACTAGTATACGTACATGACTTGAGTAAAATGGTGCATAATTCATTGGCTTTTTCAATGGAACCAAGGACAACACCACGTATTAGAATGTGTACATGACTTGGGTAAAATGGTGTGCATTGAGCTTTTCCATTATATCTAATGAAGAGAGAGAGAGTTGAGAGTTGAGTTGTGTTTGGCTAACAACTTTACATTGTCATTGAAAGAATAGAATTAAACTTTTGGTATTAATTATTAACCTTGTGAGAAGTGCTTCAACTCTTGAAAGGGTCCTTCCTTCAACAAAATAATGATTTTTCTTTCCTCATGTTTTGTTCCACACCTTTTAGGGTTATTAGGTAAATTAAACATTTTAGCTTTGTACTTTGTTCTTTCGTGTCATGAGAGGTGAATTCTTTTGGTATTTTTCATCAACAACTTTTATAAAAAATCAAAGCTTTATGTTGATTTTTTTTTAATTGTTAGTGCATTTTATGATATCAAAACACGTCACCTTTCACATGTGGATGAACAAATGGATTTATAATTAACCATAGTTCCAATAACTTTGCGATGAATGTTTGTTAATTGACAATAATTATCATCAAATTTTATTTCTAGGATAGGATAATCAAAATTAATTTTGGAATGAAATTTTAATAAAAAAAATTTGTTAATGGGTAATTTTTTTAACTAACTAATTTAAAAGGGCCTCTTAATAATTTCTTAGTTGGTGGTGGTAGGTTTGGAATTATTATTTTTAATTTATCAAAAAATAAAATTACTTGGATTAGTTAATTTTCAAGGATAAGGTGGTTAGCACTAGTTTGCCATTAATTAGGGATATGTGTAGTAGATTGAGATAAAATGGCTTTGAAGGATAAGGTGAAAAAATCTAAGAAAGGATCCATGTTTATATGGGTGGCGAGGAACTTTTTTGGTTGCCCTATTATCTCTAAATTAGTTTGGTGTGGAGGTTCATTTTTTCTAATTTGGTTTGGTAGAAGTTGAAAGAGGTTTTGAAGAAAAAAGTTTGGGAGGAATTTGTACAATTCTTGTGAAATAATACATGTGTGTGGGTTTAGTAGAAAAAAAAACGACTTATCAAATTTTTTAGTATGCATGTAAAGTAGCTAGAGAAATATTATTGTGAAGAACATGAAGGTTCTTACTATAATTTTTGGAACACTCAATAATTATTGTAAAATATAAAAAAATCAAATTCACATTTATTTTTTTAGCCAAAGATGGTAAAACAACTTGTAATTGTTGTTGCAAAATAGTAATTATCTTATGCATGTGGTTTTATGAAGTTTTAGCTTTTCATATTAGGTTTTTTTCTATGTTCTTCCATAATATAACTCCCTAGTCATGTTTTTTCAATTACTTTTTGGACAATAGTTGTAACCAAGGAGGGCAACAATAATGTTGAACAAACACCCAACTAGTGAAGGCAAGGAATTTTCATTGGGACAATATCTAAGAAAGTTGAAAAGATTGTTAGGATGATAATTATCTTCCTACAATAGTGGTTGTTTTATTATTTACTTGTATTTGTAGTGTTCAAGATTTCATTTTATAATCTAGATAATAATTTTATTTGAAAATATGAATATTCAAATATGTTTGTTATGTTTCATGTGTTTTTATACATGGTAGCCTTCATATAATGTGTATTTATAATTGTTGGGACCACGGGACAAAACAGTCTTGAACATGGTGGCCAAATTTATGTTGATAGTCTCAATATTTTTAAATACACATTAGGTGAGAGTTGTCAAGTATAAAAATACACAAAATAGAATAAGACATGGAAACTAAAGACTACCATGTAAAGTAGAATTACCCTTTTAAATTATTTTTTTAAAAACCCTTCAAAAACCCCCAAGACATGTTTTTAAAAAAAATTGTTGTGATAGGAAGGTACTTATTATTTTGCTCATCTTTTCAACTTTGTTGCAAGTTGTACCAAAATGTGCATATTGCTTTCATTGTCATGAACATTTTCCACCAATGTTATTGCATTGCATGGTTATAACTACCATCCAATGACCATGTGCACATAACTATTATGCCATCACTCTATTTAGCTACATCTATTGTCCAATAACCTTTTGGGAATAAAATAGTTAATAAAATAAAACCATCTAATCTTTTACATCACACAAATTAACTACTCTCATTTTGGAGATGAGAAAACCTTATGTGTCTTGTTTTGCTATCATGACCTAGGCAATATAATAATAATTAAATGGGTCACAACCTTCCATTGGACACCTTACATGTTTCCTTACAAAAGTATCATTTTTTTTCCTCTAATCATTTTATATTCCAAGAAGCAATAATAAGGAATGAACATTCCACATTGAAACAATTCTAGAGAATAAGGTTATTCAAACGTTTTTTCAACAAACATAACAAAAATGGGACCCATTCCAAGAGGTTCCCCACCATCCATATACACATTGGTTTTCCTTATCCCTTCCTATATTTCTTCACCTTATTTTTCAAAGTCAACCTACCAACTCCCCCTTCTAAAAAAATCTTTAAATCTTCTCCTAAATTAATGAAAATATTTTCCACCTACCCATTTCTAAAAGAATCACTATAAATTATCCTAAAATAATGAAGGTAGTTTTGAAACACTTCTACCTATTAGTAGTAATTTGGAGTTACTAGATTTACCTGAAGTAATTTAAGTTTGATTATTTTGTCACTAAAGATAAACTAATGACAATAATTATTGTTAGTTAACAATGTTGTGTGGTGCATCACAGGGTGCAACAATCATGTTGGTTTCTATCCATTGTTATAAGGGATGACATATGGGTTGTCTTGCATCACCATTTGTGGAGGTTCCAACAGGTGATTGGGTGTGTCCATAATACACCAAATAAACATGTTTTGTTTTTTTGTGTTAGACTTCAATACCATGACATGAGCATATTTGTGATTCGAATAGTGGATGATTTAAAGAAAGTTGTAATTTGGTTGAACATAAGGGATTGTAGCTAGGTAATTAACAATGAGGCTCACATTTCACCCTGCCCTTTAATTTTCTTAGGTTTGAAACCAAACTCCTTTCATGGATTAAATTACCACATTGCATATTATTTGATCATGATTTGGTTATCTAATGTAGAAGGACTTTTACCCCAACTAGGGGGGTGATGTGTGTGCATGTTTTCTTGTGTATGACTTTGTTATTTTCAATAATGATGGGTGCCAATCTTGTAATGCACAATAGACAAAATATCTATGTCATTTTTGTTCTTTTTGAGTCATTTGCTCTTTAATGCATTTTTGCTCCATAAAAGGTGAAAGCTTTATGTCACTTTTATTTTTATTATTTTTGTTGACTACTTTAGAAACTCCATGAAATGATTATTCCTTCGCATGTTTTTCATTATCACTTTTATTTATCCATTGTGTGCCATTGTTTTTTTTCAATGTGTTTAACTTTTGTGGCATCACCTTTGAGGTCTTTCTTCCTTTGATTTTGATCAAATTCTTTTCATAGTAAAATGTTTTGAAACCCAAATTTTAAAAAACTAAAATAAAAGGATTAAAAAAAGGTGCATCTTTCCATAGGTGCATGATTAAAAAGTTCCTAGTTGAATATTCTTCATTTGCATCTTTCAATGTTTTCCATTGAAACATAACAAATTAGGAACATAAAACTTACAAGTGTTTTATAGAGAAGTGTGGTATGGTGGGTGTTAATGAAGATATGACAAGTGTTGTTGAAGGGATGCCTAACAATGTTGACTTTCAATACTTCAATTTTGTAAATTAGATTTATAACATTTGTATTTTAAAACCTTAATTACACTTTTAGCTTTGAAATATATTTTTAATGAAAAGTTACTAAACCTTCCAAAGCTAAAAGTGAAGCTTCTCAATGGAAATAAAACTTAATAAAATGCTTACCATAACTTTGCAAAGTGTTGTAGCCTAGGAGGGAGTTCAAACTATGAGGATTAATTTTTTATTAATCCCTTCTAGCACATAGGTAGACCATCAAACATACTTCAAAACAACACTTGCAATATTCCAAGATGAGACTTTACATTCTTTTGGGATAGGATCACCTACACACCTAAAGTCAAATTTTATGTGAGAAGTACACCCCAAATGAGTTCATCACATGCACCTAAAGATTTTCCTTTATGAGGATCATTCACCAAAAGACTATAAAGTTTTCACAATGGTATTCACAATCATCTCCACATTTTATTTCTTCAAGGCCTCCTATTCACATATGATGTTTCTACAAGTCTAATCCAACTAACAACATGGAATTACTAAATGCAAATTATGAGCCAAAAGCTTTAATCTTTACCCCTCATATACTTGAAGGAAATAAGTGGATGAATAGTTAACCACATTCATCTACATCTATTCCCAATGTATCAAACCAATCATCAAGTGTCACTTATAAATTTTCATCCTTCTATGAATAGGTTTAACATTATTTGGAGTCTAAGATTTGGTCAAGTCCATATACTTGACCTTCCATTATTACAAACGCAAAATAGTTATTTAAATTATTCATATTCAACCCTTATGCCCCTAGTCAAAAGATTATCTTTCTAGGGCCCATGAAGTTCATTATTTTATTCCCTATTTTTATCCAAATTATTACCTTAACACTAATATTATTATTGTAATTACTAGTAGTTTTTTTTTTTATATAGTACTATGATATACTCACAACGATATTCTATTTTACTCATATTTCATTTCATGATTATCCTAAAAACATACTAAAAAAATCCGTTCTTTAAAAAAATTAGATTTTGATTTTTTTATTGCATTATTGAAAAAAAATTCCTTATTTCATGATTTTTGAAAGTGTGCATGTTATGTGGTTGGATCATTGCTTAATAAAATTGGGGTAATAAGAGCCTAATGCCCCTTTGAGTTGATTGTGATTAGTTTTAATAGGTTGATGTGGCAATACATGATTAGTTGAAAAGTTTTAAATTTGTGTTAAACAAAGGTGCACGTACAATTCTTTTACATATTTTTATTGTGTTGAAATGAATTGGTTGTAAGTTTTAGAGCTAAGGGTTTTTTTTCAATTTTGTGATGTAATTGAAGTAACGATCACCCATAAGATAATTTAGTTAGATTTGGCTACAAACTAGATATGAAAGTAAAAACAGAATAGAATCCTACTATATTTTGGCTACTTATTGGAACATAACATAAAACTTTGGCGATTTGGAAAGTTTTTCTTTTCAAAATTTGACAAATTTGGGTCCTTTTTTTCATGAATTTTTATTTGTATAATTCAAAATCATATTTTCCAGGTTGAAATTTGATGAATTTTTTGCCAAAATAAAAAATAATTGTTTATAACATGTTAAAAAGGTATTTTACATTTATTGAATTATTTTCAAACTTATTATATGTTAAATTACTTTTAAATGCATTATACAAATACAAAACACATTTTCAACATTATCCTAGTTTACGAAACTTATAAACATGTCAAAAAATGAATAGTTATGCTCAAAATGCTTCCTATTAGTTCAATTTGACCTTCGGCCCTTTTTTTTAAAAATCATCATAATATCATATGCATCATTATGGTTCAATATCCAATAACTTTCAAAGATATATCAAATTTACATATTTCACAACATCCAAACAAAAAACCCAAAACTTGACCTTGTGCATTTTCCTCAAAATCCTAAGGAGATTTAGAACCTTTGTATTACCAACAAATTTCATAAAAAGTTAATGAATTTTGAAAATTTTGAAATTTGTGATATGCAAGGCCTTGGGGGGAACTTGGAGGGCATTACTGTTATAGAGGGCCCACACCAAGGAAAGTTGAAGGTGACCATGGTTCTTGTAACAACTTTCCATAACAACCTTATTGCATGTAAAGTTTTGTGTCTTTTTTATTTAAAAAAACTATGATACTCAATGTGTACCTACCATGTACGAACTTTTAAAAAACCAAAAAGTTCCCTTGTTTTAGGAAGGAATTAATATTTTTTATATTGTGTCTTCCCAAAACACTATAAAAACAATGGCAAGGCATTATGATATGTTGAAATTAGGCTCGTTAAAAACAATTGTTACGATATTAGATCACTATGTTGAAAATTGTTGATCATAAATAACAAGTCCAATATGTTGTCACTTAAACAATTAGTCTCTAAAAAAATTATTTAGTTGCTAAGTTCATGTTAAACTAGTGTGATGAATAACATTATCTTGAAATTTACAACTATTCATATTGACATGCACAAACTATTAGCCATTATTTAGCCATCTAGTCACATGCACACACACACACATCATTTTTTTGGTTATTGAAATAGTACATGCTTTGTTTTGGGATTTTGTTGGTTGTTTTCATGGTACATTGTGGTTTTTGTTATTTCTAAGTCACATTATGGGTTGAGTTATTTATTTATTCATATCTTAGAAAAAAAACATCTTTGCACACACAAACAACACCAAATATTCATCCTTGGTTATCAACATATTTAAAACATTGTTCTTAATGTTTGTGAAATCAACTAAATTAAAATATGTTCAAGCCAAAAAAGTGACATTTATTAAGCTCAAATTAAATTTATAACCTATTCACATTCAAAATATTTCTATTAAAAAATATTAACTTGTAATACTATATCTAATCTTGACACTTGGTGCAATGTAAAATCAAGTGCGGTATATGAAATGTAAATAAGGTAACAAATTCATGACAAAGGGACATTAGTATGATTTCATTGTGAATTACCATGTGAATGTTTATGTTTAGCCGAGGTGAATAACACATTTTCCATTATTAATCACAATTTCCATCATTTGATTGTTTTGTTTTAAAGCTTCACATGTAGATTAGAAGCATAATGGGTCTTTTTTTGGCATAATATTTTTTTTCACTTAATTGAAATATCATTCAAATGTTTGTATTAAAGTTAATATAATAATCAAAATCAAAATGATCTTTTCATTTTTTATTTAAAATTCCTTTTGAAAATTTCATATTATATGTCTTGGATGCCCTATATTGTATTTTTATTTCTTCATCGCCTTTTACCTACTTTGATTGAAATTAATTTCATATTTCAATTGAGTGAACTATGAAAATATTCATATTGTTCCATGACCTACACTTCAATGATAATGGCATGACTCCTCATGCATGATTTTGTGTACTTATTGATTCAAAATAATGTTCAACAACATGTTCATCACATTTTAAATGTTTTGTGCATGACAACTTAATATGTCATTAACCAAGTTGTTTAAATCCTTTTTTTTTTAAAAAAAAATAGAGGATGAAATTGGTTTAAAATGCACCTAGAGCTTCAACTTCTTTTGTTTATTATTTTGATGAAATCATTTTCAATTTTGTAAATCTTCAAAATTTCATTGTTTTGCAACTTTGTGTTCCCACCCTTGTTTTATTATGGTACATGTTTGCTTTTCCCAAGGCCATCATGGACAAATCAATGATATATGCATACCTATTTATTTGGAACCCTTAGAAAGATAACCTTGTAAATAATTAAGGTTAGGTGTATGAGATATTTCATCCTAAATTGAGGTTAAAATTTTGAATAGGAAATGATGAATGAATTCATAGCTAAATCCAAATTCATCAAATTTGAGAAATTTTATGATCATTATTTTACAAACAAATGAAAAAATTTGTTTCAAAATATTCCTTATTCATAATTCTTTTTACAAGAAGAAAGATGGGAACATTAATACCACAAATTGAGGAAGAAGATGAAACATTTCAATTTTGTTATATATAGTAGAAAGTGTAAAATAATTTAATTATATTTTTTATTGGATGAATCTTCAATTCAAGGAGAACACCAAAACATTTAAGATAATGAAATTGATCAAATAGGTTATCATGGAGACTAATTGTGTAGTTGTTTTTATAATTTACCATTCCAATTTTCATTTTTATAATTTATCATTTCAAGAAAATTGTAAGAACATTGGATACAAAATTGAAAAATGAGTTCAAAATATGTTGCATTTTGTAGACAAATTGCAAAATTGTTGTTGCATATGTACCTTTTAATACCAATTGTCATTGCAAGAACACACAAAAAAAAGAAACTAAAAAAAGAAATATAAATATTTTAAGATAACAAAATTGTGAAGTTGTTTCCATACTTTTGAATATTGTTTGTCAATTACAACAAGAATACAATCAAAGTGGAAACAATAAATTTATTATGTAATGGCTTTTGCCATTGAAACATGTTCAAAACAACATCATGAAAATGCATGACACCATGCAACATAATTTAAATTATTTGAATGCAAGATGAAATCAAATCATGAAAATTTCATATTTACTTTTCTAGACCTTTTGCCTCACAAACCCACCTTTTGTTCATGTGTACATATGAACATGGACCCACCCAAGAGCAAATTGTTATATTCATTTTGTTTGCTCATGTTCCTGTGCGAGTGAAAAAAGAAATCTATATATTTTTGTTGCGCCTTTTGTGCCTTTTTGCTTTATGATATCATTTTATTTTTTTATGATCATAAATTACTTTTAAAAATGAAAAAAATAGACATATTTAATGATTATTAGACAAAACACTTTGAGAAGAATTAAGATCCAATTTTGTGTTATTTCATGATGAACATAATTTGTCAAAATTTCTTCCTTCATAAATCTCCTATGGCCATAAGATATAAAAGTTTGGATATTGAATTTATAGGAACTTTGTGAAAATATTCCAAAAGGAATCGAACAAATGTTGTGCACCATCATTTGGAATAGACATATAATTAGAACAAAGAGTGGATCCAAAACTTAAATGAGTTTTTACATGACATTTTGCTTCTTATGTGACAAATTAAACTAAACAATTGTTTAAAACTGAATAGGGATGGAGGTAATCTCTATCCCATATCCACATATGTGAATGCAATTATTGGAAGGAGACATATCTCACATATACACATTACAAAAATTGAGTATATGTTTAATCATGATTGAAAATAATCGCTTTCATTGTAGATCTCCATTGATCAATATATTGCTGCACATAAAAGTGACAAACTTAGAAATTTGCATCAAAGCAACTATCACTCACTATCTTTCCTTTTAATAACAACCTCATCCTCTACATTTATGGTCATATTAGTGAACCAACTTGACCACTAGCACACTATGAAAGATGGATGATGGGTGTACATCAAACATTTTTCTATTAGGTTTTAGAATTGTGATTAGTTAGGTTATCATTTTTACTACCTACCTACTACCAATTCACTAATTTTTACACACATATTAACCATTTATATGCATCTATTTATGTAGTAGCCTCTTATTTTCCTTTCCACCTACTTACTTATAAAACCTTTTGTTGAGAATGTTATCAATCCATTAAAGGTGTTATTTAATGATGCAATTTGTGTTATAAAAAAAGAGGGACAATTCTTTATGCGAATGTGGGTTGCATCTTGTGATTTAACATGTAAAATGGTATTGCAACACAAAACATTCATAAGGAAACATAAGATGAACTTACGAGCTAATGAGCTAGATGATGCAATTTGAGTAGTCCCTATAGTATCTTCTTCGACTTTGGTCCATGCTCTCTTTGATTTGCGCTCTTTTTTCTCGGAGTCCACAAAGACAAGATCCTTTTGCGATAGAATGTCACATTCTTCACGAACCAATTTTGCTAACAAACTTTCCCATTCCTGCCCCCACCCAATCCCCATTTGTCCTGTTAGTAACTTACAACCTTGTACAAAACGCAAATTCCATCGATCTTCAAGAGTTTCACAATCGTTTCCAACCGTTGCCAAGAGTGTATTGTCCTTAAGTGCCATATTTGCAACTGAATAAACTCGCTCAAGGAAAAGACCAAATTTTTCATTTGGGTCTTTCTTGAAAACGTTGCAAAGGATTTGTTGGATTCTACATTGGCGATAATCAGCACGATCTACATCAAAAAGCCAATCGGGGTTATCTGCAAACGTGCCCGGATCATTATCACATTGTGAGAAATCTAATGCAACTTCTTCATCATAGAAATCCGGTTTTCTATCAAGCTTTCTTCCCTTGTAGATTTCTGGTTGAGTCTTATGTAATTTCACGGTCATAGGATGCAAGTCATGAGTCCACTTTGACATTTTCTCCCTTCAAAACCAAGTTATAGACTACAATTGCAAGTCGTTTAGTTCTCTTTTTGCTTTTATGCACTTTGTAACCTTGCACATGTCATGACAATAGTTAATACAACACAACACACAAAACCAAATCTCAAAAATATAAGTATTAACTTTCAATCAAATTTGAAAATACAAACACTTTCAATCAAATCTCAAAATATATGTATTAATTTTCAATCAAATCTCAAAAATAGAAATATTGCCTTTCAATCAAATCTCAAAAATATAAGTACTAACTTTCAATCAAATCTCGAAAATATAAGTACTAACTTTCAATCAAATCTCAAAATATAAGTACTAGCTTTCAATCAAATTGATCGATCGTTAGGCAAGATCAATACACAACTATAGAGGAAAATTTCCAAAACTACTATCCAAGCCTTTTGATCCAAAGCCTCAAGAGTTTTGTTAAGAATGTCATGTATTAAGTCCCTTTCTCTATGGCAATAATAATGTGTGTAAAAGCTTTATGATTTGTGTCCCCTCTATTGATTGATCCAAGGTGTTATGCTTTGGGGGGGGGGGGGGGGGGGGGGGGGAGAACAAATTTTTTCGTTATTATATGTCCTCATGAGTAACCAAAAAAAAACACAACCACCCACAAAAAA
>Ga0116227_10000759_pt1 | contig 66354 bp, 56 predicted proteins | sample S1TSphgellanicum_FD_89693 | JGI IMG/M metagenome (GOLD analysis project Ga0116227, IMG submission 89693) | Host-associated microbial communities from peat moss isolated from Minnesota, USA - S1T2_Fb - Sphagnum magellanicum MG | ecosystem: Host-associated > Plants > Peat moss > Unclassified...
AGCGGAGACCAGTCCGTTCAGTGCAGAACAGATCCGCGAGAAATTCCTTGATCGCATCGTCATCGACTACGACTATGTTTTCTGCATCACGGTTTCCTCCACGCGCAGCGCGATTTTTGAAAACGCCACGCGTGCATCGTTCGCCATTCTCAACGACTACAAATCCATTCGCGCCGCTGCGGGCGTAACCGGGCCGTTTGCACTGCGCGTCGTCGACAGCCGCAACATGTTCTGCGCTACCGGTGTGCTCGCTGCAGAAGCGGCAAAGCTCGCGAAGGCTGGCCTGGCGCCGAATGAAATCCGTCGCCGCGTTGATGAAGTGCGCGACAACCTCTGCGGCTATATGGTGCCTGGCGATCTTTACTACATCCGCACGCGCGGCATGAAGAAAGGCGAGAAGAGCATTGGCCTGATGACCTACGCGATCGGTTCTGCGCTGGATATCAAACCGGTGATCCAGTCGTATCGTGGCGAGACCCAGCCCATCGCAAAAGTATTGGGCTACGAACGTGCCGTGGAAAAAATGTTCAGCCACGTCGCACGCCAGATCGAACGCGGCATTTCAACGCGTCATCTTTGCATCAGCTACGGCGGTGACCCTGCGCGCATCCCGCGCCTGCCCGGGTACGCCGCGCTCGCACAGGTCGCGCGTGAAAACGGCATCGAGATTCTCAGCAGCATCATGTCGGCCACCGCGGCGGTCAATGCCGGCGGCGAATGTGTTGCCATCGCCTACGGTGGAGAGCTGCGCACGTTCGAAGGTTGAGCTGGGCCACCCAGAAAAGATTTGAATACCGTCCGCGTATTGCGGGGACGCAGTGGTTAAATCTCGTTGCATCAGTTGCAAGTCGCAGGAGCCGTTTTCATGCAGACCTTGGCGCTTTACAACCTGAAGGGCGGTGTCGGCAAATCAGCTGCCGCAGTCAACCTCGCCTATCTCGCCGCAGCCGATGGCTACTCGACCCTGCTATGGGATCTCGATCCACAGGCCGCCGCCAGCTGGTATTTCGATATCAAATCGGAAGATGGCAAGACCAAGAAAATCATTGAAGGCAATACGCCGATTGGTCGCCTGGCCAAACCCACACCGTACAAAAACCTGGGCGTGATCCCGGCGGATTTCTCCAGCCGTTACCTCGATATCATGCTGAAGAAAGTGGTGCCGCCACGCGAAGCACTCAAGCGCTTGCTCAAGCCCTTCGGCGAACAGTATTCCCTGATCGTTCTTGATTGCGCGCCGAGCATCTCGCACCTGGCCGACAATGTATTCACAGCGGCCGATCTGGTGCTCGCGCCCACCGTTCCCACCTTCCTCTCGCTGCGCGCACTGGAGCAGGTACAGGATTACTTCAAGCAGGAAGGCTACGAGAGCTCAGGCCTGCGGCCGTTCTACTCGATGGCGGATCGACGCCGCAGCCTGCATCGAGATTTGATTGAGAACCGCCCCAAGAGCATGTCACGTGGTTTGGAAACCGTGGTGCCCTACTCTTCCACGGTTGAGCGCATGGGCGAGCACCGCGCGCCGATTCCTGCCTACGCGCCGTCCGATGACGCTGCATTATTGGCTTACGCGGAGCTGTGGCTGGAGACGAAGAAATTGTTGAAGCTGTGAGTGATCCAACTTGATTGGAAACGAAGAGAACAGAAATTTGAACAGGCTACAGATCCGTACAGAAACGGCAAAAGATACGGAAAGCATTACGCGGGTTACCGAGCGGGCATTCAAGGCGCACCCGCACAGCGATCAAACCGAGCATTTCATTATCCTGGCGCTGCGTCGTGCGGCGGTACTTTCATTGTCACTGGTCGCAGAGCAGGACAATCAAGTGATTGGGCACGTCGCTTTTTCTCCCGTGCAGTTTTCGGATGGATCCTTGAACTGGTATGGCCTGGGCCCGGTTGCGGTTTTGCCAGAGCTGCAAGGACGTGGCATCGGCAAGGCGCTGATTGAGCGCGGGCTTTCCGATCTGCGTGCAATGGGCGCAGAAGGTTGTGTGCTGCTGGGGGATCCGGATTATTACGGGCGCTTTGGATTCAGGAGTCGCCCGGATTGCATCTACGAAGGCGTGCCGCAGGAATATTTTCAGTCACTCACTTTTGAGCAGCGTCCTGCAACAGGAAAAGTGACGTACCACGAAGCCTTCAGCGCCAAGGCATGAACTTCAACCATCAAGCGTAGGGTGCGCTGTGCGCACCATCGCAGGAGCACAAGTGGTGCGCACGGCGCACCCTACGTTATCCAAGCTCTGCAGGTTTGCCGATAATGCGCCCCTGCACTCGCCCGACAATCAGGATCCAGGTTGGCGACAATAATAGCGTCAAGGCAATGACCGCGATCGTCAGTTGATGCGAGAACTCGCTGATCAGTTCCGCCTGCACGCCCAGCGCAGCGAGCACGAAACTGAATTCCCCGATCTGCGCCAGATGCGCGCCAGCATAAATGCTGTAACGCCAGTGATCACCCAGCGCGCGTAGCACCAGCGCGTTGATGATGGTGTTGCCGACGAACACCGCGAGGCACAGCAGCACGATCAGCGTGATGTTCTCCAGCGCGAAATGGACATTTACCAGCAGGCCCACTGAAATGAAGAAGACCGCGACGAACACGACGCGGAACGGCTCGAGCCGGTGATGCACCCAGTTGGTTTCGCGTGCGACACCCACCAGCATGCCGGCCATGAACGCGCCAAGCGCAGTGGAAAGATGAAACAGGCCGGTCAGCAGCGCCAAACCCAGACACAGGCCAAACGCAAAGAATACCTGCAGCTCGTGATCGTTGCGCAGCTTGTCGCCCATCGGCAGGCGCACATGCTTGCCCCAGGTCATCCAGGCCAGCAGGGCAATGGTGAGCAGGGCACCGACAACCTGTAACGCAAGGCTGCCAGCATCGGGTGTCGAGCCACCGAGTAAACCAACAATGATCAGCATCGGAATCAGCGCCAGATCCTGCGCCAGCAGAATGCCCAGCGTATCGCGACCGATCTTGGCCTTGAGCTGGTTGGAATCACGCAGGTAGTTGAGCACGACCGCTGTACTGGAAAGACTCAGCACAAAGCCGGTGAGCACGATGCGTGACAGCGGCCAGTGCAGCCACCAGCCGATCAGCCCCATCAGCGCCACGCAGCCGAGAATCTGCGCGGTGGTGCCAATGAAGGTGATGCGCCAGCTGGCCAGCAGACGATGTGGCGTGGTTTCCATGCCGACGAAGAACAGCAGCAGCACCACGCCGAATTCACCAACGCGCGCGAGTGTTTCCGGATCTTCCAGCAGGCCGAAGCCCGCGGGGCCCAGCACGATGCCGGATAGCAGATATCCCACAACGTGGGGTTGCTGCAGCCTGCGCGTGATCAGCACCACGATTAGAATGACCAGCAGACAGCCGACCAACTTTAATAAGATGGGATCAAAATGCATAAGTACCGGTATAGTCCCATAAAATAGGCAACACATCCGCTCTCAGAGACTTGAGGGCCGAATAGCGACGCGCGGAGTGCAGCACATATGAAAAAACTGGAAGAGCTTCTTGAGCGCAACGCTGCATGGGCAGCGGCGGTGGAAGCCGAGCAACCGGGATTCTTTGAGCGCCTGGCGCGGTTACAGGCTCCGAAATATTTGTGGATTGGTTGCGCCGATTCACGCGTGCCTGCCAACGAAATCACCGGCCTGCTGCCGGGCGAAATTTTCGTTCATCGCAATATTGCCAACGTGGTCGTGCACACGGATCTCAACTGCCTGTCGGTGATCCAGTTTGCGGTGGATGTGCTCAAGGTCGAGCACATCATGGTGGTTGGACATTACGGTTGTGGCGGCGTCAACGCGGCGCTGCATAACCGCAGACTCGGTCTGGTTGATAACTGGATCCGTCACGTGCAGGACGTGCGCGACAAGCACATCCATCAATTGCAGTCACTCAAGCTGGTCGGCGAACAGGAAGATCGTCTGTGCGAACTGAATGCGCTGGAGCAGGTGCTGCATGTCTGCGAGACCAGCATCGTGCAGGACGCATGGGCGCGCGGGCAGAAGCTCAGCGTGCATAGCTGGATCTACGGCTTGATCAACGGCCGTGTGCGCGACCTTGGCATGACCGCCAGCAGTGCGGATGAAGTGCAGCCGGGTTACGAAGAGGCGCTGGCGCGACTCCGCTCGGCATGAGCGCAGGCGCCGGGCACTCCGAGCTGCGCGCCCTCGCCGCGCTGATCACCGGCGCAATACTGATTGGCCTGGCACCCATATTCGTCCGGATGTCAGATGTCGGCCTGACCGCCGTCGGTTTCTGGCGCATGGCGCTCGCGCTGCCCGTGCTAGCGCTGCTGATGGCCAGGGAAACCGGCGGCATCAAAATCAAACCCGGCATCGCCTGGCTGTTGCTCGCCGGCGCCTTCTTCTGCGGTGACCTGGTGTTCTGGCATCAGGCGATCCACCTGAGCTCCGTGGCCAACGCCACGCTGATGACGAATCTCGCGCCCGTATTCGTCACCCTCGCCTCGTTCTTGCTGTTCGGCGAGCGCTTCCGCGCTGTATTCATTGCTGGGATTGCGCTGGCGCTGGCCGGTGCGATCGTACTGATGTCGGGCAGCCTGCAATTTGGCTCGCAACATTTGATCGGCGATCTGTTTGCGGTGGTCTCCGCAGCGTTCTATGCCGGATACATTCTCGGCGTATCGCGCGCGCGACAGCGCTATGGCGCGATGGAAGTGATGTTCTGGGCGACGTTATCCAGCGCCGTGTTGCTGTACATCGTTGGTAACGTGCAAGGCGACCCGTTCTGGCCGCAGTCCATGCACGGATGGTGGGTGCTGATTGGATTGGCGCTGCTGTCGCATGTTGCGGGCCAGGGCCTGATTGCCTGGGCACTCGCCCATCTGTCGGCGGCTTTCTCTGCGGTGGGTTTGCTGGTGCAGCCCATTGCAGCAGCGATCTTCGCGTGGGCGCTGCTGGCCGAGCCGTTTGGAACGCTTCAGGCGATTGGCGGCGCGATCGTGTTGGCGGGCATCGTCACCTGTCGCTTGGCGATGCCACAAAAAACTACGCTGCAAGACTAGCTGCAGTGGCAGCTAGCATTTCGATTCATGCTCGCTTCGAGTGCCGAGCCACGTACTGCTGAAGTACCCCATCCATCCGCGACTGCCAGCCGTCGCCAGTGGATTTGAAATACGCAACCACTTCAGGGCTATAGCGGATTGAAACGAGCAGCTTTTTGCTCTCGGACTTGGGGCGGCCACGCAAGGACTTCAATGGCACCATCGCTTGCAACTGCTTTGGTGTTAACGGCGTTGCATCGGGATCGTTTCTGGCTGCGGCTTTAATCGCCCGGTCTTCCTTCAGGCTGGGCATGACCACTGCCGGGCGTTTAGATTGTTTTGACATAGTGTTTCACCTCGCTTCGGGTTGCCTTGCGCAGGCTGATAATTCGTTGAGCCGGTCCACGGTCGACAAACGCAACGTAGTACAGGATTGCGGTTGCAGGAGCCAAGGCGATCATGCGCACTTCGCCGTACACATAGCGCTCGTCTATCCAAACCAGGGCAGCGTTCCAATCAAGTTCCGAAGCCATCGCCAATGAAACTCCATGCTTCTGGAGATTCAATGCGTCCTTAGCGGAATCAAATTCAATCAGCATGATTAATGTAGCTACAATAATTAACGAGGTCAACGACCGGACGGAAGAATGATTGGAGAAATGCTCCATCCGTACCGTGATGCGCTTCGTAGCTTCATGCCTTTATTCAGGCCAATAAAAAGCCCCCTTTGCGGGGGCTTTGTTCAAGCTTTTCTCTGATTACTCTTTGGCGCGTGACTTCACGCGAACCTTGCCGCCGCCCGACTTGGTTTTCGCCTTCGCCGAATTCTCGTTGAGCACCTTGGCCACATGGCGGCCTTCTTCCAGGTTTTCAAACTGGTCCGAGATCAGCTGGCCGATCTCGCGGTTAACGCGGCGGATCGCGTCGTAAACCATGCCGATGGTGTGGCGCTGCTTGGCTTTGAGCTTGAGTTTCTCGTCATCAAGAATTCCGGCTTTCTCCAGCGCATCAAACGGTAGCTCCGCGATGTACTGATGCACCTGCTCGACCGAGCTCGCGCCGCGGTCGATGGCTTCCTGAATCATGTCTTTGAGTAATTGCAGACGTTCCAGCTTTCTCATGGGTGTCTCCGGCATGACGTGTTCTTGTAGGAGCGCCTCGGCAACCGCTCCTGCGTTGCTCTACCTCGGGCATCCATGCCCTCGTCTTAGGCGCGATTACTGAGCCAATCGCGCCTAAGAGGCGCTCCTACCAATGCAGCGAGTTTACCTGTGCTTCAGCCATTCGAGAACTTGCTGGCCCACTTCCGGGCGATAAAGCAGATCCCAGTGGCTGTGCTGGAAAAACAGCGCTTTCTGCGAGGGTGAAAAATAGAGGCAGCGCTGCGAGTCGGGGTGTTGACCCAGGGCACTATCCACCGGGACCAGGCCGTCACCCAACACAGTGTCCTTGGTATCGCCCAGCGCCTTGCCCAGCGTTGCCGCCGCCGCGAAGTAATGCACGCCAGCTGGCAGGCTCAGCACTGCGCGGTCATCCGGCGCGTGATCAAAGCGTCCGCGGCGATTCCAGTCTTCATCCACCAGCGCACCGTAACGAAGATCTGTGACACCTGCGCTACGCAGCATGCCCAAGCGCGCCAGCGGTGCCGCAAAGGGAATCACGCCAACCGCACGCTGGAACATGTTGCCGCCGCGCTCCAGTGGAGCGCCATGATGCGGCGTGCCGAGGAACACCACGTTCTTCAGCTTGCGCAGCCAGCCATATTGTTTCTGCATGCCGTAATGGCAGGCGCTGCGCGTGATCAGGCCGCCCATGCTGTGCGTGAGCAGGGTGATGGATGTGACCTTGACCGGCCAGCTCGCGATGAGCTGTTCCAGCGCAAAGGAAAATTCGCGGCCATTCTGCGAGATGTGGCGGCCGCTGTTGTAGCGCAGGTACACCGGCGTCGCTTTGAGCTGCTGCGCGACGGCATCGACGTGGCTGTAGCCCTCGCGTGACCACTGAAGATCATTCATGCAAAGACCGTGGACGACGACAAGGACATGTCCCTGTGCATCCGGGATCGCTGTGATCAGCGCGTCTGGGTTCACTTGCAGATCACGGCCCAGATGGCGAAACAGCATCTGCTGCGCCAGCGGGTTCTCGCTGTTCTCGAGATGGTCGCCGACCACGCCATTGATGGCGGCAATCAGGTTCTCGCGTGCGGTAGAAGACGGCGTCTGCTCCAAGGCCTTTTCAAGAAAAGGCATGAGCGGCTGCAAGGTCTGGTCAATGCCAAAGCCAATCGCGCCGGTGATCTCGCGAACGCTGCGATACACCAGGCCGGTGATGCCGCTGGTGCGTTCATCCGGGCTGTGGCCAAACAGCATCGAGGGCCGCGCGATGCGCTGGTGAATCGCCTCCACCAGATCGGTCACGCCTTGCGTCGCATCCACGGCCAGCTTGCCGTAGCCGCGGACATCATTGGGTTTGACATGCAATGGGCTGGACATGGCGCTCACCCCCGAAATGATCCTGCGAATTATGCAGCCAGCTTCAACGGCGCAACATCATCATTCATTGCATCCACTGTCACCAGCGGACGCTTGCCAGGCGTGCGGCTTGGCAGCGACAGCTTGAAGATGCGCTTCCAGGTGCTCAGCGTCTGCTTGAGAAACGAACCGGTGTTGTAAGGCAGGCCATGCTTTTCGCAGATGGCGCGCACTTCCGGCGAGATCTCGGCGTAACGGTGTGCCGGCAGATCCGGGAATAGGTGATGCTCGACCTGGAAGCTGAGGTTGCCGCTCATGATGTGCATGAGCTTGCCGCCGCTGAAGTTGGCCGAGCCGAGCAGCTGGCGCACATACCACTGGCCACGCGTTTCGTTCTCGATGACCGACTCAGGGAACTGCTCCACTTCTTCGGGGAAGTGACCGTTGAAGATCACCGCGCAGGCCCAGACGTTACGCATCAGGTTGGCCGCAACGTTGCCAGCGAACACAAACGGCGCCATCGGGCCACCCAGCAGCGGGAAGAACACATAGTCCTTTGCGAGCTGCTTGCGCATCTTCTTCCAGACCGGCTTCCAGTCTTCCTTCAACTGCGCCTTGGTCTTGGTCTTGTAGATCATCACCTCTTCCAGCTTGAGGTTCTGCACGGCGACAAAGTGCTGGAAGAACGTGTGCAGGATGACGGTGAGCGGAACGTTGGCGAGGAAGCGCGGCTCCCACTTCTGTTCTTCCGACATGCGCAGCAGGCCGTAGCCGATGTCATGGTCCTTGTTCAGAACGTTGGTGTAGGTGTGGTGCTCGTAGTTATGCGTGAGCTTCCAGTTCTTCGCGGTGTCGGCGCTGTCCCAGTCAAACTTCTGTGAGTTGAGTGCGGGATCGCCCATGAAGTCGTACTGGCCGTGCATCACGTTGTGGCCGATTTCCATGTTGTCGAGAATCTTCGACACGCCCAGGGCAGCAACGCCCAGTGGCCATGCTGGAGGAATCATCAACATCACGCGGCCGCCGATCTCGAGCTGGCGCTGACGCTTGATCAGCGTGCGGATGTAGTTGGCATCGCGCTCGCCAAGGTCGGCGCGCACGCGGTTGCGGATGGCGTCGAACTCGGCGCCGATCTGCTGGAACTGTTCAGGAGTGAGTTTGCTGAAGGTGCTCATGTTGAGTGCTCCTCTTAAATATCAAGGGTGACCGTACCAACCGGCACGCTCACGCAAATCTGGATTTCGGCTTCGCCGCCGTCGCTGATTTCGCCGGTGCGCGTGTCGCGCACCTTGCCTGCGGTCTTGATGCAGGTGCAGGCCTTGCAGATGCCCATGCGGCAGCCGGATTCCGGCTTGAGGCCAGCGGCCTCTGCCTGGTCCAGCAGCGTGGCGCCGTTGTTCTTCGCGAGGCGTTCGCTGCGCACAAAGCGCACTTCGCCTTCGGCATTCGCAGCATCGATCACCACCGGCGTAGCCGCAGCGGTGAAGTGTTCGAGATGCAACTGTTCACTCAGGCCTTCATCCGCCCACACTTTCTGCACCGCCTTCATCATGCCCGGAGGGCCGCAGAGGAAAGCCTGTGCTTCGGCGAAATCCGGAACCGCCTTGACCAGCTGCTCGCGGCTGAACAGGCCTTGCAGCTCGCCGCCCTGGTTGAGCTCGTTGTAGCCGCGCAGCAATTCCACGTTGAGGTGCTGCGCATTGATCATCGCCAGCTCATCGGCATAGATCTGGTCGCTGGCGGCGTTGGAGTAATGCAGGAAAGTGATCTGGCCCTTGTGGCCTTCATCGCACAGCGTGCGCAGCATCGACATCACCGGCGTAATGCCGCTGCCGCCGCTGATCAGCAGGATGCGGCCTGGGCGCTGCACGGGTAGTGCGAACTGGCCTTCGGCCTGCGATAACAGAACCGTCGTGCCCACCGTCAGGTCCTGCTTGAGATGCTTGGAAACAAAACCACCGGCGTGTGCCTTGGCGGTCAGTTCGATCAGGCCGTCCCGAGCGTGTACCGAGTTGGCCGGCGAGTAGCAGCGGGTGCGGCGCACGCCGTTGATCTCGACGGTCAGGCGCACGTACTGGCCGGCGGCAAAGCCCTGCCAGTTGCGGTTGGGACGCAGCGTCAGGGTGACGCTGTCGGTGGTCTGGTGGCGGATGGCCAGCACTTCGGCGCGGACTTCGCGCAGCGCAAAAGTGGGGGCAAAATGTTCAACGTAGCGATCCACGCCATGCGGATAGGTCAACGCCGCGGCGAGGCGCGAGTTGAGGGCGCTGTGGACGAGGCCCAGGGCGCGGTCTGCAAAGCGGTTGTTGGTCGGTTGTGACATCACAATCTCCGGTTACGGTGAACACATGTTCACTCAATTGGAAAAGTTTGTCAACAACTGTTCACTGAAACTGTGATGAATTTACTACAAAATGGAAATTCTCTAATAGAGATAATGCGTTATACTCATTACACGCGTTTCATCAGCAATGGATGCAGGGGCCCAAGTGGATAAAGGAGGCGGCAGATCATCGGCAGGAGGCCGTTCCGGCGCTCCAGAGCTGGCCACGCGTGACGAGCGCAAGCTGCGCACCCGCAGCAGCCTGCTCGACGCCGCCCTCATCCTCATGGCCCAGGGCCGCAGCTTCACCAGCCTGGGCCTGCGCGAAATCACCCGCGAAGCCGGCGTGGTGCCCACCTCCTTCTATCGCCACTTCCGCGACATGGACGAGCTGGGCCTGGCGCTGGTCGACGACTGCTCCGCCACCCTGCGCCAACTCCTGCGCGAGGCCCGCAAGGATGCAGCACCGGTCGGCGACATCATCCGCCGCTCCGTCGTCATCTATAAGGAGTTCCTGGTCGCCAACCGCCTGCAGTTCATGTTCATGGCGGGCGAGCGCAGCGGCGGCTCACCGGTCATCCGCAGCGCCATCCGCAACCAGGTCAACCTGTTCATCCTCGAAATGAGTCAGGACCTGCGGCGCCTCAACTTCCTGCCCAACCTCACCACCGCCTCGCTGCAACTGCTCTGTGGCCTGGTGGTCAACGTCATGCTCAACGCAGCGTCCGACATCCTCGACATGCCCTCGGACGACACGCAGCACGAACAGGAACTGCTCGAAAGCTCCGTGCGCCAGCTGCGCATGATCTTCCTCGGCGCCATGCACTGGAAAGAACCTGCTGCCAAACCAGCGGTATAGTTGAGCCTGACGCTCCTCCCTCTCCCCGCCTGCGGGGAGAGGGCCGGGGTGAGGGGCGCTTGATGGAGAGCCCCTTTCGTACTCAAGACATGCCTGTCTCTCCCGCAAGTGGAGAAGTTCAAGCAAGCCAACAACACTTAAAACGGAAACAAGGGGAACACGCATGCAGTACAACACCCTCAGCTGGTCGGTTGCCGACAGCATTCTCACGCTGACCCTCAACCGCCCCGAGCAGATGAACTCATTCACCGTCGAAATGGCGAATGAACTCGTCGACGCCTTCAACCGCGCCAGCAGTGACGACAGCGTGCGCGCCATCGTCGTCACCGGCGCCGGCAAAGCCTTCTGCGCCGGCATGGATCTCACCCGCCCAGGCAACGTCTTCGGCCTTGATGAAACGCAGAAGCCCACGCTCAAGGACATGACCGATCGTCTCGACGATCCCGCCATCCACGAAGGCGTGCGTGACACCGGCGGCCGCGTCACGCTCTCCATCTTCAACTGCACCAAGCCCGTCATCGCCGCCATCAACGGCGCAGCCGTCGGCATCGGCGCAACGATGATCTGCGCCATGGACTTTCGCATCGCATCAGAAAAAGCGCGCATCGGATTCGTCTTCGGCAAGATCGGCATCACCCTGGAAGCCTGCTCCAGCTGGTTCCTCCCGCGCATCGTCGGCATCGAACAAGCCCTGGAGTGGACCTACAGCGCCGATATCTTCGACGCAGAAGAAGCCAAGCGCGGCGGGCTCGTTCGCTCAGTTGTTGCACCAGATCAACTACTGCCCGAGGCCTACAAGCTCGCACGCCGCTTCGTTGAAAACCGCTCCGCAGTCGGCACCGCCCTCACGCGCCAGATGATCTACCGCAACTCCGCACAGCCGCATCCGATGGATGCGCACAAGGTGGATTCGTTGGCGATCTTCTATGTCAGTCAGCAGGATGGGAAGGAAGGGGTGAAGTCTTTCCTTGAGAAGCGTTCGCCGGTGTTCCAGGCGAAGGTCTCTACTGACATGCCTCTGTTCTATAAAGATTGGGCAAAGTAGGAGCGGCAAAGGGTCTTTAGGTGAATATGGAGCCCAGGCTCATTCTGTGAGCCTAAGCAAACATAACATCGGCGCGCATTGGCGAATCGCGCGTAATTGTGGAGACGTCAATTTAAGCCCTGCCGGTTCAAGGTAACTATGAGCCGGTTTTTAATTTTATTTGATTATCAGATAATATAAAGTGATGTCGGATAAATATTGATCGATGCCAAACCTAACCATCACGGAAGTAAATCTGCGCGCGCTGTTGGAGATGTCGCAGCAATGCACAGCACGCCTTCTTGGAGATGTTGGTGGTTATAGCGTGCTCATTGCTGTTGGAAATTCAGAGCGAATGCTTGCCAACAGCCGTGGATCAATTCGCCTTTTTTCCTTAGGAAATGCGGCACGCTTCTTAAACAGCATTGGCATGCCACGATTCGAAATTGACACCACAAACTTTAAGCCTGGACGTCTTCGCAAAGCTCGCCCCGATCGAGCAGAAGCTATGAGAAAAACTCGGACCACTCCTCGCCAGTCTTATCTCCTCTGAGAAGCCTTCAATGACAAAAAAAATAAATGCTAGCGTTCAAACGACAAAGACTCGTGAACGTGTGCGGACGGCAGCTAGGAAAATTAATGTGATTGACCTGTTCGCAGGTGCAGGTGGATTCAGTGTAGGCGCTAGCCTCGCAGGAGCAAATGTCGCCGCGAGCGTAGAAATGGATCGGTTTGCCTGTCAAACGTTGCGGGCAAACACGAAGTACCACGGCGCCGTTATTGAAGGGGATGTATGCGATCTACGCGGAGAAAAATTGCGTGCCGCCGCGGGATTAAAACGTACTGATCCTTTGATTATTGTTGGAGGCCCTCCCTGTCAGCCATTTTCAAAAGCTGCCTATTGGACTGAATCAGGCAATGACGCTGCCTACAGGCGTGCAAGATCAAATGGGATTGAAATGGAGCGGCCGCCTCCTCCAACGGAACCTAGAAAGGATGAGCGCAGAGATCTCGTAAGCGAATTTATGAAGCTAGTACTAGATTCACGAGCGGACGGTTTCGTCTTTGAGAATGTTCCGAGCATTAAGCATCCTCGCAATCGACAAATTTACGAGGCGCTCGTCGCTACCGCGCAGCGGGCGGGTTACGATCTTGTTGAATTAGATGTAAACGCTGTGGAGTACGGCGTAGCACAGATGCGTCAGAGGGTTGTAGTGCTCGGATCTAAACGAGGCGCAATTAAGGCGCCGAAGCCTAGCCATAAGGCCAATGAAAATTCGACCGCACGCAAACCGACGGTAACTGCTGCTGAGGCGCTTGAAGGATTTAATGGGCGACAATATTTTGAGCCGGAAGAAATTATTTCAGGGCGCTGGGCCGCGCACCTTGCGGAGGTCCCACCCGGAGGGAATTACAAAGCTCATACAGCTTGGGCGGGGCATCCGAATCCAACATTTGTGACGGAAACTCGCTTCTGGAATTTCCTTCTTAAATTGGCACCCGAGCGACCGTCCTGGACCATCGCAGCAACGCCGGGACCGTGGACAGGACCATTTCATTGGTCAAACCGGCGCTTGCGAACTGCCGAGTTGGCAGCGCTCCAAGGCTTTCCGCTTGGCTACGCTATTGAAGGAAGTCGACGAGAACGAGTTCGTCAGATGGGTAACGCAGTCCCTGTGCCAGTTGCAAAGGCGATGATCGGTAGCGTACTTGCAACCTTTGGATAGAGTGATGGCAAAAAAGAAAGACGGCCGACCAACTTGTATAAGTCTCTTTTCCGGCTGTGGAGGACTCGACATCGGATTCGAAGCTGCGGGATTTCGAGTAGCTGTGGCTACGGATGCTGAGCCGAAATGTGCTGAGTCGTACTTACAAAACTTCAAGGGAACACCATATCTGGTTGGGCCAATCCGTGATGTGACTACCGATTCACTTTTGGACGCGGCTGGTCTTGAAGTCGGCAAGGTAGATCTTCTAATTGGAGGCCCTCCATGTCCTGCGTTTTCGAAAAGTCGATTTTATCGAAAGGAAAAGCCTCGGGCCCTTGATGATCCAGTCGCAGCCGAAACTGTAGGGGGATATCTAAGGGTCTTGCGAGATGTGCGTCCCAAGGTCTTCCTTTTAGAAAACGTCAGGGGGCTCGCCTACGGTGTTCATCGTCAGGCGCTGGATCATATTCTCGATACCGCGAAGGAGTTAGGTTACGAGACGACGTGGCAGGTGGTGAACGCGGCTGACTATGGAGTCCCGCAAATTCGCGAACGTTGCTTGGTAATCGGATCTCGTTTCGGGAAAGTGGACATTCCAAGCGCCACAAACTCAAAAATCAAAGATGGTTTGGAAGGTTCTAAAAAGCCGTGGGTAACTGCAGGTGATGTTCTGCGTGACTTAGATACAGAAGAGAATGCTGATGATGCTGGACATTTTGCTGGTGGCCAGGCACATCAATTGCTAAGAGGCATCCCGCCGGGTGACAACTACCTCTACTACACCGAAGAAAGGGGGCATCCAGAGCCGCTATACAAATGGCGCTCCAGGTATTGGAGTTACCTGCTTAAGCTTAGTCCCAGCATGCCTTCTTGGACCATCCAAGCTCGCAGATCAAATAACATGGGGCCTTTCCATTGGAGAAATCGCATTCTTCGCATCGAAGAAATAAAGCGCCTTCAAACTTTTCCTGACGGTTTTATTCTCGCTGGAAATATTGAGCGTCAGTGGCGCCAAATTGGTAATGCGGTGCCACCACTCTTAGCGCAGCGCTTTGGAGAGGCTATTCTTTCCCATCTAATTAAAGCTTCAAAGATGGCGAAGGCTGCCTAGGATTTGCAGGTGATCTGAAATTACGATCGTTAACGTTAAGCTCGCCAACGTCGAATTTCGCGACTGCGTCTAACGTAATGAACGTGCGGGTAGTTACTGGCACTCGCCGGCAAGATTATTTTGGGTTGTAATGCTGCTTGGAATGTCTCAATTCCTTCAGCGAAACCTGCGTTACGTAATTCGACACTTTCTGCGTGACTTACTTCGATTCGATAGTCTTCGGCAAATGACACTAGATTTCGATCGTATGCGGTGTGATGCAAGCTGCATAATGCAATGCCATTTCTCGTTTCGTCTGTACTTTCTGGTGCAGCGACTGGAAGAATATGGGCAGCTTCGATGAGTCGTAGCTGCACGCCGCACATGGCGCACCGGTTTTCGTAAGCAGATAGTACGCGCTTTCGGAAGTCCTGAGCTCGAACCTTTTTTCGAATGGTTGTAAGTATCTCTGCTCGTTCTGGTGGAATACTTGCGACATCTTCTTCGGTGAGAGCCGCAACGTTATTAAGGGCCTCGAGATATTCGCCAATTTTTCCCTTCTGCCCGTGAAGTCGCGAGGCCTGACGTGCGTAATCGACAAAAAATTCTGGTCGAAAAGCAATGGCAATTTCGCCATTGGCCCGTTCATAAGCGGAAAAAGCTTTTAGATGCGCATCTGCTAGGACGTTCTCTTTAACTTGGATCGACGGCGATGCGGAGTCTTGACCTGCATGCTTTGCAATATCAAAACCCACAAAGACATTGTGATCCTCATGCCACCCCAGCAAAAGTGTTTTTTCACCAGGGGCCATTTCAGGAACAACCCCCGTAAGTTGCACGCGGTACTCATCATCCGCGCGATTTTTTCCACCGTGTGTGCAGTTCCAAATATACGCCCGGATTAAGAATGGAGCGGTTTCATCATTTTTGAAAATGCGGATGCCAAAAGGATGTTGCTGGTCGGTAATTAGTGTTTGGTAGCCGCTAGCTGTGCAAGCGTCCAATATGCGTGAGAGCAGTGCATTTTTACTGAGGGTCATGATGAATGCCTATGGCAAAATATATTTGAATTAATTGAGCTTAATAGTTTTGCAGGCCCTTATGAAACTCCGCCAAAACTATCGACACAAGCACGTCTTTAACTAAGAGGCTTTGGCTATATTTTGTGTGATTGCTCCATATCCAGGCCGAGACAATCAATTGGTGATCTGCCTGGTTCTGTCCAAATTCGTTTTGCGCTTTGTCAAAAAGATGCTTCACGACATTGCACCTAAAAGCAAAAATTAGGGGGAATTCGCAAAATACTGGTCGATCGTATTTTATGAAAGCGAAGCGGGATAGCGACTCTCGTGTCGTTGCAATTCGCCTTCCGCAAAGTGATCAACAAAACGTCAAACCGAATATTCATATTCCGACACAGTCTAGATATGTTCCGTAATTAAGCCAAATCGGAATATATGATTGCGGCGAACCGTTGATCTCGCTGTTGCGAGCCAACGATGGCTATCGCAATCAGGATTCGGGAACGCTGCAACATGGGGAGCTCAACATCATTCAGGCAGGCGTGTGCTGCCGCGATCTTGGCTGCTCTGTTGGGTGGCTGTTCGTCGGGTCAGCAGGCGGATGCTTTTCCGGTCGGGATTGAGATTACTCACCACGTAGGCGCGCAGCCGCTGAGCCTGGATGGCACGACGTACAAGACGGCTGCGGGGGATGAGTTTTCGGTTGATCATCTTCGTTATTACCTCAGCAATTTTCGCTTGCGGAAGGCGGATGGCAGCTGGTTTGCCAATCCGAAGGATCCGCAGGCCAGCAATGGGTATTTCCTGGTTGATGCGGCGGCCAAGGAGTCCAGCAATTTCCTGATCGGGCCGGTGCCGGGTGGCGAGTACACGGGTATCGAGTTCCTGGTGGGTGTGGATGCTGAGCGCAACAACGCGGGTGCGCAGCGTGGCGATCTCGATCCGGCGCGGGGCATGTTCTGGACCTGGAACACCGGCTACATCTTCTTCAAGCTGGAAGGCCACTCGCCGCAGTCCCTCGACAAGCAGCACGGGCTCACTTATCACCTCGGTGGTTCTGGTGCGGTGAATGGTGCGCGGCTCATTTATCTGCCGCTGCATCCGGAGTCGATCCAGGTGGGTGCCGGCAATGTCGCGCAGATTCATCTGGGCCTCGATATCGCGCAGGTCTTTGACGGTGCGCATCGCATCCATATCGCCGAGCTGTATGAGGCGATGTCTCCCAAGGCGGGATTGCCGATTGCGGACAATGTTGCGGGCGCGTTCAGCGTCGAGCATGTGCACAACACTCCCGTTACGGGCAATGCCGCGTCTCGCTGATGGCACGGTCACGGCGAATCCTATGGGCGGGTCTGGCCATTGCCGTGGGGCTGGTGGGCGCTGTCGTCCTGCGTGAATGGGCGTTGGCCAATAGCACTGACGCGCCGAAGTGGGAGACGCCGAAGAACTGGCCGGCGCCGCAGTACAACTTCAAGGACAATCCCGCCACCAACGCGGGCTTTGCGCTGGGGCGCAAGCTGTTTTATGACGCGCAACTCTCACGCGATGGCAGCGTGTCTTGCGGGAGTTGTCACCAGCAGTTCGCGGCGTTTGCGCAGCTGGATCATCGCGTCAGTCATGGCATTGGTGGTGTCAACGGCAAGCGCAATGCGCCGGGTCTGTTCAACCTTGCCTGGCAGCCGCAGCTCATGTGGGACGGCGCGGCCACGCATCTGGAGATGCAGCCCATCCTGCCCATCAGCAATCCGCTTGAGATGGGCGAAACCTTGGCGAATATCGTCGGGAAGCTGAAGGTGGACGCAAGTTACGCGCCCTATTTCCAGCAGGCCTTTGGCACGTCGGAGGTAGATTCGCAGCGTGTGCTGCGTGCGCTGGCGCAGTTCACCGGTAGCCTGGTGTCCAATCATTCGCGGTATGACCGCTATGTCGCGGGTGAGGAAAAGCTGACGAAGGATGAGTTGGCCGGGCTTGGCGTGTTCCGCGAGCATTGCGCGAGCTGCCATCGTGAGCCGCTGTTCACGGACTTCAGTTATCGCAGCAATGGACTGGATGCGGGCATCACTGACGAAGGTCGCAGCGGCGTCACGGCAAGGCCGGAAGACCGCGGATTGTTCCGGGTGCCGTCGCTGCGCAATGTCGCGCTGACTTCGCCTTACATGCACGACGGGCGCTTCGACACGCTGGAGCAGGTGTTTGACCACTATGATCATGGCGTCGCTGCGTCGGCAGCGCTGGATCCCTTGCTGGCCAAGGGCATTCCATTGAATGCGGATCAGCGGCGTGAGTTGCTGAGCTTCTTGAATACGCTCACTGACCAGCAGTTTGTCCGCGATGTGCGTTTTGCCGACATTGACGACGCTAAGCGCGAGCGGCCGACCTTGGTCGCCACAGTGCTCGGATTGCTGGGCGTTGCGGATGTGCATGAAGAGTCACTGCCCGCGTCCGCACCGTCGCCACTTCATTCACACGAAGGGCCAGCGAGATTCGCCTTGCAGTCCGGCGATCTGGAACTGGTGCTGGCGCACGAAGCGCAGAATCTGGTGATTTACGTCGATGACTTTGAAAGCAACGAGCCTCTGAAAGGCCTGCGTCTGAGCGTGCGCTTTGGCAATCAACTGTTGCGCGCTGCGGGTGATGGCAACGGCGTGTATCGCATTCCCGCCGAGAGTTTTGATTTCACGCAGGCACAAACGCTCGATATCACGGTGCAGGGCGCTGGCGATGTCATACGGCTGCAAGGCACCTTGCCTGCCGAGTCCAAGACTGTCGCGTTATCACATGCGTCTGCGAAGTGGCTCTGGTTTGTCGCGGCATTCATTGCGCTGCTTGCAGCATTCCTGTTTATTCAACGTCGACGCGAGCGCCGGTCATGATCTACTCACGCGTCGTCGAAGCCAGCCTGCGCAATCCGATTGTCGTCATCGCGCTCGCGCTGATTCTCCTTGTCGTCGGCGTTGTGCAGACGCGGCAGTTACCGGTGGATGTGCTGCCGGATCTGACGCGGCCGATGGTGACGGTGCAGGCGGAGACGGCGGGGCTTGCACCGGAAGATGTCGAATCGCAGGTCACCTTCCCGCTCGAAACCGCCTTGAGCGGATTGCAGGGTGTCAGCCGGATCCGTTCGGTTTCCAGCCCCGGGCTTTCGGTGATCTATGCGGAATTCGAGTGGGGCACCGATCCCTTTCGCAATCGCCAGCTGGTGGCCGAGCGCGTGGATTCCATTCGCTCGCAGCTCTCGCCGATTGCCGAGCCGAGGATTGGTCCGCTCACTTCACTGATGGGCGAGATTTATCTGGTGGCTCTGCAGGCGGCGCCAGAAAACAGCAGTCCGCAGCAGTTGCGTGAGCATGCGGACTGGGCCCTGCGCCCCAAACTGCTGAGCCTGCCGGGCATTGCACAGGTGATCGTGATTGGTGGCGAGGTCAAGCAGTACGAGATACGGCCTGATCTCGACAAGCTGAAGATGAATGGCGTCAGCCTGGCGCAGATTGATCAGGCCGCAAGTGGCTTTGGCAATAACACTGGCGCGAGTTTCGCCGATGCCAACGGCGCCGAGTTTGCGATTCGCAGCCTCGGTCGGCCGTTCAAGCTGGATGATCTGGCGCAGACCGCTGTTGCGTGGCGTGGCAACGGCGCGCTGCGATTGGGTCAGTTAGCCGACGTCGCGGTGGGTTCAAAACTCAAGCGTGGCGATGCCGGCGTGAATGGTCATCCCGCGGTGATTCTGGCGATCCAGAAACAGCCGGGCGCGGACACGCTGCAACTCACGCAGGCGATTGAACGCACGCTGAAGGAATCGGACGCCAACCTGCCGAAGGGCACGCAGCGCACGACGCTGTTCCGGCAGGCGGACTTCATTGAGGAGTCGGTGACGAATGTCAGCGAAGCCTTGCTCCAGGGCGCGGTGGTGGTGGCGCTGATCCTGCTGCTCTTCATCGCCAGTGCACGCATCACGCTGGTAGCGCTGGTTGCGATCCCGCTGTCTGTGCTCGCGGCGATCCTGGTTTTGGAGAGTTTCGGTTTCACCATCAATACGATGACGCTGGGCGGACTGGCGATAGCAGTCGGCGAGCTGGTGGATGATGCGGTTGTTGGTATCGAGAACGCAGTGAGAAGACTGCGACGCAACGCCGAAGCCGTGCAGCCCATCGCGATCCGGCGTGTGATTGCCGATGCGACGCTGGAAGTGCGCACCGGAATTCTCTATGCGAGCCTGCTGATTGTTCTCGTTTTCGTGCCGCTGTTCGCGCTGGATGGTGTCGAAGGTCGTCTGTTCATTCCGCTCGCATCCGCCTACATGGCCGCGATTGCGGCGAGCCTGGTGGTATCGATCACGCTGGTGCCAGTGCTGATCCGCTTCGCACTGCCGACCCAGGTTCGCCTGCCACGGGAGCCTGTCTGGCTCACGCGCCTGAAGTCGCGTTACACCGGTGCACTGAAGCGTGCGCTTGCCGCGCCGCGTCCGGTGTTCGTGTTCGCGGGTGTCATCGCCCTGATCGCGGTGGTCGTCGCCACCCAACTGCCCCGCAGCTTCCTGCCCGCGTTCAACGAGCGCACGCTGACAGTGAATGTACTGCTGACGCCCGGCGTGTCGCTGGAAGAGTCCAACCATGTCGGCGCACTCGCCGAGAGCTTGTCCTTGCAGGTGCCGGAAGTGGAAAGCGTCGGCCGCCGAACCGGCCGCGCCGAATTCGATGAGCATGCCGAAGGCATCTATTACTCGGAATTGGAGATCAAGCTGCGCGCCAAGGGCCGCAAGCGTGCTGAAGTCGTAGCGGATCTGCGCGAGCATCTTTCGGTGCTGCCAGCAACGCTGATCTTCGGCCAGCCGATCTCGCACCGCCTCGATCACCTGCTGTCCGGCGTCAAAGCCCCGCTGGCGATCAAGATCTCTGGCGATGATCTGGCCGTGTTGCGTGATCTGGCAGAGAAGGTGCGCAAGCAGCTGGCCGCAATCCCGGGCCTTGGCGATGTGCAGGTCGAGAAGCAATCCCTGGTGCCGCAGTTGCAGCTGCGCGTCGATCCGCGCCGCGCCGCGCAATACGGCGCATCGGTTCCGCGCGTGCAGGATGCGCTGACGGAACTGACGGTTGGGCGCACGCTCGCGCGCGTGATTGAGCAGGAGCGGCGTTTCGATCTGGTGCTGCGCCTGCCACAGGAAAAGATCACACCGGATGTGATCGGCAATACCTTGTTTGATACGCCAGCTGGCGCAGTGCCCTTGAACTGGCTGGCCGATATCGAAACTGCGGAGGGACCTAACCAGATCCTGCGCGAAGGATTGCGCCGTCGCATCGCCGTCTCCGCCTATTCGGGCGACGCACGCTTTGATCGTGGCGCGGCGAGCGTGCCGGAAGCATTGAAGAAAATTCCGTTGCCCGCTGGTTACGAGTTGAAGATCGAAGGCGAAGCCTTCGCCGCGCATGAAGCGGGCCTGCGCATCCTCCAGCTCGCAACGGTTTCACTGCTGCTGATGCTGGCCGTGCTCTACAGCCGTTATGGATCGCTGCGCCTGTCACTGCTGGTACTGGCGAATGTTCCGCTGGCGATGGTCGGCGGTATTTTCATGCTGGCGCTTACTGGCGCGCCGTTGTCGATCGCGAGCTTGATCGGCTTCGTCACGCTCGCCGGTATCGCCGCGCGTAACGGCATTCTCAAGGTCAGCCACTATCTCAATCTCGCGGTCGCGGAAGGCGAGGCTTTCGGCCCCGGCCTGATTCTGCGCGGTTCGTCAGAGCGCTTGGTGCCGGTGTTGATGACGGCGCTGATCGCGGCGCTGGCGCTGTTGCCGCTGCTGTTCTCCGCCGATGCGCCGGGCAAGGAGATCCTGCATCCGGTGGCGCTGGTCATCTTCGGCGGACTGATCAGCAGCACCCTGCTCGACAGCTTCCTGACGCCGCTGCTGTTCCATCGATACGGCGCGGCGCCCCTCCAGCGTTTGCAAGGCCAGGCTCAAGGCACTCCTCTTTATTGAGACCCTGCCGCAATATCCGAATTTGGCGGCGATAGGCATCAATTCTTTAAAATTGATATTGATATTTAACTTATTAACGAAGATTTCCATAATTTACGGAATATGCTTATAACCGCATTGCCTATATAAGAGCAAAATACAATAAATAATTAGTACAAACAATGATGTCTATCGCCAACATCAAGCGGTATTGATAGCTCTGAACGGTCTATAGTCCTAAACAAATCTTCTAGATTCTGGCCTTTTTTGCCTGAGTATTCTTTGTATTATCGAGTCAGACGGAACTTAGGGTCAGCCGTCTAAATTCGGATGAGGACGTGGCACGCGCGGACAGACCGTTTGCGTGGCGACTACGAGTCTCACATCGACCAAGGGAATGCTCAGGAGTAGTCATGAATTCGCCATCTCAAACGAGAACGCGATCTTTACGGCGCTGGTTGGCCGGTTGTCTAGGGATCGGCCTGTTGGCCAGCGCAGCTGTGGTCAGTGCGGGCGCACCAGAAGCCATTAACAAATACACGGGGAAAGTCATTCCCAACGGCGCCACGCTGTTGGTCTGGACTGGCGACGGCTGCAGCACGCCGCTCTGCGATCCCACCACGAGCCAGGATTTCATGGCAGTCATCGACGCGGAACCGAACTCCAAAACGTTCGGCAACGTGATCTGGACTGCGGAGCTCACCAACATCCTGGCATCGAACGTCGCCGGCAACATCCTCGGCGTCCTCGGATCAGATTCACATAACGATCCGCACCACATGTTGAGCTACACGTCCTATATCTCCGGCGGCGGTGATGGCCTCACGGCCGGGCACAAGTACACGTTCGCGGGCGGCGTCATCAGCAAGAACGTGTTCCGCTTCGATATCACCAGCGTGCGCAATATCCAGAAGGCGGATGTCGCCGTCTGCGGTACGCAGCCGGTGCGCTCGTCGCTGACGGACGATTTCATCGTGATGCCATCGCAGGGACCGAATCACAAGATCCTGTACACCTACATGAGCAACTACGTGTACGGCCCAGGCGGAACGGTGACGGAAATTGATCCGGGCCGCACCGCGCCAACACTGCTGGGCGGCATTTGCCAACCCTCGGTTCCGGCGGTTGTGCCCTTGCTGACCAGTGTTGAACAAGGCGGCCTGCTCGGCTGCCTCGGTGGCCTCGACTACGTTGATGACGGCGCCTTGCTCGGTCATGTCGGCATCACCGAATACTCGGCTTGCGTACAGGCCAACCAGCCCCGCAATCCGACCAACTACACCAGCTATCCGGATACGCGCGCACAGCGTGCGTATAACCAGGGCGTGTTCTATTTCGGCAACAAGGATGTCGGTATCGAAGCGCTGCCGCACGGCATGGCGTTGACTTATGACGGCAAGTATCTGGTTCAGTCGGATTACGCCGTCGCCGCCAGTATCGGTGCCGCCGCCATCAACGGCGCATTGCGCGGACTCTGCAACCAGGAATCGCTGATTGCCGGTGGCCCTGCAATCAGCGCCGGTCCCCTGGGCGTTTGCGGTTCAAGCTTTGGCTCGTCGGTGCGCGTGTACAAGACCAGCGACAGCTACACGCACGGCAAGACGCAGGACTCGCTGTCCAAGTCCAACATCTTCCCAAGCAATCCGTACATCCGTTCAGTGAGTGCGGTGCCGGATGGTCCTCGCCAGGAGCAGGTGATTTTCCACGAGGAGAACGAAGGCCTGATGGCGTTCGGCCTGCCGCACCAGTCGCATCATTGCAACAACCAGAAAGGCTGGATCAGCCTCGGCGATCCGAGCTATGACCGCGCGGTGACGCCGGCTGGCGTGGGCGCCAACAGCGGCTCCAACGTCGGCGTGGGCGATTGCTCCTCGGGCAACAGCAACTATGTTCCGCATGACGGCGCCTTCTCGGCGGCGATGTGCGGTGGCGTTCTGTACTACAGCCCGGACATCACCATCGCTGGTGACAAGACCAACATCTTTGGTGGCAAGGGTCCTTACTGGCGCGCGGTGTATGACGTCGGCCCTTGCACCGGCGTGTCGTACTTCTCGCTCACCGATGATGATCGCTGGTTGATCCTGCCGATCTCGGGCATTGAAAGTCCGGCGTCTGTCGATCCGGATGGCGCTGTCGAATTTGATCGTGACTATCCGCGTGAACACAGCCGTCGCGTGTTGACCGTGGACATCCGTCCGCTGCTGGCCAAGGGTCATGCGGATACGGCGTCCACCGCCATCCGTTGCGACTTCCCGCCTCCGGACAGCTCGCGCTCCAACAATACCTCGCTCGGTATCAAGGCCACGCGTGCGGATCTGTCCAGCGGCATCAGCGGCAAGTTCAACGTGCTGCGCCATAACAACGAAGCCGACGACTGCCCGCGTATCCGCGGCGCCATTGGCCAGTTTGAAACCGGTCCTACCGGTGTGGGCGCGGCAACGACGGTGTCGAGCAACTCAACCCAGCCGGGTACGGGTTACATCCGTCTTGCGCAGACGATTCAGGAAGTGGAGTCCGGCACGCTGGGCAACATCATCCTCAATGGCGCGCAGACTGGTGGCGAACCTTCAGGCACGGGCGGTGATCCGGGCAGCGGCAATCTCAACACGCCGCAGAACCTCTACACGCATGGTGGTCCGCACTTCACCGTGATCGATCGCATCGGTTACCAGACGACACCTTCGGGTGGCGGTGGTTATCTCGATCTGACACCGATCAAGACGGCCAGCGGCCTGGGCCTGCCACGCAATGCGGTGGTTGGACAGCCGCCTGCCTCCGGCGTCGAGCGCTTCGCCTTCATCCAGTACTTCGTGGAATTGAACCATGTGCCGTTGCCAGGCACGGGTTCGGATGGTGATCGCACGATCTGCCTGGCCAAGGTCGATCGCCGCACGGGTGCATCGGTGCTCGACACATCGTTTACCGACGAAATCCTCGGCACGCCTTGCCTCGATTTCGACAGTGCTGCACGTGACAACTGGCTGTGGCCGGGTGCGCGTGGATTGAAGGGTGCGGCCAAGCCACACGCTGCAATCTTCGAACGTGACGGCGCTGCATTGTTCGGCCCCGGCTACTACCCGGCGGCTCCAGTAGTGCTCCATTGAGGTGATCTTCGGGACGCTGCCCACGGGGGTGGGCAGCGTCCTGAAATTTTCGTAGCAAAACAGTTTCAGTTTGTTTCAGGAGTATCGAGATGTTGCAGTTCCAGAATAATGCGGCGTTCAAGTTTTCCTTGTACGCCATCGGTCTCACGAGCTTGATCGCAGCACAAGCTGCGACGGCTGCCAACACGGCGCCAACGGCCGCAGGCCTGGCACCGGAGATCATCGTCAATGGCCAGGCCATCAGCGAGAATCATGTACAGCTGATGAGCTCGGGTTTTGCGACCGACAAGAACGGCCGCGCACTCAATAGTGCGGATGCACGCGCTGCGGCGCGTACCGAACTCATCACCGAGGAAGTGCTCGCGCAGGAAGCGCGCAAGGCTGGCCTCGACAAGAAAGCCTCAGTTGCAGACCAGCTGGCGTTCCAGCAGCGCGAGATTCTTTCGCGCGCCTATCTCGAAAGCTATTTCGAGAAGAACCCGATCACCGACGCCAGCCTGAAGACGTCATACGAGTGGAATCGCGCCAACGGCAAGATCGTTGAATACAAGCTGCGCCAGATCCTGGTGCCGACATCGAATGACGCACGTGAAGTCATCGCCAAGCTGAATTCCGGCCAGGACTTTGCCGAAGTCGCGAAGGTCTACACGCAGGATCCGGGCGGCCAGAACAACGGTGGTGACCTCGGCTGGTTCCGTCCGGACATTTTTGTCGATCACAACTTCACTGATGCATTGCCGACGCTGAAGAAGGGTGAATACACCAAGGCACCGGTGCGCACGCGCTTCGGCTGGCATGTGATCAAGGTTGAAGACGGCCCGCGCCCGGTGGCCAATGCCGAACCCTATGACGCACTGAGCGACAACGTTCGCCAGGCCCTGCGCCAGAAGGCCGGACAGATCCAGATCGAAACGCTGACGGCTCGCCTCACCTCCAGCGCCAAGATCAGCAGTCCGGGCAAGAAGTAAGGGAAACCCATGAACGCTTCCATTCATTTCAATTTGCGCGCAGTGGCCTTGAGCCTGTCCTTGATCGGGTTGACCGGCTGTGCACCAGCCGTCGTCAAGACTTCAAGCAATCCGGTGGCTTCGCTCGCGACGATCAGTGGCCTGACCGAAGAAGATCGCGTTGCTTTCTTCGTCAACCATGCGCGTAACGGTGAAATCGCCGAAGTCACCCAGAACCTTGCAGATGGCCAGAACGTTGACCAGATCGATTCGCTGGGCCAGAGCGCCCTGATTGCGGCGGTCAGCCATAACTCGCTGGATATCGCCAAGCTGCTGCTGGATCACAAGGCCAATCCCAACCTGCCCGACGGTTCAGGCTGGACACCGCTGATCTACGGCGCTTACTTCGGCGGCAGCGCCGAGCTGCTCACCGAGTTGCTCAATCACGGCGCCGACATCAACGCACGCAATGATCGCGGCGTGACAGCGCTGTTCCTCGCCAGTGCCGCCGGCCATGAAGAACAGGTCAAGTTCCTCTTGAGTCACGGTGCTGATCCGGGCATCGAGTCAACGGCGGGCTACACGCCGCTGCGCATTGCACAGCTACGCGGCCAGGGGAAAATCGTTGCCCTGTTGCAAGCTACCGCTCCCGCAGCGGCTGGCAAGACCTCGGTGCACTGAGGTCTCCATGTCTTCGTGGCCTGCAAAAATTCCTCTCGCGGTTGCCGCCATGTGCGGCGCGATTGGATTTGGCCTGCTGTGGCCGGTGCAGGCGCACGAATCGCATGGCGTAGCGGAAGCGTCGAATCACGGTAGCGCGCAGCACGCGCCAGCGGGCGTGGCCTCCGCGCAGGCAACGGGGCGCGTGAAGCTGCCCGGAATCGTGGTGCTGGATGCGCGCCGCGATCTTCGTATCGTCGCTGGACAGGAGGGCGTTCTTGTCGCACCGCGCAAGGGTTTTGTCTTGCCGGGCCAGAAGGTTTCAGCAGGACAGGTGCTGGCACGCCTGCGTCCGGCATTCCCGCAGCTGGAACGCCGTGACCTGAGCGTCGAGCTTGCGGGCGTGCATCGCGATGCTTCGATCACCCGCTTGCAGGTACAGCGTTTCCAGCTCGACGGAACGCAGCCCTTCGATATCAAGCTGCCGACGCCTACCCTGCAACTGCTGGCTGACTACCGCACGGCACAGATCCGCGAGGCGCAGCTGAAGCGGGCGTTGCGTGATGAGGTCACCATCGTCGCGCCGCGGGATGGTGTTGTCGTTCGCAGTGCGGCGCGCGCCGGTGAAGTGGTCGTCGCAGGGCAATCGCTGTTTGAATTGAATCTCCAGGGCGGCCTGTCGGTGGCGGCGGAGTATTCCGATCAGAACATTGACAGCAGGCAGGCCCTGCAAGCGCTGACATCGGATCATCACTCCATCGATCTGAAGTGGCTCAGCGAAACCTACGATCCGGATCTGCGCCTGCGTCGCGCCTACTACGCCATCAATGAAGCCACGGTGCTGACGCCAGGTGAACCGGTGCAGGTGCTTGCACAGCTGAAGACCGATGAGGCCGCACGATGAACCGCGCACATGCTGCGCTGCTGTGCTGCTGCGTGGCGTTTGCGAGCGCGCAGGTCAGCGAAGCCCACGAGGGCGAAGATCATCGTGAAACGGCTGCTCCGGCGGCGCAGCCGCTCGTCTCTGCATCGGAGAAGCCGCAGCGATTGCAGAATGGTGATCTGTACATTTTCAAATCCGTACAGCGCCTTCTGGGAATACGCACGGAGATTTTCGTTGCCGGCAGTACCAGTGCAACCGTGAAATTGCAGGGCGAAATTACGAGCCGGCCCGATGCGCCTGCCGTGACGTCAGCGCCACAGGCCGGTGTGCTCGAAGCGCCAGAAGAGGGTTGGCCCCTGCCTGGCTCTGCCGTCAAGGCGGGCCAGGTGCTTGCGTACCTGACGCCACAGCTGACGTTGCGCGATGCCGCCAGGCGCAGCGCGCAGGGCAATGAGTTCGAACAACGCGTCACGATCGCCCAACTCAATGTCGAGCGTCTTCGCCTGCAGTCCACGGCAACCGAAGGCCAGCTCAATACCGGCAACGTTTACTACGAGCAGGCGCTCGCTGAACTGGAGGCTGCCAAGCAACAGCGCGACATCGCCGAGGCTAGCCTCAATGATCGTCTGCCCCTGCGCGCTGCGACGTCCGGCGTGTTGATCCGCAACAATTTGCGTAGTGGCGAAATGGTGACTGCCGGCCAGTCCGTGTTCGAAGTCAGCAACCCGGCGCAACTGCGCGTCAGCGCATACAGCTTTGATCCGCGGCTGCTGGCCAAGGTGCAATCAGCCAGTCTCCTGTTGGAAGGACGGCAGCGCCTGTCATTGCGCTTGCGTGGACAGGAACCGCTGGTGGGGCAGCCCGGCTGGCGCTTGCTGTTCGATGTCGCCGATACGGATTCCCGTTTATCACCCGGCATGCCGGTGGATGTTGAGCTCAACGTCGCCGCCGATTCCGTCGCGCAGCAGCTTGCAAAGGCCTGCGTCCTGGGCCAGGGCAATGCGGCCAGCGTGTGGCTGCATGTGGCGCCGGAACATTTTGCGCTGCGTCACGTCGCCAGTTGTGATGCTGCAAAGCTTCAGGCGGCGGCATACGCCGATCCATTCAAACCCGGTGATCGCTTGGTCGTTGCAGGCGGCGCCTTGCTTGCGCAGTACCGCTGAGGCCCGCGCTTCAGTGGATCACAAACAAAAACTATTCACGTCATATCAGTAATAAGGGATTAACACGATGAACACGCAGAACCACAAAGGGCACGCTGCATTTCCTTCTTCGCGATTGCTGCTGGCGGCATCGGTCGTCGCCATCGCCGCCAACCTTGCGGCTTGCAGCAGAAGCAGCTCGCCGGATGCCGTCAACGCCACGTCGGGCACTCTCAACCAGTTCGCACTAACCGACGGCAGCTATCCGTATGCGGGCCTGGTGCAAGGTAAGGACGGCAACCTTTACGGCACCACGTTTGGCGGTGGCGCCAACGGTGCAGGCACGGTCTACAAGTACTCGCCGAATGGTGGTACGCCGACAACGGTTTATGCCTTCGGCGCCAGCAACACGGATGGTTCGGCACCCTATGCCTCGTTGGCGCTTGGCAATGACGGCAATCTCTATGGTACCAACTCCGCGGGTGGCGCCAACGGCAAGGGCACGGTTTTCCAGATCACACCGGCAGGCGCGTTGACGACATTGCATGCGTTTGGCGCCAGCAATGATGGCGCAGAGCCTAGTGCGAACCTGATTCTCGGCAGTGATGGCAGCTTTTATGGCACCACGCAGACCGGCGGCGACTTCGGCGGCGGCACGATCTACAAGATCACCTCCAGCGGCGTCACCACCACGTTCTATTCCTTCGGTGGCGTCGACAACGATGCAGCCTCTCCGTACGCCGGCCTGACCCAGGCCAGCGATGGCAACTTCTACGGCACCACCACGCTGGGCGGCGCCAACGGCGAAGGCGCGGTATTCAAGCTCACCTCCGCTGGCGCATACAGCATCCTGTATTCGTTTACCGCAATCGCTTCAGGCAAGAACACGGACGGCGCGCTGCCCTATGCCGCTCTCGTGCAGGGTGGCGATGGCAACCTCTACGGCACAACGTCTTACGGTGGCGCCAGCAACTTTGGCACCGTTTACAAGATCACGCCTTCAGGAACCTTCACCACGCTGTATTCCTTCACCGGTGCAGCAGATGGCGGCCATCCTCGCGCCAGCCTGACCAAGGCCGACGGCAGCACCTTCTACGGCACGACCTCGGGTGGCGGCGCCAACAACCTCGGCACGGCATTCAAGGTCACCTCATCCGGCGCCTTGTCGACCGTCTACACCTTTGGCGCCAGTGCCAGCGATAGCGCAACGCCTTACAGCCCACTGCTCAAGGCCAGCAACGGTGGCCTCTACGGCACCACGCTGGGTAGCGGCCTCGGGTTTGTGTATCAGCTCAAGTAATACGCGCTGAAAAAGAAAAGGCCGCAGCGAGTGCTGCGGCCTTTTTTGTTTTTGCGAAAGTTGAAGTTTACATTATCAACCCAAAGCAGACGTCTGGGCATAGGCAATAGAATTGGACGTCTCTCAAAAGGGCCTATCTATGAAAATCAAATTAATTATTGGATTGATGGCAGCGGTCACGCTGCTGTCCGATGCGGCGGCGGCTGCGGAATGCAGGATCGATACAAAAGCATTTCTCAAGGTAATCGACGCGCATAGAAAAACATATGAGGCGGACTACGGGCCGCGCGGAGAAAGACCCATTGAGCTATGCAAGGTCGACATCACCGTTTCAAGTACGAAACAGGTTTGGGAGGTTGCGCCCATTGAATGCAGTGCTCCTGCATTGCGCCGGGTCCAATTGATGCTGGGGAATGCTGACGTACCTATGGTGTCAAACGAGCAATGTGAACAGACACATATCAGGATGAATATTCATTCCTAGCAATTCGGAAGATTCGTTCCGGAACGTATCGATTCAAGAATATTCTCGTTGAATCCCGAGCTGGAAGGTCTGCTTTTGGCACACAGCGGACATTCCGCATTCCATGCAAACGCAGCACTGCTCTCCATTGTCACCTTTACAACCAAAGGGGCCGGCCCCTTCAGTCAGCTTCTTGTCTTGATATCCGTCGGCGCGACCAGAGCAGCACTGGAGTCTCGACGTAGCGGTAGCAGATCACCGACAGCGCCACCGCGATCAGGCAGAACACTTCGGGCGGCAGCGGCAAGTCCAGCGATTTCCACCAGTGGAATAAGGGCAGATGCAGGATGTAGAGCGCATAACTGGCGTTGCCGAGCAGTACCATGGATGGGTTGGACAGCAATCTGGGAAGCAGGCCCTCAGCCTTGGTTGCTCCCAGTACAAGCACGGCAAATAGTGGCGCGAGCACGACGTTGGACAAGGCCCATGGCGGCATGCTGCTACGACAGCAGAACAATCCCAGGATCAGCACTCCGGCGCCGTTGAACATCAGGCTTGCCGCGCGGGGCGTCGGTGGATACTTGGCGTAGGCGTTTGCCAGGGCGGAGCCGAGCAGGAACACCGGCGCGAACAACCAGAAGTGGTAGTGAAGAAATTCGAACGACAAGATCAGCGGTGGATTGAACCACGGGGCGCCGCCGTTGCTCAGCCAGATGCGCAGAACCTCAACCACACAGAGCAGGGCCAGGCTGATGGCCAGCTGCTGCCACACGGGTCGCCGCGACAGCCGCGGCACCACGAAGGGCAAGATCGCGTAGAAGGCGACCTCAACCGAAAGCGACCAGGCCGGCCAGACCCAGAGCGCCGCCGCCAGTGGATACCAGGTTTGTAGCAAGGCTGGTGCCAGCAACAGGCTGGCCAGAAATTCATCTGGGGCATACAGGGGATGATTTTCGCGCATCCCTTCGTATATGAACTGCGGGGCGGCAATCAGCAGTGCCAGCCAATACACCGGATAGATGCGCGCAATCCGTCCGAAGTAATAGCGGCGGAGGCCCGCGCCAGAAGCCAGATCATGAGCCCGGCGGTGCGAGTAGGTCAGCACGAACCCGGAGAGCAGGAAAAAGAACGTCACCGCCTCATAAGCGTTGTGGAACAGGTCGCGGATCACGCCGGGCGTGGCAGCGTCATTAAGCTGCGTCCCGCAAGCATGAAAAATCAGGACCTCTGCCGCTGCGAAGAATCTAAGTGAGGTGAGTAAAGGCAGACGCTCTGGCTTAGTCAATGTTGCCCTTTGTCGGAAATGGTCCAGCGTCCAAGATCAGGGATCAATCCATGGCAGAACGCGGAAAACGCAGGAGTATCCGAATGTTGTATTGCCAGCCTGTGACATGAGCCGGAATTTTGAAATCCTGCAAAACCGACAGAGCGCATTAACCGTCTGCTTTTTGGCACTTATTGGCCCAAAGCAGTCATTCAAGTCAGGTAATCCGAAAGCTTTCTGGCCTTATGGACTGACAGTGTCCAGAACTTGTGTCTGGCTGACCGCATAGCCATTGGCTCCGTTGGGTGGTGAGCTATAGGCAAAAGTTTCAGCGAGCTTTAACAATCCGTTCCCGTTGGTGGATCGCCATTCAGTAATCGTATCGGTCTCTGCGAAACCAGAGTTGCTGTTGATTTTCGTGATGGTGTATTGAATCTTCAGCGCATTGAATGTCCCGTAAGGCACGGTTACAGATTCGATGCCAGACACACTGCCATTCGTCAGCGTGGATTTCCCTTTGTAGCCTGACGAGCACGATTCAGACCAACTCGATGTCCAGGTTTCTCCCACGTACAACGGATTGGGAAGGATGGCTGCGGACGGAGAAAATGAGCAGGTGTTGGAAAATATTGGGCCAGGATCCGTAGTCTCGTAGGTAAGGTAGTCTTGGATCAGATGATGCGATGCATCATAAGATTGCGTGTGATCGGCGCTACCGTACAGTGTGCCGTGATACGTTGATGCGGAAGTGGCCACCTCCGACAGATGTTGTGTGGCTGATCCATCTGAATTTACATTCGTGACTTGATCTGTAGTGACCAGATCGATCTTATCGCTGTAATTATCAACAACTTCCTCATCGTAACTTGAAGTTGCGCCTACGACGCCAGTTCCGAAAGAGTACGTTTTGGCAGATGCGGGTTGCGTAGAAGTGACGACAATTCCGTCGCCACCATCAGAATTACAAGCACTCAACAAAAGCGCCAATGCCGCATGGATGCAGAGCGCAGCAGGGCCGCAGTGATTGACGCGTCTCATATTTGCCTTTGTGAGATATGCGCTTGGTGGGAAATGCAGCGGAAGGTGGATTTCTTTTAATGGCTAGCCGGCGATGCGGCAAGGCATAAAATATTTATTCCATCTGGCGGTGCTTCCCTTACTCAAGGGCCTCCAGCTTGGCAGTCTGTCAACGGCCGCTATTGGCACAAAGCAGATATTCAGCCATCAATCTAAACGCTGCGCTGCTCCCCATCGTCACCTTTAAGCGAAAACGGCGAGAAGTTGGTGCCCTTGTCGTAGGTGTCGATGCCTTCATTGCGCTTGAGGAAATTCACCACGCCGTAAGTCACGGGCGTCAGCAGCACTTCAATCGCGACCTTGAAGACGAAGTTGGCGATGATGACGGTCAGCATGGTGTCGCTGGTCCATTCACCGTAGAAAGCCAGCGGGAAAAACACGATGGAGTCGACGGCCTGACCGCAGATGGTGGAGCCGACGGTGCGTGTCCACAGATACTTGCCTTGCGTCAGTAGCTTGAGCCTGGCGAGTACATAGGAGTTGACGAAATCGCCGAGCCAGTAGGAGAACAGGCCGGCGAGTACGATGCGTCCGGTGTTGCCGAAGGCGATTTCCATCGCCGGTTGCAGATCCTTGTTGAATGGCTCGGTAGGGCTCGGCGGCAGTGCGAGCATGATCCACGCCATGATGCTGGCGAAAATCAGCGCGCCGAATCCGGCCCAGATCGCGCGGCGTGCGCGGGCGTAGCCGTATACCTCGGTGAGGATGTCACCAAAGATGTAGCTCACCGGGAAAAAGATATTGCCTGCGCCGTAGTTGAAGGTGCCGAGAAACGGCAGCGTGGCGACGGCGACTTTCGCAGGGCCAATCAGGTTGGAGCACAGAAGAACAGTCACCATGCCTGCAACGAGGAAATCGTAATAACGGTAGGAGCGCATGGACAGCCCGGATCAGCCTGTGGTTTTTGCAAACAGCGGTTTCAGGAATGGCGGCGCGATCAGCGTGGTGGCGATGGCCATGAACAGTACGATGCCGAAGAGGCTGTCACTGATCACACCCATGCCAAGACCAATCTGTGCAACGACGATCCCGACTTCGCCGCGCGGCGCCATGCCAACGCCGACTTGCAACGCACCGCGTGTTCCCAGTGAAAGCGCGCCCAGGCCGCAGCCAATGACCTTGGTCGCCACGGCGATAAAGGTGACCAGCAATGCGAGCATCACCACGTTCATGTCATTGAAGATGGTGAGGTTGAGCTGCATGCCGATATTGACGAGGAAGAACGGCACCATGAATTCGGTGACGCCACGAATCTGGCCATGCAGCACATGGTTGTTCTCGGAGACTTCGGCAATGGCCATGCCGGCAAGGAACGCGCCGATGATGGCGGCCACGCCAATATAGGACGCGGCAGCGGCAAGGCCGAGGCAGAGGACGATGGAGCCCGCGAACGCGGCGTGCGCAATACGGATGTTGGCGCCAAACCGCGGCACATGGCGCGTGACCATCGGCGCAAGGAACAGGGCGACCGCAGCAACGAATGCCAAAGACATGCCGGCGGTCATGCCAATCTTGCCAAAATCGGTATTGCCTTCCGCCATGCTGGCAACCACTGCGAGCACCAGCAGGCCGAGGATGTCATCAATCACGGCGGCGCCAAGGATGATGCGACTGGCGGTAGCGCCGAGCATGCCCATGTCGGCCAGCACTCGCGCGGTGATGCCGACGCTGGTGGCGACCATGGCGGTGCCGACGAACATCGACTCGATGTCGTTTGCGCCGTACAGCTCCATGACGCCCCATCCGCCTAAAAACGGCAGGACGACACCCAGCACGGCGACGATGGTGGCGGTCTTGCCAACCTTGATAATGGCGGCAGGCTTGGTTTCCAGCCCGACCGAGAACAGCAGGAGAATCACGCCGATCTCAGACAGGGTATGTGTGATCTCGTTGGGCTGTACCCAGCCCAGCACGTAGGGCCCGATCAGGATGCCCGCGAGAATTTCACCGACGACCGCAGGCTGGCGCAGCCGCTCAAACACCTCTGCCATGAGCTTGGCTGAGGCGATGATGAGGAACAGACCCAGCAGCAAATGCTGTGCATGCTCGGCAGCAGAAATCGCGGCGGCAGGTTCGGCGCTCATCCTAATTTTCCAGGGGCAGGTGATGGATATGGACGCCGCGGGTTTCGCGACGCGCAAGCTGCAGCAGGGCATCTGCCACATCTTCGCCGCGGGCCGAGCGATATTTCTTCAGGCTGCCCACCAGCAGCGGATCGAACAGCGGCATCAGCATCTGGCTGATCTGTTCCGCCGGGCGACGCTCTTCACGCGCACCGATCAGCAGTGCGGGCCGCACGATATGCACGGCGTCAAAGCCCACGGCCGCCACATCCCGTTCCATATGGGCTTTCACGCGGCTGTAGAACGAGGGCGAATGCTCGGCAGTGCCGGCGGCTGAAACCACCATGAACTGCCTGGCGCCCGCGGCATGCGTGGCACGGGCAAGGTCGACCACCATTTGATAATCCACCTTCTCGAATGCGGCGCGGGATCCCGCCTTCTTCAGCGTCGTGCCCAGGCAGCAAAAGACATCATCGGCCTGGAGCTTTTTGCCGAGAGAGTCAAGATTGGAATAATCGCTGATGACGTTCTCAACGCGCGCGTCGTCAATCGGCACCTCGCGGCGTGTGAGCAGCTTGATGCGGTCATAGGCGCCGCTGGCCAGCAGGCGCTGTAGCAGGAATTGTCCAACCAGGCCGGTGGCGCCGGCGACCAATGCAATGCGTGGCATATTGCACTCCATCATTCGTAATGAGCCCAAGTGTAAGGGATGTGCGCGTTATGATGAGTGTCACGCGACTCAATCCCAACCTTAGATTGCCATGAATTTTGAACTGCACCCGCAATTGGCCGCCGACACTGTTCTAGTCGGTGATCTGCCGCTCTGTCGTCTGCTGCTGATGAATGATCGCCAGTATCCCTGGACCATTCTGGTTCCGCGCCGCGCCGGCCTGCGCGAGATTTATGAGCTGCATGAATCCGACCAGCTACGTTTCTGGCGCGAATCCACGCAGCTGTCGCAAACGCTGATGAAGGCTTTCGAGGGCGACAAGCTCAACATCGCCGCGCTCGGCAACATGGTGCCGCAGCTGCATGTCCATCACATCGTACGGTTCAAGGGCGACCCGGCGTGGCCGGCGCCGGTGTGGGGCAAGCACCCGGCACAGCCCTATGACAGCGCGATGCTGAATGAGCGGTTGCAGCTTCTGCGCTCATTGCTCGCTCTTGAGGCGCCGCCGCTGGCCTAAGTCACTGGCGCGGCATCCTTCGGCACTATTAAAGATGACCGAGCAGTCATAAAAATGTCCCCGTAAGCCCATACGGCGCATGCTTGTGCGGTCTCTGGCATGTGCCTAGACTGTGGCACGCAGAGCGAGAGGGACGCTTGCTGCTAACTGCGTAAATATTGAGACGGCAATCTGATATTTGAACGAGGGGGCAATGTTGAAATCTGGAGGGGTGCCTGTTTAGGAGCGCGGAATTGCCGCCTCAATATCACAGAGCACGGTTTGTTTATTGATCCAGCAACATTTGCGCCTGGTGGTTAAGGTAAATTTCATCGATCGAGCTGTGGATGTCTGTTTGGACTTTCTGCTGCTGGATCAATAAATGGGGAAAACCATGTTGAAGAAGCTCGCGCTGACGATGCTCGTGTGTGCGCCGCTGCTGGCGACTGCCGCAAATGACAAGGCCGCCAAAAAAGCCGCCGCACCCGCCGTAACCCCAGTTCCCGTCTCTGACCAGATCTGGCCGGAAGCCGGCAAATATCCGGTGCCGGACGCTCCCTATACTGCGACCCTGCGCTCGGTCTCGCTGGAAGATCTGCTGCAGCGTGACCTGCTGCCCCTGGGCATCTATAAAGGCACCCCGCAACTCGCCGCCAAGCGCGAGTGGCTGGATCAGAACTATTACGCCACGCTCGCCGCACGCAAGGTCTGGCACCCTGGCACCGGCCCCAGCACTCATGAATTCCAGGGCCCGATCACCTGGGACATCGTGCCGATTCCACAACCCGCACCGCCTCCCTGCGACAAGCCACAGCCGACCGGCTATGACGCCGAGTCCTGCCGCTATGTGAACTCGCTGTTCAAGGATGTGAAAGACCCGGCCAAGGCCAAGGCCCTGCGTGAGCAGGTGCGCAAGGGTCGCGACGTCTGGTTCAAGGGCACCTTTGGCAACCAGGACGAGCAGTACCTGCATTTCTCGCGCACCACGCCGAACGGCATCGACGATATCTATTACCCCTGGCTCGACACCCGCGAGCGCAGCAAGCGCTTCACCAAGTACGGCGTGATCAACGACCCAGATTGCAGCGAGGGCGACGCCAGCACCAACTTCTGGGACAAGTGCCCGGATCCGCATTCCTCCGGCGTGCTTGGCTATCGCAAGTACTACGCAGACCCGACCAAGGATTCCGGCGGCAAGGTCGTGTTCGATCCGGCCACCTCGCCCTATCGCGCGGACGAGCTGAAGAAGAACATGCGTTTCATCATCGGCCACCCCTGCGTGCAGTGCCACGTGGCATTTGATCCGACCAACCCACCGGCCGATCCCAACAAGCCGAAGTGGGAAAACATCAACGCGCTGATCGGCAACCAGTACATCAACCAGCCGACCATGTTCTTCCAGGGCGCGCCGGCGGATTCACTGGCACGCATGGCGCTGGAAGCCGGACGCAACGGCACCATCGATACCTCGCTGGTCGCCAACGATTTCCAGAACAACCCCGGCACGCAGAACAACATCATGGATTTCCAGAACCGCCGAGTGTTCACGGAAATGATGAAGGACCCGATCACCGGCGAGATCAGGCCGGGCCGCACGCAGCATGTGCTCAAGGGCGGTGAAGACACCGTTGGCGATCACCTTGCGCTGATCCGCGTCTACGTCAACATCGGCATGTGCACGGAAGAATGCTGGGCGCCGAACTTCCCGGAGCCGGGCACGTACTTTGGCGACAAATCGCGCCAGCGGCCGTTCCGCATCAAGCAGTGCGCCAAGGATTGCGATGCCTGGAATTACGCCGACGCCAAGATGGATGACCTCGCCGCCTTCCTCGTCACCGGCGGCCCCACCTACCTGATGCGCGCCAAGGATCCGGATGGCACGCCCGGCGAAAAACTGATCGACACCGCGTTGGTGCCGAAGGGTCGCAAGATCTTTGCGCGTGAATGCGCCGGCTGCCACAGTTCGCTGGTGGCGCCTGAGAACGTGCGCAACGACAAGGCCGCGCTGGAACGTTTCTACGAAGGCCACATCTTCGGCAAGGAAGACTACTGGCAGATCGAGATCAGCGCCGCCGAGCGCAACACGCCGGAGTTCCAGGCCAAGTACATGGCCAAGGACAAGAGCGGCAAGCTGCGTCCCAAGCAATTCGCCGAGAAGGACGTATTCGGACAGGATTGGCTGGGTAGCGACGAGCTCACCGCCTTCAACATCATCGGCACCAATATGTGCCGCGCGCTGCATGACAACCACAGCACCGGCCACATCTTCGAGGAATTCTCGTCCGAGGATTACAAGAAGCGCGCTTCACCGGGCGTGGTGCCGGAAGTGATCAACCGCATGGTTCCGGGTCTTGGCGGCATCAAGGTGGGCGAGCGCAAGATCGAAGGTGGTTCCGGTTATCTGCGCAATATCTCGCTGCTGTCGGTTTGGGCCACGGCGCCCTTCCTGCATAACAATGCCATCGGCGAGCAGACTTATCTCAAGGATGGCAAGACGCTCGACACCTCGGTGCGCGGTCGCGTCAAGCAGTTCGAGATGGCGTTTGACGAACTGATGATGTCGGATAACCCCAAGGACAATCCGCACCGTCCGCAGAAGATCACTGTCACCAGCCGCGACTTCAAGCTCGCGCCGCGTGAAGATGGCCAGGGCCCGATCAAGCTGCCGGTGCCCAAGGGCACGCCGGTTGCCAATTTCACTTCCAGCAATCCGCATGCGCCGCTGTTCATGAAGTGCGACGATCAGGTGGAAAACAAGGGTCACCAGTTCGGCATCAGCTTGAGCAAGGACGACAAGCTGGCGCTGCGTGAATTCCTGAAGATGATGTAAGGCGGCAGCGATTTCGAAGAATGATATGAACGGCAGCGAAAGAAATTTCACTGCCGTTCTTACATAAGACACCGGAGTCACGCATGTTCGTCGGACACTACAGCGTCAGTTTCGCCGTCAAGGCTGCCAAGCCGAAAATTCCGTTATGGACGCTGTTCCTCGCCGTGCAGGCTGTCGATATCGGCTGGGGCACACTGATGCTGCTGGGCGTGGAGAAGGCGCGTTACATCAAGGGCTTCACCGAAGCCTTTCCGCTTGATCTCTATTACATGCCCTACACGCACAGCCTGCTGGCAGCGCTGATCTGGTCGGTGGCCTGCGGCGCGTTGTATTTCTTCTGGCGTCGCCGTGATGGATTTGCCGCTGCGGCATTGATCGGCCTTGCGGTGTTGTCGCACTGGTTCCTCGATTACCCGATGCACCCGGGCGACCTGCCGCTGTTTGATGAAGCGCATAAAGTGGGTCTCGGGCTTTGGAACAATGCACTCGCTGCGACGCTTCTGGAGTTCGCGCTGCTCGGCGGCTCGCTGTTCCTGTATGCCCGCACCTGTCCGCAGCACGCGAAGGCGGCGTGGATCTTTGGCGGCGTGATGGCTGTGGTCCAGATTGGCAATACCTACGGGCCGACGCCGCCCTATGCCCTCGCGATTGCCTGCGCGGCGCTTGTGGCCTATGCCATTTTTGCCTACGTCGCCTACCGGATTGAGCGTGAGTAAGTTGCGCTGGATCGTCGCACTGCTGATCGTGCTGGGAGGCGCGGCATGGTGGCTGCGTCCGAGCGGTGGCGGCGGGTTAACTGGCCCCTCCATCAAGGATCGCGCGCAGGAAGCGGGCACGCGCGCAGCGGCACTGACCGCCAAATCCATTTCCACCGAAGACCTGCCACCCGAAGGCACGCGCTCGCTGTTTGACCACCTGATTGCGCAGAACGATGTGCTGCCGTATCCCTTCGAGAAGCTTGTCGCGCTGATCGCCAAGCAGAGTCCGGACGGACAGGCGCCACTGGCGCTGCTGATTCCGAAAGGTCGTTCGCTATTGAAGGCGCAGGCCGACTTCGCTCATCCACGCGTTGTGCTCGCCGCAGATTTCCAGGCCAACAATACGCCTGCCGCCCTGGGCCTTGCGCCACGTGGCCAGCTCTTCCTCGGCTTCGTCGAGAACGCTGGCGAGATCGAAGTGATCAGCTACAACGAAGCCGCCGGCCGTTTCGAATTCCAGCTGGTGCAGGATTACCGCGAAGGCGGTGTGCCGCGCATCGTCTACGCACGTCGCGCAATCTGCACGACCTGCCACCAGGCGGGTGCGCCGATCTTCCCGCAACGTCCGTGGAACGAAACCAACGCGCAGCCCGAGATCGCCGCAAAGCTGCATGAAGCGCGTGGCAATGATCTGGCCTATCTCGGCGTGCCGCTGACGGTTCCGCTGGCGGTGCCGGAGCGCATTGATGAACTCGCCGAAGTCGGCAACTTCATCGTCGTTACGCAGAAGATCTGGATGGATGTTTGCGCGGATAGTGTGGACTGCCGCAAGCAGATCCTGAAAGTGGCGCTGCGCTATCTGTGGAATCCCGCCGAGTTCGACGCCACGCAGGCCGACGCACAAACCCTGCGCACCTTGCAGGAAAAGCATTGGCCCGCGGAAGGTGTCGCCGTTGGCCAGAAGAGCCTGCGTAACCGTGATCCGCTGGCGGAGTCGCGTGGTATTTCCGGATGGTGGCATTCGCTGTGGACGCCGAAATCGACGGAGCCCGGTGCGAAGAGCAACGAAGATCTCGATGCGTTTGAGCGCCTGCCGAAACTGCCCGCCGATCTCGATCCTTTGACGCCGCGTCCGCCGCTGCGCGTGCTCACAGCCAAGGACATTGATGGCGCATTCGGCGTCGCGTCGATGATCACCACGCCGGACTTCAAGCAACTGGAGCAGGCTGCAGGCTTCAATCTGGATCGTCTGCTTGGCGCAGTGGATCGTGCTGATGCGTCCTTGTTCACCGCGCAGCCGTTCTCGCGAGTCAAAACGGTCACGGGTTTGCTGGCCGCGTTGGGCCATCAGGCGCCGGTGGGTTACTGCTGCCTCGACACCAAGGATCTGTCGCCCGCGGTTGTGCTCGGCGTGCCGCCACTCAAGATCAGCGCGGGCTCGCCATTGAAGAACTTCGAGCATTATTGCTTTGCCTGCCATCGCGGTAATCCCAGCAAGCGCCTCAATTTCATGGCCGGTGCAACGGAAGAGGAAACGCTGGCCAATCTCAAGGCCAAGTCTGAGATCCGTGATGCGCTGGATTGGGAGCGCTACCGCAATACCGACAAGGCGAATAAGCTGATGCCACCCGCGGACTCGCACCAGCACAAAATGCTGGAAGAAGATCTGACGAAGAATCCCAAGCTTCTGGAAGACATGCGCAAGACAGTGCCGTCATTGTTCGATTTCTGAGTGAGAAGAAAGATGTCCATTAAAAAGCAGCCGCTACTGATCACCGCGATGAGCGCCGCGCTGCTCATTGCATTGCCCGCGCAGGCCGAGCCCACGTTTGCGCGTTTCTACAAGCAGCAGTACGGCTACATGCCCTCGTGCAATGCCTGCCACAAGGACGGCGGCGGCTCGCCGCTGGATCCATTTGGACAGCAGTTCAAGGACGCCGGCAAGAATCTCGCGGCTTTCGACAAGATTGCCAAGCTGGATGCCGATGGCGATGGTTTCCCCAATGGCGTTGAAGCGCAGGCCAAGTCGAACCCGGGCAACAAGTCCTCGACACCGAAAGCGCCTGGCGATTGGCTCGACACCGCCAGCCTGATTCCGCGTGAAGTGCAGGCACAGTTCCCCGGCATCCGCGCCTATCTTCCCAAGGATGCCGTGCTGACGGACGCCGATATCGCTCGTGCCAAAACGCTTGGCGCGGAGTTGTCGAAGGCTGACGAAAACACGATCTACATTCCCTTGCAGGACCAGCGCCCCGCAGGTACCGCGATCATTTTTGCCGCGCACTACCAGGGCAAGGATTTCTTCCTGTTGCTGGCGACTGATCGTCAGCTGAAAGTCACGGTGGTCAGAACCATGAACACGCAACATGTTCCGGATGCGGCCAAGAGCAAGATCTTCGCCAGCTTCAATGGCCTGTCGCTGGATCAGTTGCCCGCCGCCAAAGGCAGCACGCTGGACGATGCGATCACCGCCGCGGTGAAGAAAGCCGGTACCCTGATGTTTGTACGACTGAAGAGCGCATGAACCATGTTCAAACAGCGCCTGATTGAATTGCTGCTGGCTGTCTTCCTGCTCTCGGGTTTATTCGGTGTTCGTGCGCTGGCACAGACCGCTGCGCAACAGGATCAGGCCGCGGCCGTTACCCAGCAGCAGGCTGCGCCTGCAGTCAATGGCGACAACTTCGATTTCTTCAGTGATAAACCCATAGAAGACCCGCAAATCGTCGTGGTGCCACCGGAAAAATCACGCTGGCTGACGATTGGAACGCCGCTGCTGTTGGTCGCATTTTTCTTCATGCTGAATTTTGCGGTCTGGTGGCTGGTGCCTTTCGACAAGCACAGTTTCGATATCAATCTGCGTGACCTGCCGCCAGCCGCCCGCCGCGGCATCGCGATGTCGGCGGCACTATTCGGCATCGCCTTCTGCTTTGGCGCTTCCGAGATCTGGTATCAGCTGCAACTGAATGGCGGCACGCAGGCGTTCTTTGAACAGATGTCACTCGGCAAGCTCATCGTGATGACGCACGCACACCTGTTTGGCTTTACCACCAGCTTCTTCATCATTGGCATTCCATTCTCGCTGCAGTTCCCGCACATCCGTTCCTACCAGTGGGTGTTTCCGGTAGGGCTGGCGGCATCGCTCACCGATGTCATCTCCTGGTGGGGCATCAAGTACATCTCCGGAAACTTCGAATACGTGTCGATGTTCTGCGGCATCCTCTTCAGCATCAGCTACATGTGGATGTTGATTGGCCTGTTGCGCGTGTTGCTGTTCCCCAATGTGATCTGGGCCAGCGACAAGGATCGTGAGGAGCGGTTGGCAGAGCTGCGCGAGAAATCTATTGCTGCGCGTCACAAAGAGGGCGACTATTAAAGCGCTGCAAGCGGGGGCTTGCAGTGCAAAAACACAGAAAAATCGAATGACAAGGGAGAATTATGAAAAAAGGATTGCTGATCCCGGCGCTGATCATGCTTGCGCCAACGGTAGCCATTGCAGAGACCAGTCATAGCGGGCTGTTTATGGGTCCTACGCTGCAGGTGCGCGGTGGTGGCGGTGGGGCTGAGCTTGAAACGATCACTTACACCAATGGCGACACGCAGACCATTCGCGGCGGCAATGGCTTGGAATTGGCGGCTGGCTGGCACATACAGCCCTACCGCAATTCACCGTTCGATCTGCGTGCACAGGTTGGCTACAAGTACTACGGCACGCGCGCCGACAATGCCGATATCTACATGGACCGTTTTACCTGGGAGCTGATTCCCAGCGTGCAGTTTGGCGCGGGTTTCTGGGGCGGCGTTGGTTTATTGATGCATACCAACATCAAACTTCACAACGATGGCTTCCTGCCGGATGCCAAGTTCAAGAATGCCCTGGGCGCAGATTTTCAGCTGGGCTGGCGCTGGTTGGCGCTGACCTACACCAACATGAAATACGAGTACGAGGGAACTGGACAGAAGTTCAGTGCCAATAGCCTTGGCCTGCAGTTCACCTATAGCTTCGGCTGGACCTGTTGTGGGGGTACTGATCAACGATCAAGCCGCTCCGGTCGTAGTGCCCCTGCGCCGGTCTACAGTGCAGCGGTTCCTGCGCCTGTGTATGCACCCGCTGTCGAGCCGGCCCCGGCTGCCGCTCCCCCGCCGCCGGCTCCAGTGGTGATGGAACCGGCTCCGGTGGTGGCACCACCTGTTGTCGTTGCCGCACCTGCCCCTACCCCGGCCGCTGCGCCCACATCCACGATTGGCAGCGCACAAGCCATCCCCGGCGCAGTGCTGCGCTCTGGGCCATCCATGAAAGCCGAGGGCATCAGGACGTTGCCTGATGGCGGTTCGGTGAAGCTGGTCAAGCGCGAAGCCAACACCGAAGGACCCTGGTGGATGGTGCAGCTTGACGATGGCACGACGGGCTGGATGATCGAATGGGGTTTGACCCGGATCTCCAAGCACTAACCCGCTTCTGCAACTCTCACCAGTGACGGAACCATTCCGTCACTGGTGAGTTGCAGCGCTGATCCTTTCAGCTACAGATCAGTTGGTTTCGCCCTTCAGCGTCCAGGTTCCGGTGACGTTGCCACTGTTCGTATCGGTGCCGGTGCCTCTGATGGTCAAGCCATCCGCGCTGATCTTGACGCCCGATACGTTCGGAGCCACCGCGACATCCATGCTGTACGGGCTCCACTCGCATTCCGTCATGGGCATGCCGTTTACGAGGTCGGCCTGCAGGACGTTGACGAGAAATTGCGACAGTAGCAGCGTGCGGCTGAGGGACCCCGACGGCACAGCGCCAGAGGGAATCATGTTCGGAATATTCCCTGCGATAGCAAACGTGCGGCTGCCGTTACAGGGTGGTTTGTCCTTATAGGATCTGGAGTAGTCCCACTTGGCGGTTCCCTCCGCGACCCGGTAGACCCAGCCTAGCGTCTGTGGGACTTCCTCGCCGTCACCCAGCGGATAATCGGGCAAGGCAAAGCCCGCTGGCGGCGCGGCGGTGGGCAGTATGTTTTTGAAACGGACGTTGCTGAGAGCCAGTGACTGCGAGTCGCTGTTGCTCGGTTCCGTTTCTTTCATGCTCAGGCTGCCGGTCCAGTCGCGGCATCCGACGCTGGTCGCCAGCAAGCCCGAATGTTTGACCCGTGCGCTCGCTAATCCGTAGTTGGGTGCATTGGGGCTCATCTCGGAATTGCCGTACATCAGGATCATCTCTTCGATCTTGCCGGCCGGGTCATCGCGGCAAACCATGGTCCACGGCGCGTTGGAAAGATCGGCCGGCGCCGTTTGCCAAGTGCCATTGATCTTCAGATAAACCTGAAGACTCAAACCTTGGCGTTCGAGGGCGCTGAGACCGGTATAGGCGAACACTTTCCCCACATCGGTGATCTCCTTGGTATCCAGCTTGAATTTCCAACCATTAAGGATGGTCAGGCTGCGCAGGTTCTTGTCGTTAAGCTTGATGTGATAGTAGGACGCTGCCGCATGTTTGACTTCGGCCGGGATGGGCAGGCTCACGGTTCCGCTGGCATCCATGCTCCAGTTCGTTTTGTTGCCTGAATCGATGGATGCGTTGGTGGAAAGCGCATCGGCCTTCAGGTACGTCAGGATGCCATCGCGGTTCCAGTTGGCCGCTACGAACTTTGGCCAGATCTTGTGCAGTGATGACCCTGCCGACTGCAAGGCGGCATCGATGGCAAACAGCTCCTGGTTGTATTGCGTGGTGTTGTCCCAGATGCTGCGAATGATGGATGCGCCAAATTGAGTTTCCAGAAACAGTGGGAACACGTAGGCCCCGTAGCGGAATCCGTCGGGTGCTTCACGGCTGTCGTACGGTTCTTCGTACCATTCACCTTCCAGATAGTATTTGGCGTACTTGTGCTCCCAGTCATTCTTTGGATACACGTAGTTGGTGGCCCACGCCGCCGTGGCTTCCTGCGAGGTGTGATAGTCACCAAGGCATTTGGCGGCGACGTCAATCGAATACTGGAGCGCGTGCATGAACTCGTGCGCTGTCTGGGCGATCAGGCCCTGGTTCGAGAGGCCGCGATCCATCGTGATGTAGACGGGGGAAGCTTCGCATCTCCAGGTGGAAGGCATGGTCACGCCTTCCTTGCCGCCGGGGATGTCGGTCAACGCAATATCAAGTCGGCCATCTGTTTCAGTCCACAACATGCCCAGCGCGCCGCCGGTACCGGTATCGCTCAAGGGCGTACGGCCCATGAGACTGGTGAGCTTGGGCCAGATGGTGTTCTCGAACTCGTCGCGCAGCATTTCCGCCTTGGCCTTGTCGGTCGCTTCCTGCGCAGACTCGTACCAGACCACGACATGAGGGCCGTCTACGCTCTTCCATGAAGTGAGTGGAGAGCAGGACTGGCAGCCGTTGCGTGCAGGGACCGCAGCGGATTTTGCCCTGGTCGTGCTGCCGTTTTTCTGCGCCCACCAGCTGCCGGAGTAATAGGGCGGCAGGAAGAACGGCAACACCGCGTCCTGGGTTTGCTGCGAGACGTTATCGAGGCCGACGCTAGCGACATACGCCACGAAGTCTTCGTGTGCGTGGCCCTCGATCAGGCCGACGTCATCCCCCTTGTACTGGGCGGGCAGGCGCGGATCGTCGAAATCGGCGTACATGCCGTAGAGCAGCGCCTGTTCCTGGCTCAGGTCGCCGTTGGTGAGCGCCGCCTTGATCAGATCTGCGCTGGTCGCCGCGCCGCTCGGATCCGGGCCAGGCGCAGGACCGGAACCGTACTGTTCGCCGTTCCCGGGAAGCGCGCCACCGCCACCGCCGCCCGTCGAACCGCCTGCGCTATCGCCGCCACTACCACCGCAGGCCGCAAGAGTTGCCAGAGCAAAAATGGCGGTCCAACGCAGAAAGGGGTTTTGCCTGCTGTCCGCCGTGCGATGGCGAGTCTCCAAAGAATGTTTTTTCAGCGCCATAACAGCTCTCCTGTTTCACCCGAGCGGGCCTTAGGTTGTGTGTGTTGGGCCGCGCTTCAATGCGCTGGATGCTCTTCCGTGAAGTGCCGCAGTCATGCTTATGTTTTTTTTATCAGCCGCCTAGATGACAAAGGTCATCGCGACTCGATGGAAGCGGCCGCTTTGTGACTAAAAATAAATTATTAAAGTAATAGTCGATGATCTTCATCATTTGCTTGCAAGGCACCAAGCTTGCCCGCTGATGTATGACGTGAAACCTGCATCACGTCCTCAAACCTCAGTAAGATGACCCACAAAACATAATCCCGAGGAATTCCAATGAACTACTTCGTCACCGGCGCTACCGGTTTTATCGGAAAATTTCTGCTGGAGCGCCTGCTCGCTCACGAAGATGCCAAGATTTACGTGCTGGTCCGCGAGTCCTCGGCGGACAAGTTTGAGGCGCTGCAGGAGCGTTACGGTGCGGCCGGCAAGCGCCTGCACATGCTGGCGGGGGATATCACCACCCCGGGTTTGGTCTCTGCTGCCGACTTCAAGAAACTGCACGGCAAGATTGATCACGTCTTTCACCTGGCCGCTGTTTACGACATGAACATGTCGAATGAGCAGGGCGACAAGATCAATAACGAGGGCACGCGCAACCTCGTTGCATTCGTGAATGATCTCGGTGGCAACGTTCGCCTGCATCACGCCTCCAGCATCGCCGTGGCTGGCGGCGAATTCGTCGGGCGCTTCACCGAAGACATGTTCGATGAAGGCCAGCGCACCGATCATCCCTACTTCCGCACCAAGTTCCAGTCGGAAGCGATTGTCCGCAATGAATCGAAGGTGCCGTTCCGCATCTATCGTCCGGGCGCGGTGGTGGGTCATAGCGAAACCGGCGAGATGGACAAGATCGACGGCCCTTACTACTTCTTCAAGGCGATCCAGAAAATCAGCCACGCGGTGCCGAAGTGGTTGCCGCTGCTGGGCATTGAAGGTGGCAAGGTGCCACTCGCGCCCGTGGATTACGTCGCTGCGGCAATGGATGCGCTCGCGCACAAGGATGGACTTGATGGCAAGGCCTTCCACCTGATCCAGTCGCATTCACCCAGCGTCGGCGATCTGCTGCAGACCATCCTCGAAGCCGCGCACGGCCCCGAGTTTGCCCGCAAACTGGACATGCCGACGATTCCCCCGGCACTGCGCAAGCTGACCAACCGCGTCAGCCGCGGCATCCCGGAGTCGGTGAAGAAGAACATCTCGAAGGCGATTGGCGTGCCGGTCTCGGTGCTGGGCTATGTCAGCAATCAAGCGGTCTTCGATGACAAGCATGCACGCGCCGCGCTCAAGGGCACCGGCGTTTCCTGCCCCGACATCAAGAACTACATCGACAAGCTGTGGGCCTATTGGGAACTGCAGCTGGATCTGAACGTGAAGCTGCCGAAAAACGCGATGAAGAAACTCGCGGGCAAGGTGGTGATCGTGACGGGCGCCTCGTCAGGCATCGGCTTCAACGTTGCCAAGAAGCTCGGCGCCGCCGGCGCCAAGGTGATCCTGGTGGCGCGTACGCGCGAGAAGCTGGAAGAAACCCAGCAGATCATCCAGAAATCCGGCGGCGAAGCGCATGTCTATCCCTGCGACCTCAACGACATGAAGGCGATTGATGATTGCGCCGCTGCGGTACTGAAGGATTTCGGTCACGTCGACATCCTGATCAACAACGCCGGCCGTTCGATCCGTCGCGGCGTGATGGAATCCACCACGCGCTTCCATGACTTTGAGCGCACCATGCAACTCAACTACTTCGGCGCGGTGCGCATGATCCTCGCGCTGCTGCCGAGCATGGCGCACCGCCGTTCGGGACAGATCGTCAACATCAGTTCGATCGGCGTGCTCGCCAACGCCGCGCGCTTCTCCGCCTACGTTGCCAGCAAGGCGGCGCTCGATGCGTTCTCGCGCTGCCTGTCGGCCGAGGTCAAGCACAAGAACATCGAGATCACCGCCATCTACATGCCGCTGGTGCGCACGCCGATGATCGCGCCGACCAAGGTCTACGATTACGTCCCGACCTGGTCGCCGGATCACGCCGCGAATGTGGTCGTCAAGGCCATCATCGATCGTCCCAAGTCCGTCGCCACGCCGCTGGGCACTGCCGCAGCCATCAGCTACGCGCTGTGGCCGAAGATGAACGACTACTTCCTCAACAAGGGCTACAACCTGTTCCCGTCATCGGCGGCCGCCAAGGGACGCAAGGAAGGCAACAAGCCTTCGCTGGAACAGGTGGTGTTCGCCAACGTGTTCAAGGGTGAGTACTTCTAGTTTTTCCCAGCGCGCTGTAACAACATTCAGGGCGGAGACGCGCGCAGCGTTTCCGCCCTGAGTTTTTATTGGAATGATTTTGATGGACTCTGTCGAACCCAGCATCACGCCCGGTAATCGCCTGTCGCGGTGGCTGGAGAGTGCGCTGGCGTTTAACCAGCGCTATCCCTGGGTGTTACCGCTGCTCAGTTTTGCCTTTGGTTGGATCAGCTTTGCGCTGGTGCAGCGTGGCGAGCGTTTGTCGCGTCTGGTTGCGGCGCTGACCCTGCTCGGTTGGGTCGCGTTATTGGCCGAAGATTTCCTCGGCAACTGGATCGCCCGGCTTTCACGTGGACGCCTGAGCGAGAAGCTGTTGCACTTTGCGACGCAGTCGCTGCAGGTCGAGATCCTGTTTTTTGCCCTGCCCTTTCTGATTGCAGCAACGCATGACGATATCGGCCAGATGATCTTCACCGGCGCTGTGATTCTCGCCGCGATCGCCTGCACGGTGGACCCGCTCTACACCAGCCGCATTGCTGGCACGACAGCTCGCAGCGTGGCCTTTCACGCCTTCTGCAGCTTTCTCGCAGGCCTGGTGGTCTTGCCGATCACCTTGCAGTTGCCCTTGGAAAAAGCCGTGCCGCTGTCGTTGGGCCTGACGGCCTTGCTGACCTTGATGTGCCTGCGGCGTCTGTTCACCGGCGTCTCGAAAATTCGCGGTTGCCTGCGAATAGGCGTGATGCTGACGTGCCTGACGCTGGTATGGTTGGCGCGCGCGCATATTCCCCCGGCAGGCCTGTTGGTCAAGCAAGCCGTGATTACGGCAACGGTATCCAGCAATCTTGAACCCGGCGCGCCGCTGCAAAAAATCGCGGTTGCCGATCTGGCCAATGGCATCGATGCCTTCGTGGCGGTCCATGCGCCGCTGGGTCTTGCGCAGTCGGTCAACTTCCAGTGGTTCTACAAGGATGAATTGCTGGACACGATTCCGGCGACGATCAAGGGTGGCCGCAAGGAAGGTTTCCGCACCTACAGCCGCAAGCAGAATTTCCCGCTGGAATCGCGCGGGCAGTGGACCGTCAAGCTGCTCACGCCTGAAGGGCAGCTGATCATGCGACTCAATTTCGAAGTGGTCTGATCGTTTTATTCTTCGTCAGCGACGAACGAATGCGTCGTCCGTGAGTGTTTCGAGGAACGCCAGAAGATCTTTGATCTCATTTTGGCTGAGCGCGGCAACACTGCCGGCGGATCGCTGATCCAGTGGTAGTTGGCGATCCAGGTTGTCCTGATAAATTTTCGGAAGATCATCAAACTTCATCACGAGACCGTTCGCGTCTCTGGGATACCAGTCCTGCGGCGCGGTATCGCGCGTGGCATAAAACTTCAGGACATCGCGCAATGATTTGAAATAACCGTTGTGCATGAAGACCTGGCGTGTCGATGCATTGCGAAGGATCGGCGCCTTGAACATTCCGCAGTATTGATTCGCGGAATTTCGCGCAGACGGCTGATGATCCTTGCGCAGCGGCCCACACAGGCCTAGATCAAAATAGGCTGGATCGGCATTGGCAGGAATGTCGCGATTGCGCGGCACGCCAATGGCGGCGAAAGAATAGTCGGAGCTGATGTCCTGGCTGCCATCATTGCCGGGGCCCAGAAGATGGCAGGCATTGCAGTTGCCTTTGTCGGGTGACAGATACAGCGCCAGTCCACGTTGTTCGGTGGCTGTAAGTTCTCCGCCCAGCTTGTTGTTTCGATAGCGATCGAACTTGCTGTTGTAAGGATGAAAGCTGGGGTCTTCAATCTGGAAGGCCTGCAAGGCCAGGCCGATATCCATGAAGGCCTGATGCGGATTTCTGAAAATTCCGGGACCAAAGACTTCACGGAACTGTTGGGCATAACTGGCCTTGGCCACTTTGCCGACGAGTACGGCGCGACTGGGGTTGGCCATTTCGTTCGAGGCCAGCAAGGGAATGGCGGCCTGCTCGGCAAGACTGTTGGCGCGACCGTCCCACGCAAATCCGCCACCAGGCCCCGGTGGACTGACGTTATCCGGATTCTGAAACTGATCCGAATAGGCATGCGTGTAGTTCTTGTACATCAGCGAAGGCACTGCGCGTGTACCCGCCGTGCGCAGGTCTGCGCCACCAAGTTGTACCGGCAGATTGTTGGCAGGCGCGTAGGCGTGCGCCGGGTCATGGCAAGTCGCGCAGGATTGATGACCGGATGCCGACAGCTTCTGATCAAAGAACAGTTGCCGGCCCAGTTGTGCGCGCGGGCTCAGTGGCGTCGGCGCGCTTTGTGGCGCAGCGGATTTCAGAGCGGTTGATGCGGGTACCGGCGTGACTGCGCTGTCACGATCCGATGGGCCACAGGCCGCCAGCAGCAGCGCTGCCGCGCCGATGGCCCATCGCAGATCGCCGCGCACGGTCTTGCTTCGCTGTCTTACTTCAAGGCCCAGATATTGGTCTGCGTGGGATCCGGCCCCAATGCCAACGCGCCCAAACCAAAACTGCCGCTGCCGGCAATGCCGGGGGTCAAGCCACCGGAAATGCGATCACCAAACTTCATCACGTACTTGTGGTTCATCGCGCGCACTGCATCGAAATGCGGATCGGCGCTGCCTGCATACTCCGGCAGTTTGCCGAGATTGGCGGCGATATAGGCTTCGGTGTACTTGCTGCGATTCATGTACGAAGTCGCAATGCCCGGATCGGCCAGCCCGAACATGTTCTGCAGCGTGCGCGTCAGCGAGAAATGGCTGTAGCTGTCCGAGTCGGTAATGCCCTTGGGCGCATTCGGCTGGTTGTTCAGCACGGCGAAGATGGTGGGGCCATCGCCCTTGTTGCCTGCGCTGTAGGCAGGCACCGGGGTTGTGATGCCTTCATCCAGGGGCGCGCCACTGCTGGCCTTGCCGCCGACGTTCCAGCCGCAGCACGACGAGCTGCCGAAGAAGACCGAGCCTTCATCGAAAATAAAGACGATGCCGACCTTGCGTGCCTTGTTCTTCCAGACCGGCGATGCCTGGATCGTATCGACCAGATACTTGGCGTAGGCGTCACCGCGCAAAATACCCGTCGCCAGATAGGCCAGCTGGGTGCAGTCGCCGACTTCCGTACCGGTGGTATGAATGTCATCGCACTGGTCGGGCACGATGAAATTCAAGGCACCGATGTCGCCGGATTTCAGGTCATCTTCAAGTTGGTGCGTGTTCCAGGCAATATTTTTTGTCTTGGCATAGGCATCAATGCTGGCATCCCACTGCCCGCCACCGACGCTGCGCGCGAGATTGCGGAAGAAGTCCGGGCGATTACGGACCTCGTCAAAGAACATCGCGGGATGATGCTTGATCTTGTACAGATCGCTGATCATCGGCTCGCTTTTGCCGGAGGCCTTGTTGGCGCCCTTGATCGCGCTATTGCCCTGCCCATCCAGTCGCGGGTCCTGACCGGGATCCATCGACTCGCTGTAAACGCGCGCTCCCAAACCAGCCTGGTAGAGCGAGGTGAACAGATTGCGGCGACCTTTCTGGTTGTGGGAGGCATCATCGGTGCAGGTGCCGCGCGGATTGTAGACATCCGTCGGCGTATCCGCGGTATCTCCATCAGGGATGCAGTTCCAGGCGCTGTCACCAGTGATGCCCCAGGTATCGCCGCTGGCAACCGCGACGTAATTGGGTTCGCTGGGATTGCCGACCGAGAAATAATTGGCGGCGCGATTTCCTTCCACGTGCAGGTACTTGTAGAAGTTGGCGAACAGCGGGCTGTCGATGGTGCTGTTGGCGTGATTCTCGAAGATGACGATGAACAGATGGTCGTAACGCGGGATGTCTTCCAGATTGAAGGCCGCAGCCTGTGCAGCGGCGATGGTTTTCACCGGATCGACCGCAAAGGTGCTGATGTAACCGCGCTCAAGAATGGTGCTGGCCAGCGCAAAACGGTTTTGCAGCGCCACGGTTTCCAGCAGCAGCGCGTTGCGTGCGTTGCCGTCGCTGAGGGCCGGGAGTTCAGACAAGACCTGCGCAGGCAGGACGTTCGCATCACTCGCCAGCGCGGGTGTGTTGTGCAGGCTCAAACGAGTGGCCAGCGTTGCCTGCGCATCGGCGTAGCTGAGCTTGTCGGACTGCATGGTGCGCATCACTTCGCTCGATAGGGCACTGATCAGCACCGGGCCAGTGCCTGCGGCCGTCACTTGATTGAGCCGCGCACGCAAGATCATTTTGCCTGCAACATTCTTGCGGGCAGCGCTGTTGGGATCGAGGTAACTGGCATTGGCGCCAACGATGGCGGTCAGCGGTCCCTGCTGTGTCGTAGTGATCGTGAACGAGCCATCTTCGGCGCTGGTTGCTGCGTCTTCACCCGCATCGCAATAGCCATTGCTGTTGACGTCGACGCAGACCGTTGCATCCTTGTATGCAATGCCCTGCGCGGACCACAGCACTGAATCACCGGTGGTGCTTTGCTGGTAATCAACACCGGCGGCGCTCGATTTGGCGTGACCGGTGGGATAACGAATGGCGGCGCCCAATACCTTGCCAACAATCTTCGGCGTTGGTGGGTTGGTTCCGCCTGTGGTTTCACCCGTGGTGCCTGTCGTTTCACCGGTTGTCGTGCCGGTGGTAGAACCTGTGGGGTTTCCCGTCGGCGTTCCGGTCGTGTTGCCCGTGGTGCTGCCGGTATCTCCAGTCGTGCTGCCTGTCGTTCCGGTGGTGCCACCGTTGCCACTATTGGAAATATGGCTGTCGACGCAGGCGCTGAGCACAAGACTGACAGCGACCAGCAACGCTCCCCAGCGTGCTGTCGGGAATGATGAATCCATGGTTCCGCCCCAAAAGAGCGAACGCTAGTGCTGCATCATTGCAGCGGTGTGTCGATGCGGACGTATCTGCCTGTATTTCTACGCCTTGGGGCATTTTTACCAGCGGCCTGCTATTAGGGATAAAGAGTCTATTGCCATAGCCTGTAAGCTTGGGTCCAACAGACGATAGTGGTGATGAATGGGCTCAATCGCCTTGCTTCGTAGAACAATGACCTGGGTATCGCTCTGAGAAGACGAATAGGCGCGTTGATCATTAAGCTCAATCCGCATCCGGCCCGTACTGCTGGCGCTTGATCACGCCGGGTGGCGGAGTGGGGCCGCCGTAGTTATTGGCCCAAGGCTCCAAAGGCAGTAGCTGTGTGCCACGACCCGGCAGCGGGATGCGCTGATCACCTTTCACCAGCGTGGCGGTAAAGGTCTTGAGATCGTCACTGGCGTTTACTTCTACCGTGGCCATGTCAGCGTTTCCGGGGATATCGTCACTGTTCTCTGGAGTTCTTCCTGGAAACATCTTTTTAAACGCCGCCCAAACACTACTGAGGTCTGCTTCACCAGCCACACGATTCGCACTGGAAAATTTGAAAAACAGCTTGTAGCGTTTCCCCTGACGATCATTAAAAATGAATCTGGCACTTGCTGGAATTCCACGCATCTGCCCCATGGACTGATAAGCCGCCAGTTGCCAGGGGTGCACATAAGTGCTCTCCTGATTGCCATAACGCTCTTTGAACTCCAGCATCTGTGCATTGCCGGTCATGGCAAAGCGCCAGGGGTATTTCGTGCGCTGTTTCTTGTAGTAGAGGTTATCTGGCAGCCAGCCCTGCTTGAGCTTTTCGAGGGTCTCGGGCTCCATATAAGCCGCCATCATGGCTTGACGATTGGCGCCCATTTCAATCGGAAACCCAGGTTGCACTTCGCGGTTGTAGCGTTCGGCGGTGTAGCCCTGCATGACCTGCGCCTGATAAGTGCCAATCTCAATCTTCTCGTTGGCGTGGTCACCGCCAAGCCATAGCACTACATAGCCCTGGGGAGCAATGCCGATTGAAAAATCCTCGTAGCGGGGCGTAATCTCGCCCTTGGCCCAGTCCAGATCGATGGTTTTGAGCTGGAACAAGGCATAGAGTTTTGCAATCGGTAACTCCGTGTTGAGCTGATAGAACCGGTCTTCCAGATAATCGTAATAGGTTAGCCGCAGTGTTCTGGGCAGGTTCGCTAACTTGGCATCGCCCCCCATGGGGCCACTGCCGCCATCCCAATTGCTTCCCGCACCCAACCAACGCATCACGATGTTGCCTTGCGCATCTTTCATCCAGCACTCACGTTCGTGAGTCTCCAAAACGGTAGTTCCCTTATCGGCGTTGTAGTGACTCATATAAAGTCCCCACTTGAATGGGGTGGTTTCCATAACATTCATACTGGGAGTCCTTTGTGCTTGGGCATTGCCAGTTGCGGCGATCACCTGTCTGGAGCAACCACTGAGTGCGATAAACAGCGCGGTGAGGGTGAGCCAGGTTTTGAGTGAGGGTTGCATGGCCTTACCCCGGCATGACTTGGCGTTGCGGCAAGCCTTGCTCGTTCAGACTCGGGCCCATGGCAAACTTGCCGCTGAATGACAGATGCAGATGCTGATGACGCAGCGCCTTTACGTCAGCATCAGACCATTGCTCCTCCAGCTTCCACTCGCTGTTACTTTCGTCCTGCACGAAGATGCGAAGTTCCTGGTGTAAGCGTTGGAGCAGCGTGTCGGTGGGGGCTCGGGTCAACGAGGGATTGATAAATAACCCAGGCACCTGCCGATTGGCCTGATCCACCATCAAGGTCAGAGCGATTCTCCAAGACTCCCCTGTCACTGTGCGCCGGAAGGTGCGGGCGGGCGGACGCAGATAAAGCTCGCGGCGAGCGCGGTAGCCGTCATGGATGCAGTGCCGCTCGGCATACCAGCCCTGCGTGAAGGCCCACGGCTCTAGTGTTGTCCGATCAAACGTATGGGTTTCCGTTTCGTCGGGCCTGTAGCTGCCCCCAGCATCGGAATGTGCACCGGGGATGCGTAGTTCTCGCCCCATGGGCCGGTCACCGGCGTAGGTTTCAATCTGTTGCATCAGGGCGCTTTGGATGTCCGTCAGGTTGAAGTTGTCGCGATATTCATCACTGGCAATCAGATGAAACACCCTGCGGGCACTGTTCTTGCCAAAATTTAGGTTCAGGTCTTTGACATCGTTGTCTTGAGAAAACCCGTAATGCGCCACGCAGTCATACAGGCCCACGAAGTTGATCCGCATCTTGGGTTTGAGCCATTCGCCGGTGAAGTATTTTTCCGGTTCCGTATTGAGCAGATGGGCAAAGTGCCGCGCCGCTGCCGCGCCGCGGCTGAAGCCGAAAACGTTAACGTCGAAAATGGCAGGCAACCCTTCTTCACTTAAATTCTTGGCCTCGTACTTCTTCTGAATCAATTGAAAAGCATCACGTACACGATGAACAATGCCCGCGTCGCCCATGCCAAGGCCCATACCCAAGGTACTGTCCGATTGTTTTTGCGTCGTGCCAATCCCTTCGACATAGACAGAGATCACGTTCTCATCTTTGCCTAGCGTTTGCCACATGCGCGCCACATTGGTCAGGTCATTGCCGTAGCTGTCATCGCGCTGTGCGCGCTGCTCTGCCGGCGTGGCCATGGTGTTGAAATAGTTGTTGCCGGTGCCGTCGAAAAAGACATGGATTTTTCCAACCAGGGCTTCCACGTAATGGCGGGTGTCATCTCCCGGTGTGCTGTCGGTTTCGTTGTTGGTCAGGCCCAAAGATTTTGGATCGTGTTGCATGGTTCTGGCTTCCGTCTTATGCCTGATCAGCCAAAAATGAATTTCATGTGCTTGACCGCTTCATCCTTTGCGCGGTGATGCTCTGCGTCACTCTCTTGCCTGCCAAAAAAATACGCTAGCGATAGCGCAGTATTTGAGGCACTTAAGGAACAAGGTGACTTGAATGATGTGGACAGGACGTTGGACATGATTACCCCTGATCGTGGGGCGTCCTTGCCAGTATTGAATTTTCTCAAGCTAAATGAATTAAAAAATTCAGGATGAGGCGCCAGTCACACACTGATCCGCTTATCGTCTTTCTGTATCACTTGCCGAATAGCGAGCGACAATAAAAAGGCCCGCACCAGGCGGGCCTTTTGTTCGCAACAAATTTCGCTCAGCCCTTGGCAACCGTTGCGCGACGCGCTGCCACCGAAGTGGCGAGATTGCGCAGCAGCTCCGCAGTGTCATCCCAATGGATGCAGGCGTCGGTCACGCTCTGGCCATAGGTCATCTGCTCGCGCGGACCAATTTCCTGGCGGCCTTCCTTGATGTGCGATTCCACCATCACGCCGATGATGCGCTTGTCGCCCGCAGCAAGCTGGCTGCCGACATCATGGCCGACAACGATCTGGCGCTTGTGCTGCTTGGAGCTGTTGGCGTGCGAGAAGTCGATCATGATCAGCGGCTGCTGACCGGACTTCTGCATCACCGCGCTGGCGGCTTCAACGGCGCCGGCATCGTAGTTGGTGCCCTGGCTGCCACCACGCAGGATGATGTGGCTGTCGGGATTGCCGGTGGTCTCGAAGATCGAGATCTGGCCATCGTTGGTCATCGACAGGAAGCGGTGCGGATTGCGTGCGGACTGCACGGCGTCCACCGCCACTTTCACGCTGCCATCGGTGCCGTTCTTGAAACCCACCGGGCAGGACAGGCCCGACGCCATTTCGCGATGCAGCTGCGATTCGGTCGTGCGCGCGCCAATCGCGCCCCAGCTGACGAGATCGGCCATGTATTGCGGCGTGAGGATGTCGAGGAACTCGACGCCGGCCGGCATGCCCTGGTCATTGAGCTTGAGCAGCAGGCTGCGCGCCACGCGCAGGCCCTTGTCGATCTGGTAGCTGTCGTTGAGCTCGGGGTCGTTGATCAAGCCTTTCCAACCCACGGTGGTGCGCGGCTTTTCAAAATACACGCGCATGACAATCAGCAGGTCCTTCTTCAACGCTTCACGCATCGGCGCGAGGCGCGAGGCGTAATCCAGCGCGGCGTCGGTATCGTGGATCGAGCAGGGACCGACGACGACCAGCAAACGGTCATCTTTGCCCTGCAGGATGTTCTGGATCTCGCTGCGTGTGGTGCTGGTGGTCTGCGCGGCGGCTTCGGTCAGCGGCAGTTCGGCCTGGACCTGGGCGGGCGTGGAGACAGCACGAATCGAGTTGATTCGCAGGTTTTGAGTAGCAAGCGTCATGGCACTAATTATGTGTAAAAACTTTTTGGGGTCGGGATGCTAACAGAGCCGTGCGCCGCAGGGTAAGCTGCAAAGGCGTGGGGCCAACGTTGGCCAAGACGGGCTTAGCGGACCGGATGGCCCGGCATATTTCTAATTTATAGCCATGTTTTAATTTTAATAAATAAAATAAAACATGCTGTTTGCCGCAAAGGAGAGTGCGGGTGATTTCTAAAAGGATTTTGAAGCAGGCCCATGGCCTCGCGGCGGTACTGGCCTTGTCTTGCAGCACCAACGTCCTCGCATGGGACGCACTGCCGGCCTTCAACCAGGGCACGCTCCAGCGCAGCTTTGCGTTGCCGGTAATCGGCCAAAGCAGCGTGCTGGGCGCATCGCAGTCCAGCTTTGCGGCGGACTACGACCTCACTACCGAGTATTACAACGACCAAAGCGCCAGCGAAACCATCATCGTCGATGGCGAAACCTCCGCGTTTGCCTTCACCTGGCGCCAGGGTCTGGGCAATAACCTTGAGCTTTATGCGCGTCTGCCGGTGCTGATTGTCGGCGGCGGGTTCATGGATCACTTCATCGAGGAGTGGCACAAAACCTTTGGCCTGCCGAACGGCGGCCGAGAAAACTCGCCGAACAATATCCGGCAGATCACTTACACCGCCAATGGCAGCACCGTGCTTGATGAGCGCCGCAGCGGCACCACGCTGGGCGATATTGAACTCGGCAGCGGCTGGAAACTGGCCGACGGCATTGCCCTGCGTGGCATAGTCAAGCTGCCTACGGGCAGCAAGAGCAAACTCACCGGCGGCAACTGGGGTGGCGCACTGTGGGGCGATTTTGCATTGCCCTTTGAAAAGGGCTCCAATTTTGATGGTTTCGCTGCACTGGGGGCATCGCTGGCGCAAAAAGCCGATGCCTTGCCGAACCAGCAACGCAATGTCGCCGTGTTCGGCGGCGCGGGACTGGGCTATTTCCTCACGCAGAATTTCGAACTGCGCAGCCAGCTGTATGCACACAGCGCCCTGTTCAAGAACACCGATCTCTCCGGCCTGAAAAAGCCTGGCCTGCAACTCACGCTGGGCGGCAGCTATCGTTGCTCGGCGAATACAAAGCTCGATGTCTTCTTCCAGGAAGACGCGGTGACGAATTCGTCACCGGATTTCAGCTTGCACCTGGGCCTGACCTATCGTTAAACCGGCTAAAGGGCTCTTAATGCAGGGTGGGTAGAGCGTAGCGAAACCCACCGTTTCATCACTCGAACGGTGGTGGGTTTCACTGCGTTCTACCCACCCTGCGGTATTACAGCCCGCGCTTCCTTAGCGGCTGAGATCAAACAGCAGCAACTCGCTCTCCGCAGTGGCGGTCAGCGCCAGCGCGCTTTCGTCGTCGATCATCGCTGCATCGCCTGCCACCAATCGCTGTGTGCCGAGCTGTACGGCGCCGGTCGCCACATGCAGGTAATAGCGACGCTGCGGGATCAGCGCCTGGTCCAGCACCTGTCCTTCAGCGGCCCAGGCAATCGACAGGCGCGCATCCTGGTGGATCTCGAACTGCGTGCCTTCACCCTTGGGCGCCACCACCGTGGTAAAGCCTTTGCGCAGCGCATCGGCGTCCAGGAATTGTTGCTTGTAGCTGGGCGCAATATCAAACTCGTTGGGCTGGATCCAGATCTGCAACAGATGCAGGTGCTCGGAGTTTGAAGGATTCTTCTCGCTATGGCGCACGCCGCTGCCGGCGCTCATCATCTGCAACTCGCCGTGGCGCAAAATGCCTTCGCCGCCAGTGGAGTCCTTGTGATGCACCGCGCCGGAAAGCACGTAGGTAATGATCTCCATATCGCGATGGCCGTGCGTGCCAAAGCCGGTGCCGGGCACGACGCGATCCTCGTTGATCACGCGCAGATCCGAAAAGCCCATGAAGCGGCGATCCTGGTAGTCACTGAAGGAAAACGTGTGATAGCTGTCCAGCCACCCGTGTTCGGCGTGACCGCGATCTTCTGAACGACGTAAGGTGATCATGTTGCTCTCCGCAAAGTGTTAACTGATGGCGAACAATATGCGGCCACGGGCGCGCGGATTAAAGATCAATTTTCCGCACGGATTGATCGAATGAACTGATGTAAAACCCTGGAACTTGTGTAGGAGCGCCTCTTGGGCGCGATCAGTGCTGATCGCGCCCAAGGGGCGCTCCTACAAGGCTCAGCGCGCGACTTTCTTCTTTGCCCTCGCCTTGGGCTTGGCCTTGGGTTTCGCCGCAGCCGTGAGCTTGGGCAACATCACATCCTTTTTCTTCTTCTGCTTGGGCGATGCCTTTTCCATGCGCAGGATCAGTTCCTGGTCGTGTTCGTCACGATAAGGTTTGTAGTCGAGATCCTTCGGCACCTTGCTGAGGCGCTCGTCACCAATGCGCTTCACGTATTTCTGCATGAAGCGGTCGTAGGCGCGCCAGGAAATCTTGTCTGCACGGATGGCGGCCTGCTCGGCGCGCGTTGCGATCTGGTGTGCGTGCAGATAGTGGAGATCGAGCTGATCGATCAGTGTCTTTTCGACTTCCTCATGCATGATCAGGTAGCGCGCCACTTCGACTTTGCGGCCCTTGTATTCAAAGAAGCGCGGCAGATGACGGTCGATATACACCGTCGAGTTATCCAGGCTGTAACCGGCCAGATAGGGAATGTCGTGCTGATAGTCGACCTTGACGCGGCGCAGGATGGCGTCCAGGGCGCGATCCGTCATCAGGCTGGAGGCGTACCAGTTCGGAACCCGAAGCTTTTTATGCGGCGCTGCGGGGTGGCAGGTATCTGGCGGCATGCTCAACTCCTCGTATCTGAAGGGCTTACCGCATAGTGCGACGCCTGACTCAAAAAGTCACTGGAATACGGCGCGTTTCCGCGCTACGTTACGCTACCGCGTTAAGACCTTATAAGTGCGGAGGAGACTTTTAAATGCGCACCCTCGGTTCTGTCGTTGTTCGCGACTACATGCAGACTCAGGTCGTCAGCTTCACTCCCGACATGGAAGTGATGACGGCCATCAATGAACTCGTCAAGCACCGCATCTCCGGTGCGCCCGTGCTGGATCCCGACGGCAACCTCGTTGGCGTGCTCTCGGAAAAAGATTGCCTGAAAGTGGCCCTCACCGCCGGCTATGAAGGCGTGCCGGCCGGCATCGTCGCCGAATACATGACCAGCAACGCCGTCACCGTTGCGCCCGATACCCCGATCCTCGAGATCGCCAGCCGCTTTCTGGATTCAGCCGTGAAACGCTATCCGGTCATCAAGAGTGGAAAGCTGGTGGGACAGATCTCGCGTGCGGATGTGCTCAGGGCCATCAACGAGATTTGCTGAAACCCGGCTTGGTCAGCGAGCGCAATATGAAAGTGGATACTGTTACGGCTTGGCACGAGATCGCAAAGCGCCAGGATATTGCTGGCCTGGATCGCCTGCTCGCGGACAACGCCGTCTTCCATTCGCCGGTTGTGCATACGCCTCAAGTTGGCAAGGCAATTACCAAGCTGTATCTGGCTGCGGCGTTCCAAGTTCTGTTCAACGAGTCATTCCGCTACGTTCGGGAGATCGTCTCCAGTCAGGATGCGGTGCTGGAGTTCACGGTCGAGATTGATGGCGTCACCGTCAATGGTGTCGACATGATCCACTGGGATGAACAGGGGTTGATCGATGAATTCAAAGTCATGCTGCGTCCACTGAAAGCAATCAATGTGGTGCACCAGAAGATGGGCGAGATGCTGGTCAGGATGAAGCCGGGCGCATAGCCCGCACCGACCCTCTACATTTCACAGATACGCTTCAGCACGCCTGCAAACAGCACGGCGAATCCGCCGATCTCTCCCGCCATCAACAGCCACATGAACAGGGCAATGCTGCCGCGTGGTAGTGATTTGTTACCAACCTTGTGAGGCTTGCGCAGCTGGTTGTCGGTGTCATTGAGAATGCCGTGCACGATGTAGCCGAAGATCGCCGCACCGAAAAACACCAGCGGGATGGCCGCCGCCCAGAAGTTCACTTGCGGCGAATATGCCGACAGCGCGGCGAACTGCGCGAGCAATAAAGCTGCAAACGAATACAGCAGCGAGGTGCGATGCGCGATGTCGACATAGACCGGCGCCTGCGCATTGGCGCTGCGCGCAATGCAAAAATATTTCCACGCACCGGTGAGCAGGCCGCTGCTGAAGAAGATGCCGGCCGCGACAATGCTGATGCGTACGCCGGGCAGGGAGAGTGCGGTGATTTCGAGCATGGAAGTCAATCCTTGAAGCAAAGTTTTATGGATGCTGGCAGCCGCACCCACAGCGGTCAACACACTTTATGAAAACGGCAAAGGCTCAGCTTTTCATTTTCTCGAACTTCGGCTGTGCTTCCAATCGCTTCATCCACGCATGGATCGCCGGATAGGCGGCCAGCTCATATCCACCCTGGTGCGCCACATGGGTGTAGGCATAGAGCGCGATGTCCGCGATGCTGTAACGGTCACCGGCGATGAACGCGGTCTTCAGCAGCTGCTGTTCCATGACGCCTAGCGCGACGTAGCCCTTCTTCATGGCTTCGGCGATCTTGTCCTTCCACTCTTCCTGCTTGTGCAGGTAGTGGATCCAGAAGCGCACGGTGGCGATATAGGGTTCGTGGCTGTATTGTTCAAAGAACATCCACTCCAGGATCTTGGCGCGCTGCCAGCGATCCGCAGGAAAGAGCGCCGAACCATCCGCCAGGTAGCAGAGCATGGCATTGGACTCGGCGAGACGACGGCCCTCGACTTCCATCAGCGGTACCCGCCCATTGGCATTGAGTGCCAGGAATTGCGGCGTGCGGGTTTCACCCTTGACGGTGTTGATCTCGATCCATTCAAAGGGCTGGCCCAGCTGTGTCATCAACGCGGCGGGCTTCCAGCAGTTTCCGGATCCGGTCATTCCATACAGCTTGATCATGTCGCTACCCCTGGGAACTTTCTTACAACGGTCATCTGTCGCGTGACAAGCGGCGTGTTTCGATGGCATTACCGGCGACCCTGTTGAGCGGCCGCCGGATTATTCTGTGCGCAAGCAAAGTTATACAAAAATTGACTGCCATGATTCGACTCACTCAGATCTGCCTCATCGTGTTTCTGGCAACGCTTGCGTTGTATTTCTATCAGTTGCACGAGCATAAAGATTACACCCTGTCGTTCCTGGTGATGGGTGCTGCAGGCTGTCTGTATCTGTTGCTGCGGATGGAACGGCACTACACCCAGCTGAATATGAAGAGAACGCAGGCGGTACGCCCCATCAACACGGCGTCCAAGCGCGTGGCGCCCAAAGTGACGGTAGCGGGGACGTTCATTGAGCGTAAACCGATCCCGGTGGTGCCACGGGTATCCGAACATCAGGCCAAGGCACGCACGTTGTCGGTCAAGTAAGGCGCGGAATTTCGCGCTTCAGGAGTGTCCCGCACTAAAATAGGCGGGTGAGCTTTTTCGCCCTGTCCATTGCTGCCGCCGCATTCCTGACTGCCATGCTTTCCGGCATTGCCGGCGTCGGTGGCGGCACTATCCTGATCGGCGTGTTCTACGCCATCGGTTTGACGACGGCGCAGGCGGTTCCACTCCACGCAGCCGTTCAACTCGCGTCCAATGCATCCCGCACGGTGGCGTATTTCCGTGCGGTGGAATGGCGCGCTGCAGGTTGGTTCATGCTGGGCTGTGCGCCCGCGCCGTTCCTGATTGCGCCTTATGTGCCGCTGGTGAATACGCACATCATCGAACTGGTGCTGGCGGTCCTGATCATTGCTTCGCTGATCCCCGGCAAGAAAGCCGATGATTTCCTGCCGCTGCGCTGGGCCTATCTGCTGGCGGGTGTACTGGTGGGCAGCATCGGCATGTTCGTGGGCGCATCAGGGCTGTTTGTCGGCCGTCTGTTCCTGCGACCCGAGTGGCGCAAGGAAACCACCATCGGCACGTTGGCCCTGTGCCAGTGCCTCGGCCACGGCACCAAGTTGCTGGGTTACGGCAGCGCAGGCCTCAGCCCATTTGAACAAATGGACATGCTGGTTCCACTGGTGATTGCCGTGGTGCTCGGCACGATTGCAGGCAAGCAGCTCAACCAGCGCTTGAGTGAAGAACGGTTCAGGACACTGGTCAACGCGGTGCTGTTGATCATGTCGCTGAAGTTGCTGTGGGATGGTGTACACGGCTTGATGGCAGCAGGAGCTTGAGATGGAGTTGATACTGAGCGGCGCACAACTGGAAGATCTGATTCAGCAGGGTTTTGGCGCCCAGCAGAAGATGTTCCATGTTGAATCACTGGTGCCGGGTTCGGTGCGCATCCGCACGCCGTTCCAGCCACGCATGCTGCGCCCGGGAAATGTTCTGTCCGGCCCCGCCTTGTTCACGTCCGCGGATCTGGCGATGTATGCGCTGGTGATGGGCCACATCGGTCCTGAACTGATGGCGGTCACCGCCAACATGAATCTCAACTTCCTCAACAAGGCCACGCCGGGCGACATCATCGCCGAAGGCCGTCTGCTCAAGCTCGGGCGCAAGCTCGCGGTGATGGAAGTGGCGCTGTATTCGTCCGCCGAACCGGAGACGATGGTGGCGCATGCGACTGGCAGCTATGCCTTGCCCAGCAAGAAGAGCTGGCTGTAGGAGCGCCTCTTAGGCGCGATTGAGCCATCGCGCCTAAGACGAGGGCATGGATGCCCAAGGTAGAGCAATGCAGGAGCAATTGCCGAGGCGCTCCTACACATCAATCGGCGAGTGGGCGGTCGCGGGTCTCGATCACCCAAGGCATCAGCAGCAGCCCCAGCAACGGCACCACGCCAATCCAGAACAGCACACCCATCACCGTATCGGTGCCGCGCGATGCGGTGGCGCCGACGAGGAAGGGGCCGATCGATGCGAGCACGCGGCCGATGTTGTAGCAGAAGCCCGCGCCGGTGGCGCGCAGGCGTGTCGGGAACAGTTCTGGCAGGTAATAGGTGAAGCTGCCGAACACGCCGAACACCGACAGGCCAATCAGGAAATAGCAGTACAGGCGCAGCTGCGGCGGCAGGTCAACACCAAAGCTGAAGAACACCGCGGCCGCCGAGGCGGCGAAATAGATTGCGAACATTTTCTTGCGGCCCAGGAATTTGGATGCAGGAATCGTCAGCAGCGTGCCGATCAGGCCGCCGATGTTGAAGGCCATCGTCGCGGTGAATTTCCAGTTCTCGATCAGTTTCTGGGTGGCGCTGCGATCAAGCCCCAGGTGTGCGGCTTCGGTCGATGCAAGACCGCTGACGAAGGTCGGCAGGAAAGCGTTGCAGCTCCACCAGGTGATCAGCGCGATCAGCGCCATCAGGAAACCACTGAGCGTGAAGCGGCGCAGCGCCGGCGAGAATAGCTCGCTGAGACGTGGCGGCGCGGAGTTCCTGGCGACGTTGGCCCAACGCTCCGGTTCCTTGATGAACCAGCGCACGCCAAAGGCGACAAAGGCCGGGATCAGTCCACAGAGGAAGACATAGCGCCAGGACACTTCTGGTTGATCGGCAAACCAGTGACCGGCGATCTGCAGGTTCAACAACGTCGCCAACGTGGTGCCGAAGGCTGCCGAGGTATACAGCAGCGCGCCGGCTTCAACGCGACGATTCTCCGGCATCACTTCGGCCACCATCGAGGCGCCCGCCGCCCACTCGCCGCCAATGCCCAGCGAGGCGACGATGCGGAAGGCCAGCAGCATCCAGATGTTCTGCGCGAACGCGCAGGCCGCGGTGCCGATGGCGTACATCAGGATCGTTAGCAACATGGTTCGCGTGCGGCCGATGCGGTCCCCGATGTAGCCAAACAGCACGCCGCCCGCGGCCCAGCCCAGCAGCAATACCGATGTCAGGATGCCGGTCCAGTACAGCGTCGCTTGCTTGGCTTCCGGTGAACCGATCTTGAGGCCGAGCAGGGTCGGCACGCAGTTGGGCGCGACGAAGTTGAACAGGATGCTGTCGAAAAGATCGAAACCCCAGCCGAGCCAGGCGGCAAACAGAACCAGCCACTGGTAGCGCGTCAGGTTCAGCATGCTTGCGCTTTAGCTCTGCACGGTGACGAGATCATCGTCCTTGGTTTCACGCGACATCAGCAAGGCGCCCAGTGTCAGCAGTGCCGCCGCAGAGAGGTAGTAACCGACGTACTGCAAGCCATGGTGGGTGGCGAGCCAGGTAGCGATGTAAGGCGCGAGTGACGCACCAAAAATGCCAGCAAGATTGAAGGTGAGCGAAGAGCCGGTGTAACGCACGGAAGTCGGAAAGAGTTCGGACAGGATCGTGCCGAGCGGGCCATAGGTCAGGCCCATCAGGCTCAGGCCGATGACCAGGGTCAGCATCACGCCGGTGGTGCCTGCGCTCATCAGGGGCGCGAGCACGAAACCGAAGGCGATGATCGCAATGGTGACGCTGATCAGCGTGCTGCGGCGGCCCTTGCGATCGGCGTAAACGGCCGAAAGCGGAATCGTTGCCGCGAAGAACAGAATGGCGAACAGCTGCATCGGCAGGAATTCCTGGCGCTTGTAGCCCAGCGCAGACGTGCCCCAGCTCAGTGCGAACACCGTCATCAGGTAGAACAGCACGAAGGTGGCCAGTGCGATCACTGTGCCGATGAAGAGTGCGCGGCCATGCTCGCGGAACACGGTGAACATCGGTACTTCGACGCGCTCCTGGTTCTTCAGCGCCTGCGCGAACACCGGCGTTTCGGTGATCTTCAGGCGAACGTAGAGGCCAACCAGGACCAGTACGGCGCTGGCCAGAAACGGAATGCGCCAGCCGTAACTGAAGAACTGCTCGTTGGTCAGCGTATCGCTGAGGAACAGGAAAATGCCGCCGGAGAAAATGAAACCGATCGGTGCACCCAGCTGCGGGAACATGCCGTACCAGGCGCGCTTGCCCGGCGGCGCGTTCTCGGTGGCAAGCAGGACCGCCCCACCCCATTCACCGCCAAGACCCAGGCCCTGTCCGAAGCGGCACAGTGCCAGCAACAGCGGCGCGACCATGCCGAT
>Ga0116227_10000760_pt1 | contig 66347 bp, 49 predicted proteins | sample S1TSphgellanicum_FD_89693 | JGI IMG/M metagenome (GOLD analysis project Ga0116227, IMG submission 89693) | Host-associated microbial communities from peat moss isolated from Minnesota, USA - S1T2_Fb - Sphagnum magellanicum MG | ecosystem: Host-associated > Plants > Peat moss > Unclassified...
GCTGAAAGCATAAGCAAACTTAACACCTGCATTTTGGAACGGGCCGTTAGTGAACAGGTACGAAGTTGAGTAATTAAAGTTACCGGCAGGAGAGATTACTTCGTATCCAACAAAAGTAGCCATATAACCACCGGTTACGCTCAGTTTGTCAGTCAGATCGTAAGATACATACAGGTTTTGGATGTGGTTGGTAGCCACAGGGATAGACTGATCGTTACGTGGGCCGAAGGATACTTCACCAACGAATGATGCTTTGCCTACTTTCTTTTTCAGACCCAGGTCAACCATACCTACCGAGAATGATGCATTATCAGATGCAAAGCTGGTGGGGATGTTGTTGTGGCCTGAAAAATCGTACTTAAAGTAAGTATCTACCGAACCGGTGATGGTCAGTGGCGGATCGGCCGCCTTTTCCTGGGCATTAGCCGCAAAAGTGAATGCTGAAAGTGATAATAAAAGTAAAAGTTTGTTTTTCATGTTTTGAAAATTGTTAAGGTTTGTATAAAATTAAGTTTGGATTACATGTTAAACAGCCTTTTGGGTTGAAGCAAAAAGCTTTATCTTTTGGCTTTCGCCTGCCTTACGTGCATTACCTTATCAATGCGCATAACCATCATTTTTTCATTAGCTGCTGATTCTGCCGGATTGATGATGCCGGCGCAGCTTTAGCGTATTATTATATAATAGGGGTAATGATTTTTAGAAACTGTGCAGATATTTCCCAACCTGCACAGTTTAATTATATCATTCCTTAAGCTAACGGTGCTTTAACACCGCTATCAAACAAACCATTCAGGCTTACTTCATCGTCTTCTTGTTCAGGATAAGCAGATGTACCGTGTTCAAATACATCGATACCGCCTTTCATCAGTTCGCCGTGCTCTTCAACACGCAGTTTCCAAGGGTAAGGCAGTTTGCCAATTAAAAACATCATAATACCGGCAACTATCAGTGTACCGAAGGTGATGCTTGCGCTACCAATTAATTGGTTTACTAACTGGCTTGTACCGCCACCGTAGAATAAACCTGCAACCGGGTGCGAATCATCCGGTCCGGTTGGGCCGGTGAAACCATATTGGCCGCTGGCAAAGAAACCGATAGATAAAGTACCCCAAATACCGTTTAAACCGTGAACAGGTACTGCACCAACTGGATCGTCGATACGTAAATGCTCTAACAATAAGGTACCGTAGTAAACAATAACACCAGATATTGCACCGATAGCGATAGCGCCAACCGGGCTAACCCAATAGCAAGAAGCTGTAATAGCAACCAAACCTGCAAGGAAACCGTTAACGGTAAAGCCTACATCAAATTTGCCTTTGGTATCGCCAAACCATAATGCCAGGTACATAGCAACCATACCGCCTGCGCAGGCAGCCAAAGTAGTATTGGCAGCAACGCGGCCAATACCTTGTCCGTCCATTGCGCTTAGGGTACTGCCCGGGTTAAAACCGTACCAGCCAAACCACAGCAGGAAACCACCTACCGCAGCTATGGTTAAGTTATGCGGAGCAGGCATACCACCACCATCGCGTTTAAATATGCGACCTAAACGTGGGCCTAATACTAAAGCACCGGCTAACGAAGCAACACCACCAATTGTGTGTACTACTGTTGAACCTGCAAAGTCAAGGAAACCTTTAGCTACCAACCAGCCATCCGGTCCCCAGGCCCAGTGACCTAAAATTGGATAGATGAAACCGGTGATACCGATTGAGTAAAGAATATCGCCACGGAAGCTTGTGCGACCGATCATAGCGCCTGATACAATAGTTGAGCAAGTATCAGCGAAAGCGTACTGGAAAATCCAGTGCGCTAATACAGGGATACCCGTTGCACCATAAGTAAGCGGGGTATTTTGCAGGAAGAACCATGCTTTACCGTCCGCACCATGCCAACCAATAAATCCATTGCCATTGCCAAACATAAATGCATAGCCAATAGCCCAAAACAAGATACCGCAAAGGCAGGTATCAAAAATACACTCCATCAAAATGTTAACTGTTTCGCGTTTGCGTGCAAAACCAGCCTCAAGCATCACAAATCCGGCTTGCATACCGAATACTAAGAATGCAGCTACCAATGTCCAGATGGTATTAACCGTATTGATCATTGATGTTTCATGTGCCGTGTAAGTGTCGGCAGCATGTGCAGATGTTGAAATGAATCCGGGTATAATCATCATTGCAATCAAGGCCAGCATCAGCCCGATCATTTTACCGGAGAAGATTGTTGCGCCTAATACCCATTTTTCTCTCGTCAGTTGTCGAAACTGGTCGAGAAACTTGCTTTTTGTGAAGTTTACTTCCATTGTTTTTAAAATTTAGTTAGTTAGAATGATATGTGAACGATTATTAAATCCAAAAACTGAAAAACATTGTTATTTACCGATTAGTATTTTAACGTTTTTATAAATTTTTAATAATTGATTTTGATTTTTCAATTATACACTATAAAAACTCAATAAATATTAATTTTTAATGGTAAATTTTACAATATTTTTATGAAAATAGATATATAATTCCAAAACACCAAAATTCAAACAAAAAAAACTACCAAAAACATAGCATTTTTATTAAATTACTAAAACAATGAATTTTATTGGCTTTAATTTTGCATTTTTCATAAAAAACCCAATTTTAATTCAAAAAGACAATTACAAAACAGATAATCGACAACTATCCTATAAAATCTATGCTTTTTATAGGCATTTTAATATCTAAAGCGCAGTAACGCCAAATTCTGTCGTCCAAAATTGGGGTTGATGATTTATTTAACAGAATTCGTACGATTCGTTTGATTTATTCGTTTTTTAATCCGTTTTTGATCAGATTAATCTATTTTTGATCATCAATCACCTCAAAAGATGACCAATTTTCGTTTTAAAGCGCTGGAAACCGTACTAACCCGCACCGTTCCTGAAATAAAAACCCCTTCTGATAAAATTTCGGACTACTTCGGTTCAAATGTTTTTGATAATAAAAAACTGAAAGAATTTTTATCAGCCGATGCCTATAAAAGCATCCTTAATTCTATTAATGACGGCGCACCTATCCTGCGTGAAACTGCCGAGCAAATAGCATCGGCTATGAAAAGCTGGGCGATAGGTAAAGGCGCCACGCACTATACCCACTGGTTTCAACCCCTAACCGGTTCGACCGCCGAGAAGCACGACGCTTTTTTTGAACCAACCCCCGAAGGTGCTATCGAACGTTTCAGCGGCGACGCGCTGGCCCAGCAAGAGCCTGATGCATCGAGCTTCCCAAGTGGTGGGATCCGTAATACTTTCGAAGCGCGTGGTTACACTGCCTGGGATCCATCGTCGCCGGCCTTTATTATGGGGCGTACGCTTTGTATCCCCACCGTGTTTGTATCCTACACCGGCGAGGCATTAGATTATAAGGTACCTTTATTAAAGGCCTTAAGCGTATTAGATAGGGCGGCAGTTGATGTTTGCCATTATTTTGATAAAAGCATTGAGAAAGTAAATGCATCATTGGGTATCGAGCAGGAATATTTCCTGGTTGATTTAGCCTTATTTAATGCAAGGCCAGATCTATACCTGACCGGTCGTACATTATTCGGCCACATGTCGGCTAAAAACCAGCAGTTGGATGATCATTATTTTGGTTCGATACCGGAACGGGTTTACGCCTACATGCAGGATATGGAAACCGAAGCTTTATGCCTTGGCATCCCGTTGAAAACCCGCCATAACGAAGTTGCGCCATCGCAATTTGAGTGTGCCCCTATTTACGAGGAAATTAACCTGGCTATAGATCATAACCAGTTGTTAATGGATATTATGGACAGGGTGGCCAAACGCCATAACTTTAAGGTGCTGTTACATGAGAAACCTTATGCGGGCATTAATGGCTCGGGCAAGCACAACAACTGGTCGCTGATAACCAATACCGGTAAAAACCTGCTATCGCCGGGTAAAACGCCCAAGAACAATCTGATGTTCCTTACCTTTTTCGTGAATACAATAAAGGCCGTATACGAACATGCTGATTTATTGCGCGCATCCATCTCATCGGTTAATAACGATCATCGTTTGGGTGCCAACGAAGCGCCGCCGGCTATTATCTCTATATTTTTAGGCAGCCAGTTAAATGATGTGCTGGATGAGATTGAAACATCCCGCATCAGCAAAAAAATTAAGGACGACAGCATGTTATGGCAGGGTATCCCTAAAATACCACAGATTTTTAAAGATAATACCGACCGTAACCGCACCTCTCCTTTCGCCTTTACCGGTAATAAGTTTGAATTGCGCGCGGTAGGATCGTCGGCCAACTCGGCTAACCCGATGACGATCCTGAACCTGATTGTTGCCGATCAGTTGCGTAAGTTTAAATACGATGTAGATAAGCTGATTAAAAAAGGCGAAAAAAAGGACGTGGCTTTGCTAACCATTATTAAGAGGTATATCAAAGAATCGAAAGCTGTCCGTTTTGAAGGTAACGGCTATAGCGATGATTGGGAAAAAGAGGCGCTGGCCCGTGGTTTAAGTAATTTTAAAACCACCCCTAAAGCGCTTGATGCCCTGCTCTCTGAAAAAACCGAGCGCCTTTTTGAAGAGACCGGTGTTTACAGCAAACGCGAGTCGCACGCCCGTCATGATATTTTATTGGAGAGTTTTTATAAAAAACTGCAGATTGAAGCCCGTGTAATTGGCGAACTGGTAAACAACACCATTATCCCTGCCGCCATTAGCTATCAAACCAAACTGGTAGAAAACGTACGCGGCCTGAAAGACCTTGGCTTTGATAAAGAAATGTATGCTACCCAAATGGATATCATTACCAAAATTGGCGAACACGTTACTTTTATTAAAACCAACGTAGAGGAATTAATTAACGAGCGAAAACGCGCCAACGTAATTGAAGATACCCGCGAAAGAGCGATAGCCTACGACGAAAAAGTAAAAAGTCATTTCGCCCCTATCCGTTACCACGTAGATAAACTGGAGCAATTAATAGATGACGCCCTTTGGCCTTTGCCGAAATTCAGGGAGTTGTTGTTTATTAAATAAGGTCTGATAAATAAGCCTTACGAAGTTTCAAAAACTTCGTAAGGCTTATTTTTAGCGCCTGCAAAATCTTCTGGACTTTCCGTCTTTACTGACTTTCGGACTTTCTCCCTACTTCTTCACCGGCACAAACCTAAACCGCGCTTTCTGATACTGTACGCCAGTTTGAGGATCGAAATAAGTGCGGCCCAAATAGTTCATAATCCTGCCCGATCCCATAATTAGGGTGTCACCTTTATGTAATAGTGCTAATGGATTAGTATATAAGGTTTTATCTTTTCCGCTGGTGAAGGTATAATCTGCAACTAAAGTATCTCCCTTAAATTCGCCTTTAGATACATCTCCTGTATTAACAATCAGTTCTGTGGCGTCAGGTTTCAATTCGCCGTACTTGATCAATAATTTACCGGTTACTTTCCCGTACTGATCGATGTCCAGATCCAGCTTTGCGCTGTCTTTTTCAAACACGGCCAAATAGCTTTGTTTACCCGTCTTTAAACCGGCCGGAATGGCCGTAGCAGTCTCTTTCGGGGCCTGCTGGCTACAGCCATATAAAATCGATGCACCTGCAATTACAAAAAGATATTTTAAGTTTTTCATAGTAGTAAAACTAATGATTTAGTTTTGTTAATAAAAATAATATTAAACAAAAAGCGAAGTAAAATTTAGCGTCGAATATTGCTATTTTTAATAAATATTCATAGCTTTAAGCAGCACAATTGAACTTACCAACCTTATTATCACATGGCAAAAAGCACCGAAAACGATGTTATGCTACCCCCTAATAAATTTATTATAAGAGGGCTTAATCTTGATATTGATAATGCAACTGAAGAGCTGTGCAAAAAATATAGCGAATCATCCGCTACCACACGAAGTATTTTATACCTTCTTTTAATTGTAAGCGTAATTTCGGTAATTTCTGTTTACAATAGTAATTCGCGATACAACTGGTCGCAGGACAGGATTGACTCATATTCAAGAGATATACAAAATTACAAAGACACACTTTCTAAACGCGCAATACGCAAGTCCGATTCTGTAAAAGTAGCAAGTTACCTTGCCGATGCTCAGAAAAAAAAGGAACTGCTTATCGCAAATGATATCACGAATTATAATGTTGTAAGATTTAATTTGATAGGGATAGTTTTTGATATTAATAATCTCGCTTCAATAGGCGGGTTCAGCTTAATCATACTGCTTGTTGTATTACGTTTTACACTAACCCGAGAAAAAGATAATTTAAAAATAGCCTTCAATTCAATCAGTGAAAGGTATCCTGACTATGCAGATCTTACTTTATTTTCTAAAGATTTTAAAAGTATTTACGATAAAACCTACAATGTTAATAACAGCACAGATGATGTAGTCAACGGCCAGTCGGAACTAATTTTGGCGGATATTAACTTTATCAGACGTAGATATCATTACAATTTCCTGTCAATGAATGAGATATTCCATTTGCCTTATCTTGATTTAGGCGAAAATAAACTGCATGACACTTTCATTGGAAAAATAATAAACAAATACCTTTTTTATTTTATTCCGGTTGTTTACGCCTATATACTATTTAACGACTTTGCCACTCTTGAAGTAGCATGGGATCTTAATCCAATTCATACAGTAATTGTAGAATTGTTATGCGTTGCGAGCTTTGCTTATATTTATAACTTAAGTCGGTCATGCGTATTGCAAAAAATTAGAATGACGAAAATCTTCAGTGATTTTAAAGATAGCCAGTACACTTATACAAATAGCACTTATAAGTTTAATAAACAGTCGGTTATTAAAAAAGTGGGCATTCCCCTTTTGTTGATATTATTAATATGGCTTTCAAGTATGATGTTCAATTATTTTTTTGAACATATTAGTGAGTTGACATTGTTTAAACGGTAGATTTATTGGGCAATATTTTTAAATCTATACGTACCCAACACTAATTTCCTCACCGAAAAACTATCATTGCCCGAAAACAGGTAGTACAGCGTTTTACCATCTCTACTCATCCAGTTAACCGGCAAACTACCCGATTCTCCCGGGCCCATATCCCATTCACGGGTATAATAAACCGTTTTCCAAGGCCCCCAGGGATTAATCGATTCAAAGATCCCTAAGCCACCTTTAAACCGTGGCCCTTCGTTTTCCTTATCCCCCGAAAGGGGAATTACCTGGCACCATAAATACCGTTTCAGGGCGGTATTATAAGTCATGCCCGAGCGGTAGGTTTTACCCGGGTTTACGTAAACCGGCTGCCGCCTTTTTACATCGTCCGACCAGACAGTCTTCCCCTTCCCATCATATCCGGCAAAATAAGTATAATAATGCCAGTCCATTAAATGATTTTTATTTACCCGCGCCATCACCATTTGGTCGCCGTAACGGTAAGCGCTGGGGGCATCAATAGAATAGGTATAAACGTAATCATCTTTAGCGCCCGCATTATTTTTACCGTAGTTGATAAAATTAGGACAGCCAAAGCTCACGTCTAATTTCCAATCGGCCCAAATCCAGGTTTTACCGTGATCTTTTGATTGTGCTAACCGGGCATTGCCGGTATTGCGCATCCACATGTATAGCGTTCCGTCAACCATGATCATCCCGCTGGCTTTGGCGCCGTCATGCCCTTGCCCTACCCGCTCGCCCGACGGTGTGCGAATATTTACTCCGCTGATATTAGGCGGCGTTCCGGAGACAACCGCCAAACCATTGCTCAGTTTAATTTCGGTATAGGGTTTAAAACCGTTACCATCGCCATAGGCAGTGTACATTAAACCGTCATCGCCCCAGGTATTGGGCCAAAGGTCGCCGCCTTCGGCCAGTCTGATCACTTCAGTTGCAGGCGCAAACTCTACAGATGTAATGTAATCACTTTTAGGATAAGGCGCTTCAACCATCGCATCCATCACCGGATTGATGATATTAGTTTCTATATATTTCCAATAATCTACGCTGCCGTTATTCATGGTTTCGCCCATACGCACCACAATCAGGTTTAAACTGGGGACAACTAATAAAAACTGTTCGCCTGCTCCGGCGCCCCAAAAAGCATCGCGCGGAAGCGATTTAAAGGCGCCGTTGATATTAGTGAACCATCCCAAGCCTTTAGCCGGTTCAGGGTGTTCTATCGCTTTCGCGGATAGATCGGGTTTGTCGGGTCTACCCGATCCGAAGGTGCCGTCCACCATCAGGGCACGCTTCACTGTTTCTGAATCCAAAACCTGTGTTCCTTCCCAGTTTCCTTTTCGCATCATCAGCCGGCCAATCCTCGCCACACCATCGGCAGTAAACGTAGCGCCGCCCCAGCCGGGATACAGCTCCAGGCCATCAACCTTATAAACCGTTTTATATCCGATACTGTAGGTATTGTTTTTGATACCGATTTGACTGAATAGCCGCTTATCTAAATAGGTTTTAAACTCCTTATAGGGAGATACTTGCAAAGCTTTAGTAACTGCATAGTTAAGCATAGCAACGCCCGGATTACTATACTGTGAACCTGTCCCCGGTCTGAACAATACTTTTGCGCTGTCGCGCGATAAAGTGAACGGATCGGGATTTTTGCGCCAAAACTGCCCCTTCCAACCGGGCAGATCCATGTGCCGGTCTTTCTTTTGTTTAGCCAGCGCCTCAGCTTCTTCATCGGTACCTTCAGCGTCATCCAAACCCGAGGTATGCATGGCCAGTTGCCTGATAGTGATCTTTGACTTTACATCCGATTTTTTCCAGGCCGGGATATACAGGCAAGCCGGTGCGTCGGCATCGATATAACCATCGGCAATAGCCGCATTTAAAGCCATGCCGCTGATTAAGGCTTTAGCCAGTGATGCCGTTCCACTTTGTGCGACAGAATCGGCCCATCCTTTGGCGAAAGCTTCGCAAACGATATGATCATTTTTGATGATGAGCAATTTCTTTGTCCCTTTTTGCAGCATCGCGTTTTTAAGAACTTCCAGTTTATCAGCCGACATACCCATTTGTCCGGGAGTGGCCAAGCCCCAGGCAAAGGACTTATTGGTTGTAATAGTTTTGCTCTGGCCACTTACCATCAAGGGCGTAGTCGATACTACCACAAATAAACCAATAATCTGAAATAATTTCATGAAGCTTTTAAAGGCGCGATTGTTAATTGGATACAAAATCTACTAACTAAGTTAACTATTAAAATCAAATCATGTTCTTATCTTTCGGACTTTCGGTCTGCCCGACTTTCGGACTAACTCACCTGCCAATTTGACAACCTAACCCGCTTTGGAACGGGCATTGATGTGCACCAAGTATAAATTGTACATCATTATAAAACATTAATATTATGCAAGAAAAAGGCACCATTTCGATTCACACCGAAAACATCTTCCCTATCATTAAAAAATTCCTGTATTCTGATAACGAGATCTTTCTGCGCGAACTGGTATCAAACGCTGTTGATGCTACCCAAAAGGTAAAACGCTTAAGCTCGTTAGGACAATACAACGGCGAGTTAGGTAAACTGCAGGTAGAAGTTGCTTTTGATAAGGAAGCAAAAACCATCACCATATCCGATAACGGTTTGGGTATGACGGCAGATGAGATAAAAAAATACATTAACCAGATCGCTTTCTCGGGCGCTACCGAGTTTGTTGAGAAATTTAAAGAAGCTAAAGATGCTAATGAGATCATCGGTCGCTTTGGTTTAGGTTTTTACTCGGCATTTATGGTGGCTGATTTAGTTGAAATTGATACCCTATCGTACCAGGACGGCGCTGAACCTGCGCACTGGACTTGCGATGGTACTACCGAATTTGAGATTAGCGAAGGTAAGCGCACCACCCGCGGCACCGATATCATCCTGCATATCAATGCCGAAGGCGAAGAATTTTTAGATAAATTCCGCTTGCAGGGCATCTTAGATAAATACGCTAAATTTTTACCGGTACCCATTAAATTTGGTACCAACACCGAACAGGAGCCGGATGGCGAAGACGCAGATGGCAAACCACAAACTAAAGATGTTGAGGTTGATAACATTATTAATGATACCAACCCTATCTGGACTAAGCAACCATCTGAACTGAAGGATGAGGATTACCTGAACTTCTATAAAGAGTTATATCCTTTCACGGAAGATCCTTTATTCTGGATTCACCTGAATGTTGATTATCCGTTTAACCTGACCGGTGTATTGTACTTCCCTAAGGTAAAAAACGATTTTGAGATCAGCAAAAACAAGATCAAATTATTCTCGCGACAGGTATTCATCACCGACGAGGTTAAAGATATCGTTCCTGAATTTTTAATGCTGTTGCACGGCGTGATCGATTCACCGGATATCCCGTTGAACGTATCGCGCAGTTTCTTACAGGCCGATAGCAACGTTAAGAAGATCAACAGCTATATCACCAAAAAAGTAGCTGACAAGCTGTCTGAATTGTTTAAAGCTGATCGCGCTGCTTACGAAGAAAAATGGAGCGACATTGGCCTGTTCGTGAAGTACGGTATTATTAGCGAAGAGAAGTTTTATGATAAGGCAAAAGACTTTGTTTTACTAAGCAGCACCGATAAAACCAACTATACATTAAACGAGTACAAAGAGAAAGTTGCGCCTGAGCAAACTGATAAAGATGGTAATCTGGTTTACATCTACACTAACGACCCAGCCAAGCAGGATTCATTCATCCAGTCGGCCAATAAAAAGGGCTATGATGTATTGCTGATGAACTCTCCTATTGATAACCACTTTATCAGTCACCTGGAGCAGAAGCTGGAGAAAACATCGTTAAAACGTGTGGATGCAGATGTGGCCGATAAGCTGATTAAAAAAGATGACGCGCCGGCTCACATTCTTACCGAAGAACAAAGCGGACAGGTAAAAACCATTTTTGATAGCGCTATTAACAAACCAGCGTTTAAAGTAGAATTGGAAAGCCTGAACCCGGAAGAACTACCGGTAACCGTGACTATGGACGAGTTTATGCGCCGTATGAAAGATATGGCGGCCATAGGCGGCGGTATGGGCTTTTACGGTAGCATGCCTGATAACTACAAGGTAATTGTTAACGGTAACCATAAACTGATCACTCGCATCCTGCAAACTGAGGATGCTACCGAACAATCGCGCTTAGCTAAACAGGCTTTTGATCTGGCCCTATTATCTCAAGGTTTATTAACCGGTGCCGAGTTGACCGAGTTTGTGAACCGTAGCGTGAGCATGATTTAATACCCCCTCCTAACCTTCCCGAAAGGCGGGGAGAGTCGTATTTCGGAGACTAAATAATAAAAAACGCCGTCTGTAGCTACAGATGGCGTTTTTTATTAAACTATTTGGCGTATTTTTAGTCTGATAATAAACTACTTAGTTTATTTAACTAAATCACACCTCCTATGAAAATCTTAAAACACTCATTAGTAATCGCGGCTCTACTTTTCGGCTGTGTTCAAGTACAGGCCCAAACGGATGCTAAAGCAAAAAAATCGTCGGATGTTGCAGCTATTAAGCAAGCCATCGAGAGTAAAAGTTTTGTATTTGTCCCGCAATACGTGCGTCCCGATGGTGGTAAAGAAACATATCTTAATCCTGAATTGAATTATGAGTTAACTTTTGATGATGGCGTGCTCGATTCTTATCTACCGAATAACGGAGAGTATGGAATATATCCAAATAGTCTCGGCGCCCAATTTAAAACCACCAATTACGAATCTGAACTTAAGCCAAAAGCAAAAGGTTATTCCCTGGTATTTAAGATGAAAAAGACAGCAGGTACAACAAGGGTTGCAATTGAGGTTACCGAAAATGGTAAAAATAGTACGGTGCGATTGACCAACCTTAATTATTACATCCCGGCGGTAACGCTTACCGGTTGTATAATGCCTTTAAAATCAAATGCAGGCGGGGCTGAATAATCTACCTAAAACGCTGGCTCTTTCGCTTTACAAACTTAAGTGTTATCTTTATGTTAATACTTAAAAAGATATGTTTTCGTTTTATTTATGGAATTAATAAATAATATACATCGTAGATAAAAAAACGATTATGAAAATATTAAAAACATCAGCTTTTGCATTGGCAATAATTTTGACCAGTGCGTTTAGTGTCTCTTCGCAATCTACCCGTCAGGAAAAGAAAGCAGCTAAAGAAGAGGCGATGAAAAAAGTATTAGAGAGTAAAGATTTCACCTTCAACGTACAAACGGCTAACCCCATGCGCGGCGGTACAGTTAACGTAGCTTTAAATTATTACGACTTAAAGATTGTTCCGGATAGCGTTTTCTCGTTCCTGCCTTATTATGGTGTAGCTTATATGGTTCCCATGGCCCCTCGCGATGGCGGTATTAAGTTTACCTCGACGGATTTTAGCTACGTAGCCACACCGAAGAAAAACAGCTATCAGATTGTGATCAAACCAAAGGATAACAAAGAAGTGCAGCTAATCACTTTAGATGTATCTACAAGCGGCTATGGTACCCTGCACGTAACCAACACCATGCGCGACCCGATTACATTTTACGGTTATGTAGAGGCTAATAAAACGGATAAAAAGCAGCTTTAAGCGCCTATATACAATTCCTGCGTAGCAATCCCGGCCAACTCCTGTGGGTAATGGCTTACGATGATAACCGTAGTTAGCAATTCGTTCCACAATACTTTAAAGTCGGCTATTAAGCCGACCTTTGTTGTTTGATCGAGCGCAGAAAATGGTTCGTCCATCAGCAATAATGAAGGTTTATTAGCCATAGCCCGTAAAATAGCCAGCCGCTGCTGCTGCCCGCCAGAGAGGTAATCGGGTTTATGATCGGCATGATCCTGCAACTGACCGATGGCGATTGATCGATCAATCCATTTCGTATCATTAGTCGCGAAAGCCAGTTGCTGCCGCACAGTCATATGCGGAAATAGCGCATAGTTTTGAAAGACGAAACCGGCCCGCCTTTCTTGCGGACTAAGGTTAATATTGTTCGATGTATCCAGCCAAACCTGATCGTTTACAATGATGGTACCCTGTTCAGGCTTCATTAAGCCGGCTATCACTTTTAAAAAAGTAGATTTCCCTGCACCCGACGGGCCATGGATTACTGTAAGGCTACCTTTGTCGGCTTGCAATTTAACGTTAAGGTCTGTTTCCCTTGCACCGACCTTTAACTTTTTATGGATGTCGATCGCTATCATTCCAACGGGCTTTTAGCTTTATTGCGGTTAAAAATAAATGCCGTGGTTACAATCACAAAAGTGAAAGCGAATAGCAGTAAAGAATAGTTATTGGCAGTGCCATAATCCATCCCTTCTACCGCATCATAAATAGCAATAGATGCCACTTTGGTTTGTCCCGGGATATTACCGCCAATCATCAGCACCACACCAAATTCACCGATGGTGTGCGCAAACGTCATTACCATAGCTGTAAATACCGACGAACGGATATTTGGTAACAGCACTTTTAAAAAAGTCTCCTGTTCAGATTTACCCATGGTGTACGATGCCTGAGCCCACGATGCCGGCAATTGCTGCAAAGCCGATTTAATTGGCCCCACCATAAACGGCAAACTATAGATCACCGAAGCCAGGATCAGCCCCGGAAAAGAAAAGACAAGTTGGATATTAAAAGTATCGTGCAGCCACTTCCCCACCCCGTGCTGTGGACTAAATGCCAACAGTAGATAAAACCCCAACACCGATGGCGGCAAAACCAACGGCATGGTAATCAGCGCTTCCAATACCAGCCTGATCACCGAGCGCCCCTTACTTAACCAGTAAGCCAGCGGCAAACCAATCAGCAGTAAAAGTAAGGTGGTGATCGAAGCCAGCTTAACCGATAACCATATGGGCGACCAATCCATCAGCAATTATGGGATAATATAACCATACTTTTTAAGAATGCTTTTGGCTGAGGCTGAACTCATATAAGCGTAAAACTTCTGCGCATCTGCTTTATTGGCCGAATTTTTCAAAACCACCATCCCCTGCTCAATCGGCGAGTAAGTTTTAGGATCGACCAACGCCCAGTTCAATTTAGTTTGATTGGCCGGATCATTCACTAACGATTGCGTAGTAAAACCAACCGAAACCACACCTGTAGTGATATAAGTGTTCACTTGTGAGATACTTTCACCGTACACCAGTTTTGGTTTCACTTTGTCCAGCAAATCCAATTTAGCCAGGCTTTCCTGCGCAGCGCGGCCGTAAGGGGCTATTGCAGCGTTGGCAATAGCTATTTTATTTACCTGATCGTTGTTCAGCAATTGCGGCCATTTTTTCAGGTTCAGGTTCTCCGTGCTGCAAATAATTAAACTTCCCAAAGCGTAAACAACAGGTTGGCTTTCGGCAAATCCATCCTTAGCCAGCTTCTGCGGAAACTCCATATCCGCCGAAAGAAAAACATCGTAAGGTGCGCCGTTACTGATTTGCGCTACCAATTTGCCTGATGATCCCGTAATTGGCTCTATCCCTACCCCCGACCGCTTCTTAAAATCATCGCCCAATACTTTAATTACCGATTGCAGGTTAGCCGCCGCCGCTACCTTGATGGTTTGGGCGTGGGTGCTAACGCTTAAAGCTAATAAGAGTATTGTTAATATCGGTTTGATTGATTTCATTGTTAAATAGTAATTGCATCGCCGGGCGTAAAAAGTCGCGCTTCCCCTCTTGAGAGGGGTCAGGGGTGTGTCCTTTCTTCGATTTGCTCACCGAAGGACACACCCCTATCAAAGTTTCTGCTTCCTGTTACCCCAGTGCGTCCCCTCTCAAGAGGGGAAACTTCGGTACCGCATCGCTTAGTAAGACTTTAAACCTCGCAATGACAAACTTAATAAAACTTGATAAGATTGAGCGTTTTACTTTACCGCCGCCTCGTGCTTCCTGATCTTAATATAAACCAGTTTACTGGCAGGGGTATTACTTTTCTCAGCCACACTGTCTATCGGTACCAATACATTAGCTTCGGGGTAATAGGTAGCGGTGTTACGTTCGGGGATATTGTAGGGGACAATTACAAACAGGCGGGCTACACGTTCTACGCCATTGTAATTACTAATTAAATCCACCTTATCGCCTGCTTTAAAGCCCGCTAAGGCGATATCTTGTTCGTTCATGAAGATCACCCTTCGCTCCTGGTGAATGCCTCTGTAACGGTCATCGAGCCCGTAAATGGTGGTATTAAACTGGTCGTGACTGCGGATGGTGGTCATGCAATATTCATCTATAGCTATATCGTGTTTGGGTAAACCTGCTACGTTAAAGCCCGCCTTATCTCCAAATTTTTCGGTTTTAAATTTTCGCTGCCGCGGAAGGTTGGGTAGGTAAAAACCACCCGGCTCGCGGATGCGCTTATTATAATCGGTAAAACCGGGAATAACTTTTTCTATCACATCACGGATCTGGTCGTAATTCGCTGCATACCTGTCCCAATCTACCACCGTTTTGTCTCCGAGCGTGGCTTTGGCCATACGGCATGCAATATCCGTCTCGCTTAAATATTGGTCGGATATCGGTTCCAGTTTCCCTACCGATTGTTGCATTACACCCATGGAGTTTTCGCAACTTACAATCTGTGGGATGCCGCCGGTCATATCCTTATCGCTGCGGGCAAAGGTTGGTAAAATCAAAGCTTCCTCGCCGGTAATTAAATGCCCGCGATTAAGTTTAGTAGATACCTGTACTGATAATTTCAGCTTACGCATAGCTTCGGCAGTAAACAAAGTATCCGGCGTAGCCGAAAGAAAATTACCGCCCATGCCGAAAAACACTTTCAGTTTACCTTCATGCATCGCTTTTATCGTTTCCACCACATCGTAACCGTTCTTTCGTGGCGGCTCAAAACCAAAAACTTCTTTCAACTTATCAAGCGATTCTTTTTTAGGCTTATCCCAAATCAGCATCGTACGGTTTCCCTGTACATTGCTATGACCGCGCACAGGGCATAAACCTGCGCCCGGTTTGCCAATAGCCCCTTTTAAAAGCGCCAGATTTACAATCTCTTTAACCGTATCTACCCCGTTTACATGTTGAGTAATGCCCATGGCCCAACAAATAATAATTCTGCCGGTGGGTTTTAGCATTTCGGCTGCCTCTTTAATCTGGCTCAGCGGTACACCCGCTTCTTTAGCCAAATCTTCAACATCGTATTGGTGCAGGCTATTGATAAACTCTAAATACCCACTGGTGCTGTTGTTAATGAAATCCGTATCGAAAACACTTCCGGGCTTTTCTTTTTCAGCTTCGTATAAAAGAATTTCCAACGCTTTAATTAAAGCCATATCGCCGTTGATTTTTACCTGCAAGTACAAGTCAGCCAGTTGTGTAGCTATACCAAAAACGCCTTTTACTGTTTGCGGATTTTTAAAAGCGGTCAACCCGGCTTCGTACAGTGGGTTAATGGCGATGATCTTACTGCCGTTCTGCTTAGCTTTCTCTAAAGCGGTAAGCATCCGTGGATGATTAGTCCCCGGGTTTTGCCCCATAATAATGATGACATCCGTGTCATAAAAATCATTCAGGGTAACGGTTCCTTTACCAATCCCTATAGATTCGGCCAGACCCACGCTGGTAGATTCATGACACATGTTCGAGCAATCGGGCATGTTATTGGTACCAAACTCGCGCACAAACAACTGGTACATAAACGATGCTTCGTTACTCGTCCGCCCTGAAGTATAAAACGCCGCCTCATCTGGCGATGTTAATTTGTTCAGATGAGTGGCGATCTTTTTAAAAGCATCATCCCAGCTAATGGGTTGGTAATGCGTACCGCCTTTGGGCAAATAAACCGGCTGCGCAATACGGCCGGTTTTACCCATTTCGTAATCGTTCAGCTTAGCCAGATCGGCCACAGAGTTTTTAGCAAAGAAATCGGCAGTCAGTTTTTTGGTGGTTGCTTCCCAGGCTAAAGCTTTGGCGCCGTTCTCGCAATATTCCGCAATCGGCGACCGGTCATCATCGGGATCGGGCCAGGCACAGCTGGAGCAATCGAACCCGCCTTTTTGGTTCATATGCAGCAAAGCGCGCATCCCACGTACCGGGTTTTCCTCTTCCAGTACATCTTTAAAGGCAGCAAAAACCGCAGTCATCCCGGCAGCCCATTCTTTGGGCGGTGTCACTTTCAAATCAAGTAACTCTTCCGGATTTTCGGGATTTGGCTGCGCCTTGGTTTTACTCATGGTTATGCATAGCTAAAGGGTTTGGGTAATTATCACTTTGATCTTCAGCTACATTGTCCAAACACTTAAAGTCTTTCTCAATTGATAAAGTTAACTCGCCCGCCTGGTTTTCAAAGCCGACGGCTTCGGTATTCGTCCACTCGTGCACCATGTAAGCGGGCATATAAAGTGTGATCGTGTCGTTCACAAACTCGGCGAAGATTTCGCCATCGTCCGACCGTTGCAGCACGTAACTCAATTCACGATCGTGAAACTGCGTATATTCCCTCACAACGCCGTCTTCTGCAAAACGTTCTACTTCAGGTTTGGTGAGGCGGTAGCGGATGGTGTTTCCTTTAATTCTTATTTTCATTTTTCAGGTTAAGATGATCCTTTGCGGGGAAGTGTAAATATTGAAACGCTGTCCGCGTAAAAATCCGCAAAGCGTAATGTTAAATTCTTCGGCCAGTTGCACAGCCAAAGTAGATGGCGCGCCTACCGCGGCAATAATATTGATACCGGCCATGGCCGCTTTTTGCACCAGCTCAAAGCTGGCGCGACCGCTCAGCAATAAAACTTTATCATTTAAAGGCAATAAACTCTCATTAAGTGCGGCACCAATCAGCTTATCCAACGCATTGTGCCGGCCAACGTCTTCCCTCACCAGCAACAATTCACCGTCCGATGAAAACAGCGCCGATGCATGGATGCCTCCGGTTTGCTCAAACAGGTCTTGCTGTGCGCGTAATTGTTCAGGAAAAGTATATAACATACTTGCTGATATACAGTTATCATCTTTACTGTAAGTATATTGATTAACCGTGCGAATAGAGTTAATAGATGATTTCCCGCAGACCCCGCAGCTTGATGTAGTGTAAAAATTTCGGTCGGATGATTGAAGATGTGGTACCACATTGTTTTTCAACGATACCAGCATCACATTTTGACGGTTTTCCGCACAGGCAAAATTATGGCGGGCAAACTGCACATCATTTACCGATTGGATAATTCCTTCGGTAAATAAAAAACCTACGGCCAACTCTGCATCGTTACCCGGAGTTCGCATGGTGACCGAGATATTTTTCACCGTCCTTTCAAAATCCGCACCATATTCCAGCCGGATTTCTAAAGGTTCTTCCGCAGCAAGTTCATCGGTAGTATCGGCGCATTCCAGCGCCCGCACTTTAATTACGGGGATAGCATCGATCATGTGTACAGGCATATTTGGTTAACAACGGTGGTTTACGTTTTGTTTACACGATTTACAACCGTAAACTTACCAAAATAAAACAGGCCCCGATGTATACCGGGGCCTGTCCAAAATGTTATGTCTGTCGACTATTAATGGTGGTGATGACCATCCGGGCCGTGTGCGTGACCGTGAGATAATTCTTCGGTTGTTGCAGGACGAACGTTAACGATTTTACCTTTAAAGTGCAATTCCTGGCCAGCCATCGGGTGGTTCAGGTCAACAACGATTGCGTCTTCGGCAATCGATACTACCTGGCCCTGAAAGTGGTTACCATTATTATCCTGTAAAGGCAATACAGCGCCAATTTCTGGCAAATCCTGTCCTGCAAACATTTCTTTCGGTAAATTAGCTACGGCATCGTCTTCGTATTGTCCGTAAGCATCTTCGGCAGCTAATTTAAAATCGTAAGCATCGCCGGTTGATAGGGTGCTCAAGTTCTCTTCAAATTTAGGCAGCATTTGGCCTGCGCCGTATAAAAAAGTTAAAGGCTGCTCTAAGGTAGTGCTCTCTACCAATTGCTCGCTGCCATCCTGGTTGATATACAAATCGTAAGTTAACGATACTACGTGTTGTGGTGCAATTTTCATTCTAATTTTTGTTGATTCTGTTTATTATACCTGATTTTTAAGTGATTTGTTTTAGGGCGTCGGCCATATTATAAACAGGTAAACCACAAGTTTTGTCTCTGCAAATAAATATCCGCGTATCGGCGCTTATCCTATTTTGCAGCAAAGGTAAATTTTCTGTGTTACCACCCAACATTATTTTATTAGGTATATAATTTTGTTCCAATTGTTTACGCAGGCTTGATACTTCAGGGCCGGTGATGGCAACTTCGTTAATGCCAAATACCTCTTCCTGTAGTAAAATGGCCCAATTTGAGTAAGATGAACCGTACTTTGCAATCAACGGAAAAATATTTCGCAGCATCTGCGCCGAGATATCCTCGTACCGTTGATTCTCAAATAACAAACTCAATTTCTTCAGGTTACGGGCCATCACCGAGTTTGAAGATGGGATCACTCCATCCATAATTTCCGATTTACGGGCAATCAGTTGTTCATCGCCATCGCCGGTATAAAAGAAAATACCACCGGCTTCATCATAAAAATGCGCGATGGTGATATCTGTGAGATTTTTAGCCTTGGTTAGCCATTCGATATCAAAAGTAACTTCGTACAAAGCGATAAAAGCATCGATGACATTAGCATAGTCATCTAAAAAAGCAATCTCCACCCGGCTGTCTCCGTTTGCAAGCGGAACATAGATCCGATGAAGTTTGCCTTTCGGCGATATTAGATTTTCAACGATGAAGTCAGCATTTTTTAAAGCCAAGTCCAGATATTCCGGTTGATCAAAAGCACGGTAAGCATCGCACAGGCCTTTTAACATTAAGCCGTTCCACGATGCCAGGATTTTGTTATCCAATCCCGGTCGGATGCGTTTAGCACGGGCTGTAAGCAGTTTGGTTTTGCAAGCTTTTATTACGTCTGTCAATTCATTTACGCTGATACCGATCTTCTGCGCAAGCTCATCGTCCTCATCCTTACGGAAGAAAACATTGATCTCTTCCTCGTCCCAGTTCCCTGCTTCAGTAGCGTTGTAGTAAATACAGAAGAGTTGGGCATCGATGCCTAACACCTCCTCAATTTCAGCTTTACTAAAACTGTAAAATTTACCCTCTATTCCTTCGCTGTCTGCATCTAAGGCCGAATAAAATCCATACTTGGGCGATAGGAGTTCGCGCTGTACAAATTCAATGGTTTCTTCCACCACGTTTTTATAAAGTTCGTCGGGCTGCCAGGTATAAGCCTCGGCGTACAGACCGATGAGTTGGGCATTATCATAAAGCATTTTTTCGAAATGCGGGATATGCCAAACCTGATCGACCGAGTAGCGTGCAAAGCCGCCGCCAATTTGATCGTAAATGCCGCCAAAAGCCATTTTTTTCAGCGTTAATTTCACTATTTCAGCAATATTTTCATCGCGCATCAGGTGTGCATAACGCATCAAAAACGTCCAGTTATTTGGCATCGGGAACTTAGGAGAAGTGCCCATACCGCCTTCTACGGCATCAAAATAGCGTTTCCAGTTGCCGACGATCAGTTCCAAATCTGTTCTATTCTGTTCTACTCTATTTTCTACAAAATTTACCGATTCGTACTGTTTAATACCGGCTGTCAGTTTATCGGCATACTCTGCTGCTTCGGTGGGTTTTTGTTTGTAAAAATCGGCCAGGTTAAACAGTAACGAAGTCCAGTCGTTTTTACGGAAATAGGTCCCGCCGTAAATAGGCCGCTGGTCGGGCAGGCAGATACAATTCAACGGCCAGCCACCGCGACCGGTCATCAGTTGCACAGCGCTCATATAGATCTGATCCACATCGGGGCGCTCTTCCCTGTCTACTTTTATGCAGACAAAATACTCGTTCATTACCGCCGCAACACTTTCATCTTCAAAGCTTTCGTGTTCCATTACATGGCACCAGTGGCAGGCTGAATAACCGATACTTACCAGGATCAGCTTATTCTCGTCCTTAGCTTTTTGCAAAGCCTCGGCACCCCAGGGATACCAATCGACAGGATTATTAGCGTGTTGCAGTAAATATGGAGATGATGAATTTGCGAGACGATTCATATTTTAAATGTGCAGATGTGCGAATATGCAAAGGTGCGGATTATTTTAAAAACGACGACTTTTACTGCCTTACCGATCGTAGATTAACGCCTAAACATTTATAGGTCAATATCACCCATTTCAATTTAAACTTTCACAATTAGCTAAGTGAGTTTTTATCAAAATGATAATTTCCATACCTTGCGTCAAAAAACTATCCAAAATGTTATCTAACAAAGTAAATACCCTTATTGGTGCCTGTTGTTTGCTGTTATCGGCAACCCATACGCAGGCCCAAAGCAAAAGTGACTCAATCAAATACAATAATCTCGATCTGTTCAGCCCAATTATCTGGCCTATAACGGGTTCAGAAATGCGTTCGGCCAGCGGTAAGCCCGGCCCGAAATACTGGCAAAATCGTGCCGACTATAATATCCGTGTAACCCTAAACGAGTTAGCCAAAGATACCACAGTAAGCGGCCAGGTGACGATTAACTATACTAATAACAGTCCGGACAAGATGGATCATCTGTGGTTACAACTGGATCAAAACATGTTTGAAAAAGGGTCTCGGGGTGATGCTACTACGCCTATTTCGGGTAGCCGTTTCGGTCAACCTTACCCGCGCGGCGGTTATCATATCGGCAGTGTTAGTGTAACTTACAAAGGCCAAACCTATGTGGTTAAGCCGGTTATTACCGATGCCCGCATGCAGGTGCGCCTAAAAACACCACTTGGCGCAAGCGGCGATAAGATCTCGGTAAAAGTAAATTACGATTTCTCTATCCCCTTCTACGGCGCCGACCGTATGGGCCGCAAAACCTTTAAACAAGGTGTGGTTTACGAAATTGCCCAATGGTATCCGCGTATGTGCGTTTATGATGACGTAGAGGGCTGGAACACCTTGCCTTACATGGGCTTAGGAGAGTTTTACTGCGAGTATGGTGATTTTGATTACTATATCACAGCTCCAGGCAACATGACTGTAGTTGGTTCTGGTGATTTGCAAAACCCTACCGAAGTAATGACCGCAACCCAGCAAGCACGCATGGCTAAAATGAAAGCCAGCGATGCAACCGTGAATATCATTACCCCTGAAGAAGTTGGACTGGCATCAGCACATGTTGGTACCAAACCGCTAACCTGGCACTTTAAAATGCTAAACACCCGCGATGTATCATGGGCAGCGTCAAAAGCCTTTATTTGGGATGGCGCAAGGGTTAACTTCCCTTCAGGCCGTAAAGGTATCGCTATGTCGGCTTACCCTGTGGAGAGCGCTGGCAATAAAGCCTGGGGCCGTAGTACCGAGTATTTGAAAAACAGCATGGAGATTTACTCTAAGCTTTATTACGAATATCCATGGAATTCAGCCGTTAACGTATCTGGCGTAGCTTTAGGTATGGAATATCCGGGCATTATCTTCTGTATGAGCACCTTAGGCGGCGAAGGCCTTTGGGGTGATGTTACCCATGAGATTGGTCACAACTGGTTCCCGATGATTGTGGGATCGAACGAACGTAAATACATGTGGCAGGATGAAGGTTTTAACACCTTCATTAATCAATACTCAACCAAATACTTTAACAAAGGCGAGTACGATCATCCGGAAGCACGCCCGGCGCTTACATTAGCCGGCCCAATGTCTAAAATGACCGATCCACTGATGACTCCTTCGGAAGCGATGGGCATTAACAACGGCGATTATGGCTACTATTACGTAAAAACATCATTAGGTTTAGATATGCTGCGGAACGTAGTTTTAGGTCCTGAACGCTTTGATTATGCTTTCCACGAGTATATTAAGCACTGGGCAATGAAACATCCTACCCCGTACGACTTTTTCCGTTCGATGAATGATGCTGCCGGCGAAGATCTTAACTGGTTCTTTAAACCTTGGTTCTTCACCACCTGGAGCATTGATCAAGCTGTTACCGAAGTTGTTCATAATAAAAAAGATGCCGATAATGATTTCCGCATCACCTTAGTCAACAAAGAAAAAATGGCGATGCCGGTTGAAGTTAAGATCACCCAAGGCGACGGTAAAACCGAAATTGTACACATGCCTGTAAATATCTTTCAGCGTGGTGGTACCTGGACGTTTAAATACACCGCCCCAGCAGGGATTACGAGCATCGAACTTGACCCGGATCATCAGTTACCTGATATTAACCGGGCTAACAATTTCTGGAAGAAATAATTTTGATTTTGGAATTCGAATTTTCAAATTCGGATTGATTGCAAAACGCCCTGTTCAATTTGAACGGGGCGTTTTTGTTTGAATACTTTAACTTTACCCTATGCAAACCACTACCAAACTTAAAATCGCCAAAATCATTATGCTCCTGGCTGCTTTGTATAACCTGTTTTGGGGCGCGTTAATATCATTATATCCTGAAATATTATTGTTTGGTAACGCGCCCAATCTTTTTCTACTGATTATTTTAAAATGTATAGGTATGCTGGTGGGCGTTTACGGTATAGCCTATTGGTTTGCCTCCCGGGATCCGCAACGTTATTGGCCGTTAATTCTTGTTGGCTTCATTGGTAAGTTTTTAGGCCCTTTAGGTACCGCCTGGTATGTTTACGAGGGGCAATTGCCTTTATCTTTCCTTTGGGTAAATGTTTGGAATGATTTAATTTGGTTAATTCCGTTTGGCTGGGTGATGTGGGTTAGTGTGAAGCCTGAAGATCATTAACATTTTACCCCTGTATATGCTTCTTAAACTATTCGCGCGAGTATTACTGGCATTAGTTTCTACTTACTCCTCAGCCCTCAAAAGTAAACTATCGTAACGTTGCATAATTATAAAACTGCAAACCGCCTGTTCCGTTAACTTTAATCGTTTTTGTTTCGGCTACTCCCTGGGCATTATTCAGCGTGAGCGTGATGTGGTTTTCGCCTTTTTGTAAAGGAATGCGGGCGTACGAGATATTGTTAGGTAAAGTCTGCCAGTTACGGGTATCTGCTTTTTCAGAGAATAAGCTGTAGAGTTGTACACCATAACCAAGGCCTTCCAGTAACGAATTGGTTTTGCCGTTGCTTTGCTTGGCACTCTCACGCAAGGTATACTCAGCTATTTTTTTAACTGCCAGGCGTGATAGTACTTTGCCCATTTCACTTAATGTACGCTGTTGCAAGGTTTTAATGGCTATATCGTTAACGTCTTCGGCCTTTTCAAACGCTTGTTTGGCCTGGCCATTGGTTATAACTGCGCTACTGTAATAAGGCTGTTGCGGGATATATTTGGGAAATGCTGCGCGCATACTCTCTACCGATTTGGTCTCCACCCTTCTCCTGTCGCCGCTATAATCAAACGGGATCATCAAACCGCCGCCGGCATCCGTAAAAAACAAATCACCGTTACTATTTCGGATCAGGCTAAAAAACAGATCTACCTGGGTTTTTACCGGCGCTAAACCATTCTCCCAAAAAAAGACCAACTCGCCGCCTTCAGATGGTGGTACCGGCTGATAGGTGATCCCAAAAGTCTTTTCAAACTGATCTGCTTCGGTTGTAAAGCCGTTTAACCTTGCTGTACGGATCACATCTACCTTCAGCCCATAAGGTATAGTGGTTCCGTACCAGCTTTTATCGGGCGCATTCAGATATATTTCGGCCGCGTTACGATAAGCGATAAAAGCATTATTAATATCGTGCGCACTTTCGTACAACATCCCTTGCATCATCAGCGAAAACGCATCGTTACTGTAACGATTTGTTTTGTCGTTAAACTTGTCTCCCTGCTCCTGTGCTTGCAGGGTAATCCGGCGCGCTTCTACAATAGCATCTTCTGTTTTATGCAGATAGGTATAGTTAAGCGCCTTGTAGTAATGGATCATAAATTTCTCTACATCTTCACCCTTGTAACGCTGCGACATAGGGTTGAGTAATACCCCAACAGCAGCATCCGAAGTGCTGGTTAAACCGGCATCTAACAAAGAATCTGCTTGATTAAAATACTGGTTACTTTTAGCGTATTCGCCATTTAAGTGGGTAATGCGCCCTTTCTCCATAAAGTAAAGCAGCTCGTTACGCGGCTTTTGAATCAGGCTGTTTTTATCCAGTTGCTTTTCAGCTTCGGTATAATTTCCGGCAGATACACTTTTGTAATACGGCGTAATCCGCTCGTTATAGGTGGCACAGCCAAATAAAAAGAGCATCAGCGCTGTGACAGATGATGCTCTTAAAAAATGCTTACGAGTAGCTATCATTACAAAAGTAATTGCCTTTAACAGAGGAATGTGTAAGGTGATGAACGGTTGAGCTGAACTTAGTTTTTAACGTATTTGGCAATTTTCTTTTCGCCAATCCAAACTACCTCGTTGCTTTGTATATCTGTCAACTCCAGGTTAACCTGATAGTAAACCACTTTTTGGCGTTTATGGGCATCAACAATAGAGTTGATTGAACCTTGCAGAATATAATCAGCACCGTTTTCCAAACCGAATTTTTTCATAGTAGATACGCTTGCATTGCTTTGCTGATCTTCTTTCTCAGCACGCAGTTCTTCGCGTTTTTTACCGCCTTGTACCAAACGTACTTTAGATGTTTGCACAAACGCGCTTTCTACATCCTTTAAAAAGGTTTCTGCCTCAATATGTTCGTGGCTTTTGTTTTGCACGAAGCCAACAATAACGGTAGGTTTTTTACCCTGATGCGCTTCCTGGAAATTATTGATCCAGTTTGCGCCTAAAATTTTACCTGAAAGATCATCGGCCACCAGGCGCGAATCGCTGTTATTCCATGATCCGCTGATATCGATAGTTTGTTCGGTACTAACGCGGTTTACCTGGCGAGAGCAAGAGCTAACAAATAATGCAGACGCGCCAATTGCGGCTACGGCTAAAAAGTTATTGAATTTCATTTGATGTATTTTTGATAATGTAGATTGAAAAAATATAAAAGCTTACCAGCCAAAGCCTACGCCAACGCCGAAACGACTGCGCCCGCCTCCCCAATGGTTACCAAATCCATAGCCACCATAACCTCTGTACGAATTGAAGGGATAAGAATAACCGCCGTATAAACTCCAAGATGGTGTATAATCGTAATAGCCACCGTTCAGGCGCTCTTCATGCCTCCACTCGCGGTTTTGCTGACGACGTTCTTGTTTGGCTTCGTACCAGTCAAAAGCTTTGTATGTGTTTTGAATAGTAGTTCCGTGTTCGCTGTTCAAAGTATCGGCAATGCGGGCATATTTGCGTTCGCTTTCCTTGTACCTTGGGTTTTGATCCTGAACAAGCGAACTTTGCTGTGCGCTCACATTAAAGCTATAAAAACAGCCGGCCACTAAGGCGGCAATAATGAAAAGGTTGCGTTTCATTGTTCTTAAATTTGATATTCAAAATTAGGCTATCCGGTTGTGAATTAGGTAAGCCTGATGTAATTATTCACAGTCCTATAAACGTTCCCCTTAAGTTACTATTGCGTAGATGTAATAAATACCTGTTAGGTTGTACCGGCCTGCACATTTTTATTCAGACGCTATTTATGCATCGTGGTTTAACAGCGCAATAAAAGATTTTTTATTGAAGTAATGATGAAGTTGTGAAGAGTGTTTAAAACCTTTCGCCTTTCGGCTTTTACCTTTCCCCTCAAATATCTTATTTTCGCAGATTAAGAAAAAAGAGGGACGAGCATTGGATTACTTACAGGGATTAAACCCCGAACAAAGAGCAGCAGTTGAACAAATACATGGCCCGGTAATGATCATCGCCGGTGCTGGGTCGGGCAAAACACGGGTAATTACTTACCGGGTAGCGCATTTGATTCGCAGCGGTGCGGATTCATTTAACATACTGGTGCTGACTTTTACCAACAAAGCCGCAAAAGAAATGCGCGAGCGGATCACGCACGTTGTAGGCCCGGAAGCTAAAAATATATGGATGGGTACCTTCCACTCAGTATTTGCTAAAATACTGCGTGTGGAAGCCGATAAATTAGGCTATCCGAGCAACTTTACCATTTACGATACAGATGACAGCAAAAGCGTATTACGGGCCATTTTAAAAGAAATGAACCTGGATGATAAGCTGTATAGCGCCAACTTTGTATACAACCGCATCTCATCGGCCAAAAACAACCTGATCAGTTGGATGGAATACGCGCAGAACGAGCAGATCCAGGCAGATGATAGTTCAAGCGGCCGCCCGTTTTTAGGTAAGATCTATGAAACTTATACTACCCGTTGCTTTAAAGCCGGCGCGATGGATTTTGACGATTTACTTTTCAAAACCAATGAGTTACTAAAACGCTACCCTGAGGTACTGAATAAATATCAGCATAAGTTTAAATATATCATGGTGGATGAGTACCAGGATACCAACTTCTCACAGTACCTCATTGTTAAAAAACTGGCTGCCGTTACCGAAAATATTTGTGTGGTGGGCGATGATGCGCAAAGTATCTATGCTTTCCGTGGGGCCAACATCCAAAACATCCTGAATTTTGAAAAGGATTATCCGGATGTCAAGGTATTTAAGCTGGAGCAGAACTATCGCAGTACGCAGAATATCGTAAATATCGCCAACAGCATTATTGCCAATAACAAGGAACAGCTGAAAAAGAACGTTTTCAGCGAGAACGAAACCGGCGATAAAATAAAGATTATGCGGGCCTTCAGTGATAACGAAGAAGGCAAGATAGTGGCTGAAGCCATTATGCAGGATCGTACAACCAAAGGCTTAAAATGGAATGATTTTGCCATTCTGTACCGTACTAACGCCCAGTCGCGCGCTATGGAGGAAGCGCTGCGTAAAATGGGTACGCCTTATAAAATATATGGCGGTCTTTCCTTCTATCAACGTAAAGAGATTAAAGATCTGGTAGCCTACTTCAGGTTAACTTTTAACCCCGATGATGAGGTGGCCATGAAACGGGTGATCAATTATCCTAAACGCGGTATCGGCGATACTACGGTCGAAAATATCATCATCAGTGCCGATAAACATCAAATCACCAATTGGGAAGTAATTGCCAATGCACAAATGTATTTGGATGGTCGCAGCTCTGGCGCGGTATCGGGCTTCGGTACGCTGATTCAAAGCTTCCAGGTGATTGGGAAAAACATGAGCGCCTACGATGCTGCCTTGCATATTGCACAGCACTCAGGTCTTTTAAAAGACTTGTACGAAGATAAATCGATAGAGGGCCTGAACCGCTACGAGAACATCCAGGAGTTACTAAACGGTATTAAAGAGTTTAGCGAGCGCGAAGACATTGAAGAAAAAACGCTGGACGTTTTTATGCAGGATATTGCCCTGCTGACTAACGACGATAATGATAAGAACAAGGATGCTGATACGGTATCGCTAATGACCATCCACTCCTCAAAGGGATTGGAATTTCCGCAGGTATACGTAGTTGGTCTGGAAGAGAATTTGTTTCCATCGCAAATGTCAATCAATTCGCGCAGCGATCTGGAAGAAGAACGCCGTCTGTTTTATGTGGCTGTTACCCGGGCTAAAAGCAAATTGAGCATCAGCTATGCTACATCGAGGTTTAAATTCGGCACACTGATCAGCTGCGAGCCGAGCCGTTTTTTAGATGAGATTGATGCGAAATATTTAGAGCTTGATTTCACCGCAAAACCCGCAACCACCTCATTTTTTGAAGATGAGCGCCAGCAGTGGAGCCGCAAAACGGATACTTTCAGCAAACCTAAGGCACCAACGCCATCTGCTCCACCAAAAACAACATCTATTTTAGCCAAGGCGCACGTGCCTTCGCCGGGCTTCGCTCCGTCAGATACTTCTAAACTACAAACCGGTATGGAGGTTGAGCACGAGCGTTTTGGCTTTGGTAAGGTTTTACAATTAGAGGGCAACAAACCCGATATTAAGGCCACCATATTTTTTAAAGAAATTGGGCAAAAACAACTGTTGTTGAAATTTGCCAAACTGCGTATTGTAGGCTAATGGCTAATTTCTTACTTTAATTAGTAAGTAACCAAAAAGGCGCATTTTAGCATCGATAGTTAATATTCCCCATTAATTACCCAATTAATGGGGATATATTTCCCCGATAATTAACTATCCTTTTATTAAATCCCCGTTTTTAAGCAAATTATGCAGAAAGTACTTGTGGCATAACGTTTGGTTAATATTTATATCCGAATTATTTAAACTAACGATATAAATGAACCAGAACTTTAAAACCCAATCAAACAAAACTGTAGGTAAAAACATCCGCGCTGTTAGGCATCAGCATAACTGGAGCCAGGAAGAAGTTGCCAACAAATTAGGTATCTCTATCCCTGCTTTCTCAAAAATTGAAACCGGAATTACCGATATTAACTTATCGAGATTACAACAGGTAGCTGATATTTTTGAAATGAGCCTGGTGCAATTACTTTCTTTTGAAGATGGTCAGGAAGAATACCAATCAACGCACCTAATCGATGCGCGTAAAAAATTGGAAGAGTGTGAAGAAGAGATTGTTGAACTACAACGTAAAGTGATTGGCCTATACGAAGAACTACGACATAAAAAACAGGTTGCTTACTAAGCAATCTTAAAAAAAGGGTTTTAAAAAAGGCTACATAGTTACTATGCAGCCTTTTTTAATATGGTGTCGCCGGTAAAATTATTTACTGGCTTCTAAAGCCTGAACGATATCGTTAATAATATCATTAACTTTTTCCAAACCGGTTGATACGCGGATTAAACCCGGCGTGATCCCTACAGCCAAACGTTCCTGTTCAGTCAACTTAGAGTGAGTTGTACTTGCCGGGTGCGATGCGATACTACGGCTATCGCCTAGGTTAGCAGTAACAGAAAGCAACTGAAGGGCATCTAAAAACTTACGACCGGCTTCTACCCCACCTTTAATTTCAAAGCAAAGCACGCCGCCACCGGCAGTCATTTGCTTAATGGCGATATCGTATTGAGGATGGCCCTTCAAAAACGGGTATTTCACCCACGATACGTTGGGGTTGTTTTGCAAAGTCTCGGCAACCTGTAAGGCGTTTTTGCAATGACGCTCCATGCGTACATCAAGGGTTTCCAAACTCTTGCTTAATACCCAGGCATTAAATGGCGACATAGCCGGGCCTGTATTACGACAAAACAGGTAAATATCTTTAATCAAATCAGCGCGACCAACTACCACCCCGCCTAAAACGCGGCCTTGTCCGTCAATCCATTTGGTAGCTGAGTGCACTACCAAATCAGCGCCATATTCAATTGGCTTTTGCAGCAATGGCGTAGCAAAGCAATTATCTACACATAAAATTAAATTATGCTTTTTACTGAACTGACCAAACCACTCCAAATCCAAAACTTCTAACTGAGGGTTGGTCGGCGTTTCCAGGTAAATCATTTTGGTGTTTGGCTGCACGGCAGCTTCCCAGGCATCCACATCGTCGGATGCAACCAGCGTACAGCTGATGCCATATTTAGGCAAAAATTTATTTACGATAGTAAAAGTACTTCCAAATACCGAACTGCTGCAAAGCAAATGATCGCCCTGGCTCAATAAAGCCATCCACGAACCGAAGATTGCGCTCATACCTGTAGATGTTGCAAAACCGGCTTCTGCACCTTCCAGCATGCACATTTTAGCTACAAACTCATCGGTATTAGGATTACTGAAACGACTGTAAATATTGCTGTCGTTTTCATCGGCGAAAGCCGCGCGCATGGTTTCGGCTTCATCAAAAATAAAGCTGCTGGTAATATAAAGCGGCGTTGAATGCTCATTTTGCTGGGTACGTTCGGTTTGGATACGTACCGCCCGGGTTACGGGATCTAAATTATCGGACATTTCTTTTTTAGATTCAAGAGGTAAGAATCAGGAATCAAGACATTGATTCGTCCAGTCCTTGCCATACCTCTAATTGTTATTGATATTCTTTTTATTTTCTGATGATGAACTCTCGCTCCACCGCAATGTTTTGGTCTTGAATCTTGATTCTTTATTCCTGACTCTCTCCCGCCGGATGTACAAATACTGTCCACTTAATATCGGCAGCAGCCCTTTGTAGAGTGGCAGATACTGAACAGTATTTTCCTAAAGAAAGTTCAACGGCACGTTTGGCTTTATCTTCGTCGATATCGCCGTAAAGGTGAAATTCGATATCAATATCTTTCCATAAAGATGGTTCTACACCTGCTTCACGGTCGCCGTTAATTACCATTTTATAATCTTTAACATCCTGGCGTTGCTTTTTCAGGATACTGATCACATCAATGGCGGAGCAACCGCCCAAACCCATCAATAGCATTTGCATGGGGCGCACGCCAAAGTTTTTGCCGCCACTTTCGGGGCTGGTATCCATTTTTACGGTGTGGCCGTTTTGATCGGTGGCTTCAAAGCCAAAGTCGTCGCTAACGCGCGAAAGATTTATAGTAACAGGCATAATAAAAGATAAATGTTGCAAGTTAGGGATTTATAAGCTTAGATTTGGTAAACTTAATCTCAAAGCCCCATTTTACAACGCAAACGTATGAAAACATTCATTTTATTTCTGTCATTTTTCTGCATTACTTCGGTTAGTTACGCCCAAAAAGAACTAATATCTTACGAAGACATGAAATACCTGGTAGAAAATAATCTGGATAAGGGCGGCGAATTTTTGCAATCCAAAGGCTACACCCTGAGCAAAAAGAACGAAAAGAAAAAGACGCAGATTTATAAAGTAAGCTTTAAAGGCAGCACTGAAAGCGAAATAACGATGCGTGCTGATGGCAGAAAGATCTTTTTAGAAATTGAGACCAATAATATTTCTCAATACACCATGATCTATAACTCTATCTCTCCGTACCTGGTATCGAGCGGAAGTGGGTTAGAGTCGCAGGTATTTAACGTTAAAGGACTGGGAACTATTTATATCCTGTCGCGCGATGGTGTACCTTACGGCCCGTTAAATAAATATTACGATATTCACCTTACGGCAGATAAAGGGATAACCAGCCTTAATTAGGCTTATTATTTCCGGTCGGCTAACCTGATTACCAGTTTCAAACCCGACCAGATCTCGTCGACAGCGCAAACTTTAACATCAACAAGTCCATTTTGCAGGGCTTCGTTACGAATAATGTCTTCTGTGATATCGGTAACTATTTTAGATGCTTTTTTAGGCCACGACACCCAAACCATCCCGTTAGGTTTAATCTGATCCTTTAAGTTAGACAGAGCATTTAAATAGCTTTGTTTATCATTTACAAACAGGTGAATCAGGTCATGATCTTTACTCTGCTCGCTGGCGAAATTCAAGTGGGCGGGTAAATCATCAAACAAATCAAAATAGTATTCAGGCGGATTGATCAAGGCGATGTTAAAACCAGGCTTTATACCCAGTTTCTTAGCCAATGGCGTACCCGAATAGCCCGATACTTTAATCTTATGCTCGATCATCATTCAGGGATAATTTGTTTCAGATGATGCTTCATATGGTCTACATAATCGTAAGCCAAAAACTCAACTGTGTTTAAACTTGCCTCGTACCGACTATTATCGCATTTAGTTTGCCACCTGTCTGCCGGATAATTATCCAACACACGCTGAATTTGCCCGTTTAAAGCCTTCCATAAATTAATAATATCTTGTGCATCCATATCCTGATAATGCTGAACGGATACCCACTCATTTTGATGGTATATCAGTTTAAAGTGTTCCTCATAAGTGCACCGGATAAACCGTTGTAGATTAATCTGTGCACTATCGCAAAGGTGACCGATAATTTCTTTAGCTGACCATGTATTAACATCCGGCTTCAAATCCCAGTCAACCGGATGGGTTTCTAAAGTATTCAAAAACTTATCGATGGTGCTGAGTACAGGTATCATTGCAGAGATTTTTTCAGTTTTGATGGAATGCTTTAAAGATACGATTGCTGCTTAAATTATAATCGGTGCGGTAAGTTTTTATAAAAAATCCTATCTTCAAAATCTTTTAAAAAGCACGCATGAATTTAAATTATATCTGGGTTTCTTTTTTCATTGTCGCGTTTGTCATAGCTCTAATCAAATTGGTATTTTTAGGCGATACAGAAATTTTCAGTCAATTGGTTGAAGGGATTTTCAGTTCATCAAAAATGTCGGTAATGGATATTGCTTTGCCGCTTACCGGTGCAATGGCCTTTTGGTTAGGCATTATGAATATCGGCGAAAAAGCCGGAGCTATTAATTTCTTTTCGCGCATAGTAGGCCCTTTCTTTAACCGTTTATTTCCGGAAGTTCCTAAAAATCACCCGGCCGCTGGTCAAATGATGATGAACTTATCAGCCAACTTGCTGGGATTAGATAATGCCGCGGTACCTTTCGGCTTAAAGGCTATGAATAGTCTGCAAGAGTTAAATCCCGATAAAGATACTGCCAGTAATGCACAGATCATGTTTATGGTGTTGCACACTTCGGGTTTGCAGTTATTACCTATCACCATTATAGCCCAACGCGCCATTTTATTGGCTAAAGACCCTACAGATGTTTTATTACCCTGTATTATAGCTACGTATGTAGCCACCGTTGCAGGGATTTTGGTTGTTGCCATCAAACAACGCATCAATTTATTTGATAGGGTAATCTTAGCTTGGTTAGGTGGCTTAACGGCATTTGTCGCCCTACTGGTTTGGTATTTTACAGCCTTTTTAACCAAGCAGGAAATTGCAACTGTATCTAAAGTATCCAGCAATGTATTGATGTTTTCCATCCCGGTAATTTTCATTATCGGCGGCTTGCGCAAAAAGGTAAATATTTTCGAAACTTTTATCGATGGCGCCAAATCAGGTTTTGAAACGTCGGTAAAAATTATTCCTTACCTGGTGGGAATGCTGGTGGCTATCAGCGTTTTCAGAAATTGCGGAGCTTTGGGGTATATCAACGACGGTTTAAAATGGATCGTCGGCCACTTCCCTATCGATACCCGTTGGACTGACGCCATGCCGGTAGCCTATATGAAACCTTTAAGTGGTTCAGGATCAAAGGCCATGATGATAGATACTATGAAAGCCTTCGGTCCCGATAGTTTTGTGGGCAGATTAGGATGTATTTTTAATGGATCGGCAGATGCTACGTTTTATATCGCTGCGCTTTACTTCGGCTCGGTTGGTGTAAAAAAATATCGCTACGCCATCCAGGCCGGTTTAATAGCCGACCTATGCGGAGTAATTGCTGCAATTTTAGTTGCTTACTTATTTTTTGGATAAATTAATATGAAAAGATCTTTTTTGATACTGCTTACAATGATAGCTATAACCGATGCCAATGCCCAGGTAAAACAAAACCTTACAGCCGAAACACTTTGGAAACTTGGCAGGTTGGGCAGCGAAAATATCACTCCTGATGGCAAACAGGTACTATTTAGTGTATCGGTGCCAAACATCACTCAGAATAAATCGGAGGTAAACTTTTTTACTGTACCGGTTGCGGGCGGGCCAATGAAAAAGATTACCAACGCACCGGGCGGTAAATCTATTTTAGATATTGCTGTGGGCGGTAAGGTAACTTACTTTGCTGATGGGCATTTATGGCAGATGGATTTGGATGGCGGCAACGCGACGAAACTAACCGAACCAGCAATTGAAGATATAGACAATGTTCGTTTATCGCCAGATGGTAAGAAAATCATTTTCAGCCGGGATGTGGACATGGAGAAGATTTTGGGCAAGGATAAATATGCCGATCTGGATAAGAGTAATGCTTACGTATTTACCGATCTTAACTTTCGCCATTGGGATGCCTGGAATAACGGAAAATGCTCGCACGTGTTTGTGGCCGACATCGATAACGGTAAAATCCTTAACGAAAAAGACATTATGGCCGGCGAGCCTTATGACGTACCGCAAAAACCAAGTGGCGGCGTAGAGGATCTGATTTTCACCCGCGATGGTAAAGGCATAGTTTACGTATGCAAAAAGAAAGTTGGTAAAGATTACGCCCAAAGCACTAATACAAATCTTTACCTGTATGATATTGCCAGTGGCAAAACAGCCAATTTAACCGAGGGCAAGCATGGTTACAGCACCTTCCCTACTTTTAGTCCGGATGGTACGCAACTGGCTTGGTTGAGTATGAAAGAAGACGGTTACGAAGCTGATAAAAACGACATCGTAATTAAAAATAAAACCACCGGCAAGCAAGTTAACCTGACTGAAAGTTGGGATGAATCGGTAGGCTCATTTCAGTTTAGTAACGATGGTAAAAAGATTTTCTTTTTGGCTGTGCACAACGGTACCGAGCAATTATTTCAAATTGATTTGACGGCTACATTAGGTTCTGTAACGGCCATCAAACAAATTACCAAAGGACAATGGGATGTAAACGGCATCGTCGCCCAAGCAGCTAACACTTTAATAGTGAACCGTGCAGACATGAACCACGCTGCTGAAATGTACGCCGTGGATTTGACTACCGGTGCCATGCGACAGTTAACCAGCATCAATAACGAAATTTACGATGCTACCAAACTAAGCAAAGTTGCAGAGCGTCATATTAAAACTACCGATAACAAAGATATGCTGACCTGGGTAATTTACCCTCCCGATTTTGATCCTGCTAAAAAGTATCCTGTTTTATTATATTGTCAGGGAGGGCCGCAGTCAGCCTTGTCGCAATTTTATTCATTTCGGTGGAGCATGCAATTAATGGCGGCCAATGGGTATATCGTTATAGCGCCTAATCGTCGCGGAATGCCGGGCCATGGTGTGGAATGGAATAAAGAGATCAGCGGCGATTGGGGTGGACAACCGATCCGCGATTACCTGTCGGCTATTGATGATATAGCTAAAGAATCGTACGTAGATAAGAACCGTTTAGGCTGTGTAGGCGCCAGTTACGGCGGATATTCGGTGTATATGCTGGCCGGGGTACATAATAAACGTTTCAAAACTTTCATCGCTCACGATGGCTTATTTGACCTGAAAAGCTGGTACGGCACCACCGAGGAATTGTGGTTTGCCAACAAAGATATTGGCGGTAATTATTGGAATAAGGATAATAAAATAGCGCAGCAATCATACAATAAATTCAGTCCATCAAACTACATAGATAAATGGGACACCCCTATTATGGTAGTACAGGGCGGCAAAGATTTTAGAGTACCTATTGAACAAGGCTTGCAGGCGTTCCAGGCAGCACAATTGAAAGGTATAAAATCAAAGCTTCTTTACCTGCCAGAAGAAAATCACTGGGTGCTGAAACCGCAAAACGCTTTAGTATGGCAACGCGAATTTTTTAGCTGGCTGAAAGAGACATTATAGGTACTTTCAGATTCAAACCTTTTTCAAAAATCTATCGTATAAAACCCAAAGCAATTATTTATCTTTGAGGGATTTAACGATAGTCTGTGTGACTATATAAACGCTGTTATCCCTAATGTTTCGGCTGTTTTATCGTTAAATTTATTAAAAAAAGGTTTAGCTATTTGATGAAATTTTACCCCCGTATTATTGCTATTGCCCTGGCTTTATGCGCGCTTATTACGCCTGCATTTTCGCAAACCATTGCTGTAGCTAATTTCGATAATTCTGTTGTATACGCACCGGGATCAAGCATAGGTGTTCCTTTTCATATCGATAACAGTACGGGCGGATGCATCGGCTCAACAAATACGTTCAGTTTATTTTTATCAGACCCAACAGGTACCACCTATTCAAGCACTCCTTTAGCAACTGTTAGTGGCTTTTACGCTACTTATATTAATGCGGTAATACCAGCCGGAACTTTACCCGGCGCAGGTTACAAAGTAAAGATCACAGCATCTTCTAATCCAAGCGCCACAATTGTAGAATCGGCCCCATTTACAATTGCGGTAGGTACGGCGATTTCCGCAGGTGTCGAGCCAACAAATTCGCAACCTCGTATTCCTGACGAGGTGTTTGGTGTGTGCGATAAACCGCAGCCTACTTTTGATTTTCAATATATCTCTAAATCTACTGCAGGCACAACAGGCTCAGTAATGTTTATTAATGAGTCGACAAACGCTGTGGTTACTATAAATTCGTTAAGCGGGTCTTTTACTGCGCAACAGACCAACTATACAGCTGTAGTAAAAGCGGGGAATGGTTTAGTCAACGGAACCAGGGCTTATACCATACTTAATAATCCAATTAACAATAATATTGGTTCTTCAAGCAGCACATCAGGATGTTTGCAAAATGTGGGGGCAAGTGTAGTATTAACGTATATAGTAAACACAACCCAGTTGCAAAGCAACTTCCCTGGTAACACTTACCGGGTAAGCTGGGGTGACGGCACCGCAACTTCAACCTATTCTATTTGCGATTTATTAGCCAGTGGCGGCGCAATCACGCATACCTTTACCAAATCATCATGTGGTAATTCACCACAGGCCGGTCGTAATAACGTTTTTGAGATTGATATTCAACCCATAAGCCCGTTTTGTGGCGTGATCGGTACACCCGCCTCAACCTACGCTAACATCACCTTATCCCCTCAAAATAAAATAACAGGGCCTGTTGGCACCGCTTGTTCAGGCACAGTCACATTCACCAACAACTCTTATCCCGGCGAAGATCCTTCAAGTACGGCCAACAATTGTAAAAACTTTTCAGGCGCTCTTTATTCATGGTTTTTAGATGGCGCTCCTGTTTCAGGTTATCTCAACGTACCGATTACCAAAAGCTTCGCTCCAACTTTAGCTTCCGGCAATCACGTTATAACGCTGCATTTAACCAATAATCCAACATCGTGCGCGGTTCAGGATGGCGTTTATAACATCTGTATCCAGGATCCGCCTAAACCAAGCTTTACGCTTTCTGCCGGTACAGTTTGCGCATCAACAGGCGTGGCTATTACCAATACTTCGGTAATCGATAATACCTGTACGGCGCCTGTTTATAATTGGACGGTAACCGGGCCGGCCGGGTCTACCGTAACCCCTACCGGCGGTACTACATTTAACAGCTTTGAACCAAAATTTGTATTTTCTGCTGCCGGTGTTTATACCATCAGGCTAAGTATGCCCGACGCTTGCGGAGGTAATGTTTTATCGGCCCCAATCACGGTTAACGTTGATACAAATCCAACGGTAACTTTACCTGCTAACGCTTTCTATTGCGGCTCGCAAACGTTAACTTTTAATTCAACCAACGGTAGTGCTACAAGGGTTGTTTATGCAGGATCGGCTACGGCTAACACGCCTACTTATTTATGGACGATAACTCCATCGGCGGGAGCCGCACCTGCCACCTTCATAAACGGCACCAGCGCAAGCAGTCAATTTCCGCAAATCAGTTTTCCGGGTTTTGGCTCGTATACAGTAAGTGTAAATTATACTAACAGCTGTGGTAGCCCAATTGCAACCGAGACAATCAATATACAGGAAGCACCTAAAGTAAGCGCCGGTCCTGATGGTACCGTCTGCGCTGCCGCCGGGAGCTTTAGTCCGACGGGATCTATTGATGATATGAGCAAAATAGTATCCTATCAATGGCGCACCAACGGAGATGGTACTTTTACCAATGGCACAAGTTCGCTCACTCCTATCTATAACCTGGGGCCTAATGATAAAAAAGGCGGCACCATATTATTGACGCTGGACACTAAAACCAATTTAGTAGGTAATTGCAGTACAGTACAATCAAGCATGAATTTGATTGTTACGCCAATAGTAACGATAACATCTTCAGCATCGAACGGCATTTGTTCGGGCAACGGAGTGGGATATACTATCACATCGAATTTACCCGGCACCACTTACGCGTGGACAGCCACGGCATCGGCTAATGTTACCGGATCATCGGGCGGCGGAACAAGCGCTACGCTGACAGATGTTTTGGTCAATTCAGACCCCGTTAATAACGGAACCGTAACTTATACTATAACGCCAACTGCAAACGGTTGCGCGGGGACGCCGTTCACCTTTACGGTAACCGTATATCCGTTACCAGTATTAACCTTATCAGATATCACTTCGCTATGCAGCGGGAAACCGGCAGGCATCGTTTTAGATCCTGCAATGAAGTACAGCTATACATCAACTGTAATAAGTGGCACTGCAACCGGTAATAAGCAACAGGCTATTGCAATTAATACTACGGGTATAAATGATGTGCTGACTAACACAGGAACAATGCAAGCGGTTGTTAAATATACCATTACCCCTGTCAGCGCCAATGGCTGTGCCGGTAACCCGGTTGATGTAAAGGTTACGGTAGAGCCTAATCCTACCCAACCTGTATTTAACAATCCAACTGCTGCAGTTTGCGATGTAACTTCTTATCAGCTTAGCGCGACAAACCCAATTGTAGGCACCGGCTTATGGACAGAAACCACCGGTAAATCGGTAACCTTTGCCGATGCAACTAATCCTTCAACTATTGTTAGCGGACTGGTTTCGGGTACCACATATACTTTTAAATGGACTATCTCAACACCTTGTACATCAAATAGTGCATCGTTTCAGTTAACAGATAATTTGCCTTCTGTCGGTGGTACAACTTCGGCATTAGCTACTACTATTTGTTATAACAGCAGCGGCACTATCACACTTTCGGGCCAGGTGGGTAATATAATAGCCTGGCAACAATCTACCGATGGCGGCGTTAGCTGGCAAACTATATCGGGTAATAACACTAATACATCGTATAACTACACTAACTTAATTCAAACCACTGCGTTTAGGGCGGTGGTAGTAAATGGTAGTTGCGTATTAGCAAATTCGGCACAAACTACTATAACTGTAAGTCCACCAACAGTTATCCCTAACGCAGGTGCCGACCAAACCTTATGTAACCAGAATACTGCAACCTTAAGCGGTAACAGCCCGGGTACATCAAGTGGTACATGGACACAGACGGCAGGGCCGAATGCCGGTGTAATCATAACAAATCCAACATCGCCCACTACTACAGTTACAGGCTTAACCGGCGGTAACACTTATACTTTCACGTGGACAATAATTGGCCAACCTCCCTGCGGAAACTTGACAGACGATATGGTGATTACCGACCAATCGTTAATGACAAATACCATTACCCATGCTGGCAATAACACTATTTGCGCAGGCACTTCAATTACCATAACAGGCAGTACACCAACCGGTGGTGCAAGCCCGTACACTTTTACATGGGAAAGCAGTACCAATAACGGCACTACCTGGGCACTCATTAACGGTCAAACCAGTCAAAATCTTACTGCATCCCCGGCAGTGGCTACGCAGTATAGGCGTACTGTATTTTCAAGTCAGCAAATTTGTAGCGTAATCAGCAATATAGTTAGTATTACTACACAAGCAGCATTGGCCAACAATAGCATCAGTAGTACATTCGCTACGGTTTGTTATAATACAGCACCGGGTTTAATAACCGGCTCGACACCAACAGGTGGCGATGGTATTTACTTTTACCGCTGGCAAAAAAGTACCGATGGAGTTACATTCACAGATATTGCACTGGCCACCGGTAAAGATTATCAACCAGCTGCATTAACCGTAACAACCGTTTACAAACGTTTTGTAAGCACTACCCTTTGCAGCGGCGTTTTAGGCAGTGAAAGTAACACGTTAACTATCACGGTAACCCCTCAACTGGTTGCTAAATTTACAGCCAACCAAACAACCGGTTGTTCACCTTTTAATATCAACGCCGCCAACATCCAGGCCACATCCGACAATAATGCCCAAACCTATACCTGGTATGCCGGAAATACGTCAATAGGTACCGGTTTAATTTTCCCCGGTTATACACTTACCGGAGAAGGATCGACAGTGACAATTAAATTAGTGGTGAGCAGTAAAATTGGTTGTGCCGACGAAAGTTTTTCGATGAATTTTTCGGCGCCGATACAAACCAAGGCAGGTTTTACAATGAATAAAACTACGGGCTGCGGGCCGCAAACGGTAACTTTTGTTAATACATCGGCTCCCCAGAATGCAGGTTCAACTTACTTGTGGGATTTTGGCGATGGCACTACATCTACCGCAGCAACGCCTCCGCCGCATACATTTCAGCCTGATGTACAAGGTCGTGATATTAAATATACTATCACTTTAACGGCCAATGGTTGTGCGCCAACAACAGCATCGCAAAGCATCATTGTTTATCCTGCACAACCCGTTCCAATTATCGATCCGGGGCCGCTAAAAGGCTGTAATCCGTACGCTATTACTGTAAAAAATCTGACCCTCGGGACTAACGTCAAGTACGATTATTACTTATATGATGGTAATACGCCGGTACAATCATTTACCAGGACAGATAAAAGTGATGTGACCTTTACACCAGTGGGTAGTACATCTGGACTAAAAACCTACCAGGTTTACATGATTGCAACCGGGCCTTGCGGCCAGACCGCTAAAAGTGTTGTTTTCCCGATAAGCATTACGCCATCAGGCACGCAAGCACGGATGAATGTTACCCCGGTAAATGGCGCGGGCATCCCGGAAAGTTGCGCGCCTTTTGTTGCAACCTTTAATAACTTATCAACCGGCGGTAACAGTTATATATATAATGTTTACGATAGTAACTTTAAGGCGTTTGCAAATATCCCTACCACAACACCATCCATTACTTACACCTTCCCTACAGCGGGGACTTACTATGTAGATATCGTGGCAATCAGCGATTGTTCAACACCAAGTATATCGCCCCAAATTAAGGTAGTGGTAGATCCTTTACCTGCTCCTGATTTTACAGCAAATAATACTAAAGGATGTAATAAAGTTGATGTGCAGTTTACTAATACTACGCCTAATGGCACAAACGCACCGGCAGCATCCTACACCTATACATGGGATTTCGGCGATGGTACCAGGATAAACGCATTTTCGCCTACGCATACCTTTGCCTACAGGGCAACACCTTATACCGTTACGTTAACCGCCGTAAACGCTTATGGCTGTAGCGCAACCACTACCAAGGTTGAATATATCAGCGTTTATCCGCCGCCGCAAACAGATTTTATCACGTCGCCAGATTCGGTAACGTTTATTCCTAATTACACCCTTAAGTTTACGGATAACAGCAAAGTGCCGGGTGTATCGTGGTTCTGGGATTTTGGAGATAAAACGACGTCAACCCAGCGCGATCCATCACATACCTATGCCGATACCGGTGTTTATAAGGTAACATTAGTAAGCTATACACAATACGGTTGTACCGATTCTAAAACGCATATTGTGCGCGTAAAAGGCATACCGGGGCAGCTATATGTGCCTAATGCATTTATGCCCACAAGCCTATCGCCCGAGTTGCGGGTGTTTACGGTAAAAGGTTCGGGGTTAAGGTCCTGGTCAATGCGGATCTTTAATATATGGGGCCAAATGGTATTCGAAACTACTAAACTTAATGCCAGAGGAGAACCGGTAGAATTTTGGGATGGACGATTTAAAGGTTTGGATGCCCTTCAGGGTGCTTACGCCTGGGAAATAAAAGCAACGTTTTTAAACGGGACTGATTGGAAAGGAATGTCGTACAAAGGTGGCACACCAAAAAAGGCCGGTACTTTAAATTTAATTAGGTAAGATAGTGAAAAACGGATTTATAAAGTTGGTTTGTTTTTATCTGATGGTGCTGTCGGGCAATGTATCCGTTGCGCAAGATCATCAATATTCGCAGTTTTTCAACTCACCGGTATATCTCAACCCTGCATTAAACGGCCAGTTTGAAGGCGATTTACGCATGAATTTGATTTACCGCAATCAATGGACAACCCTTAATAATGGCCCAACCTATTTTAGCGCTTCTATAGATTATAATGTACCGCAATTTGGCGGTGGTGTGGGTTTGCTTTTTACACATGGTAGCGAAGGCCCTGCTTATTTAACCAAAAATAATATCTCAGGGATCTATTCGTACAGTGTCGGTTCGTCTGATTTCGTATTATCGTTTGGAGTGCAGGCCGGTTTTACCAATCGTACGCTTAACTACGGCAACCTTGTGTTCAGCGATCAGATTGATCGCCGCCTGGGTTTCGATCCCGGCTTAGTCAGTGCGGCTGAAATACCTGCTTTAAATAACAAGTTTTACTTCGATACCGGCAGTGGTATTAACCTGGTAGCGGGCGATTTTATGATAGGCGCCGCCGCCCAACACCTTAATTATCCAAACGAATCTTTTACCGGAGCTACGGCCCGCTTACCTATGCGTTTCAACACGCACCTGAGCTATATATTCGATCTGAATAAATATGAGAACGTGGAAGATTATGAGAAATCCTATATCATTCCATCTGTCGTTTATTACAAACAGTCAAATCTTCAATCTATGAGCGCCGGGATTCAATATAAACGGCGCGCAGTAAGTGCCGGTGTATTATATCGCAGCGGCGGCGAAATGGGACCGAGCTCGATAGTAGTATCGTTAGTCTTCGATCTTTTTATTAATCGCGATGGTAACGAGAAGCTCCGTTTTGGCATCAGTCACGACATTCCTTCCTCAAAATTAACTTACAGTAATACCAGCGGTACAACCGAAGGGAGTGTGGCTTACGAAACCCCGCTACCCAATCGCGCTGATGCTTATCATAAGTTTGAAGGCGCCCGCAGATGCTACGATTTTTATTAGGAATATTTCATTGAATGTATGCATATTTGCCTTCTGATTAATAAATTCTCTATGGCAAAAAGTTACGTAGACAATAAAGTAGCAAAAAAAAAATCGACCCAAAAAGCCGCCTGGCTGCTGATTGTGGCCATAGTGATCGCGATCTTTATCGTAATAAAATTTGCTTTAAGTGGTGAGGTAGAATTTAACACCACAGGCCTGCCCAGCAATAACGATGCTTACGACGTGTCTAAAGAGTTTATCCGTTCTACAGTAAGATCAAGCGACATTGAATTTCAGGAGCAATACCAGATTGCCAAAAAAGACGACTCTACTTACGTTATCCGTGCCACGGCCACAGTGATTGGGGATAACGGAGAAAAGAAAATGGAAAGCTTTAGATTACTTATGCAATATAAAGGCGGCAAGCAGGATCAGGTAAAAAACTGGGATCTGCTAAATATAAGTGAGCATTAGTAACATCTGACAACATGACAGAAGAACAAAAACCTATTGCCACCGCAAAGTCAATTATAAACACCGGACAATATCAAACTATTGTGAGCAGCGGTAAGCACGCTATAATTACCGATGAGCCAGCTGAACTTGATGGAACCGATACTGGCATGGCCCCTACCGAACTTTTATTAGCCAGCCTTAGCGCATGTACGGCCATTACGCTTCAAATGTATATCAGGCGCAAAATGTGGGTTGTAAAGGAGATTATTGTTGATTTGGAATTATTTAACATCCTCGCAGGCACCCTGATTAAACGCAAAATAGATATCAGCGGTGAACTTACCGAAGATCAGAAAAAACGAATCCACCATGTAGCAGAGGCCTGCCCTGTACATAAAATACTTACCGGCCAGGTTGTAATTGAGACCTTTTTAGACTGAGTGATTGTGGTATGATATTTATAGTATCTTTATTTTATTAATATCAAGTGATGCTTCTGCCGCAATTTTTAGATAACCCTTTCAGAGTACAATTATCCTTTCATAAAATAATAGAAAGGTTCGAACATATGGTGTCCGCTGGCACCGATTACGAAGCCGCGCGTGCAAAAGCTATTTTAAAAAATGTTTACGCACACCCTGAGTTGCGCGACGGACTAACAGGCCCTGAGCAGGTTGAAGCAAACGCGGCAATTATATCGCGGTTATTGGAAGACCTGTTTCCACCCGTTTTAACATTGAACGAGATTAAGGCAGTATCCTTACCCTACCTCAACATTATTTTCAATCACTCCGAAAGGTTTAGAAATATTTTGGCCGATGCCGGTCCTGATTTTGATATCACCATCCGTGATTTTGATGAGCACCAGTTTTATGTAGCCAGCTGTTGCTTGATATTGAACAGGTTTTACGGCACTCATCTTGATTTTACCAAACCGCTATTTTACGATATCCCGGCTGCCGACGGTGTGATTAGGCATTATCGCATTTTATATAACGCTGATTTTCTGGAGTTGATTCCAACTGAAGCAGCTCCAGTTTTAAGCCAAAAGCAGATTGATAAGTTGTTAAATAACTACGATGATCTGGAGCTTTGGAAAAAAACCTTCCCGGCATCAGCCTGGATGTTAAAGGGTTTTGCGTTAATGACCTTAGTTGATGTAACCGTTGAAAATGCAGTATCAAATCTTAAAAGCACCTTATTGGTCAACAACAACCCGCCCGATTTGCAGCAAGCCCTGTCCCCTATTTTTCAATCGATCTTTAAGATTACCGATATACAGATGGGTTTTACGCCCTTCGATAAAGAAGAGGGCGTATTCACAAGTAAGCTGATGGGCCAAAAAGCTAAAAGTCATTTGCTGGCTAACCGGCCCGAGGTAGATTCGAACGTGTTGTTTTGTGATAAGCCTTACACCAAATTGATGAAGGCACAATCTTACTTCGCCATAGCTGATATGGAGGATTTTGCCGCCAAGCATCCGGACAGTGATTTGGGGCAACATTTTTTAGATTTAGGCATCCACAGTGTAATATTAGCGCCGGTTGTTAAAAATGATGTTTTGTTAGGGATCTTAGAATTGGTTTCGCCTATCAAAAAACAGTTTAACAGCGTAAACGCTCATAAATTAGAGGTGGTAATGCCGTTTATTGTTGATAGCATCGACCGTAAAATGTCGGAGATTAAGAATAAGATCCAGGCGGTTATCCAAAACAATTATACTACCCTACACCCAAGCGTCGACTGGAAATTTCAGCGTGAGGCGCAAAACTATATCCAAAAAACCAATGGCGGTTTAACTTACAGCCTTAAAGAGATTGTTTTTAAAAACGTTTACCCACTTTACGGACAGGTTGATATTAAAGATTCATCAGTTACCCGTAACCGGAGCGTGATTAACGATTTAAGCGCGCAACTTAATCAGTTAATTTATATCCTCAATCAGGTTAACAAGCATGCATCGGTAGCGTTGATTGAACAGCATTTAATTGATCTGAAAGGCTTCCTTATTGATTTGGCTGAGAATATTAAAGCCGATACAGAGCAATCTATACAGCATTATTTGGAAACTTGGGTATATCCATTGTTACGGAATACTGATAACTTTAGTGATAAACTAAGAGGTGAGATCAAAAACTACTTCGACCAGATTGATCGTACAACCGGCGAATTCCATTTAAACAGGCGTAGTTACGAAAAGACACTCGGGTTGATCAATGAGAAACTGGCCGATATTATGGATGCGCGCCAGGATGAGATTCAACATTATTTCCCCCATTATTTCGAACGCTTCCGCACGGATGGTATCGAGCATAATATGTATATCGGCGCTACCATAGCTCCAAAGCTTGAATTTAAACCCGACGATCTGCATCGCCTTCGCCTTTGGCAGTTAATGGTTACTGCTGAGATGGCCATAGAACATGAGCATTTGAAAGAGATTCTTCCTTTTCCGTTAGATGTTACCTCGCTCTTGCTGGTTTTTAGTACGCCGATAGATATCCGTTTCAGAATGGATGAGAAACATTTTGATATCGATGGCGCTTACAATGTACGTTACGAGGTGATTAAAAAACGCATAGATAAATCGCGCATACTGGGAAGCGACGAACGTATTACCCAGCCCGGAAAAATCACCATCGTTTACTCAAAAGCCGAAGAGGAAACTGAATACCGCAATTACATCAGCATCCTGCAAAAACATAACATCATCGATACCGAAATTGAGCATTTTGAGGTAGAAGACCTGCAAAGCGTATCGGGTTTAAAAGCATTAAGGATTGCTGTAAAGCACGATACTCTTCAGCGCATCCATAAGTTTAATTACAATACACTTTACCTGTAGGCCTTAAAATCTGAATCCTGCTGAGATATACGGATATACACCCTCTTTAGAAAAGCCAACCACGCCCTGTACTAAAAATAGCTCTCCCGGTAAAAAGAACAGACCGCCGCCGTAGCCAACATGCAAAGCATCCGATTTTTCGCCGGGCGTCCATACACGGCCAATATCGTTAAAGGCTATCAGGCCTAACGTTCCCGGTAATAAATACGAGGTTACGTCGGCCAGTTTCATCCGCACTTCAAAATTATTGTAGGCCATACTTTTGCCGGTGAAACGCCAGCTATAAAAACCACGCAGATTTTGGCTACCACCTAAAGTTAACTGTTGAAAATAAGCCGCGTTGCCGAATGTGGTCCCCCCGCCTATCCTATCGGCCACAATAAAGGTTGAATCGCTGCCGGGCGTTATAAAGAAACTAAATTCAGATTTAATTTGCCCGTAACTATTGGCAACAGGGTTTAGACCCTTCATAGCGCGTAAATCGGTAATCCAATAAACACCTTTATGTGGTACAATGCTTTTGTTGCGGGTATCTAAAGTAACCGTTGCCAGCGCGCCGGCAAATCCATGCCCTGCATAAACAGATTCTTCGGGATGTTGTAAGTTATAATCTTCCAGGTATTTATTCTGGTTATCATCGGCATCGCCATTATAATAGGCTGCACCAACGCCTGCGCTTACCGTCCAATTGTCATATCTGTGGCGCAGGCGAATATCGGCATCCAGGTAATTATAGATATTGCGATAGTATCGGGCTTTCTTTTTGCCCTCGTTAACAAACTCGGTATTGTTACCTACCCCAAAAAAATAGCTGGTATAATTAGGCCCTTTACTTGAGGCACTAACCAGCAAATCGTTATTACCTACCGCTTTAATAAACTCTCCGTTATATTTTAATAGCAAAGCTTCCGCACCAAAACCGTAATTAACGGTTAGGCTTTGCCTGTAGGCATAAGGATCTTTACGGAAGCCCTGTTTCTGCAGAATAAACGTCCCTAAAAACTGTACCCCGTAATCGCGGTTATAGCTTCCTAAAATTAGCGGTTGGAAAAAGTCGTATTTAAAAGTATCGTGCTTATAGCTATTTACAGCAGTATCAGCCGAGGTACGGATATGCGCCTGAGCCGACGACGGGATAGTATTTTTCTTATCCGAACGATCGTAAATATAACGTTTGCCCTTACCGGTAACATTGCTGTCGATAGTGAAAGTATCTTCATCGCCGCCGCCAATCATTCTCACTGTTATTTTCGAAGATTCGGCGCCATGCACAGCAAAAATATCCTTGCCATCCATACCGTAAATCCTAATCTCTTTAGTCACCGCCGGATCAAACGTGCGCTTATAAATTACCTGCTCTTTATCTCCGTCCTTTTTTATCTTGTTGATTTTGACATACACTTTACCCGAAGCTTCGTTAGTGATACTGACTTGCTCGTGCTTATCGGTACCCAAAATCTCCACCACTTTTGATATCGAACGGTAATGTCTTAAGCCAGTTTCCTTCAATTCATTACGGCGGGCAATTACTTTTTGTGTGATTTCCTGTCCGCAAAGCTTATAGATATCGGCAGGCATTAGCTTGATGGATTTGGTGATCAACTCATCCGTCAACTTACTTTGTACTTCTTCAATAGCCGTTATCCAGTCCTTCTCATCCAAACCGGTTAAAAACTCCCTATCTACAAAACGCGCGTTAAAATTCCAGCGGCTAACCGAACGGATATGCCCTTCAAAACTTTGGAATTTAGACATCAACAAGTGATGCGATACCAACCACGGCAATACCCCATCCGTGGTGTAATACACCTGATCACGGTCTCGCGGCACGGGTTCGTAAATAGTACCATTTTTTCCCTTAGTTCGCTCCCAGCGCCATTGATCGGCGTGGCGGTCCCAATCGCCCAATACCATATCCAGCAGTCGCGCTTTCAGGAAGGTTTTTTGGTCGAGGCTGTTATCATTATCATCTAACAGCTTCTCGCGCATTTTATCGGTGTTATCCGTTTTGCTTGCATCTAAAGGCTCACGCTCTTCAAACAAAAACACTTGGTTGGCAAAATCCTTTTGAAAACTGCCAAAAGCAGCATCATCAGGAACGTAAACCAATTTTGGATTTGCATGCGGTATCCCCAAAGCCTCAGCCATTGGCGGTACGGTGATGGCCGAGAACGGATGTTCGGCGGCAATCTGATCCTGGATAATATCGGCCGCAACAGATTTACGTAATGTTGGCGGTAACACCCTTTCCGGATATTTTTGAATACTACGGATCACCCATTCCTGTCCGGTAGCATCCTGCAGACGTAGCGATTTGGTTTGCATGCCGCCACCTTTTTCCAATATTTTAAGACCGCCCTTTTCTTTAGCCAGATTAAATACAGGCACCGTTACTGGCGTAGACCATAGCTTACGATAGCCCTCCCCAAAAAAGAACCGGTGACTTTTACCTGGCAGATCATAAACCGGCTCTATAGCAATTTTAATACTGTCGGCAGATGATTTTCGAGCTTGCGAAATAGCGGAGGTACTGAATCCCAGCATCAATAAAGCTAAAGCCGGTCCGGGTAATAAAATATTTTTGTAAAAACGCGCCATACGCTACTTTTTATAATTGAATTTCAATATGTTACCCGGAGTTATTTCATCTCCTTCGTTAGATATATATAAGTTCCGCTGATTGTCAATAGCCATACCTTCGGGTTGGATAAACAGGCTTGGATTTAACGGATAAACATTTTTCACCTTCCAGTTAGCATCGGCAACAACCAGCATTTTATTTACTGATGACAGGATATACCACTCGTTAGTAAACTTATTTTTAGTGATAGCCGAAGGGTGGAAAAGCATCTTTTTTTGTCCGGTAATTTCAGTGATTTCTTTTACGTTGATACTAAACTGGCCGCTTTGCTCCAAAGTGCCATTAGCAGCTATCTTCATGATATAGCCGCTGCTGGTTTTGGCGGTGTTATCTACCTTGCAATCTTTACACAAAGCGTAAAGTTGATTCGCTTTTTCGTCGGCGTACAAACCCTCGTACTCGCCCTTTGGTAGCAGGTCATTTACTTTTTGTACACCAACATTGGGTGTAGATCGCAGATTATTAAACGGAAAAACAAAGAAAACACCATCGCTTCTCATCATTACAATCTGGTTGTTCACTACGGCGATATCCTCGTAATCACCATCTTTACCAAATTCAGAGTGTTTGATCTGTTTATCGCCGGGTTTGAAATAATATACCCGGCCAGTTTCATCTTCCTCGGCATAAACAGAATCGGCATTACCGTTTTTAAAAGCCAAGCCCGATATTTCGGTCAGTTTCTCGGGCATATTATATTTCACCGGTTTATTAAAATCATAACCCGTCGGGCTATCGAATGATTTTTTTTCGATGCACGAAACTCCAAGTAAGGTACCGGTCACTGCTAACAGTGCAACAAGAAAGGTTTTTATGTTTTTCATGCCAATGCTTTCTTATTTTTCAAATACTGATAAATTTCTTTTTGCGACTGAACCGCGGGCTTGCCATCCTGAACAGGGATTTTTTGTATTTGATCGTTCAATATAACCGCTTGTACGTTATCTGCTAATTCCAGGTTCACAATATGGATGATTTCAGCTTTGATCTGCTCATCATAAACCGGGAAACAGACCTCAATACGGCGGTAAATATTCCGGTTCATCCAGTCAGATGATCCCATAAACACATCCGGTTCGCCATTATTTTCAAATATGAATACCCTGCCGTGTTCCAGATTACGGTCAACAATCCGTTTAATACTGATGTTTTCGCTCATGCCAGGAACGCCCGGCATCAAACGGCAAATACTGCGTACCAGCATTTCGATTTTCACACCCGCTTGCGATGCCTGATATAGCTTTTCTATCAGTATTTTCTCTTCCAGGTTATTCAGCTTGATTTTTACCGATGCAGGTAATCCTTTTTTAGCATTAGCTATTTCGCGGTCTAACAATTCCAGAAAACGTTCCTGCAAGTTAAACTGGGCAACCAACAAGTGATTGAACTTAATCAGATCAGACGATTCCGGCTTCTTTCTTTTCGCCAGGAAAACGAAAAGTAATTCTACCTCGCGCAGCAAATCTCCTTTGGCAGTGATGAGGATATGATCGGTATAAAAAGCCGCAGTACTCTCGTTAAAGTTACCGGTGGCTAACAAGCCGTAATATTTTACCCTACCGCCGCTCCTACGTTTTACCAGGGCCACTTTGGCATGCACTTTTAAAGCTGTAACACTGTAAATAATATCCACCCCTGCCGATTTCATTTTTTTGGCCCATTTAAGGTTGTTAGCTTCATCAAAACGGGCTTTAAGCTCTACCAATACGGTAACTTTTTTCCCGGCCTTAGCGGCGCTAATTAGAGCGTTAACAATGCGCGAGTCGCTGGCCACGCGGTAAAGCGTAACATAGATTTCTTCTACCTGCTCATCCAATGCCGCTTCGTTAAAAAAACGCAGGATAGTTCCGTAGGATTGATACGGGGTATTGATCAGTTGATCTTTCTTTTCCGTGCGCTCGAATATCGATTCCCTTGGATCCTCAGGATTATAAATTATGGGTGGCCAGGGCTCATATTTCAAAGCTGGAATACTGACAGGCAGCCCAAAAAAGTCTTTTAGATTGTGATAATTGCCTCCTTCTACCCTGCTTGATTCGGCGATACTCCAGGTATCCATCATCAGGCTGATGGTACGCAACGGTATGCCGGGCTGGTGTAAAAAGCGGGTAGCTATACCCGAATCACGTTTCAACAACTGCGCTTCAATCTGTTCGGATAAATCACCCGGGTATTCATCTTTCAAATCAAGTTCCGCATCACGGGTAATTTTGAATGAATAGCAGTTCTTTACGGTCTCGTTTTTGAAGACTTTATCTAAATGGTACCTGATAATATCGTCGATAAAAACGATATAGGTAACACTATTCAATTGAACCTTGAAGAAGCGCGAAATTTTATCTGATGGGATATTTAAAACAATTGCTTTTTCTCGGCCATCTTCATATTCTAAATTAACCAGAAAATAGAGCTGTCCATTTTCAGGGAAGAACCCAGATCCAACCAGTTCTACCGGTTGCAGAAAGGCCATTACCTGGCTAAAAAAGTAATCGGCAACGTTATCCAATATCGGTTCAGGGATTGGTTCATTAGCCACCAGGTGGACGTTATTTTCCTTTAAACCTGGAATGATGCTGGTGTTAACAATCTTGCCGTAGGCCTCCTGCTGTTGTTGAACCAGTTGCTGAGCGCGGATTAGTAAACTATCGGCATGAGGGCCTTGCAATTTTCCCAGTTTATCAAGCGCGGCCAAAACAGGCATACGTACCCGGTAAAATTCATCAAGGTTAGATGAAAATATCGCCAGGAAATTTACCCGCTCAAGTAAGGGCACATCATTACGGGCGGCTTCATCTAAAATGCGCCCATTAAAGGTTAGCCAGCTTAAATCACGATCAAAAAAAGTATATTCTGCCATGCTCTTTTATTGAACCTGAACCGCTGTATTGTTACTGTGGATAACCGATGAAATAATAAAGGCCGCCACTGCTATAATTAATCCAAACATAAAAATGTTATAAGCAGCCCGCAGTAAACGGTATTTACGACCCAAAACCACACCCTGCGAATAAACATCCTTAATCAGTGTACCATATAGAAAATCAATATCGTTCATCACCTGAATCATTCCATGCGTATACTCATCCAAAGGCATGCGGTAAAAATTACCGAAGAATAATAAGTTCACTTTTTTATTATCCACATCATCGTGACTAAAAGTACCTGATGGAATTGATGGACGTGTAGCCAGAATTGAAAAGATCATTGACAACAAACTAACGGTAAGCAATATAAAGCTCGGGATAGCTAAAAATCCGTTCTCGTCAATCTTCTTTAAAACCAAACTGATAATGGCCGACAGGATGATAGAGTTTACCGTGATCAGGATGTGCGCTTTACGGTCGGCCATATCGCTCAGGCGTTGATTATTGCCCGACGTGATCCGGAACATGGTCTCAATCCCCTTTTCCGGACGGTCTTTTTTAGATTTCTTCTTAACAGGTTCTAAAGCACCGTCTAATTCCTCTTCGTCATCGTCATCAATCGTTTTACTTACAGGAGCAACCTTTGCTTTAGTATTTTCAGTTTTAACTTCGTCGTTCTTATCTTTCAATTTTTGCAAATTTTTCGCCTGTTGGTCATTTAGCAGCAACTGCGCGTAGTCGGTAAAATAATGATGTTGACCCAATAACTCGGCGCTCTTTTCGCGCCATTGGTCTTTATCAATATCTGTGTGTTTTAAAAGCTCAAACTCTTTACGTAATACTTTACTTCGTTCTTTAAACTTATTGGTTCCCAGATGGAAAAGGTCGGCATCGCAAAGTATTTGTTGTAGTAAGCCAACTGGCTTTTGAGGCATCTGTGTGGCTATGATACAGCCTTTTACCTTATCGATAATTTCATCAGATACATCGCGACCTTTCAGGTAATCTGTAGCAAGATCAGCGCTCTTATTTTCGTGATCGGTTTTATCAACAAAGTAACCGGTATCATGAAACCAGGCGGCGGTTACTACTATAAAAAAGTCTTCGTCGCTTAACTGGTAATGGTTGGCTATGCGGGTGGTAATTGCGGCTACTTCCTGGGTATGTTTCAGATCGTGATAAAGCAAGTCATCATCATGATGAGCTTCGAAATAACCCAGCACATACAGTTTTACCTCTTCTAATAAAGTCTGATAGTTCATTTACGGCGATAGTTGATAGTCAAATGTAGCCCAATATTTTCCAAAATAGTATGATTCTCTGCTTAAATTGTCATTTATTGTTGCAGTACAATGGCATATGAAATGAATATGTTAATAACTACCAGCCGGTTAAACTGTTTTAGCTTCCTCTATCACAAAAACAGCCCGCCGATTGTGCCGGCGAGCTGTTCCCATTATCGATTTAAAAAATTTATTCTGCTTTAGCTAAAGGCATGGTATTTACCAAAAGCGATACGGCTGTAGAGTAACCAAAAGCTTTTTTAAGGTTAGAATCTTCCGGTGCGCGGGTTGCCCAAAGCGTGCGCATTACCCCTTTTGAATTACGGTTATTGTAGGCCACTTTAGCGTTTAACTGCAACCAGTCTACCAAATCGGTTTTCTTGGTCTCTTGTGTGTACATGCGGGCATAACGTGCAAAAATACCTTTAAAGCCGGGTAAATCGCCGCCATCGCCTTCTTCGTTATTCATTGTTTTGCCTTTGAACATTTCATCACGACTGTATTTGGCTATTCGCTCTGCCTCTTCAAGATAAGTATACTCTTTGGTATAATTATAAAGCATCACCGCCGCCCCAAGGAAAGTTCCCTGGTTGTAAGTTGAGCTCCAATGGCTGAATTTTAATTTGCCGGAGCGTTTGTCCAAATCAACGTTATCAGATACCTTACCGTTACTTGCATCAAACAAATAAATTTTAGACCAGCTATACAATGCAATTGCTTTATCGTAATAAGTTTTATCACCTGTGGCTTTAGCCAGATAACAGGCCGCTACCGCTGCAGGGCCCTCTATACAAGCATTTTTAGATGTTTTGCCCTGAAACCATATCAGACCACCGCCATAAGTATTGCTGAATGCCCGGGCATACATTTTATCGTACTGATCTTTAGCCTTATCCAGGTAAGTTTTGTTACCGGTGAGCAGGTAGCCTCGTACCGAAAACAACACCGCCCAGGTAATATCATCGTTATAGTTATTGTAGCCCCAATCCTCTTTATGATTAGCGATAAAGTTAGTATACAGCGCATCAAATTTGTTTTTGTACCGTACATCCTTGGTAACTTCGTAAGCGTCCAATACAATTTCCATCATCTCAGCCTGATCCCAAAAACCTTTCTTGGTTTCTACCTTAAACTGATCGTACCAGGCATCAAATGATTTAGCTACAACGGCCGGGTTAAGCGCACCATCCTGTGCGGTTACTTTAGTAAAAGCCCATTTTTGTGGGACAACATTATCGGCTTTGCTTACGCTTACTTTAGATCCATCGGCAGTATTGCCACCGTTTAAGGTTAGTGCGAATTTCGGGTCAGCAGCCGATTGTAGGTAATAAATGCCGCTGGCTGCCTTTTTAATAACCCACTTGGCTGCATCGGTACCGGCATCGGCAACCTGATCTATCCCTATAGAATCAGCCGGTGTGGCTGATACATGCAGAAATTTTCCGCTGCCTACATTAGTTAACGTATAAACATCTTTGCTGACGTTGGTTACGATCCAGCGCTGGGCATCAGATTTTGTATCGGTCCAGGTATCAACAGTTGCGCCATCATCCATAGATGCGTTGCTGACATCGAGTATTTTATTGCTCGATACAGATTTTAAAGTGTAAATACTGCCTGATGTAATTCCCGAAGTTTGGGCAAAGCCAGCGTAAGCATTGGTAACAAAAAACAATATCGCAGCTCCGCGTAAGTAAAATTTTTTCATAGTTAAATTATTGGTGCAGGCTAAATATCGAACTTAATTTTTGTGCAAAAAGTATGTTTTGAAGATGTTACAAAAAAGGGGCCTGTTAGGCCCCTCAAATTATTTTGCAATCGATTATTGTTTGCTGACGACGGACAAACCGGCATCGATATACTGCCCGCCTACTTTTTGGGTGCAGTGAATGGCAATTGTATTTTTACCGTTTGCAATCAGCGCCTGCTGACTTTCTTTAGTCATTTTCACCATGGAGTAGCTACCGGTATAGTTAGGTACCGATACCGCTTTAACGCCGTTAATGTAAACATCTGCGTCCTCATCGTGGTGAATGTAAAGTACAATCTCATCGCGGTTAATACCTTTTAAATCACCAAGGGTAAACTCCTGACGCAGCCAGATATCGCTGGTGTTCCAAATGGTTTTGATATTGCCGCCTGGCGTACCGTGGGTTCCAAAACCGGCTAAGCCCGATTTCCACGATGCATCGGCAAAACTGCTTTTTTCCCAGCCATCAGCAGCTTTATCAAACGTATATTTCCAGGTACGCGGATTAACCTGAGATGAAGGCAATACTTCGCGCAGGTATATATGGTCGTTAATAATTTTTTGGTTAGATGCCCTGATTTTTTCAACCGATCCTTTAATTACTTCCCTATCGTAAGTTAGCAAACCGTTCAGCTCAATTTCCACGTCGGTAATTTCTGTGTAAACTGCCGCGCTTAAACCTTTGCTGGTTTTAAACATGGTTAAATCCGTAGCGAAACTATCGTAAAGATTGGTATAATCAGTTTCATTATTAATCATGATATACGTTGGGCCTACTTTCCAGGTGTGGTTAGGAATTACGAAACCAATACCACCATATTCACCACATGCTAAGGCTTGTACTTTACTTACCGGCGCTGCAGGTGGTGGATAAGCATGGATATCTAAGATATCCCCTACACCGAAGTGATTGCCACCACTGGCCTGGTTGATTAAACGGCTTGGATCTAACTTACGCACTATATCCACCAGTTCAGGCGTATTGTGTTGTGCTTGTGCTTCGTTAAAAATAACCCAGGTTACAATAGACGGCGAGTTCCAATGCGTTTTTACCAAACGCTCTAACTCAGACTTAAATGCAGGTTTTTCAACCGGTGGCACATGTTCGGTATACGAGTTTGGCGATGGCATATCCTGCCATACCATAATACCTAATTTATCGGCCCAGTAGTACCAGCGATAAGGTTCAACCTTGATGTGCTTACGCACCATGTTAAAGCCAAAGTTTTTGATCATTTGCAAATCGTACTTCAAAGCCTCATCCGTAGGCGCGGTATAACCGCCATCCGGCCAAAAGCCCTGATCTAACGGGCCTATCTGGAACAGGAATTTATTGTTCAGATACATTTTTTTGTACTCGCCTTCCTGCGCGATAGCGATCTTGCGCATCCCGAAGTAGCTTTTCACCGCATCTACCGCTTTACCACCTTTGGTAAGCGATACGCTCATATCGTACAAAAACGGACTATCAGGCGACCATAATTTTGCATTCTTCACAGGTACGCTAATCTCGGTATTCGCACCACCAACGCTGATTTGCAAAGGCTTGCCACCATCGGTAACTTTAATACTTACCTGAGTGCCTGCGGCAACGCCATCGGTGTTAACGGTGATTTTAACTACACCTTTATCGACATCAGGAACGATCTTTAAATTATCGATGCTAACTTTCGGAACAGGCTCCAGCCAAACAGTTTGCCAAATACCGGTAACCGATTGATACATAATACCCTGCGGGTTTAACGTTTGTTTACCGCGCGGAAAACCGCCTTTATCGGTCGGGTCATACACGCGTACCGAAATATCCTGATCGCCCTCTCCTACTAATTTCGAGGTAATATCGTAAGTGAAAGGATCGTAGCCTCCGGTATGGATACCCATGCTCTGGCCGTTTACAAATACCTCAGACTCGTAATCAACCGCACCGAAGTGGATCAGCACGTTCTCGCCCTTCCAGTTGGCAGGCACTTTAAACGTACGGTGATACCACAAACTTTCGTGATGCTCCATTACACCCGATAAAGCCGACTCTACCGGAAACGGAACTAAGATAGTGCCTGATAAATGGCCTTTAGGTAAGGCTTCTGTTTTACTTGCGGCGGGTTGATACTCCCAAACGCCATTTAGGTTTAGCCACTTTTCGCGCACTAATTGCGGGCGCGGATATTCGGGTAATACGGCCTCGGCTTTAACATCTTTGGCAAATTTGCTCATTAGCAACGCCTTTTTAGGCTGCCATTGCTGCGCGAACAATAGCCCGGTCATTGCAACCAAAGCCGATAGTAATAGTTTTACAGGTTTCATTAGTAGATGATTATTGCTTTTTCTAACGCGAGTATAAGGATAAATTGGAAGAGTAACCAAACAAGAAGCCCCTGATCTTTCTAATCAAGGGCTTTGTTTAAGTAAAATCAGTTATTAAAATAATTTTTCTTGCGGTGGGGTAACTTTTGCCAGGCGAAGATATACCGTAGTTTGTCCGCGATGATGTGCCTGGTGTTCCAGCACTTTTCCTAATGCTGTCTCCTTTGTCATTTCAAAACTGCCGAACAATTTAATTTGCTCGTTCAGTTGCGCATCGGTCATGTTTTTAATCAAGCCGATTACGTAATCATAACTATCCAGTACGGCTTTGGTTACCGCGGGTTTAGATTTGTCGCTGCCTTTTTCTAAAGCTCCCTGTGCCATTGGGCTTTTAGCACCGGTAGCCGCAGCGCCTAAACCATAATTTGCATCAGCAAGGTGCAGGTTTTGTTCGGCGAAAGATCTCATTTCGGGAGTTGGCTTCAGCGTATAACTTGCTTCGGGCATAGCATCAAGATACTCTTTGGTGTACGCTTTTGATCTCTCCCACTCCTTTACAAGTGCTGCGGTTTTAGTTTGCGCTTTTACTAACTGACTACCGATAATTAAAGCCAATGCAATTAGTGATGTTTTAAGTTTCATGATTTAGAATTTGGTTTGATTGTGTTTGTTTAACATTAAGTAACTTTTGAGTTACGCAAATATAGGATAACTTTGAGTTACGCAAATTTCTTTCTGAAAATATTCCTGCTCTATTAAATCACAGGGACAAAACTGTCTCCTCATATTAAAGAAAAGTTAAGTTCCCGCAACGTAAATCAATATTAAATATTATTTGCAAAATAATTTATAAGCGTATATCTTTATTACGCCTAAATGATTGACGATCAGTCAGCATAAAAATCGTTCTTTATCACAAATAATATTATCCTGCAACCGCAAATTTCTTAAATCCGTTAAGTTTTATTCAAATCGCTTAGCATTTTTGAGACAAATCGAGCATGGCTAATAATGTCATTTTATTAAAATAAACCCTGATAAACTTCCTGAAATAACCTTACAATGAAATTAAACAACATCACAAAGGCGGCTGCCTTTAGTTTACTAATCCCCTTTGCCTTTCAGTTGTCTGCATCGGCACAAAATTTAGAACAAAAAGTTAAAGACAAGAAAGATTCTATTCAAAACGCGGCTGTTAACGGAGCCATTGCCGACCCGCTTGGTACCGCTACAAAGGTACTCTCGTTTTTCAAGAAAAAACCTGCCAATGCGCCTACAACAGCTCCGGCTACTGCTGCACCGGTTGCTAATGTCGCGCCCGCTGCTGCTCCTGCCGCTGTGGCACCTGTTGCTGCACCAGCGGCGACTGCCGTGGCTATCACAGGTCACTCTAAAAACATAAATAACGGTTTAACTTTTACAATTACCCAATGCGTTGGCGATAAGGCCGCACAAACGGTAACACTAACTTTTAAATTAGCTAACCCTAATAAAGCAAACCAGATGGTTGTTGTGGGTTCGTTAAGCCAATATTCAAGTGCCAACCCGGGCTTTTCTATAGATGATAACGGCGATAAATTAGCTATCGGTCAAATCACTTTCGGCGGCCAAACCGGAACTCATATTACTACCGAGTTACCGACTAATATTACAATGAAGGGAACTATCACGCTAATTAACGCTTTGCCGGGCGCAACCAGTCTGCAATACTTTAAATTACCTGTTGCCAGCCAAAATGCACAAGGTGCAGGCGATAAACAAGGTATATTATTAGAAGACAGGGAAATCCCCATCACCTGGGCAAACTAAATATCATACAGCTTCAGTATTCAAAGCCTCAGGACGGTAGCCCTGGGGCTTTTGTTTTTTGAGCAGATTTGATTTTGGTAATTAGCGGCCACTTGTTTAAGTCTTTTTAATATTGCTAATTTTGCCCATACCACATCGCTATGCAAAATACCATCCTGATTATCGACGACGAAAAGAAACTGAACGATTTGCTAACCCGCATTATAGGTTTGGAAGGGTTTCGCGTGGTACAGGCTTTTACCGGCAAAGAAGGTTTGAAGCTATTGCAACAGGAAGATGTGCTGTTGGTTTTAAGCGATGTAAAACTGCCCGATGTCAACGGCGTTGACCTGGTTAAAACAATAAAAGAGAAGAAGCCTTATGTCGAGGTAATCAATCTGACCGCTTATGGAACCATAGCCGATGGTGTGCGGGCCATACAAAACGGAGCTTTTAACTACATTACCAAGGGTGATGATAACGACAAGATTATTCCGCTGGTAAACCAGGCAATAGAGAAGGCCATATTACAGCAACGTATTTTTGAATTAGAGAAAAAAGTAACTAAGAAATATAGTTTCTCGGGCATTATAGGTAATTCAAAGTCTATACAGGAAGCTATTACGCTTGCGCGGAAAGTATCAGTTACCGATACTACAGTTTTACTATTAGGCGAAACCGGCACGGGTAAAGAGGTATTTGCATCGGCCATACATTATGAAAGCGAACGTAGACTGATGCCGTTTGTGGCCATCAATTGCAGCAGTTTTTCTGCCGAGTTATTGGAAAGTGAGCTGTTTGGCTATAAAGCCGGAGCTTTCACCGGAGCTTTGAAAGACAAAAAAGGCTTATTGGAAGAAGCTCAGCATGGTACCGTATTTTTAGATGAAATAGGTGAAATGAGTCTTGATTTGCAGGCTAAACTGTTGCGGGTTTTAGAAAGCAAAACCTTTATTAAGGTTGGCGATACACAAACCACCAAAGTAAATATCCGCATCCTCGCAGCTACCAACCGCGATCTGCAAAAAGAGGCCGAAGCGGGCAAGTTTAGATTAGATCTGTTTTACCGATTATCTGTATTCACCATCTCGTTACCGTCGCTTAACGAGCGTAAATCAGATATAGAATTATTAGCCAATTATTACCTGAAAGATTTTTCGGCGAAAATGGGCAAGCGTAATCCTAAAATGGATAATGGATTTCTTGATTTGTTAAACCGCCATCAATGGAAAGGCAATATCCGTGAATTGAAAAACGTAATGGAACGGGTAATGATTATGGCTGATGAGGATACCCTCACTCCCGACCTGCTCCCTGCTGAATTTAAATACGATACCGTCAATCACAGCGCTGTAGATTTAGCCACAATCGAGCGTCAGCACATCCAAAAAATATTAGCCCGCACTAACGGCAACAAAACCGAAACGGCCCGTTTGCTGGGGATAGGTTTGACTACGCTTTACAGAAAGTTGGATGAGTATAAGATTAATTAACGACCATCCTTCCGCACGCAAGTCATGCTGAACTTGTTTCAGCACCCCACCATGCAGATGAACCATTAAAGTTTGATTATTAAATGGGCTACCGAAACAAGTTCGTATGACCCTTTTTTTGATCTGCCACCCCATAACGATAACCGACCCTTCCAAAATGGAAGGGTTTTCTTGTTTATAAGAAATCGAATAAAACATCAAACTGTTAATAATCAAACAAATACAAAACACCCAACCCAACTGGCACCCCCATTGCCAATAGTGATCAAAACAATATAATAATGATCACAATAATCCTCGTTCTGGCCATCATCGTTTGCTGCTGGCTATTTTTTAAATCCATCGACTGGTTCGAAAAAATCTGATTAAGCCATGATCGCACTATTTATCATTTCTATCGCAGTGTTTGCATACATGGTGTATGTACTGCTTAAACCCGAAAAATTTTAATCCTACGCAATGAACACCGAACTATCAGGAGTATTAGTCTCCTTCGTTATCACCCTGATCATCGCCATTCCGCTGGGTAAGTACCTGGCTAAAATGTTTGCCGGCGAAAAGGTTTGGACCGATTTTATGAAACCGATCGAATCGGGCATTTACAAGCTCTCGGGCATTAACCCCAACGAGCCGATGAACTGGAAACAGTTTTTAAAAGCCATGATGATGATTAACTCATTATGGCTGGTTTACGGTTTTTTTGTACTGATGCATCAGGATAAGCTCCCCCTTAACCCTGATGGTAACCCCGGCATGACCGCCGACCTCGCCTTTAACACCATTATTAGCTTCGTGGCCAACTGTAACCTGCAACACTACAGCGGCGAAAGTGGTGTAAGTTATCTCACACAGCATTTTATTTTAATGTTTTTACACTTTACCAGCGCCGCTACAGGTATAGCCTGCGCAGTAGCAGTGTTTAAGGCTTTCCGCGATAAAACCACTACCGATGTAGGCAACTTTTGGAATTTCTTTGTAAAAACCATTACCCGTTTATTGCTGCCCTTATCAATAGTTATTGCGCTGATATTAACCTTTAACGGCACTACCGCCAGTTATGCCGGCAAAGATCAGTTTATTTCCTTGCAAGGGGATACTGTACATGTATCACGCGGGCCGGCGGCGCAAATGATTGCTATTAAACATTTAGGCACCAATGGCGGCGGATGGTTTGGCGCAAACTCGGCCCACCCTTTAGAAAATCCAAACTACGTCACCAATATGACGGAAATCATAGCCCAGATGATTATTCCAATTGCAATGGTTTTAGCCTTTGGATACTATATCCGCAGGAGGAAACTGGGCTGGATTATTTTCGGCGTGATGATGATTGGTACGTTGATGCTGATGATCCCAAGTTTTAGCAGCGAATTGGGTGGTAATCCTGCCCTCGCTAAAATGGGTATCACACAAACTACCGGTGCTATGGAAGGCAAAGAAGTACGGATAGGCCCGATGGCTACCGCGTACTGGAGTACGCTGACCACGGTAGTATCTACCGGATCTGTAAACGGAATGCACGATAGCACCATGCCGCTTACCGGTTTATGGCAATTACTGGCAATGATGATCAACTCCTTCTTCGGCGGCTGCGGTGTGGGTGTGCTGAATTACCTGATCTACTTAATCATCGCCGTATTTATATCCGGATTGATGGTTGGTCGTACCCCCGAATTTTTAGGCCACAAGGTTGAAGCGCGCGAAGTAAAGATCGCAGCTATTATCACGCTGCTTAGTCCGTTTTTAATATTGGCGGGTACTGCAATTTCGGCTTATGTATTCAATCATTTCGGCGCAGCAGATTGGGCGGTAAAACCATCGGCCTGGTTAAATAATCCGGGCTACCATGGCTTTTCGGAAATGTTGTACGAAAACACATCCTCAAATGCTAACAATGGTTCGGGCTTTGAAGGTTTGGGCGACAACAATATATTTTGGAATGTACTGACAGGTTTGGTTATCATCCTGGGACGCTTTCTGCCGATTATTGGCCCGGTAGCTATAGCAGGTTTACTTGCGCAGAAGAAGTACATCCCGGAATCGGCCGGTACATTGAAAACCGATACGGTAACCTTCGGTATGATGACCTTTGCTGTGATTATTGTGCTTAACGCTTTATCATACTTCCCTGCATTGGTTTTAGGCCCTATTGCCGAATATTTTTCAATGCTTAGATAAACTAACCCCTCCCAACCCTCCCCGAAAGGGAGGGCTTTAGAAAACGAGAAATGAAAACTTCATCAAATAAATTATTTGAACCTGCTTTAGTGCAAACTGCACTTAAAGAGTCGTTCATAAAACTGAACCCTAAAACCATGATGCGTAACCCCGTAATGTTTACGGTGGAAATAGGCACGGTAATTATGCTGTATGTAACGTTTTACAGCTTCAGCCATCACGATCAGGGTTCTTTTGGATATAACTTAAGCATCTTTATCATCCTATTGCTTACCCTGTTGTTTGCCAACTTTGCCGAGGCTATCGCCGAGGCACGTGGTAAAGCCCAGGCCGATAGTTTGCGTAAAACACGGGAAGACACAACTGCTAAGGTTGTACTGGAAGATGGATCAATAGTAACCCGTTCATCAAACCAATTGGCAAAAGGCGATGTGTTTACCTGCGAAGCCGGCGACACTATCCCAACCGATGGCGAAATTATTGAAGGGCTTGCTACAATAGACGAATCCGCCATTACAGGCGAATCAGCACCGGTTATCCGTGAAGCCGGTGGCGATAAATCATCGGTGACCGGAGGTACAAAAGTACTGTCTGATCAGATCAAAGTAGTAGTAACCACCCAACCCGGTGAAAGCTTTTTAGATAAGATGATTGCACTGGTAGAAGGTGCATCGCGCCAAAAAACACCTAACGAGATTGCTTTAACCATCTTGCTGGCCAGTTTTACCCTGGTGTTTATCATTGTATGCGTTACGCTGCAACCATTTGCAGCTTACGCTAATACGCCTATCACTATCGCAGCATTGATATCGTTATTTGTGTGTTTGATCCCGACTACTATCGGAGGTTTATTATCGGCCATAGGTATTGCCGGGATGGACAGAGCTTTGCGTGCAAATGTGATCACCAAATCGGGAAAGGCAGTTGAGACTGCGGGAGATATCGACGTATTGTTGCTTGACAAAACAGGCACTATCACTATAGGTAACCGTAAGGCAACGCAATTTTGGCCCGCTCCGGGTGTATTGCCTGATGATCTGGTAAAAGCCTGCGTTTTGTCATCATTAGCAGATGAAACTCCCGAAGGAAAATCCATTATCGAGCTGGCACAGCAAGGTAGTAGCAGATTAAGCTTAACCCCTCCAAAAGATTCAGAATTTATCAAATTCACTGCCGAAACCCGCGCCAGTGGTATCAACACGCCCGATGGCAAACGCATCCGTAAAGGGGCTTTTGATTCTATCAGGAACATGACCATTAACGCCGGAAACAAGTTTGACAGTGAGGTTGAGGATCGGGTTAAAATGATCTCATCTAAAGGTGGTACGCCATTGGTAGTCGCCCAAAACGAACAGGTTTTAGGGGTGATAGAGTTGCAGGATATTATTAAACCAGGCATAGCCGAGCGCTTTGAACGCCTGCGCAAAATGGGTATCAAAACAGTAATGGTGACCGGCGATAACCCGCTTACTGCCAAATTTATTGCCGAGAAAGCCGGTGTGGATGATTTTATTGCCGAGGCCAAACCCGAAGATAAAATGCGTTACATTAAAGCCGAGCAGGCAACCGGTAAACTGGTAGCCATGATGGGCGACGGTACAAACGATGCCCCTGCTCTTGCCCAGGCCGATGTTGGCGTAGCCATGAACAGCGGCACCCAGGCCGCTAAAGAAGCAGGTAACATGGTTGATTTAGATAACGACCCTACCAAGCTGATTGAGATTGTAGAGATAGGCAAGCAGCTATTAATTACCCGCGGTACGCTAACCACTTTCTCTATCGCTAACGATGTGGCTAAGTATTTCGCTATCGTTCCGGCTTTGTTTATTGCTTCGATACCGGCTTTGCAAGCTATCAATATCATGCGCCTGCATAGTCCGGAGAGCGCAATACTATCAGCTGTGATTTTCAATGCCATTATTATCCCAATGCTGATTCCCCTGGCTCTAAAAGGCGTAGAATACAAACCTATCGGTGCCAGCGCGTTACTGCGCCGCAACCTATTGATCTACGGATTGGGCGGTGTGATTGCGCCTTTTATCGGCATCAAATTAATCGATCTTTTAATTTCTGTAGTCATCTAAGAGATGTGAGATATTAGATATGAGACGTGAGATAAACAACGTGACTACTTTTAATTGTCGCAATGTAAAGTCTCAAATCTCATATCTCACCTCTCAAATCTAAATTTCAAATCTAAAAACAATGAAAACACTAATTCAATCGATACGCTTAACGCTGGTACTTACTGTACTATGCTGCGTTATTTATCCCTTAATAATATCCTTCGCCGGTAAATTATCTAAAGGACAGGGCAACGGCGAAACCATCACTGTTAACGGCAAAGTAGTCGGTTACGCCGCCATTGGGCAAAGCTTTACCAAACCGCAATACTTTTGGGGTCGTCCGTCTGCTGTTGGCTACAATGCTGCCGGTTCGGCAGGATCAAATAAGGGTCCCAGCAATCCTGATTACCTGAAAGACGTGAGCAACAGAATTGATACACTGTTAAAATATCATCCATACTTAAAACGTAGCGAGATCCCGGCTGATATGGTAACCGCATCAGGTAGCGGACTTGATCCGGATATCTCTCCTGACGCGGCAAAAATACAAGTGAAACGTGTAGCCGATTTCCGTAAACTGGATGAGCAAAAGGTTGCTGCGTTGGTAGCAAGCCATATTGAGACCCCAATATTCGGCCCTGCTAAAGTGAATGTTTTAAAGCTGAATGTTGCTTTGGATGAAATAAAATAAAAAACCTCTCCCCAACCCCTCTCGGAAAGAGAGGGGCTTCTAAAAAATATAAAAAAATGAAAAAACTAATAATCATAACAACTATACTGGCATTGGCCTCAACTATAACCCACGCACAAGAAGCTAAACCCGCCGATCCGCCACTAACCATCACCGGTTCGGTAGATACTTACTTTAAGTACGATTTCTCGGGTCACAACAACATCCCCACCAGCTTTGCATCAGATAATGCATCATTCTCGGTAGGTATGGTTGATCTGGGTCTGAAAAAGAAAGTAGGCAAAGCATCATTCGTAGGTGAAGTATCGTTCGGCCCACGTAACGATCAGTCTATCCCTGTGGCTACCAACCACATCCAAAACCTGTATGTATCTTACGACCTGACCGACAAACTGAGTGTAACCGGTGGTTACATGGCTACTTTTGTTGGATACGAAGTAATCTCTCCTGCCGGTAACTTTAATTACTCAACTTCGTACCTGTTCACTAACGGCCCGTTCCAAAATGCAGGTGTTAAGTTTGCTTATGCTTTCAGC
>Ga0116227_10000761_pt1 | contig 66325 bp, 41 predicted proteins | sample S1TSphgellanicum_FD_89693 | JGI IMG/M metagenome (GOLD analysis project Ga0116227, IMG submission 89693) | Host-associated microbial communities from peat moss isolated from Minnesota, USA - S1T2_Fb - Sphagnum magellanicum MG | ecosystem: Host-associated > Plants > Peat moss > Unclassified...
CAAGGCATACCTACATCCAAGCCTAGGAGACAATGTTCCAATTCTGAACCATCTAGCTCCCTGTGGACATCAAAAAGCTTCTCCACAGTGGGTTTGATGCCTACTGGCACAATCACTGTGGGGGGCTTCATTTTGAAGAGGCCTCGTGTAGCCACATACATACAAACTCCTCCCTGAAACCACCAAAATTCAATAAAATCATAAGTTACAGGTACAAATCTTAACCACTGAACAAAAGCCAGAATGACATGACGCACATTGGAGTGAAATGTATAGCCCTATTTAAATAAGTTCAATTTTGCTGTTGGACCTTAGCATTAGGCTTGTAGAAATACAGAAAGGATGCCCAAGGAATTACAGACAATGTGATCCATGTGCGCGTGTGTTATGAAGAGAAAGTCTTGTGAGACAGCCCGCTCTGGACAACGGCCAATATCAAAGGCAACCTTCATGGCTGGGACCATCACACATGTCTCCTGACCTCCCACAGATACTCCCTCAATTGAGAATCCATCAATCTCCAATGCACCTGTCTTGGACCTTCCAAGCTTTGTTTGGCCCAGTTCCTGATTTGCTTCTTCTTTTGATGCAGATGCCAAAACATGACTCTCTTGTTCTTCTTGGTGCAATTGATCTGTCTTGCACTTTGTATCATGTGTTTCCTTGCCATCCTCTGGAACACAGTTTTAAGTATCAGAAAACCCCAAAACCTAGACAACTAAAAACCCTACCCTGGAGAGCCCAAAACCCTAGAGGACAATGCAACAGATCACAATATTGCAAAGAGTTTGAGCAGAAGTGCATCATGCTCTAGATGCATAATTTCCAACCTTGCTTGCGATCGGTCTCCTTTTGCTCCTCCATCACCACAGCCGATTTGGAGATCTCCGCAACCGGCACATAAAGCCTCCTCTTCACACGCTTGTCCTCGCCGCCACAGCCAACGAAAGCTCTTCCCGGTGGACGTAAACGATGAGAAGCGAGAGGCGTGGAGATGAACAACAAGGGGAGACGACGATGGTGTGAAAACAATAGAGAAATCCCATGCAATGGCATGATAAACATAATAGGGTTGAATTCCGCTTTTAAACCTAACCAGGACTTCTCAACTTTGAGAAGAACCACCCTGAAACCGCTCTGAATGTTTCTGTGCAAAATCTGAAGGATGGGGTTCTTGAACATAATGAAGAAATATAGAGCTTTTTGTAAAGCAAAGTTGAAACATCTCCCTTCATCATTTGGAGGCAAATTGCATTATGGCCTTATTTGAGGTTTAATGCAATTTTGTGTGGTACTTTAGTATTTTAAAGAACCGCCAGCTCCGGTTCTTTGACTTTTTCAATGTTTTGTCCATCCATTTGTATGAAGTAAAACTAGCAAGAATTCATTTGATAGAACTAATTTAGATGATGACCATAGTTTTCCCCATCAGTAGATAGGAGTATAGATACAATCACGGATAATTAACGAATATTCATGGTTTATTGGAGCTAAAAGTGACACAAACATAGTGCGTATAACATTGAACCTCCATTTTGAATCTTTAATTTGAGTTGCTTACACACACATAAATGTGGAGCGCACAAATTTTGAGCCACACCAAATTCCAACCCACACAAACTAACTAGCATAACAACATTTTGAGAACAACCACCCAAGGCAAACAAAAACAAAAGAATGACATTCTGTACAGAGTTAACAGTACATAATGTTTTGGATAGCTTGATAGTACTTGTTAGGGTTCATCAACTACATTGGTTTTGGATGCATTCTCCAAGACTTGTCATCTTGGATTGATGAAGTTGTTTGGAAGCATTTGAAAGAGCACAAAATAAGGGTCATCAACCTTCATCTAGTTTTTGGGAAGATGTTTCACTGCATAGATATAAAAATCATAGTTTGGTGGTGAAGGGGAATTACCTAAGTTACATTCTTTAGTCTCTTAAGAGGCTGATTACATAGTGGAGACGAGTTGAAAGGAATCATAATTGCACATAAGTTTTTCTATACTTAGATTCCTAAGTTCGCTTCATTACAGCTGCCTGGAGACTCCAATCTCACAAGACATCTACCCTAGTAACGTATATTGTGTTCTGGCAGTTTAGTTTGAGAACATTTTAAAACTCTATTGAAGTGGAGGATTGGTTTGAAGATGAATGATGAAATATTTGAAGATGAATCTTAGTTTAGACCTCAAGATGTTTTTACAGAAAATATTTTGAAATTGTATGCTTCGAAGGATTTTATTTTGTATGAAAGATCATACTATTCTCTACTATCTGGGTTGGTGTTGTGTCTCTCTTCATTCTCTCATCTTGGGAGATGTTGCGAATTTTGGTAACTACTGGGTGGACAGCTTGAATCGTTTGTCCTCCTAGCTACTGCAGAGTGGAATTTTGAACTGGTGGAGCTAACTATCCAGCTGGTTTATCACTACTAATAAACTAAGTTAAACAAGTCGCCACAAGAGGCTCTGTCTTTTATAAAAAATCAAAAAACATTAAGATGACATTAAATGAATAGTAATAATATTGGTTTAAGATGATCTGTGTTTTGTATGATCACTATAATATTTCAATTATTGATTTTAAAGTAAAAAATTTACCAGTTCCAGCCATAGTTTTCCTTTTCAAATTTGCAAAGTAGTTGGGTTGGTGATCTCCCACAATAGGATTTAGCAAAATTTGGCCAAAAGGTGAAAGAGGGAAATAAAATTTTTTGTGTTTCCCCTTATAAAATGGTGGCTTGTTGGAGCCTATTGTGTAAATATGGGGACGTTAGACCTTTTTGTCCTCACGATGTGGTAGTGCCTCGGATTGAAATTCTATTGGACTTTTTGGAGTTTTCATATTTTTGTCACATTTTGTTACATGCCTACTACAATTGCATATTTTGGTAGATCTCTTTTCATCTTTGCCATATTTTGCCATCTTTTTTCATCTTTCCCATATGACTATGCCATGAGATGTTTTGTCTTTTATAAAAATAAAAAATTTAGAACGCATTAGATGAATGGAGATAATATTGGTTTATTACTATAAATTGAAAGTGTGTTTGGTAGTTTGAATGCTATATAAATTGGTTTATGAAAATTTGGCCAATATGCTTCTAAAACACCTTATTTGCATTCATTCCCTAGCACATTTGACCATATATGGTCTAATTGATCTAACTTTTGTTGTGATATTTTTGAATTGGGATTTTAATTCAAATTTATTCATAAAGTCTATTAATTGTTGTTTATTGTTCTCATGATTGTTATCATCTAAAATTTCAATATTAAAATCTCCTAAAACAATGAATGGGCAATCATTTGGGGACTTTTAAATCAATGCTTCTAATGTGTTAAAAAACATGGAAATCAAAAAAGAATGACTTCTATAAACACATATTATATGAATTGCTCTTCAAATTCTTATGTTAAATGTAGCTAATATATATTTTGAGCCATTACATGTTGTGTAATAAGAATGTAAGAGCATTTGTGTGTTGTACATCATTATCAAATCATGACCATCATAAATTGAAATGTATGAATATTTTGATATATTTATGAAATTTTGTACATCATTTGATGATTGTATTTTAGTTTCCAAAATGCATAGAACATGTGATATTTGTAGGTTGTGGTCATGATTTATATCTTGGTAATGTTGTTGTAAAGAATTTGTATAAAGGGCTTGTATAATAACATGCGAATGATAAAAAACTTCAATCGAGGAACAAAAGTTGTCCAATTTGCAAAAGTTTTTAATCTATTCATTTCTTCAACTACACATTGATCAACGTGAAAGTTTTGATGTTGGAGTGGAGTTAACAAGTATAATTGTTCTTTTGTTCAAATGCAAGAAAGAGTAATATATGATAATCCATGTTTTTTTACATTAATAGGATCAAAAGCTAACTCATTTGGGTGTGGATGAATTCAAATGAGCCAAAATTGATGTCAAAATCCTCAATTTTTAAAATAGTAATAGGGTACTATTACACACAAAAACACTCAAATTTTCATATTTTGAAAAAAAATTGTTTATAAAAAATTAAGGTTTAAAAAAGTTCATGAATTTTTTTCAACATGTAAATGTGATGCAATGCATATGTTGTTTAAAGAAAACTTGTAGTTTATAACATAAAAAATTAAACTTGAAAGTGTTAACATGTTTTGGTATGATTTTAATTTATGACAAATTTCCAAAATGAAACACAAAATCTAGCAAAATTTGTGCACTTTCAAAAATTTGTATTTCTCCAAATTTGATTATAACAAAACATATGAAATATTGAGGCAACAATAAATAAAATACCCAAAAAGTTTCAAAACATTTCATTTGAAAATTCCTCTTTAGGAAAATGTGTTTTTTGAAAAAAAGGACCCCAAAAAAGACAATAGTCCTAAATGCAAAGTAAACACATTGGCTCATTATATGACATTTGGACCCATCTAATGATAATCCTTGTGGTCAATGAATGGTTCTTGTTGTTGCCAATTGAATTGAAAATTGAATTCTTGTTATAATATGAGATTTATTTTTGCCAATTCTTATGTCTTTGATAATTGGTTCAATTGGTGTCCAATTTGGTTGAATATTATTTGTATAAAGGTGGGTAGATTTTTTCTAGGTAACACTCCTATTTTTTTATTCATGAACAATCTCCAAATTATGGTTTTGTTATGATAAGATGTTGATGTCTTCAATACACCATCAACTCCATTAACAAGGCCATCATATATGATGCATAATTTTTAGCACACAATTCAACTACCATATTTTGTTTGATGCGAATTGTACTATGTAAGCCTACAATTTTACTTGGGTCATTTGGAAGTTTATATGATGATGGACATGAATGATGATGAATGTCTACAACCTCAAAATTAAATGTTGGGCCATATGTTTTGTTAAACACAAATTTATTATGTTTTTGCACTAGAGTATTTGTATAAAATAATGTGGTGTAATTAAAATGTTTGGTATTTGTTGACAACAATTTGAATTGATAGATTGAATGTTTTCTGAAGTTTGTGTGCAAGTATGAAATTTGTTTAAATTTTTTATAAATTGTGTATCAATTTGTTGCATAACTAAAACCAATTCATAGCATTTAACATTGTTTTTCCAAAACTTTGGTGCTAATGCATTTATAGTATCATTAAGGGAAAGAAAAAACCCAACAATCTTTAATAGGAGGTGTTTGATAAAAGTCACCTAACATGATGACATCTAGACCATTAAACAATCCATTTTGAATATGTTTTATTCCCCTTAATTAGTCATCTATAACATTAAACATTCTTGCACCTACAAGAAATATTTCATCTAAATTATAGCTAGTTGTAATTGTGCACATTGACATGTGAATCTATTTAAAGAATCTAATGATAAATTTGACAAATTTGTTAATGTTTGTTGAATAGGTATGTTCAATGCTAAATGTATTATTTGACCATCAATATTGAATGTAGCTTTACTTATAGATGTCATAAATAATGCTTTAATTTTTTAAAAGTTTAATGATAGGTCTTTATTATATAGTTGTAATAAGCCTTGAATTATTTATTTTAAAGTATAATTTTTACTTCCAACTTCCTATCAAAAATATATGTATTGGAATATTAGGATACATTTGTTTTCTATACATGATATTGTCAAATATTCTTTTTTTCTTCATTTAATTATTTAAACATACTCCGATATTTTGATTCATCCATTATCATAGAATTTGACGGTATTGTGAAACCATCATCTTCAAAAAAAATTGTTTTATGAATGTATTACATGATTAAATGATGAAATCATTTTTCAAATCATATTTCTCAATATTTAATAAATTTATGATGGGGATTAAAGGACATGTGTCACCAATGTCATCATCAATGTCACCATTCCATATATTTTGTAAATGTGAAAAGTTTGATTGTAAATTCATAACATCATATTCTTCATTTGTATGTTTGTTTTGCATGTTATAATTGAATTTGGATTTAATTATGGATATATTTTCTTTTACTTCACAATATGCATCATGCCAAATAACATGTGTTCTAATAATGAATTTTCAGAATTTTTAAATGGTGAATACAAAAGAAGTTCTCTTGACCAATTTTCTATATCTTTATGTTTATTGTAATTCACAAATCTAATGATTTTTTGTTTGCGACATTTTGATAATTTGTTGTTTTTCATGTTGTAATAGAAGGCAAGATCTCCTAATGATAAATATTCATATATATTTTTTTGATTTCAATATTTGTCAATAATTGATGCACACTATGTCAGTATAATCAGGTTTTAATTGATTTAATAAGGACCATGGTTTTTGATACAAAAGGATGTTCTTGGTATGGAGAAATATTGATAAATTTAAATGTTTGTGATGATTGATATAAAGGAATTGAAAGAATTAAACAAGCAACTAGTTGGGTAGAGACATTTGTTGAACATTGAAAAAAACATTACCTAATTTATGGATTATAATATTGGCATTTGTTTTATTTAAAATGCATTTTTCTATTATTGAATGCAATTTTAAGGTTACATATTTATCAATTTTAGTCATGTATGATGTACAATATGATGCAGCTACATATGGATTTAAAATAAATTGAATATTTGTATTTGCAAACCATAAAGGAGCAACACGTATACTAAATGCATGGGTTTTAATATTTGATGGTGTTCATTTAAGAAAATTCTTAAACTTAATATGTATGTTTCTTCATCAAGATGTAGTAGATTTTAAAAATTTAGGAAATGTAATGTTTTCATTTGTTTAAAAATCTTTTAAAAATTCAAAAAACTTTTATTGCTTATTGTTGCAAAAAGAATTTTTTTAAAAGGTAAGTCTTCTTTTAATTCAAGTGGTTTTAATATTATTATTTAATTCATGGGAGGCAAGGGATAATGGAATCTACAGACAACACGGTTTTTTTTTTTTTACATGTTTGAATGTGTTGATGTTGTTGTGCATTTTGTAATGTAATTGACAATAACAATATATCACATGAAATGCATTTATAAATAAAAATTTCAATTTTTTCATTTGTATTAATTACATATATTGGTGCATCTTTAATCCATAAAAGGTCATGGTCATGCTCACTACCATGATTTTGAAATTTTATGACAAACAAAATCACATGCTTGTCCAAAAATAGGTCAGTTTTTGTTGAATATGTGTGAAAACATGAAGTTTTATGATCATAATATCTTGCACATGTTATAAGATCGTTGTGTATCAATTATGTTATATTAATAGATTGAAGGTCTTCAATTTTGTTTGGAAGATTTAATTTTTTTTCATGCAAAGTGTGTAGGGCTTTTATGAGAGTATCCCATAATCTTTTTGCAAATGTAAAAGTTACAAAAAATGTTGGAGGGCCAATTTGTCTTCTCATAGTGAATAAAACTTTTCGTAAATTTTCTAAATAATTTGGTGAAGTACATAACATTTTTAAATCATGATATCCTAAGTATATTTTGAAAATTTTATCTAAATTTGGTTTATTTCGCACCTCAGAAGCTTTTAATGATCTACCATTTAGTTTTCTTTTATGTATACATATCCATCCAAAGCCTATAACTTTTAGGATAGAAACTTTAACAACTTTAACGAAAAGGTTAGAAATATTAGTTGAAAAATCTTTGGATTTGTGAAGCAATTCCCATTGTGTTATTTGCTGATATGATAAATTTTAAAAAATAATTAAGCTTCATGGATGCCCATAAAATAATGTTGGAAAATTCAATTCTTTTGAATGATTATTTTTAAACAAACTTAAAAGATGAAAATCTTGACTTGGAGCAATAGAATATACAATGTTTTCATAATTATTAACTTTTGAAGCATTTAAAAAGTTATGTATCATGGAATCCGTTGGTGCACAACTAACATGGTTTTCATTTTTAGAATTAAAATCATTAGATGATAATAATTTTTGGTCATTTGTTTGATTAGACAAGGTTGTATGCATAAAAAACAAATTGTTTAATTGAGGGTGTATGGTCATATTAAAATTTGAGCATAATGGTGTTGAAATCAAATCCTTTAATGCCAACATGACTAAATTAAAACGCACATTTCCAAACATGTAAAGTGATTTATATTCAAGTCATCACTTTAAAAATACACTTATTGTTACCTTATCATATGGTAAACGTGGTAACACTAATTACGTTTGATTAATATTTGATGGGACATTAATAACAATACCTTTCATGTTATATTGACCATAACCATGAAGTTTATATATTTGAGCAAAAGTTAATCGTGGAGAAATAAGACGTTCTTCTAAATGTGTTAATTTTGTTACCGATGATCATTTATTTCTTGATATATTATATGGAACTTGATATTGGGGTCTTTTGCCTTTGTTGATGTTATTTAAACAATTTGAACATATGTGTGTTGTTATTTTATGGTTTATTGTTTCAATTTCTAAAAATGTGCTAATTTTTTGTGCTAATTTATTTGCAACAATTTAAGTTGTTTCAAAAAACACAATCTTTCACAAAAAAAACATGGGGTTATTGGAACATCTTGATTTTTGTGCCTATATGTATTAACATGTTTTGATTCACATGTGTCTTCTTTTGAATTAATAATTTTTTAACATTGTGTATTTCTTTGATATTTTAAAAGTCGCATCCATTTTGTGTTGACAATCCAATTTTTGTATTTAGAATACAAACTTATGGGCTTTTACTATTTATGTACTTTAAGTGAAAAATAATTTGTGATTTTGTTCTTTTGACGTGTGGAAATTTATGTAGTAAAATCATAGCATTTGCAAAAAAGTTACATTAGAATGGGATTTTGTTACTTTTGAAATGGTTTCATCATAAGGGGTCCAATTGAAAATGAATCTTTTTCTTTTGTGTGATTTTTTTGTGATTTACAATTAGATAATTATTTGATTATTTGAACATTTTTAATTATTCGTGTCTTTTCAACTATTGGAACATTTTCACTTATTGGCATCATGTTAACCGTTGGAACATTTTCAGTTATTGGGACATTTTCAACTATTGGGGCATTCTCAACCATTGGAATATTTTTAGTCATCGATGTATTTTTAATTATTGATAAATCTCTAACTATCAAACAATTGTTTTCAATTATTGGAGATATTAGGATGATTGGGCATGGACATTGGAATTGCAAAATTAACAAAACTAACAAAATTTTCCTTGTTTTTTTTTCGCATGTATTGAATATGATTATGTACTTGAGTTTTAGTAACATTGGTATTACATGATGAATTAAATGGTTGGACATTGTATTCTAAAGGTGCATTTGAATAAGTTTCTAAAAGTTTTATCAAAACACAATCTAAGTCATCATTCCAATTAAAACGTTTTTTTTGGGCAAGTGTTTGCATTTCTTGTTTCATTGGTTTTGAGAGCATTAGGTGATTGTCCAAATTTACAAATGATTTAGAATTTTGTGTCTCAAATTGAAATTGAGTGTTTCTAACATCACATGCATATTCAATTGGTTCAAAATGTTGATTATTGTAAGCAATATGTGAAAGGTCTATTTGGTAATCTAATCCACACTTACATAAATCTATTTGAATCTTTATTCCAAACATAGATTGGTTGTTGTAAATATTCAACTATCCAAAAAATTGATGTAAAATCTCCCCATAAGCCACGTATCGTTGCACTTTGGGACATTTTTCCAATGTATTGATGTTCAATTGAAACTTGACCATTGTGTAAATCATATAGAAAACTTGGGATTAATTCCCTAAGACAACATTCTTGTGTTTTTTGTGTATTTGATGCAAAACATTTTTAAAAATATTGCATACTATTTTGTCTTATTTTGAGGGATGTTAATGAATACTTTAATAAATAAGATGTGAAATCAAATAAACAATTACCAACATCATAACTATATGATGAAATTAAACAAAGATTACATGAATATACAACATCATTAAATGACAAAGACATATTACACTGCACATTATCCATTTTTTACATTATGGATGGTTAGATGTATGAATTAGTGGTAGGTTGGCTAATTAGTTGATTGGATGGATAGATAGTTAAATGCCTAGATGAATGGGTGAATAGGTAGATGGATGGATGGAAGCTAGGTGGATGGTTGGATGGATGGGTGGATGAATGGGTGGAGGGATGGATGGATCAATAACAAGATGAATGGATGAATGGAAAACAAGAATCATGATTTTGTAGGTTTTGTAATTTTGAATTTTTTAAAATATTGTGTAGATGTTGAAATGTTGTGAATATTGAAAATTTGCAAATATTTGAATTTTGTAGATATGGAAAGTTCATGTAAATTCAAACTATATATGAAATGTACAATGCATGTGAAGAACCAGAACTTGGATATTTGGAATTATAAGTAAATAAATAAATAAATATTGGAATTTAAAAAAAACAAAAATTCAACTTAATTCTGGAAAAACCAAAATTTGCTATGCAAAATCTAGAAAAGTGAAATTTCAATTAGTGGAATGTTGCAAAAATAAAAAATAAGCTTTTTGCAAAATATCAAAACTTTGTTATATTTGGGTTGGGTTTTTGGCCACCAAATTCAAGCTTTCATTTTCTATTACTAAACTCCACATCAACATGAAGATCTAATGAGGATGTAAGAGGAACAAGAAGAAAAGAGGCCACAACATTAGGGTGTACAAAAAAATTAGTAGTTGAACTAGTAAATGATTCAAGTTGAGGAAACATTTCTTCAATGTGTTCTTCAAAACCCACAAGTTGAGAAGTAGGAGATAAAAGGAATTTGCCCTGTAATTTGGTTTTGGTAAGGAATTGAACCTATTTTGGACATGGTAGAATAAGAAAATTAGTTTCTAACATATGCACCACACCTTCTAACCATTTGCTTTCAATGGTAAGAATGATGGGATCTCTGGTTGTTGCAATTGAGGCACATAAATATCTAGCCTTCTTTGTGGTTGTTTTCCCATGACAAACATTACAAATGACATCATCATTTGTTGTGGAAACAACAATGTCTAGGGTGTGACATTTCACATATTGTTTTCGGAAAGGAAGGGTTGTTGGATTCAACATGGACAATATTCCAACAACCTGGAAAAAAAGGTTAGATTCATTAACCAAACAAAAAAATTGTAAAACAAAATTTATACAATCTATAAATGAGATGGAGGAAAGTAATAAGATTGTACTTCTTTCACAAGAAGTTGGTTGCTTGTCAACTTGGTGTGTAGTTTAAGCAATCATGTTTGGACCTCTTCATTAATGACTCTGGAAAATATAGTGTAGGGTTGTGTTCACAAGAATCATTCATTCATTGTTGTTGTAGTCACATTCTTCACCAAAACCATAACACATTGATTGGCATTTTTTATCTCTACCAATTGGTCAACTCAGTCTTGAACAAACTCCCAAAAGTAAGGATGTCTTCATCAAATCCACCTTCACCATATGCAACCATAAGCTGCCTTTCATGGCTACTTTTTTGACCACCTCTAATTGTTGTGACAATGACAACAATGGTGCCATTGGAAAATTTGGATTGTAAATACTTATCTTTGAATTCTTGTAGGGAATCCATATGAAAAAATAGAGGAATTAATTCAAGCTAAAATGCTGGAATGGCTAACACAATAATGGTAGACTCTACTGTAATGAGAACTAACATGTCTCCTTTTTCAAACCCCTGTTGTGACTTGGCTTCAACTCCAAAATTCTTTATTTTGCCATAAAACCCTTTTTGGAACAATTATTCATGCACATGAATGTGAGAGGATTTCACCCTTAGGGTGCTTATGTTCAAACCTACTGCATCAAGGAGCTCACAATAGAAATAGGTGTAGCCTAGATCATCTATGAACTTTTTGGTTATTCAGTCATAAGTCCCATATCTATTCAAGTTTTACCCTCAAAAGCCACATTTCAAACACCACAATCTAGATCATCTACACTAATAACATGCCTCCCTTTCTAGACAACAATAGTAGAAGATAACACCTTTTTTTAAACAATAGTGGTAGATGACAACATTGTAAATAATAGTCCAACAAAATAATCATACCTCAAGTGGTTGCAAGTCCAACAAGTTCCCAAGGGTGGTCAAAGTGAAAAAACCAAACAAAAGGTCACAAGGTGGAAAATGAACAAAATGCACTGGAGAAAACACACTAAGAAAAGAAGAACAACACTAGAAGAGGAAAGAAGCAAAAGAAAGCTCAAATCATCTAGTGGTGGCTAGGGCATGGAGCAAAAGAGGATGGAAGAAAAAAGACAAGAGAGGGCGTTAGTAGGTTGGATGCTAAGAGTGGTTATGTCAAAGACAACGTAAATTGATTGCATGGAAGCAAGGTTTTATTTATTTATTTTTGAAGGACCAGATTGGTAGATTTGGCAAAATTTCAAACTTGATTTAGTCCTAGGGTTTAAAATTTAGAAAAAGACTAAGAAAATCCTCTTGTAGCGAATCATCATAGCTTTATAGGGGGAAAAAATCATATTTTTCTAATCATCCTATAATTAGTTATGAATTTTCAAAGTGCCTCATTTTGTGGAGTTGAAGATTTTCTCCTTCACATCTACCATTGTCCTAGATTTTAGGAATGACTTTCAGGAATCTTGGGCATCTTCAAGTATCTTTTTTTGAGAATTTTATTTCAAAATGTTTTTAAAATAAAATTTGGAATCAAATAAGTTCCCTTATTTTGTCCCCATTAGGGTGTTTAAATTTCACAATTCACAAGGTGAAATTTAAACACCATCAAAAAATATTGATCATATGAATGTTCTTCTTAGGTGAATGATTAGTTAAGAAGAATTTGAAATGTGAAATTGGAACAAATTCAAAGAGCTAGAGCTAATGGCTTACAACTTGTAGCCCTAGAGGCCATGATGCCTTGGACAATAGTGCAACACAAAGTTACATTTTTTAATGACAAGAAAGTTGGAAAAAACACAAAAATATAACACAAATGACCAAAGTCAAGTTGAGCCAAATGAAATTTCATCACAGGCCCTTTTAAAGTTTCAAGCTTTCATCTTTGCAGTATGATCCTAGATGTGCTTATAGCATGTTAAGTATTTAAAAACAAATGTCTTGCAACAAGTTTCAAAAGTTTTCAAATTTCTTTGGAAGATCTTTCAAAATGCTTGTAAGTTCAACACAACATGAACATAATGTTCAAGCACTACTTCAAAGCAATGGTCTTGATCTCCTTTTATCCTTTGCAAACACATGACTAAACACCCAAGTGCACTATCCAAGAGAACATGTTATGTGTGGGTTGGGGATGAAACCCAATTAACATCATATTTTATTTGACTTGGGTTCCCTTGTACCTACCCCCTATTCACTTCCTACCTACCCACCATGTGCTCCCTCTACTTACCTCATTACCTTCCTTCTCAACCTAACCTCCCTTTTTTTCCTCATTATTTCCATAACTAAATTTCACACTAAAGTTTTTCAAGCCCTCCACACTAAAGTTCCCCCCTAGCTCTCATGCTCCATACTAAAGCTCCTTTGGCTTTACTTCTTACAAATTGTGTGCAAAGATGAAATTGCTCAAAAGAGAACAATAGGAACAAGTTTTGAATATACCCTCCCACACTTTTTTTCTTTTTTTTTGGTTTGACCTACTTTTCTTTTTTTTTGCTCTCCCTTTATCTCTATAGGCATCACAATTTTTCTTTAATGACTTATTGTAGTATTGAAATTTGGGGTTCATCTTATAATATCATCAAAACCTAGAAGGTCAAAGATGACAAGGTTTTTGCAATACCCACATTCTTCAATCACAACATTGGACTACTTTTTTTGTGGTGTTGGTAGGTTTCCAAGGTTAAACTATAGGGATGATAGTTGGTAATTAAGTGGGTTCATATTGTAGGTCATTCCATAATAATGGGTAGTAAGAAGGTGGGTGGGGGGAGACAAATATTTAGTTGTTTTCATGTAATACCTTAATCTTTTGGTGGCAACATTAAGTGGTGAGTAGGTAAGTAGGTGTACTTTTATGTTGCTTGAATTTTAAAGTAGATAGGTAAACAAACAAGTCACTATGTATGCCAAATGAAGATTACCTTATTAGTTCATAGCTAGAGGTAGTCAATAAGGGCAAGGAGGTTAATAAGTAACTTCTTATGTATGAAAAATATGAAAAAGAATTGACAAAACTAAGTATAAATAAATATAACGTTAAATAGACTAATTGTGATAACATGGGTTAATTAGTTGAAGGACAAGGATCTAATGAAAAAAAGTTCCATGTTTAGCCAACATCCATTCAAAGTGGTGCATTGGTGGGTGTTGGTCCATTATGGCCTTGAAAATATCAACTTATTCTCATTTATTTGTGCATGCTATAGACATGTTCTGATAAACAATTGGTGTCCCAATGCATCTCCATGTACATGTCTTCTCACCATGTTGTCTTTAGTTTTCCACTAATGTTGGACAAGCATGTATTTCATTTGATGGGTTAGAACCATCAGTTCTAAGTTTTGATTAATATAAATTGAACCAAAATCATGTCTAATTTTTGGAACTAGAATTGGATTATTTAAAAAACCATACCTAGAATTAGGTTTTTAGTTTTATTTACATCTAGAGACTAAAACCAAAACCAAATTTCTCAAAATTGGGATTTTTGAAAAATAAAATAAAGGGTTAATGAAGAATCAATCGTCGGTTCCAATCAAGGTTACCTAGAAATAAGTTTTATTTTTAAATACTACCAAAATTTGATCTTTTTGAAAAACTAGATTCAAAATCACATTCCAAGTTCCATTTATGTAAGTAACCAAAATTACAACTATAACCATTTTAATTTATTTTCCGAAGCTAGATTGGAGGTTCTTTATAAAGGTAAAAAACCATTCAATATTACTTTCCACCACATGTACCAAATATGTTTTAGGTTTTATTTGGGCCTAGGGGTTGACAACCATTTTTTTGGTCATTTTGGTGAACTAGGACATTAAAAAACACAAAAAAATGTGTTCACCAAGTTGGGATTAACATACTTTGGAACATTAGTCATAGTGTAACCAAAAGGAATGAACATCAAACTCATAATGATAATATAAATCTCCAAAACTACCATTACATTATTTAATAAAGTAACATTGATTGCACAATTATTCAAATTGCATGGCCTTCATTTTCATTTTGTAGACAATTAATTAGTGAATTTCAACATAGCAAAACATTATCAACTATTGCAAATTTAGACAAAAAATTAAAGTTTGCTTATGGGATCAACTCCCTTTTTATTTTAGTTGTTAATTGAATTTTCATTTCAACCAAATGTAAATATAGATTTTAAACATTAAATCCTTCTTTTTGATTGAATGTGATTTAGTACTTTCAAAAGCTCCTAAGTTAAACACAAGGCTTGATCATCACCCAAATGGAAAATTACCCACAAAAAATTCCCAAGAAACTAATTAATGCAAACCCACTTATTCCATTTATTATTTTTGGTTTCTGCAACAACTTTCATGCACACAAGGGTACCCACAATTGAACTTTCTTATGTCATAACCCAAATGGCTTTTGTTTTGTTCAAATATAATGTCAAAACTAATGAATTCATTTTTGCAAATCCTCACACCACCCACCACATGTTTTATTATCTAAGTTAACATCTTCACATTTACATCACCTCCCCACACACTCTTCCTTTATTCATATGGATTTGCAATATTGAAGTTAACTACAACTCCCAAACATAATAGATGACAAGATCAAAAATTGTATTTAAAAAGGTTTTAGTATTGTATCATCAAGCAATGTTTTTTAAAAACTCGTCACTTCCCATTTTTATTTTTGCAACACCAAAAACACTTAACTTCCAAGGTGTCCTTTCGATCATCATCCTACATCCTTTATTCAACTCACTAAACTCCACAATCCACATAATCCACCGTCCTTATCACAAGTCTTGCCATTGCTTCAACTCCATCTCCTTCACCTTAGCAACATTCCAAGAATTAAAATCACACTCACAAAACAACCAACTCACACAAAACAATAACAAACATGTAAAACACCTTTGCCATCATTAAAATGTTTTCATAATGTAAAGTTGTTCGAATGTTGCCATTTCTAGGAAAAAGACAATCTTTTTAGCACATCCTTTCATCAATTTACTAGAAAGTTGACATGACCAACAAAAACCTGATGGGTGAATTCATGGTTGGGGTACCACAACAAGAACCATGACACCCATTTGTCATGTGTTTTCAATCTTAAAACAAGGACTTAGCAAAATGAATGTTTTGAGATGTTAAACAATGAAAGGGGGATATGTATGTTTATGTTTTTAACCAATAAATGTTATAATGAATGATTCAAATCAATTGAACAAATTTTGAATGTCTTGTTCAAGTATAAACCAAAAAAGAATGTAAGACTACTTAAACATTCCAAGATGACATACTTTCATTTGGAGTGTTAAAACCCTATTGAAAACATCAAATAATGTCCTTTTTTTGCACCCATGTTTCTTATACTTCTTTTCAAACCTTTGGAATGTAAATTTGTAATTAACAAAATTAATTTGATTATCCTTATCAACACATTCATTTTATGAAAAAATCCGAGATTCTAACATCAATCCCACAAAATTTGGTGATTAATCATACTAAAAATGTGTGCCATCATATAGAACATATTTTGTTCTATTTGTAATTAAAATTTGGAGCAATTTGATCAAATATTGTTAATCTTATTGAATCCTTTTCGATAAAACTGTGTAGTGAGACACGATTCTTAAGCCCTCTTTGATGACACTTAAGGACATGTTTCAATCATCCAAATCACAAAAAATCACCACCATTTTCAATCAAGAAGCATGTAATTATCTAATGAGAAAAGAAAATCTACCAAATAAATTATTTCGTAAATGTAATGGTCATTCAAACTATTGTTTTGAAAGTGATTTTGGGGTGAAACATTCCTTTTGTGTACCCTGACCATGAATGTACCCTAATTCATGCCTTTTCACACCAAGCCACATTTCTCTTGATGCCACATCTATTGGTTTTTTAAAGATTGTTTTAAGCCATAATAACACCTTTCAAAAGTAATTTTACTAAGTTTTTAGTTTTCACATACTCCATTTTGAATGAATTGAGATTAAAATTTCAATGTCAATGTCATTTCATCTTAGTTTATTTTAAGACCATGATTTTATAACAACATCAAGCCATCCACAACCCAACCAATGCTTACCACATCGGCCATAAAATGTTACCATGGTACACAAACGGTTTTGGCATAAATTAAATAATTTTTTATTTTTCCAAAAATTTTCCAAATTATTTCTTATTTGTGCCAAATTTTAATAATTTTTATAGAATTGAATTATGAAATATTTGATCATCAAGGTTTGAACTTCAAACTTATTAATCCTAGATTTTAAAGATGTGACAATCTAGACACACTTAGTTTGTTATGTTGATTATTTTTTATAAATGTTATCTGCCAAAAAAATTTAATTAAAAAACCAATTACTAAAGTTAAGATTTGATATTTAATTAATTATTCGACAATTTGTTGCCGAATTCGTTCAAGTACTACAATAATCATTTTCCAATGGACACCCATCTTATTATTTAAGAAGGTTGCAATAATGTAATTTTTTGTTTTTGTTTTGATATCTCCCAAACCATAACACCTCCCATTGCACTTTAAGTACTATTGGAAAGCACTCGAAGAGTTAGGTGCATTGAAGTGATTTTGTAATGTTTAAACTTATAGTGTAAGAATTATTGAATATTCAACAATTTTGTCATTGGAAATTCAGTAAAATAAAATAAAAATTGAAATAAAATTGGGATGCACTTTTGATATTGTGGGAAATTCCTCATGGTTAGGATTTTATGTAGGTAATTTTGTATTTTTTTAGACTTAAGGTGTGGGAGTTATTGAATTTTGAGTAATTTTTTCCATTAGAAAATGATTATTATAAAATTCTATTGATATTGATTATAAATTTTAAGAATGTTAATTTGTAAGAAATCTATTATGAATTTAAGTCATGGTATTCCTAGCTAAGGTTGTTAATGTGCAACATAATCATGTGCAACCTTTTTCTAAGTGGTGAAAATTTTCCAAAAATAAAAATTTTAAACAATTTAAAAAAGAAGTGATTTTTGAAGATTTTAATTACCAAAAGGTTTTTTTTCCAAAAAGGTAAAAGTCACAAGGTTTTTATATATGATTTTGAGTAAATAACCAAAAATATAGAAAGACTATTAGAGATTTGTATTTCCTATGGATGATGGCCATGTGTTCACAACATCTTCCTATGCACAACCACCATTTGGCTACATCACAAAATTCTTTAAAAAAACATTCATCATGTGCATGAGCTATAAAATCAAGTGGAAGATTCAAAGATGGATCAAGATTTTAATTTGTGAAATAATGTTGCCAATTGTAAGCCAAGTTTCATTGCACTAGATCATTCTTCATTGAATTTTACAATACATCATTCTTAGAACTTTCGTTGCTTTTGTATTTCAAAAATAGAAAGTTCCCCAAATTACACCTAGACTATTTTCGATAACCAATCAACTCAAACTAGTTCCCTAATGGATAAACCCCCTTGTTATTCAAACAACCAAAACTTTAACCATTATACTTAGGTTATTGTTTTCATTGTCCATGAGAGACATACCTTGGGGTTTAATTTATTTGCCATGCAAGTTTGTTGCATTTTGTTTTATTTTATGCAATTGAAATGTGTTCAATTTTTGGTGGTGAAGCACCTCATACATTTAAGGTAATGTGCTTATACAACATTTGGACATACATTAATCCTAAGCCATTTATTTAATCTCATGGGTACCAATTTAAAACAGTACCTATAAAAGGGTGAAAGCATGGTGCAGTGGACCAAAAGTGGCACATGCAAAATTCACACGGTGCAATGGACCAAAAGTGGCACATACAAAATTCACTTGGTACACAATTTTTTCAATTCTTTATTCTCACAATTCCAACATTTTGCATTATATTCATTTTCTAAAGTTCATAACTTTTTCTTAAATATTTTAATCACCTTGGTCTATAGCTTGTTTTATTCCTATATAAGTCAATTATAATGGTTAATCTCAATGTGGATTTTTTTTATATTTCATTTATTTATTTATTTTTCCAATCATAGTTATGTCTGGATAGGAAAATTGTTACATGTTCATCATGCCTTGGGCCTTATTGAATGTGATTATTGGTTTCACACCATCTTCATATTCATAATACAAATATATTGTTCCTAGATATTGTTTTCCAATTTTTCATTTTTATGTCCATTATGGACTTTTAAAGATATCTCAATTCAAAGCGCACATGAAAATAAAATAAAATATTTTTTCTTGAATTTCGGTTTCCACATGTCATATATAATATGTTTGATCAATTCATGTGATTGAAATTTAGGAAATAATTTATTCTTAGTGAAAACAAAGTCCACGTAACTTGTTACATGACACATCTATTGCTTTAAAACCAAAAAAATATGCAACCAATTCTAATTGCAAAAATGTTCTAGGCATTTCACTACATATATAAACTATCATACATATTTGAGTCCAAACCATAAAATTTATTCAATCCAATTATCATGTAACATTATTTTAAATTTCATTTCTTGAAAAAATAGTGTGTGATGTCCATTTTGGTATAGTGCACCATGCTTTCACCCAAAATCAAAGTCACAAATTAATCAAGGTATTGAGGCACTATGGATGAATTCTAAAATCAAGTTGAAAACAATTCACAGAGAAAAGACAAAAAGGGGCCCAAACTTTATGTTTCACTTAATTTGATTCTCATACAAGTTACACTTCCCCTAGTTTTGGATTTTCTTTATATCTACACTTCCATGGCTATTCATATTATTCAATAAATCAAGTATTGTAAGAATAAAACATTGCAAAACTTGTGAATTGATAGGAAATTTAATTTTAAAAATGTAAATTTTTTGGCTACGTTCAAATTGGGGATGAAATTGAGATTGAAGTGTCAAACTAGGGCTCAAAAACAAGGTGACTTGAAGAATAAACTTTTTAAAAAATCAATTAAACAACAATAAATGAAAAAAAAGAGATGTTATGAATGAAGAAAATTGGAACTAGGAGATTATGGAGAAGAAGACCATCAAATCAATTTAGGCATGGTTTTTTATTGATATGGATTATATACTTGGCTTCCATAATTATTAGTTACATCACTTAATTGTAATATTTTTTGTTTGGAATTCATGGGGTGAGAAGCAACATTTTGTTTTTGGGGTATTTTTCAAAATTGTTACAATTAGGAGGAAATGATGTGTAATATGGCTATTTGAGCCATTTAGAAAAAAATTGGTTATTATTTTATTATTGTTAATTATTTGGTTACCACAATGTTTTCAAGTGTAAGAGGTTGGTGGCTTTGTAATTGTTCTTAATAGTTAATGTGGCTATTGAAGACATTTGAAAAGTTTGCATTTGGCAACAAAAGGGGTTGTAGAATGAACTCCACATTTCAAACCTTTCCTTTAAATTTAAGTTCATAACAATCCAAGTTTTATGCAATGTGCACATTGCACCATTGAGCAAGCCATTACTTTGGGAGTTGAACTTTAGCCTTAAAAACAACTTTATCTAGTGCAAAACAATGTTCTTGCACTCACAACCCAACACAACTACCAACCATAATATAACTAGCAAAATGGAAATATGACAAGATATAAACACAAACCCCATCATGATTCCTTATTCCATGCCACATGTTCCACTCCTAAATCCTATTTGATCAACAAACAAGTGCAATAAGCTAGCAACTTAGGATTCAAGTTTTAAGATTACATAACATCCAAAAAGAATCAGATGGGTGTGAGTACAAAGAAAGGAGCCAAAAACCATGTTAAATAGTGGTGAAAACTATGAACTTTTTTACATATGTTTTTCTTGTGACATTTTAAAGTTAGGTTAATCATTCCAAGTTGTGCTAAGTGACTAATATGAAAGTTGAGGAATTTTGGGTTTTGGTTTTTTAAAAAGGACGTTTGAACTTGAATAGGTGTTGGTTCAGGTGTGGTTAATTTTATAAAGGACTAATTAAAAGATTATTAAAGTAACAGAATTTTGATTGTAAAAAAATTTAGATGATAGCAACCTACTACCCAAGTTCAAAAAACACTCACAATTTTAAAAATATGGAATTAAATTTTCTTAAAAATTCAAAGTATTTTTCAAATTTTTAAATTTTCAAAAGTCCTTTACCACATGTAAATGGGGTGTAATGTGCATGACATACAAAACAAAGTTGTAGTTTATGATACAAAAAACAAAAACCTAAAGCAAGTAACATATTTTGGTATGATTCAAAATTATGATAAATTTTCAAAATGAAATGTAGAATCTGGTAGAATTTACACACTTTGAAAAATTCATATTTATTCAACAATGATTAACACAAATCATGTGATCTATTGGGGCAACTATGTGTATTTTTAATAACAATTTGCAAAAGAGTTCATTTAAAAATTCTTTCATATGAAAAAGGGAAAAAAGACTAAAAAGGTTTCATAATCCTTTTGTAAAGTGATCCCATTGGCTCCTTTCTACATACTTGCACCCAGATGAATGTACAATTCATGAGTTTTAGAAGACAAAAAAAGGTAGATTCATTATAAATGTGCATTGTGTATTATGGATAATGCAAGGTGCCCCAACAAAGGACTCAAAAAACAAAACCTAACTACCATTTGGAAATGAACATTTAGTTTCAAGAATTGACACAATATTGTGGTTTTGTGCTACCCCACAAGTTTATGACCTTTTCAAATGGGAAGTTTACAATTGTGTAAAACTATTGTGCATATAATTGAATGCACAAATCCAAGTGGCAGGTCAAGTAGTTTCTTAGCTTTGTTTTTATGAACACCATTGCTAAAAAGCAATGTTCATCTCCCACAAACTCCAAGATTTGAACATAAGTTATTTTAATGAGCTTAATAAATTTTAAGGACAACTTGTGCTTGAGTATGGAAAAAAAATCAATTTTGGCTCAAAACTAGGTGATGGGGTTGACAACAGAAAGCTCTTTCATGATTGCTTCACTATTTAACCATAATCATTTTAAAGAAGGACCATTAAGGTGAGATTCCACCCCCACACCCCATTTTAATTGATTTGATAAAGGTTGCAATAAATAGCCTTGATGACAATCAAACATTGGTGAAAATTATCACCAACGTGATTTGGGTTTTGAGCCCATAAGTTTGGGTAGATCACACTCAATGTTGACATCAACTAATGGTTTGAAAATCTATTCATTTATTGGAGCTTTGGTAGATTCCTCACAACTTGATTTCACATGAACCATAATCAAAGGGAACTTTGGCCTCAACACATGTTTCAAAAAACTTGATGTAAAATAACATTAGTTGACAAAAAAAATTAAAACTTGCAAATTCAATAATGAGACAGTCAAGTTTTCTGTTCAAATTTGTGCACCAATTCATTAGAAAATTCTTGTTGTTGAATGATTCAAGAACATGTAATTCATCAAAAGTTGGGTTATCAAACTTAGTGTATGGTTTAACATAACATTGGTAAAGTTCAAGCTAACACACCTTCATTGCATCAATAAAGTGACATATAAACACATCATGAAACTAGCGCATTTTGATTAGGACATGCACAAAATCCAAAAGCAAGATGATTACATGTAACTCCAAAATAAAATCCTAGGCATAGAGGAGGTTCAAGTTTTCATTGGCAATGTTACTCTTGGGAACATCAACATGTATCTTGTAATTAGGTGCGGATATTGTTCCATAACACATTTCATAAAAAATAACATAATTATCCATTGTTTTCACATTCATGAACAACTTGTTTCTTCTTTTTCTGAACACCTCACACAATTTCTGAAATTTAAGGTGCTTTTTAAGTGAATGAGAGAAAAATGCATGCATAAGTTGCAATAGAACCTTCAACCGAACAAGTGAACTAAAATTTGATAAGACCATCATAGCCAAATTTGTTCAATGAACAAAGTATTGAACTCCCATCACAAATAAAGCAACTATTTCTTTCATTTGAGTAATCACATTGGCTTTTAAACATTGAAAAACATTTGTTGTGATTTACACCCAAGTCCCATGGAAGCAAGCTTGCTTCCCAATTACTAAATGTTCACATCCCCAAACGTCAACAAAGCCTTTAACATTGATTGAAACACATTATTAATTATCCTTTGCACATCAACCTTTTCCATACAAACCACAAGTAGGATGTGTTTTCAAGCTTGAACAACATAGAGGTAATGAAAGATCTAAGAAGCATTGCCCAACGTTGTCACTTCATTTGCATTCATGAATAAAAAATTAATAATTTTGACAACATCATGAGTGGATTGCAACAACAAATCATTCACCAACTTAGTGATTTCCCAACCCAATGAATCACTCCAATGCTTCTTGAGCATGTACTTGACCTTAAGCACCATGAAAAAATAATTCCTCAAGCCCTCAAAATTAGTCATCATTTGATCTTGGACAATAGATAGAAAACAACAAAAAATTGGACAAACTTGTGTTTCTTGTCATGGGGAACTTTTGCAACAAGATCCAAAATAGAAGGGCAATTGGCAATAGTGTAAACTTTCTAATTATGTGCATGTTGGATCTTAAGATTGAAGCAGAAAGACACAATTTCTACCCCACAACTTGCAACTTTCACCTTGCACTTGCTTACATGTTTGAGTAGATTTACACATAAATATCTTATACTTGCCTTCAATTTTGGAGCAAATTGTACATTGAACATGATGACCATTTCTTGTCACAATTATTATGGACTTTGTCCAAAGAAGTCACACAACCCATCGATCTTGAAAGTGTTTCATACCTTGGTAATTTTGTTTCATTTTCTTTGTTATTCAACCTATAGGATTTTTTGAAGTATAAGTAACATGAATAGTGTTAGAAATAAGCATATCATGACTAGATCATAATTTTCCACATTAAAATTTTTGGCATGTGCAACAAGAGGGAACTAAGGTTTGAACCTAAAATTGTTGGGAATTATAAGAAGGGGCATGGTGAAAAGTAGGAATACAAAAGGATGATGAGCAAGGACTCCATAAGAGGAAATGAAATATTTGCCTTGAAATGAAAAGCCCCAATCTCCATTATGAAGATGAGTGTTGAGTCCAAGTTTTGTTGTTGGCAATCATATCCTTTTTCTCATTTGAAGCCTAGAATTCACAATGCACGATCACCTCTAGTACAAGCTCTTGAAATCGATGCAACCCCCAAAATGAACACATTGGATTTTGAAATACATAGAAAACATATCAAAATTTGCAATGTACATAGAGATGAAGAAACCTAGCATTGACAAGCAACTTAAAGCAAAAGTCATAATGGTTTCAATATATGTGTAGTATAGCAACAAAGTTTAATGGAGGTGTAGAAGGTGGCAAAAAGCTTCAATGGAAATGTAGCAAGCAGTGAAAAGCTCTCGATTATCACTTGATGGAGTGTTTATGGAGGTTTAGACATACATCACAATGTCACCACATTGTTGTTGCAAGCCCTAGTTTTTGATGAATTTTTTCATTTTTCATTTTTCATTTCGTGCTTACAAGTTGCGCAACCATTTTTTGATTTGCCATTTGGTGATCTTTTGCCACCAAAAAAACATTGGCACAAGAAGGCTCGATATTGGTTTTTTTTTAGAATTTTTGTTTTTAGCCAAAATGGTGACCATCCCTAGGAGGATTTAGTCAAATAGATGGCTATAAACCATATATGAAGTACAAAACTTCAATCATCCTTCTATTTTTTTGGCTACACATTGAAAACCAGATGTAAAAACTTCTAGCAATTGAACACCTCTAAATCACTTCATCTTCAAATTTTTAATTTTCAATTTTTCTTTTTGGCAAAATTTCACCAATAAGAAAAGGGCTGCTTGGTATGGAATTATTCTTTTGGTTCAAATAATTCATTGGGCTCACCTCCCTTACTTCCCCCATGTTTCTTTAGCACATGAACTGGCGCTACTCCATGCCCCTCTGCTAAAGAGGTTCCAAGTTGTTGCTTCAATAACCTATTTGTCCCAGGTGATGTTTCCTAGCATGGCCCAGATCAGCATTTCTTTGGCAAACTTTTTTGGAATTTTTTTAGGGAAAATATGTTTTCTCGGTATAATTTCAGTTAAGTTTTCTTTTATAAGGAAAAATTTGCCAGTTTTTCAAACTCGAGATTCTAAGAAAAAATCTTGGCTACCAAGATACTTGCCAAAAAAACCAAGCAGCTCATCATGTGATGAGTCACCAGTTTGCCGTTTATGGCAAGATGCATGCAATTATATGCAACATTCCATTCAATCATATGCACACATAGTACTCGAGATGTCACTTGCACATTGGGTAGTTCACGCCAAAATTTTGTGCGCAAATCCTACACAAATGAGTAGTCTCTACCCTATGGGCAGAGCCAATAAATGCATTGAAAAAAGTAGGAATATATAACAATAGCATTATAAGAGCATCTCCAGCAGTGCTCAGAATGTGATCCTGCACAGTAAAATTGGATGAAGAAAAGTAAAAACATTCTGGCTTGGCTGAGGAAAATGGTTTTGGCTCAGCATAATTCCACAGTTTGCGGTGGCTGGTGAAGGGCGCAGCAACGGTGTACACCTGCAGAAAACAATTTAATAAACATGCTCTGACTGCTGCTCAGTTTTCTGATTGGCCCATCATAATGATTGGTCCAGCTGGTTTGCTATTAGTAGTCCCCCAACTATTTGCTATCCCAGTTTCAGTTTTATGGGTGGGGTTGCTACAAAGTGTATAACTGAACTTGGATGTGAAAAATATTTTTGCAGGGTTACATACTGAGGACCTCTGGAGATGCTCTAAGGAGGTAAACTGTAAGAGCATGCCAAGGAGGTAAGAGCTTTGGTGATAGAGAAATCCAGAGCATGTCAGATTATGCCATACCCAGGATGGTGCCTTCATGATGAGAAGACTCCGCCTAGAAGAACATTTCTTTCTAGATGTTGCATTCATGGGAGCATTGATTGACCAAAGCGGTATGCTATGGATAATCTGACACTCTCTCATGGTATTATTCATCGTTCGAAAGCAACCTTTTTACTACCTACTTGGGTTTTGATTTCTAGGCAGTTCTGTCTGGCTCTCCACCTACCCAATGTACCAATTTTTTTTCCTGACAACCAAAGGTGGAGGAGACCTCTCTTGTCCCATTCTGATGTTCAGTTCCAGGGACTTTTTATACCTACTCTATTCCTGCCCATCCCCGCCCTGGATTATGTAACCCAGCACCTACTTGTGTAACATCCATCCACCCGAAACACTTATGACTAGTTATAGATGAACTACAACTGACTTGCAAAGGTTCCACCATGATAACCTAGTATCTTGTAAACCTTTCAACTTCACCCTCACTCTACATACACAATTACTTGTTCAATAAGTAGGTGAGTATCGTAAGTAAGAGCATCCCCACCACACATTGAAGAGCATGTTTTGACTGTAGAACAATAAAAACTTGTCGGTTTGGTTCAAAACAATGGTTTTGGTATAGCATATTTCCAGACGATGCCCTAATTGGCAGAAGTCAAAGTATAGTCTAAATCCTAATGTAGATAGATTAGATTGCTTGATTTATCTCCAGGACACAATCTCCCATTATTACTGTGAATTGATAAATTATTTGATTAGTCCACTTGATTTGCTATTAGTGGTACTCTACTTTCAAAGTCCCATTTTCAAGTTTATATATAGATACAGCTTGGGTTATGTAAATAAGTAATAATGAATGTAAGAAATATTGATGTAGGCTTAGATACCCAATACAAGAGGGGATGCTCTAAGAGATGGTAGATAATGGAAGTGATTATTATGTAAGTAGGCAATACACTTGGTGGCTACTGGAGAGGTAGATGAGTGTGGATGGTTAGTATATAACTAACCACTGTGGTTAGCTATGGAACATGAGTACAACCAAAAAGTGTTTTCTGTTCACAAACCATTCATCCTTCTTGGTGCACTGGTGGGTGCTTGTTCACTCTGGCCCCCCAGCCTTGGCAATAAAATAATGCAAAAAGTGAAGAACCAGGAAGTTGAAAAGTTCAGAGTTAGGTGAAGGTGTCAAGTACTTATTACATTGCACATTTGGCTGCTATAAGCTAGTTGAAGATTTCGAGAGAGTCAGAACGTCTGGACTCTGGAATAATGTCTGAAGATCTGAACAACCCACTGTTTTGACTAAACTCTAGACTCCAATAACTTTTATAAAAATATTTTGAGAAACACACTCTAATGATGTCAATGAACTATAACAGGTGTATGAGTGAGCAGCTGTAGTAGAAAATACAGAAGCTAGCTGCTGCCAGTCAGGCATGTGATCATCATCATCATCATCATCTCACTAAGGAAAAAAAAGGACTCTTTCTCTCTTCTTGCAGAAACTCACATGTAACTCACCAACCCAGTGAAACATGCATGCATGTTTTAGTATGAGAAAGGCCACATCTAACATACTTGTGGCCAGAGTGAACCACCACCTACACTGGTGAGGTAAGGCTTCTTGAGTGAGGCCTCTCAGTGGCTAGATATCAAACCCTGAAAATGCTAAATTTGGCCTTAGTAGCCATAATTTTGTCTAAGGATAGAATATTTATAAGGTTTAGAAGCAAATCAAAAACATTGAGGGCTTTGCCATGGTAGAAGTGTAAGGACAAAATATTTATAATGTTTAGAAGAAACCCAAAAAGATTGAGGGTTTTACCACTGTATGAGAGTAGGTGCACTCACACTTAGCCTTCTTGAGTTAGGCCTTTTAGCAGCCATATGCCACGGAGGAAATGTTAAATTTGGACTCAGAGACCTCAATTTAGTCTTAGGATGGGATATTTACCATGGTTAGAAGCAGCCCCAAAAATATTCAGTTTTTTACTGTGGTACCAAGGCCTGGTTTACCCAAGGCCTACCAAAAAGGAAACTCACTTGTACCTTATTACAGAAATGATGTTCACTTCAGAAAATGATAGATTTATTATTTTGGAAGTCAATTTTATGAGCATTTAGAACATAAATTAAGACCCCAAAAAAATATTGAATGTATTAATAAAATATTCGACAAGACTTTTGAAAATAGAGTTTAGAGGAGTTTTTTCATTTATTAAAAAATGGAGATTATTTAATTTTCAAAAGTATCATAGTAATAAGTAAACAAGGGGTGTGTCACACTGTGGCCTTGCCATTTACATTAAAGAGTATTTTAAGGCAAAAGAAGAATTATGGAAACTCAAATATTTCACCATCCAAAAATATAATCTCCAAAAAAACTTTTTAAAGAACCAAAATACAAGAAATTATAACTCTATAACTAATCTCAAGTTTCAACACAAGCCAAAATATCATCTTTCAAAAATCCTCATATAAAAACAGATCTATTACCTAGGGGCCAAAATCTTTTAAGCTACTGTACTCTATAATGAATCTAAACACAATATCCTTGCCTTGGTAGGCAACGCCAACAAAAGGTAGACAATAACATTTATCCCATTCATAATTAGGCAACAGAATAGTATCTTCCCAACATAAGGGTTACCCAAAAAATACAAAGTGACCGCCCTCACCCCCCCCAAACTACCTACCAATTACTTATGTAGTCTAAAACAGGTCAGAAACGTGTGTCATCTCCTTTGCAACAACAGAAACAAAGCATAATGTAGAAAGGGAAAAAGCAAGTTCCCAAAAAGGAAAAAAAAAACACTCTCCTTTACTGATCCAACGAAGAATTGGGACCTTATAACAATTTAAACACAACATGTGATGGGAGGTGATCTGTGTCAAGCTTGCTCTGTTGAGCTTTTACCACAAAGCTTGAGAACTTCCCATTGAACAGAGGAAAATACCTCTCTAGATGTCCAAATTTATAATCTGGCATATCCATTTCAGAACCAGCATTTGTTTTGGTCATTTGCCGCAGCTCACAGTTCTAACTTCATGCGGTCACAACCATTTAACCTCAGAAAAAGAAAAAGACTGATCACACTAAGACTAATTACAAATAAGACTAATCACACTAGGCTAAGACTAATTTGCATTGTTAAGAATTGAAGGAATGGGTTTGGATGATTCAAGCTGGGTAAGTCTCTAAGAGAGCTACTGAAGGGAGATTGTGCTTCCACCACCAGGTGGTTTCCTAATCCCACCGATTAAATCTCGAGCTGCAGGTTTGTCGTCAGAGAAGATGTCGCTGCCAGAAATCTCCTTGAGCTTGGCTTTACTAAGCTGGTGATGAAGAAGGCTAGACTTAGAGTCTGATGCCATTAATTTACGATGATGATGATGAGCAGGGCCCAGCTGATGATCTGAATCAATGAAAATGCCGTGGCCTGAAAGCTCCGCCACCTTGTTATCATGTAACTTGCGAGCAATCAAGTCACTAGTAGTCTCGTCTATTTCTGGACCAAACGAGATTTGGCAACGACCTCCTGCAGGATTGGAAACTTTGACGGATGTATGGAGGAGGACATTCTCGCCAGCTGCGGCGGAACCATCTTCTAGTAGACCCTTTGTGTACTCTTCCCTGCTGATCAATTTCTCCTGATCAGCTCCTAATCGAGATGGAAGCTTCGGTGAGTCAAAAATTGGAGCAAAAATTTTGCTGCCAATTAGTTCCTTGGATTTGGCATTAGAGCAAACGCGGCGAGCTGCAAAATCATCCGTGGTCTCGACAGTCCCGCTCAGCTCTTTCTGCTTGGCTACTTCGGGAACCGTCACTGGCTTCTTGGGTGATACGCTATTGTGATCCCCACCAAAGGATATCTGGCTGACTCCACCCGCTGGCTGGTGGCATCGAACACTAGTTCTCATCATGTCTAGTACTGCAGGTGTAGACGACGTTGTTGCACCACCATTGCTAGCAGCAGCCTCGCCGCCATCATGACCACAAGCTGGAAAAATACCACTCCCGTACATTTCCCTTCTCTTCAAATCCGAAGCAGGTCTGTTTTTCTTGAGCAAGGCATCCGCTTCTTCAGACGATAACTGAGCTTCACTAAATGTAATAGTACTGATTCCTCCCGCAGGCTGCTGCATACGAATGGCAGGCCGAGCTACAGGACTGTAGTCACCAGTAGTAGTACTAGTTCTTTGATCGACTGCAGACAAAAACGCATTGCTATCATTCCTAGCAGTATGACGAACCGGAGCCCGTGACCGATCTGTGACATCAGGAGTGTCCGACCAGCTAAAAAGATCGAATGTGGTCGCTCCTCCTGGTGGTGTCGCTCCCCTCCTACCGTGGAACCCATTAGCAACAGACATAATTGCCGCCACTTAATTACCCCAGCAACTGCCCCCCAACACTGATCACTCCACACCCAGGGATCGATCTAGCACTCCTTCTCTCTTAATCACTACCCACTAGACTCTAGACATCATCAAGCTAGTACATGAGCTTGGATGTGAACTTCTATCTTAATCGCTACACACTAGACTATAGACATGATCATCAAGCTAATACGTGAGCTTGAACATTAGAAGTCACTCGACAACAAAACTTTTTTCTTGCAATAAAAAGACTAGAAATTTGCATTGGATCAGGAGCTTACATCCTCAACTAATTAATGAATCAGAAGATTCATGAATAGCAGTTCCACCCCAATAAGAAAAAAAACTAGCCTATAAGTGCTGTTATGTTTGTGGAAGAAAGCTCGACATTAACAGATCGAGCTAGAAAGCAACTCGCTGTTCACAGCACTAGCCAGCAACACTAGAGCTCCAGTTGCTCCCTGATCACAGCACTAGCGAGCAACACCAGAGCTCCAAGCAACACTAGATCTCCGATACCTCTCTTGTCACAGCACTAGCTAGCAACACTAGAGCTCCAGTTGCTCCCTGATCACAACACTAGCTAGCAACACCAGAGCTCAAAGCAACACCAAAGCTCCAGTTGCTCACTAGCGAGCAACACAACACTAGAGCTCTAGTTGCTCGCTGTTCACAACACTAACTAGCAACACTAGAGCTCCTGGAATTCACGATAATGTCACCCCGAGTGATCCGACTCTACGCGGCTAGTCGCCGAATTCTCTCGTCAAACTAGCCCGTGGCAGAGCTGCAGTGCAGACACTTATAGTGACTGGCTGCTGTGTACATACTAGTAGGTACAATATACATACTAAAGAGTCCCCTAACTTTACACTATTTAACTACACACTCCCTGATTTGTACTATACTCCCCATTTCCGGGTCCCAATTCAGACCTCCCTTGGTGATGTTGATGGTTTTCTTTTTTCTATTATCATAGACTTCTTGGAAGTCGAGAGTTTGGGTTATGTGATTCATGATTTGTGAAACTTTGAGTTAAAAGTGAATCATAGGTTTTCTTATTGGCCCTTTTGGAGAGCAATTATAACATGTGTGTTCGAACAACTACACGTTAGCTTGTGTATATTTATAGGCCCAAAAGGAGAATGCTGTTTTTTGTTTGGCTTCCCCTCCCTTCAATTTTGTGATGTAGCTGAGATAGTGATGATCCAAATTTGGCAATTAAAAATAGGAAAGGAAAATATTTCAACATTATTCTATACTTTTGGCTTCCTAGTTGACCCATGTATAGTAGACTGTTGATATTTTATATTTCGATTTTATTTCAACTTTTGGCAAAAACATTTCAAAAAATCATTGAATTTTGAGACCAAAAAAATTCCAAATTTTTATGTAAAATCAGCAAAACAGAGGCTGGTCCAAATTCAGTAAATCATGTCATTTAAAGCAAGGAATCCATCCAATGCATGTTTGCAAGTCCAAACTCAATTTCAGGCTATTTAAAGCTTCAAAAGATACATCAAAATTACTCTTTACAAACCATTATACATACTGCTAGGCTACTGGTGGACCTCCCATAAGATTCTATACTTCAACTACACCTTATAGTCTATTTGATACCAATCAAACCAATACTAGGTGTCTATCAACTTTAGGTGTGTGATTTGTGTGATTGAGTCCCCTGAGGGTCCCTCCAACCACTGATCATTAGTATTTATATAATATTGTATTCTAATATTAGCATTAGACATAATATCTTTGAACTTTGAATTGAAATTTCCTCACTCTCCCCTCCTCCCTGGCTGGATAGCTGGGTGTTCTATTTGTTTTTTTATAATCATGATTTCCAACCTTACCCCCCCATGATCTCCCCAATTTTTTTATGGCTTTTTGACTTTTCTTGCTATTATTTTCATATAGGTACATTTGTTTTGGGATTCGGAACGTTTACTTTTTTGTCCTGTTCTTTAGGCTTTCTGATACTTGTGTACTAGATGTTCTGGATTCTTTTATTGGCTCTTTCGAGTCTCCCCCATAGGGAAGATATTAAGCATTGGTGTAGGATTTGGACATAAACTTTATGTTCAAACTTGACCCAATGTGTGAGTTTCATCTGGAGTACTTGTGAATGAGCATCCTCCAAAGAAATGCATAGATCTAAATGAGAAGCTCTAGATTGAAGTTTGAACTTGTCATAAAGGGTAGAACCATTACTTGATGAGCTGAGCTGCTTCTAGGGTGACCTGATTCTGAGTCGATTGGGGACTCAATAAAAGATTGTTTTTTTTCCAACAAAGAGTAGGTAATACTTAGATCCAACTCAGTGTTTTTATTTTCTATTTCCTGATGGAGCCAGAGTGGAGAGCATCTGTAGGAAGATCTCAAATTAAGAAACGACAGTTCCAAGAACTTTTAAATATTGTAGTCAATACATATGAATGCAGTGACACCCTCCCCCCAAAAAACTGTTTTCTATGGCAATTTGGCAAATTGTTTTTAATAAAAAAGGGAATCATGATAGAATATTCCTGTTTCAAAAAACGGTAAAGGCTTTTGGCTTTTTCTCACAAAAAGAAAAGAAAAGACTGATCCAACTGTGAAATGGAAAATTATTTTTCATATAAGTCATTGTGTGTTGGTTATGTATTTGCAAACAGATCTATCAAGTTTATAACTCGTGATAGCTTTCCATGTGTGTCTCATGTTTGTGTAGGGACTCAAATCTGACCTATTGCTGAAGTAACAAAAACACTCCTGACTTGTGCACTTATTGGTTATAAGAATCAATTTGGTGTTGAAATGGTGCTATGAGTAGTTAGGTACAGGGCATCCCTTGCAACTGTGTCTGGCCCCATACCTTGCACTTTCTGTGAGCTCCATAAATGCCCCCTTTTCCTTATCCCTATGATGATGGCCTTCAGGTTCTGTTGGGCCCTTTGTCATACTAACAATTGAGTAACCTGCATCTGGTCCTCAAGCCAATACTAGCCCATACTAGAACACTAAACCAATAGCCTTAATGGGATTAACCATGGACTTGGTCCTTACGAAATCAGCAGTTGGAACTAGTTGCATTGGGAATTTGGGAGTAGTTTGTCGGTCTACTTTACCCACCCGGGGGCATGTTAGATGTTGTCACCACATATTCAACCCAGCTACATATCATAGTTGAATAGCAGGTTCATAGCATCTCTGTTCAATAATTATTGAAAATTCCATTTCAAAAAGCTCTATATTCCTGAATATTCCAAAAGATACTTCATTTTCCTTCACAATTTCTTTTTATGAGATGAATATTTTTTTGAAAATTTCAGCATGTGAAAAAATATATTTAATTTTTTCCAAACTTACTATTCAACTAGGGTAATTGCCAACCTAGGTATTCTTGTAACCAACCATGTAGGTACCTTTGTTGGGCCCTGCCCCCATAGGGACAGGGACTATCGCATTGGATCCAACTTTTGGAACTTTTACACTATTAGAACCAGTTTCATATTAGGTGAACTGATTTCTTTGGTGAAAGTGTTTAGACTCTTTAGATTGGATTGGATTGTTTTGGTGTTCAGAGTGTGGACATAGTAGGTCGATGTACAACATCTTATCTATTGGCAGGGCCAGCGTGTTTGTGATGTCTTCTTTGGGGAAGGGTTACGACCAGTGTTGTGCGTGTGAGTGTCAATAATCGTATATACAGTGTGTAAATCCAGTGTAAGTGTAAATCATTTACACTTACATGTCCAAATTTTTTACACTTACACGAGACCAGTGTAAATATTTGTCATGTACAATTACACAGCCCTGTGTGAGTGTCAATAATCGTATATACAGTGTGTAAATCCAGTGTAAGTGTAAATACTAAAGTTATTTGTAAAGTCACTCTGTCTTTGGGTCTCCTTTCACCCCAAACCCTTCTTTCAGGGGATTCCATAAAGTAAGGAAATTTATTAGATTTGGAAATGAAATGCTGAAAATCAGCAATTAATGCACAAGGTTCAAGACAAATTATAATGGCTTTACAAGTAGGAGCAGTGATGGAGGCGCTAGGAAAAAGGAGGGACAGGGTGAAACTCAGTTCACCACAAAAACTGAGGTCCCCCTACCCTTGAACGCTGATGTTTTTAATTTTTTTAATCTCCTCAAGTAAAAATCATATATTTTACATTGTTATATATTTACATTGTTTTACAAAGCCATGTAAAAAATATATATATATATATATATAGTTTACTGGACTGTGTAAAACTATATTAAAAAATTTATTTTTACAATTACACAGAGTGCAAGTCCCAAACCATTTACACACACAACACTGGTTAGGACCAGTGTTGGGCAGGAGTGGAATAGGCATTCAAAATTGGGTTAGGTACTAGTCGGTTCTGTCATAAACAATTTTTCAGGTATCATACAATGTGATACCCATCCTCTCAATTCTCATTGAAGTGAGAACCATTCACTTGATGACTGTTCTATAAATTGAAAATGCAAAATATGAGAATCACCCAAGGTATAAAAAAATCCAAAGGCAATTCCCAGCTTTAAAGGTCTGGATTAGGGGGCTATCTACTCTAAAAAGAGTCATGTGAAATTATTCTTTTATTGGTTGTCGGTGCATCACAATGTGCGTGCATCCCAAAGCTCCATGTTTTTATTTCAATGGATCACATTCAGTGACATTATTTTTAATGCTTCCCAACGTGTTGGTATCAACACATTAATATGATAAGGGCTTCCCATTAGCTCAGGGATATACAATACATGCCCACATTTTGAGTAAAGAATATTAGAAAAACTATGGTGCTAAATTGGAGAATATTTTGAGTGCACATTGCACACCTCATTGTTTGAGTAGAATAAATTCAATAATCTAATTGTGAGGATTGTTGGAAATAACCAACTACTCTTACATATGTGAAAAACCTGTAACTTGAGAACTGACTGAAATTTTTAAACAATTATTTTGATACCTTGAACAATTCTTGTAAAACTGAGTTGGAATTGAGCTAATTCTTACAACTCTATGAGAAAACCGAAGGTGTCGGTTCTCAAAAATTGCCCAACTTTGGTGAAAGTGTTTCCTCTTTCTTTCCATATAAACTGAGTCACTACACTCTGTTATTTTTAAATATATAAAACTATAATTCCAAATATATTATGTTTTGGGCATGTTATGTACCAAGATGACTTTCAGTGCGACATTTAGTGAATGATTTGAACAGGCTAGGTTATTAAAAAACTTTGAAAACCCTAGGCACCACCTCTGCCTTGGGCCTGGCACTAATTTTTGGAGCCTCATTTTGGATTCACCCTGTAAAGGCTATAAGAAAGGCCAGCAATCATCAACAACTTACCTGGGTCATCTTGAAGCATGAAAGTACATATAAGACTATGTAAGCCATTCTTGATGGCTGCAAATTTGCCAACAGAAAAGTATGGTTTTGAATAGTAATAGCTCAATGGGTTGTCTTCAAAATTGTTTGATCTTTTGTTTAAGTCTTGAGTCCAGATACCACTTATAGGTTCATAGCCTGGGCAAACTATTGTTAGATTAGATTCTGCCTTGCAAGGGGACATCAACAAGTCCTAAATTGCTAATAGATTCCTAATTTGATGCCTTCTAAATCTTGACTACTTGTTATAATCTGCCTTGAAATTCACTTTAGCACAGGCAAATCCATGCTTTTTAAAAAAAAAACCAAACATTGAGTCTTGAAACAACTGCTGAGTTTTGCCAAGTGTTGGTTAGACTTGTGACAGACTGATGCTGGTATGGTAAATCATGACTTGAATTTTGAATCTACCAGAAATTTATTTTCTTATCTTCTTTTTGCATCCTTCAAAGTGGCCTTGCATGTCGCCAATATTTGACAGCCAGTTGCAGTCTATTCGAGGCATCTGTTTTGTTTTCTGGTTAGCATCAGTCCAATACCCCTAGTTGTTGGGACTAGTAACTATTTCACAAGCAATTGTGGGTCCAATTGATCATTACCAAGTCATGCTAGATGTTCCCCATGATAGCCAGCTCAATTATAGTGGTGTCATATAGTCATTGAGTAAATTTGCCAACCTAGGCACTTTCTGAGTGCTTGAAGGAAGAATCACTTCGAAGAATCATTTTGCCCCCAATAGCTAGAGTTGAAAAGTGTCTTCGCTTGAAGCAAGGCATTAACCCAAGAAAAGTTCTCAGAAATGTTCTAAGAATTGTCATTCATCATTGATTGGTTGGGAAATTTTTGCATCACTCTCTTCTGAGGGGACAAAACAACATGAGTAATGATTTGGATGCAAACTTGTGGGAGCAACATGTATTCCAGTTTCCATTGCTGCCCAAAAAGACAACTTTGGTATATTGTTTCATACTTTATGTTTTGGTTCACAATTAATCCTTTACTTGGATGGAAGCCCCAGAACTATTGTTCTTTAGTTTACTTTAAACTTTTCCCCACCACAAGTGTTTTATTTTTTAAATTGGGTTGTAGCTTCACTAGTTACATCCAATTGTGCTTGGTTGAGTTTGCTAGTGACATGCTTTGTAGGATGCTGAAAAAACATGCTAGCAACATTCATTCTTTGTAAAATTTTGCTGCATGGATTTTTTTTGCTTATGCCAATAATGTTACAAGGAAAAATGCAACATCAAATTCAAAATGCTACACTAAATTCTGTGAGCACCAAATGTGAGTATGTCCCATAACATGAAGGTGTAATTGTCGCTACAACCAAAAGCTTTAAGCACAAAAAATGTCATTACGTTTATAACTAGCTAGAAACCCCAACCAAAAACTGCAAAAACCACACTCACAAACTATAAAAAAATTCATTGTTAATCAATACGTTGGTTGAACCCCAATCCATTTTTGGATTCTCCCCAATTGGAGTGGAAGGTGTACCTACACATAAATTCACATTAGTACCCCTAAACTGCATATTAGCATCCAAGACCATGAATGAAAATTATGATTGCAATTCATGCTAAGCCTTGGCCTTGCTCCACTCCCAAATGGAGTTGTAGAATGGAAATGTCTCAAGTTTATAAAAATCTTCCACATTAATTTGAATCACGCGGCCTATACCTTTGTCAATTGATATTGAAGCTTGGATTTCACAAGATTCAAGGTAAAACATGTTCCCTCCTTTTCAACACTACCAAGAATAATGACAATTGAAAGTTCCACAAGTTTCATCAACTTGGAACTAGTGATGATGAATAATATGGTTGGATGTTAATTCAGCCCACAATTTGGAGTTATGGTTATAATCAATAGGAGGATTGATTGTTAACTTGACATTGTTGCTCTCCATGGTAATAACAAAAAAAAGGCTTGTTGGGCTAAAAGTAATTCATTGAGCAAGGGTCCAAGCCAAGCACCACTAGGCATGAATTTAAGGTGACAAAAGTATCAATTAAAATGGCCAAATAAGTAAGAACGGTAAGTTTAGCATCTAGTTACAAGGTCCATTTGTTATCTGAGAACCAAAAAAGTCCAATTAGTTGTGTTTGCCCCATACATGCTTAGTAAAACCTCAAACTATACATGCATGTCTACTATCTTAAGGCAATAATAAAATTTTATAACATAAAAGGCAAAACAATATAAACAAATTAATCAATTAAAAATTAATTTCATTATGATTTTTGTTATTAAATCTTCATCAAAGCTTTATTGAATTTTTTTAAATAACATAAATTAATTTTCAAAATTATATCTCAAAAATGAATGTTATATTAAATTTTTAGTTTACTTTAAAATTGATGTGTTTTATTTTAATCAATTCTTGCATAATCTTTCAAATATTTTTTTTAAATATCATTTAATAAGATTTAAAGGAATTGAAGCTAATTATTTGTATGTTTATCAAACAAATTTTATTTAAAAATTAGTCAATGAATTGTTTTTTACATTTCATAGTGATATGAAACCTCAAGATACAAAAATGCAAGTGAGAACCCAAAAATATAAAATGATATAAAGGCATGATTAAATGACACACCTTCAAACTCCTCAAAAGACCCAAAGGTTGGTCCTAAAGTGAAATAGAAGAAGAAGAAGAGAATCAGGGCACGTTCCTTAATTCACAACACTTTAAGGGTCAGAAGACATGTTGGAGTTCCAGGATGGGATTAGAATGAACTCACAAATAAGAGTTCAAAATGAAATCAACCTACACAACTAAAAAAAGAGGGCGGTTAATGTAAGTCAAATGGAAATGGTGCAATGGACTTAATAGGGATAACTTCGAGCACAAGTTTCACACAACCCACACCCTTTGGGAGAAGGCATTATTCCTCTCCTTATAGTATATTTTGTGCCTCCTCATGGGGACTACATCCAAATGTCACCTTTCCTTGGGACTTTCAAGTGGGAGTTCCAAAACTGGAACTTTTGTTGTCCCAAAATTTTTGATGTTTATATATTTTTCAAATCAAATGTGTTTTGAAAATAAGAGGGCAATATCTTACAATGTGTTTCACACCTAAACACAATCTTGGCCTCATGGGCCTTTGAACTTCACATTCAATCTTGAACCCAATGTTAGGGTTGCAACATTAAATCAATTACCCAACATTCATATTTTGAAAAGAAACCCAACACGTAGATACATAAACTTCAAAACAACCCATCAATTGGATGGGTGCACCCAAAATCTACACATGTGCATCCATTAGCTTGGGGCAGTAAAAAGATGAATCATTATAAGAATTGTTTAGCTAATGAATGTGATGTGGCATGACATACATGATTAGTCATTTAAAAGGAATATTTTTAAAATCATGACTGAAAAGTCGCTAAAGTTTTTGGAAATTCTTATGACCTAAAAAGATGTTGCATTATATTATATTCATGTAAAGGTGTATATATTAAAATTTTCATAAACAATCATTTTCAAATAATTTCAATTTTTTTTTTAAATTTTGAAAATGACAACCTATTGGCCACCATGTATAATTGTATTTTTGTCACTTATCACTTTGTATGTTTCACTTTACTAAATGTAAATTGTGTATGTTATTATATGTGAGAGTTGTGTAGAACAATGATAATTTTGTTCAAGTTTTGTTGGCCAACAATTACTTTGGGAATAAGTAACTTTGAAAGGAAAGGAAAATTTACAATTTTGCCTTAAAGTTGTGAAAATCTACAAATATGTGGTGGCTATCACAAGGGTTTGTGGCCACCCAAGAAGTTGAATTAAGTAAAAATAATAATATTTAAATCCATAATTCATTAAATAATTATTAAAACTTTTTAAAAGTTCATTAAATAGTGAAAGCACTAGTTACAAGCACATTCTTATGCTTTTGCATCCCATGTTTTAGTTATTATCATCTCTTACTTAAGATTTTAAAAACATAATACATAATGAATATGTGAATACAAGCATTTACAAGAATTGGAAATGCATCAATTTTAATGCCATATGATCTACAAATCTATGCAACGGTCACAAAAAATTTGGTTTTTCAAAGAAAAAATGACCCTACAACCAGTAATGTGCATATATGATCCTAGTTGGATTGATAAACTTTGTCAATTAATCACAATCAACACTTGACATGGTGCAAAATCTCTAAATTTTGATTTTATTGATACATTATTTAATTAAAGCAAAGTCCCTAATTAAATCATAATATCAATTATTTCACCACTTTAAATTCCATGTGTGAATATTGCTATTAAATTTCAAAGTCAATGACTTTAACTTTACAAGTTCATGGATCATTGAATTGTGTAAATTATGCATAACAAATACCCACATCATATGCACATTATCCATTTACACTCACGTTACAAAAATTGTCATTGTGATAACGCCAAAAATGGGCCACCTTAGCAAGAAGGCAACATACTCAATATTGGTGTTGGCCTAACCCACCAAACAATGAATAGAACATCACAACAATTTGAAATATCTTTGAAGGTTGGAAACAATTCAGTAGAATAGATCTTGAAAGGGTCTACATATACGTTATGTACAAATTAGCTTGACACAATTAAATTACCACTTGCAAGCACAAAATCACATACAAAGGTCTCCCTCCCCAAGTAAGCAAACATTGATAAACCTTGGACAACTTTAAGCATTGGCTTCATGCATGTCAATCCATAGTTGTTTCAACATCACACAATAGTTCATAGTTACTCTTAACTATAGAGATGGATGCACTATCATTGTTCATTTGCATAACCAAACTTTTATTTTTACTCACCAAGGACATTTAGATGGAGACAACATGTTCATCCATTTTGTTTAAATATGTTCCTATTAAGAATGTTCATACCTCTTGCCTCGATGAACTTTGCAAGCTTGCAATGCTCTCTAGGTGTCACTTAGGTTATGCTGCAAAATAATTGGACATAGACTGCAATGGGGCTACAATTTTATGAACAATGGACAAGTTGAAAGGGGTTGGATGGCAAGGTTGGTACAATGTGCCATGCAATGCATGCCAATGACATAAAGAGCTTGCTTGTTCTTCATTGAATGTGACCCCTGTTTTTGTGCTTTAAAATACAACACAACCTGCACCAAACACACAAGCTTGGAAGCACTATTATGCTCAAATAGGCCTCCATACATTACAAGAGATTGCACCAACAAGTTAGTCAAGTTGTCTAATTAGCCAGAACCCTTTTGTCACCTTCTCCAAGGTTAACAATATGGGTACCTGCCTCTAGTTTTTCACCACCCAAGTATTTGAATAAATGTAATGTCATACTGTCATAATGTGGGGTCCCGTCGTGGTGTGTTCTCAGTTGCTGCATATTACATAACCTCACATTTGGTGTACCAAACAACTTGCTTCAAGTCTCTTCAAAATCACAGAAGTTTAGTGCTGCATTTTGATCATTCACACTTTGTTCTTCTTTGTAATCACCACACAATTTGTCAGATGCTTTTGCCAAAAGGTTTGTAAACTGGTATGCATACAATCTACAGACTCCACTTCATACCTGAGGAGGGCTGGCTGATAGAGCAGAATAGGCTGCACGAAGTAAGCATTGCAAGACAGGTCATGAGATTTACACTTGGGGGAAGAAATACAATACACTTGGGAAGATGGTAGTTGTTCTACCCACCACAAAATGGTCTGACCATTTGGGAGATTGAGATCCCAGATGATACAGCAAGAGAATTTTTCATCAAATGTAAGAGTGATTGGAGAACAGATTGGTCTTTGCACACCTGGGCAGGTTGTTTCTAGATGCCCATTTGTGGGGATTGTACAAATTGAAATGAATTTTTTATATGTATCAGCGACTTCCCATTCTATTAGGAATTTTCCAGTTATACAGTAAGCCAGACTACAAGTTTGAAATCGTTGTACCTGGGTAAGCACAATAGTAGGTGCTTGTTGCATGATCAAAGAAGATGGCACGAATGTAGCTACCACCTGACACATTAATGATACTATCACTGAATTCAGGCATTTATAAGCTTTGAATGGTGACAGCTGTGTCCTCTATCAGACATTCAGTTTCACTTAAATCCTTTTTCAGACTCAAAAACTATCTAAATTGTGGCAGATTTGAGATGTTGATTCTTTGCACACAAGTGACTTTCTAGTCTTTAGGTGTACAATGTGTTCACTTCCCATAAGCCATTGTTAACAGAATGCAATTTTGGAAGGACAATGCAATAGCTTGCCACAAGATTCATGGGCTCTATAGATTGTGGGCTGTTGATATCCCACGTGGCCCCTTGCATATGGGAAAAAAGATTGGGTTCTTATTTCCAACATGCTAGTTTCAAGTTATTGTGATGGTGGCATATTGGGTGGGGGTTGAATGTTGATGTACAAAATAAATCATACCTTTATTGGCATGCCAAATTGTCACAAAAAAAACCTAATAGGTATAAAACCCATCCTGCACCTTTTATCTTTTGAATGTAGCTTTCTCTCTCCAGATCAGGGCATTCATTTGGTTTCTGGATGTCATCAAAGAAGAGTAGGAAAAAAATTCTAGTTGAGAAAAAGTGATCTTACAAGATCTGGGCTGATGATGGAAGTTTCACTTCAAACGTCTTTGATGCTAAAGATGCGATTGCCATCCCTGAAATATAGCCTCCTGTCCATGCATTCTGTAAAAAGTGGAGAGCAAGTTATGCATACATTAGCATCATCTTGACTTCATAGCAAGTATTCTCCCCTAGACCGTGAGGGAAAATAAGACCCTCTTCAGTGATGGGTTTGAAAAGCTACAGCTTGCAACTACCTGAAAATGTTTATAAAAGCTTTCAGGTATGGTGATATTGCAGTGGCAAAACTGTTTACCTGAAAGTTGAAACCACCTGTTATTCCATCAATATTTAGAACCTGGTGGAACAAATCAAATGGTGTTAATATACTTTGCAGTTAAGCAATTTACTTACCCATTCCATCCATGTTGGACAAGGTTAAGACACCCATTATTCAGGTAGAGAGTTTAACCCTAAACCCTTAAACCCTAAATCCCTAAACCCACCCTGTAATGTCTCATGAAGAAATCTACACAGAGATGCACTTTAGGGTGCTGGCAAATCCATCAACTTTCACTACACAAAGCACTTCAACAGTTGCTCATCAAATTCCACAAATTTAGTAACAAAAAAGTGATGCATCATCAACTTTGCTGCAAATACTGCACTTATCAAACCTCAAACTAGAGGAATACTAATCCACAAGTAATACCTCTCCTGCAAAGAATAGATGGGGGCATAATTTGCTCTCCATGGTCTTCAAATCCACCTGTTGTGCACAATTTCATCAGTAATAGAGAAAAGCAAACATGACTGTACATTGTTCCTATATTTTTTTATTCATGAGCCTGTGAACCCTGGATGCCAAAATTCACAAGACCAGTTACAAATTTGTTCTAGAACTTAGAGACACTTTGTGATCTAAAAGTGTAAGGTATAATAGATCACCAATCAAAAATAGCCATCCAAGTAAAAAAGTCATGTGGGCTGCTGCATGTTTACTCCCTAATCCTGAAACTGGATGGGCAAAGAGTCTTATATATCTCTAGCAATGGATTCCTATGTACCACTTCCATAACCACTTATCAAAGAACACTACCCAGAAGGTATAGGAATGTGAAACTATTCATCCGCCCTCTTCTGGGCATGTTTTTCTTACCTCTGTAAGAGGGACTCCACCTGCAGTTACAAACTCATCCTTGAATTCGCCCTACACAAAAAAGGTCACCATTCAACACAATTACACAAATTCTCCCAACTGCTAAGGTGAAGTTACCAATCAGTTGTGAATGACAAAAAATACCATCTTTTTCTTCAAACAGAAATTCTTCCTTAAGCTGTTGGGCACAGTGTCAGTGGCCAGGGCAATTCTTGATTCACTATCCATCATCTAGCCCGACTAGGATGGCAGACATTCCACTGAGAATATATTGGAATCACAGGCAGTCCCACAGATACTTTCAACTTGAACTTACTTTGCCAGAAACAAGGAAGGCACATCGTTTTAGAAGTGTTGCCAATTGCCATAAGGACTTTTTGGGCACAGTAGCCCATAGAGCCGTTTTATCCAAACTCTGCATGAGACGGAAAAACTCACAACACCTGGTGACTGAAAGGACACTCTCAACAAGCTAGATAAGCCAGATAATAGAATGGCAGAAGATTGGCTGGATTTTTTCTGCATCCTGTGTCATTTGAAAAGTTGAGAAGTCCAAATGACTGTTGATCTTTGTACAATCTTTTGGCATAGGATGTTGTGGGGGACAAACCTCTCGTTGCAACAAGTAGTGCCAGAATCGGCGAACGAACAAAAACTTGCCAGGTGCTGGCCCACCCAGCTGTCGGGTCTACAAAACCAAAAAAGCGGTTAGGTGTATGCCTTCCCGGAATCCCCAATGGCTCTCTGTGAAAGAATTCTTAGTTCAAGTTGGAGGAAACAGAAAAAAAAGTATAAAATATCCATGACTTTTAGTCTCCAGAAAGGAGAGCAAGAGGGTCAGAAAAGTTTTACCGGAAAGGAGATTTTGTGATTAACCAAGGTCTCAAACACTTCATTGACATCCATGCTTGGTGCAAAATCAACCCACAATGTCCCTGTTTCAAAGCAGTTCTTGTCATGAAAATGAAGTATCCAGTATTGGTGACATGATAGAGGATCAATCAACCACAAAGGGTATTTTCCACCTCATCAGAAGGCCTGTGCCTTTGAATTATCTTCCAAAATTCAACCTGCAAATCAAGAACACAGCGTGTGCACTAGGACCATGAACCCCTTGATTCAAGCCTGTCAAAGGTACATTGTTCTAGTTTCGCAGGATTTTAGGGTTTAGGGTTTAGAGGTGAAAGAGATTGCTTAAAAGATGACTGAAACTGTAGAAGTGGGATGTGTGCCTGTACCTTGATAATTTGATGAATGAAGATACCGAGCAGCCCAAGCAGAGAGGCGGAGAATCAATGGGCCACTTAAGCCCCAATGTGTAATTAGGAGTGGTCCCGTCTGCAAAAAAGTAAGACCCAACATAACAAAATTTCAGCATCATCTCTTGTCAATTTCGACATCAGAACTGCAAAGGAAAACACCTCAAGCAATTGTTCTAGTGCATTTGATGAGTTGAAGAATTGCTCCCACTTCCACAGAAAATCTATGAGACCCCCACTATATTCATGCCCATTACACATGTTCAGCTAGCTACATACATCCTTCCCTTGGACTTTCTAAAGTTTGCAAACTGTGCATAAGAAATAATAGTATTCACAAAAAACTTACTTGCAAAAGATGTGGATCTCGACGTTTTTGTCCAGGCAACTCTAATTCTGCTTGGATGTGACTGAGACTTATCTGCAGTCAACAAACACATTTAAGCCAAGCAGCACAAAGTGATGCAACTTGGCATATACTGCAAGGCTTTTCCCAATTGTAAGAGAGTCAAATTTAGTGGGACAAACAATTGATTACCCCTGCCAATTCTGTAAGCACTGTATCTTTGACCTTGAAGGTGAAAAGGCTAGGTTGTGGCTCCACAATAGAGTGACCCAATTGCACCGCCAGTCCATAACCCTGCAAAAATCAGAATTACTAGATCAGTTCGAACTTTCTGTTTCTAGATCTATGTGGCAATCAAAGGCTGCCTTCAAACTCCTGCAAACTCCCTAGATTTCTTCACATGGGTATCATGTTACTGATTTTTTGAGCTACAGCAATCACTTAGGCTAAAGTCCCTGCTCAATATCACACCTGCTGGGAGCTGCCAGTTGCAAGAAGCACATAGTCAGCTGCAACTTCATTTGAGGCCCCATTGGTTGTCACAAGATGAAGTGCAAACTTCCCATTTTCATTGATAGAGATGCTGCTCACAGATGCTCGAGTCTGCAACACTACTGCCACAATCAATGGCCTCCAAAGCTCAGAGCAATTTTACTCTCAACCAAAATTTCAAACATTTGGAACTCAGGTCTAAGTTCAACCAGCAGAAAAGTTCAGGAACAATGTTCCAACGCTGGTGGTGCAGAGAACATTGCTTGTATCTACGACTTTGTCCAATCTTTGAATCAAATATAGAAAACCACTTTCATCAGGGAAGTTCAGAGCTTTTCTCTTCTGTAAGGTTTGGGGTTTAGGGACACTTTTCACCATGAAATAGAAAAAAGTGCTTTGCAGAAAGGATAACAAACCTCCCAGGCGGTGAGTCTCGTTCATCAGGCAATCAACAATAGTGGTGGAGCTGTCAGTTACTGGAAACATGCGCCCATCCTCTTCTGTCTGTCCCACAGAATCTCTACAAATTCAACTTCATCCTATGGTTCCAAGATTCATCAGAAGGAAAACCTGCATTCTGATCTTTATTCTATCCAAAATGTGTTGTATGAGATTGAGGATGATACCTTTAGGACAACCCCACGTTCTGAAAACCAGGTCACCGTATCCCTCGGACCATGTGAACGGAAAAAGGAGCCCCGCAATTCCTTATGTCCTCGTGGATACTGTTCTGCCAATGCCTGCCAGGACAGAAACAGAAGCAATAGTGTCAAACTTAGCAGAGAAGCAGAAATTTTGACAATCTTCTGCATAATCATTTGTCAATGTTTTAGTGTGTTAGACCAAAAAACCTTCAGCAGACATTATGTAGCCTTTGTGAAGCACAACCTATCATTACATGTTTGACAAACAGACTCATTAAATCAAACCAGTACTTTCAGAGGTAGCAGAAATACACATATATATACAAGGAAATGATGGATAAGAAATCATACCAGGGGTTCTACAAAAAGGCCAGTGGTCACATTGCAACGGCCACCACCAGATATTCTTACCTGCTCGTCATGAAAACTCCACCCATTATGTCAAAATTGAGTAGAAAGCTAGAGATTGAAAACCTGTAAGACTCAACCAAGCAATTTCTTGTGAACTCTCTCTCTTCCTCTCTCTTGTGTCCCACTGCAAATAGGCTTCTCCTGGATACCATGCATTTCCATTCCTCTCATACTTGTACACCTCTGTTAAGAAGCACTCTTCCCTTATGCCCTTTCATCTTTTTGCTTCTTTTCTTCATAAATCCTTTGTCTTCCCTGTTCTGTTCTTTTTCCTTCCCCCCATGTCTGTGGGCTCCCAATAGCCCATCAAGAAAAGTGCATCTTTTCTTATTGCAATTTTACAATTGCAATTTTTATCTCTATCATCTCTGATGTGGCACAAGAAGAACCTAAACCCTAAACCCAAAGGATCTTGAATGAAGAGATCCAAACCTTGGACAATAGCTTGCCCTTCTCTAGAACTACGACTTGCATTTGTGGGAACACTGTCTTTGCTTGTAAGGCTCCAAAAATACCAGCAGCTCCCCCTCCCACAACCACCAGTACAGGATGCTGCTGCTGCTGCCCTGCATCATCCCTTTCTGATTCCACTCCCTGCACTGAAATCCCATCAACAAAAATGACCAAATTGAGAAAAACTGTTGCTCCACACAGCCTACCTATCAATCCCTTCTCTGCAAAAAGCACAAGCACAACAACAACTCATGCACATGTCCAAACTCTCTGGACATACACCAAAACACAGAAAGGAGATGGACCCAAACAAATCAATGCAAATGGTTAGGTTAAAATCAATGCAGATGGCTAGGTTAGAATCCATGGTTCTGGTATATCTGGTTTCAGGGGTTCTTCTGTGGACCCAATCAAGAAAGAGCAAGGTACAATTCTCCAGAAATTTTTTGGAAACTGCCTCAAAAACCTCTTGGGTGTAGAAATAAAGAATTGCAGTAGCAAATGAGATGCGTAACTTACGTCCAAGAGCGTCTCCAACTCCAAAGAAACTTGCAAAAACTGCAGAAGTTTATGCAGGTATGATGCTGCTGCAGCTTAGGGCTGTTGAGCATTCTCAGAAAATTAAATTAAATTAAAATGGAAATATTATTGCATAGGTACCTGAAGAATCTGATGCTCTAGTGTGCAGCTTGTTGCAAGCTCTAGCAGTTTGTGCAGTCCTTTGATGAATGCTCAAGAGCCCGTTACAGATGGGGTAAAAATGATTCAGTACTGCTGCTGGTTCACTAGCAGCCCTGCAATTGTATACTGTAGCAATGGCTTCTGGTAAAAACATCTTTGTACCCACAATCAGATCATGCAATTGCCAGCTTTCCTTACAGCAATCTGATTCCACAATCTCTTCTTCTTATCAGTGCCAAGAAGAAAAAAGAAAGATGAGGATGAAGACTTTTCTTTTGATCAAAGCTTGAATAATGTGTACTTTGGTTTTGATGCGAGGTTTCTGCCAAAAAAACTAATACAGAAATGTCGAATTGCACATTCCAATGGGCGAAAACAGATCAGGGAATCACAGAAGAAGATGCAATCTGAGTCTTGAGAGTAAAACCCTAACCCTAAGCTCTCTCTTCTTTTCTACCTATGAAACTCTAATCTCAATTTTGCAAGGCGTTACATTTCAGCAGCAGCAAACCAGAAGAGAGCTTTTTGAGTTCCTTTTCTTCTCTCCAGCAGAAATTGAACTGTTAGAGAGCAGAAAATTCTATGACCTCTTCTTCTGGCCCCTAGGACTTAGCTTTTAACTACAAGAGAATGTGGTTTTTCTCACACAATTGTAATATGTGTCATAACTTAAACGTCAAGTTGTAAGTTTAATGTAATATACGCCACAATAAACATCACATATTGTATATTGTAATGGATGAAACCATGAAGTTTATTTCATGTGGCAGCATGAGGTGCCAGCCTTGTTTATGAGAATACCCACATTCTTTTGTAGTGTTTTCTGCTCTTCTCAGAGTGCTGTTGAATCCTAACCATCTCTCTTGTTGTTTTCCTCGTGTCTTTCTTTGTATCATTTTTGGCAACAGATAAATAGCACAATGATGATATCACCATGATGCTTTTGCAAAGTGCTTTGAACCATGTGGGCAAATTCTCAAACCACCTTCTTGCACTGAGCATACAGTATCCATGTTTTTCTTTCTTCTTCTTCTTCTCCTTCTTGGGGATATGAATTCATGCATTCCATGTTGAGGACATCAGCTGAGTATGAATCTGAGCTTCACCCCTAATGTAAGCTCCTCATTCCTTCAATCTTCACTACAAGATATGAGCTTTTGTGTCTAATGTAAGCTTCTCATTTCTTCTTCAATCTGCATGAGTGCTCTTGGTCATAAGAGCTCATAATCAACTGTAGAGTGCTCTTGGTCATCTCCTTCAAGAAGAGGTTCACAACATGGAGGAACTCATATGCAAAAGAAGAAAATATATTCATGAAGATTCTTTCATTAATTGATCACAGTACAGAGGGATGGAAGAGCAGGAAGGTACATATGCATGGCTCAATACTCAAGGTTGCCTGTCACCAAGTGGTGAATTAGCTCAAACCATAAGACAAAAAGACTGCAATCGGAAGTAATTAACATTACATGAGACACCCAGAAGGCAAGACCATAGTACAGATCTGAAGAGGTTGCACCTGCAGTATTCAAGTTGATGTCAACCTTGTTCCCTAAAAATCAATCAAAACATTATGCAAGTCCATGAGCAACATAATAAACACATCACATCTTTGAACCAAAGCATCCTCTTAGCCCAATCCAGATCAAAATCAGTAAACATCCATTCCACATATGCAGCAATATGGTCTGACAAGGTCACTGCAACCCCTTCTGTTATGAGCTTGTAGCTACACAATCAAGTGAACACTCATAGATTGCCTGCACCATAACATCCAGCAAGAGGAACGTATTTAGCACAAAGCTTGGAACAATCTTGCTCAAAGGTTCTATGCAAAGTAAGATCATTCAGAAGCACAAATGGAGCTGGAGGATACACAAAGTCTTGACATCAACACCAGTGTACTGTACCTTTGTCCCTTCCGTTGGACAACAAATTGGCAACTTGTCAGCAATGCACCAAAAGATAGAGAAGACCTTCAACAGCACTCTTCATGCTAAGGAGGTCACAGAAGCATTATAGCCTTTCATCATCCGCTCTACATATTTTCCAACAATGTCAACCTCCAGATTCACTGCCGCTCCAATCTGCACATGACATAGTTCTTGTCAAAAATGTGAGAACATAACCACTATATTCCCTATAAAAATGGCATTTGTCTAGCACAGCTGCAGGTGTCAGAACTACGTTAGGGTTTTTAGGTTAGAACATACTACTGGCATCACCCCAGTACCTTGGCAGCTGCAGAGTACTGAAAACTTCAGTGATTCAAACCCTCTAGTGTAATAATGGTCACTGTGGGTGAAGTGCAACAGTGAGAGGGTCAAGTTTTGTACACTATGCAGACAATGTCCTGTGCATCAATAACAAAGGAGATTATGAAAACAAAATGGGAAGATGACTGACCTTCTTCCTAGGTACAACAATGTGCTGCTGTGTATAGGCAATGAGCATGAATGTAAATGCATTCTCATCATCAAGAACGTCAACTACAGTGAGACTTGTTCCATCCACAGCAATATACCCCTTTGGAACAATATAGCGTAAAAGCTCAGGGCTGGTCTTGACTTTGACCCAAAGTGAATCTTCCTCAGGTTCCATCGACTCAATTGTCCCTGTTCCATCCACATGGCCCTGAACAAAATGACCCCCCATTCGTGATGAAGGTTGTAGTGAGCGCTCAAGGTTTACAGGTGACCCTACTGCTGCCTCTCCAAGAGACGTCCGCCGCAGCGTCTCTGGAGCCAGTCCTACAGAGAAGGAGGCTGAGTTGAAGCGTGTCACTGTCAAACATGTGCCATTGACAGCAATGCTATCCCCAAGCTTCACATCCTCCAGCACCGTACTTGCCTCAACAGTCATTTCAAACCCGCCATTCTCCAGTACTTCAACCTCTCTCACAATACCCATCTCTTCCACAATGCCAGTGAAGAGGGAACGGGCCTGCCCCACCTGTTTGCTGCCACCAGGTGCGTAACATAGTCACTTCAGCTGACACAGGACAATATGCTCATACAGTTTGTTGTGCAAAACACTTGCAGCCAGAGACATTGTGCTGAATCAGAATGCAGCAAGTGGAGAAAAACTTTAGGGTTTTGGGGGGGAGGTGGGAGAATACTTAACACATGACACCATGGCAGACTGCTTACACACATCTGGTTTCTCGCATTTGATCTGACAAGTGACTGTTGTGGAACATCCATGAGAGAAGACAGAGCTTGACAGACTACAACAGATAGTGAAGTGATGTCTCTTTTCTTCACACTTTTTAGGGTTTAGTTGTTTATATGCTTGAGGCTGAAAGAATCAAACTGAGCTTGAAAGTGGACAGAACCCAGAGACGGCTTCAACAGGAAAGCGAGAAACCAGACGACCAAAGAATCTGATTGATCTCAGGACGAGCATCCTGTCAGTAAATCTGACAGTCGTCATCATCTATCTGTGCTGGACCTTGGCATGGCATTGGTTGCCAGATCAAGCATGAAAATAATACAGTGCAATGATACAGGGCAAGACTATATGTCACACGAGTAAATCCTGCGCCTTCAGGAGTTGTGGTTACGAATTAGAGTTTTCCAAGAACCTGAAACAAAATCCTAAAAAAACTTGAGCTTCCGATCATGTGCTTCTGCATCAAAAATTGGAGGCTCTCCGATTCTGAGGTTGTTAGGTCCACTTACTTCATTCCATTGTTCTCCTTGGCACCACCACTTGCAGCCCCCTGCGTTTTCCAGCTCCATCCCTTGTTGGGTTGCTGCCCTTGTAAATGCAAAGTCGCGCCAAGCAAATGGAATCGTTGCTGCCCTATAGAAGAAGTGCACGAGAGCTGTGAGAGTCTTCTGAGACAACCCATCAAACTTACTCCGGGAGAAGCATGGAGGGAAGAAGAAGAACTCGAACTGGCAGCGATCGACGCACTGTGCAGCGCTTTGTGTGCCAACAAGCAGGGTCTCATCCGCACCGCCATGGTTACCACCCACCACAATCAAACCGCTGCTGCGACGAATTCGCAGAAACAAAAAAATTTGCTGCAACAACTTGACGAGAAACTTTTTGTGCAACAAATTCTGTTTTTGCCACACAACTGTTACAAATTTCCACCAAATTCTTCAACAAAATTTAGAAAGTCCACTTTTTATTCTTTGCAAATTATTATAATATTTTTTTAATTTCTAAAATACTTTAGGGTTTAATAATAATAATAATAACTTTCGGTTTTTGCAAGTTCAAAAAATGGATTTTTTTCAACAAGCTTTTTCTTTTTCTTTTTTGTGGGGGGTCTTGTGAGCTTGGAAGACCAAAAAGTGGACTTTTTATTGGGAAAAATCACTTTTAAATTCAAAACTTTACTTTTTATCTTATGAGGTCACAAGACCAAGAAATGAACTCCTTGAAAAATAAAAATCATATGTATAAGTCCAAAAAATAGAAAAAAAATTGCAAAGAGTCTTTAAGTCTTGGGAGTTTACAAGATTACAAATTGGACTCCTTGAAAGAAAAGGAAAAATAGAATCAATTTTTTCTTTCAAGAAGTCTAGGTTTTTTGATCTTGTGAAAATAAAAACAAGTTGAATGAAAAAATGATGACCTATGTGACCCAAAAAAAAAAAAAAAAAAAACCCATAAAAAAATGGTCTTCATGTACAAAAAAATTTTTTTTTGGGGTGCCAAAAATTTTTGGGCAAGGTGAAAAACCACTAAAAAACTTAGGGGTGGTTTTACGATCGCACCCCATGCCGAATTAGGTTATGTACGTACAAGTTCATATTATTATTGTAATATTTTTACCACACCCACCCGAGGAAATAGATGGAGATTGGTTATGCATCCAAATTCCAATCGGACAAAAGTATGTGTATTGAGGTGTGCTTGAAAACTCCCGGAGCCCAAATTTTCACGGCATTTTTTTTTCTTTTTTTTTGGCCATGGCTAATCGCCACATTGTGCGTACCGATCATAATTTGTTCATCAATGACGGTAGTTCATCCGTATTGTCAAAGTGCGGGGGGGGGGGGGCTGCACGCTTACTCAGTCCGGATGTAAATGTACATCCATCCAGTACATTCTATTCCATTTAAACTCACTCTCCATGTTGTATATTCCTCTTCCAAAGAAAGATAGATGATCATCCATCCATCCATCCATCCACCCATGATGGTAAGTCACTCATGGTAAGTAAAAGTTGGTAACCTAATAATAATTCTACATATGGTAAAAGTTTTTAAGGTAAAAAGCTTAATGAAGAGAACCAGTGACATTGGGTGAAATCCTAACTAGACACATGTGTGCAAGCAAACTATGTGGGTCATCATGTGGTAAAAATTCATCAGTAAAAAGGCTGTTTTAACTCTGGTTAAATTCTGGGCACTAGAAAAAAGAAGAAAAAAAGCACTCAGGGTAGAATGTGCTAGGCCAAACATTCCGAAGTGGAATTGGCCTATTTGGCCTAGATTCCATAAGAACTAGATGCCTATACTTTTGCATGATCAATTTATTAAAAATGCATGTAAAGACTTGTATATATATATAATATAATAATAATAAAATATAATATATTTATTTTAACCTTGCAAAACAAAGTTTTAAGATTGAAAATGAGCTTCCCATCTTGTTACCTTTTTTTCAAGTTTAAATAATGGTATTATATAATCATCTTGCAATTCTTAGCATTTTTTTGCAAGTTTCTTCAACAACTTGGTTTTTGGTAAACTCCCCCTTGTGATCATTTTACATTTGTTATTTTTGTTATTTTTGTTGTTTTAGAAACCCATAGTCACCAAATGAAAACTTTGAGATGCAATTACCCTCAATTTTTTAGAACCCATAATCTCCAAAGATAGTGAATAATGTAAATACCTTCATGTCAATATTTAGGGTATTATACTATGATTTATATTTTACACAATGAAATATTTTTACACAACATCATGTAAATTATGTAAACTCTAACACAACATGAAGTCTAAATGTAAATGAATTACACTTATATAGGCTTTTTACACAACATGTAAACTAGTCATTTACACTAAAACACATAACACTAGTTTGAACCTCCCATGAAGGGCAAATTCATCATGCAATGATATGCTTGTTTCATTTATATGCTTGTTTATATGTGATGGGTTCAGGTCCTAGGTTTTGTGTTTTCTCCTCTTAGGGCTCCCCATAGTGCCATCTACACTTTTCGAGTGTGGTCTTTTGTTTGGACTTTGGTGCTTTCTTTTTTCTTCTCTTGTTCCTTTGCTGGGTGTTTTTCCTTTATTTATTTAGGAGGTTGCAAGAGACATAAAAATACATTCACCAACTTTATTTAAATCACAATAGGACCCTTAAGGTTTGGCCTACCCGGCCAATTTTTGGAAAATACTAAATCTGACAAAGGCATTGAATGAATGCCCTTTGCAGTATTACAAAAGTACCGTTACATTCTTTCTTTTACCTATATGCCATTTGCCCAACTAATATAGTCTTGTGAATTCGATGATGCCCAAACACCAAACATGTGTATTTTCCACAAAAAAAATGTCAAGTTGCAACCAAGTGATTATACACTGGTCTCGAGTTGAAATGAATGTATAAGGAGGTTTGATTCTTCTTTGCATTTCACTGTACCTTGGTTAACTTCAACACATGTTTGTTGAATAATTAATTAGTTAGTTAATTAATTTTGAAATTTTCATTTCAAAAAGAAAAAAAAACCAATAGGATGGGTGAGTTTCTCTGTGTGCAATTGTGCATGGTTAGACACAAATGCATAATTCGACATTTTGTGTATTTATTATGAGACATCGTTGTACATACCGAATCAAACATGTACCAAAGTGGGTGGTGACACAAAGTTTTGTTGTCATATCTTTAGTCATAGGTTGTGTCGATTCTCACAGCCCTCACAAAATCAAGGTACTTGGTAGTATACTATACTACCTTGGCAGCTCCAACACGAAATTATATTATTTTCAGAAATGTTTAAACTTGCACTCAAAAAATAAAATCCAAAGAAAAAAAATTTGTGAAAGAAAAATATTGAACCTTCATTTTCAAAAAATCCTCTACAAGAAACCAAAAGCCTTCAAGCTATTATAACTCAATGATAACTAATCTCAAGTTTCAGCACAAGCCAAAATATTGTCTTTCAAAAGTCCTCATATAAAAATAAGACCTAATATTACTTAGGGGCCAACATTCCTTAAGCTACTATATACTCTATAATGAATCTAAACACAATATCCTTCTTGCCTTGGTAGGCAAGGCCAACAAAAGAATGCATTTTGCAATTTCCTCATGGCATGATTTGTGGTGATCTATTTCACTAGTTATTTTGGCCTTTTTTTCTTTTTTTTTTGTTGCTGCAAGCCATGCAACCATAATGAAGCATATAAACAAGGGAGCTCAAATGTTAAAAATAATGCATTATTTAACATTTGAGCTCCCTTGTTTATATGCTTTTGGGCTCCACTTAATTGGCTTTTTCCATTAACTTCTACTAGTCTGGGATATGTGAGAACTTAAGCTTAAGGGCACAAGGTCATGGGTGTGTGGGTGAGTGTATGTAGAGGTTTCATGAACATATTTTTTGATAAACAAATACCCTATTCTAGTAATAGGGTGCCAAAGTGGTCCATTAGCCTTTGAAGCCACTAAAGTGGCATGATTGATGACTTGGGCTTTGAACCTTGAACAATATATATATATATATATATCCACTCAAATGGCTGGTAAGGGTTAGGTGCCCAAATCAATAAACACACATCCATCACTAGTTTTGTCAATCAAATGCTTTTCTTGTAGTGAAATTGTGATTATGAACATGCCTTTCATTAAAAATTTCAATAACTTGAGGATGGCATTTTAAAAACTCATTATTACCGATTTTGAACTGTTTGCACTATTTGTGTTTTTTAAAAATGTTTATATCAAATCTACTAATGTAGCATGCGTTGTTGGTGGCCCGAGTGTAAATTGATTACCCAACTAAATTTTCTTTTCAAAATCATTTTTTGTAATTTAATTGAATTTTTAATGACAAAAATTACTCAAAATTCAATATCTCTCAGACCTTAGGTTGAAAAATTTCCAACTTATCTTCATTAAATACTTCTAATTAAGGGCTTTCCAACAATGTCAAGAGCATGCTCAAATTCCTTTTTTTTTTTAATTTTTAAAAAATTTAATGAATTTTCAGTGAAAAAATTGTTCCATATTTAATAACTTTTCCATTGTAAATTGAAACATTATGAGATGCATCCCTATTCATCAAAGGGCTTTCCAATGGTATCAAGAGTGCAACAAGAGGCACAATGGTTTGAAAGATCTCAACATGAGAAACAAAACAAACAAACAAACAAACAAACAAACTTCATAGATAGATGATAAAACAATTGTAAGTTGTGAAATTGAAAATTATTTAGAGCTAATTGGATTATTATTTTTGAAATTTCCAAAAGGTTAGATCATGTTCATCTTCTTATTCCCTTGTTTAAAAAAAATTATTCCACATGAATTTCTTGAAATCATGTTGACATCGTCATATGCCAACTCAAACCTTTTTCATATATGGAAAAAATGGAATTTCTAATTCAAAGTGGCGGACTCGTCAAGGAAGCTCATTATATAAACTTGAATTGAAATTCACAATCCTTTTGCATTTATGTAAAGATTTGTAAAATTATCTAATTTTCAACAATTGTTAGCATTCTAAAATTTCTCAACAACTATCACTCTAAGTTAATTTTTGATTATTTGTCTTTCTTTGAGATTAAACATCATTGCATGGAACCTTTTCTTCCTACCTTTAGCCATGAATGCACGCAAGACTAAAAAAAGGAAGATCAAGTTCAATTGGTTGTCAATTTGGTTGTTGCATATCTCAGAAATACTTGGAAAATAAAGGACTAATGACAAATGGTCCATGACAACTATATATGTGCACAAATTGGAAAATTGGAAGCATAGAACCAATGACAACTATTAAGTAACACTTGTGTGCATTACAAGATGTGCAATTGTCATTGATATCACCAATGTTTTTTTTTTTTCAAATTTGTGAAGTAGGTGAGTTGGCAATCATGCACAATAGGACTTAGCCAAATTTGGCTAACATTCAAAGGAGAAAGTAGAAATATTTAGCATTCTTAGTATAATTTGGTGACTTGTTGGAACCTATTTTCTAAATATGGTAATTTCAAACTAGTTCATAATGTGATCACTTGGGCCTATTTTTTCCCAAAAAAATCCCCTATGTATCTTTCATGCATTCTTTTTTCGGGCCAAGTTGTAAAAATCCACCCCCCCCCCAAAAAAAAAAACCAAAATCATCAAGGTTATCACATAGTTGTTGCAAATGCTTGTGTGTACACTTTTAAATTATGTTGGAAAATTTAGCATTAGCCTAGAAATTGTTATCCCGTACCATAGGTTTATCATGAAGATAAATTCAAATTTTGTAATAAGTGGCATTTTTATCCATCATGATTTCATCAATGATAATGAACTTATTCAAGTTTTACATTTTTACAAACTAGAAACAAGTTTAATCATCTTAGGTAGTTGATTTTTGGTGGGGACTAATCAATGTAAATGCTAGAGTTTTCTATTCCATTTAGGCACATTCAAAATCGTAGAAACCATATCACTCCTTTATCCAAGGATCAAAAGGTCCTTTGGCCCCAATCACTTTTCATGCATCTAGAAATTTATATTATTTCTTTTGCAAGTCTCTAAATGGACCATACCAAACTACATGCATTATATCATGGTCCACCTTCTTTTATTGATATAAAAATATATATACATTGTGTACATTATACAACATCTACTTATGACAATTTTTAAAAAAAATATACACTCATTACAAAATTTAAACCTTTTAAATTTTATTTTTTTGTCATTCATATTAATCATCTAGCACAACTTGCCATGATTATCATGACTCAAATGACATCAAATAAACATATTTTTCTTCTATTTTCTGTATTTTCCATTGAATTTAATATCTTTTTTTTGGTACTTAACATTGTGAATGTGCCTAAGTATTTTGCTCTACCACCTCCCAATTATTTAAATGAAAGATATGTTAAGTACATATGGTATATTGAAAAAAAAATTGTAACTAAGATTGATATTTGGTTCTAATTTCTTGAATATCATAAAATAAATAAATAATGCCAATTATGTATCAAAATTTAATAAAATTAAAATCCTTAAATGATGAAAAAAATTTAAAATGTATGGGTTTAGGGTTGTGAACTATAGTTTTGGAGCCCATTGCTCTCATTCCTTTTGCTTCAAGATTTTGGTGTTTGTTTGGTAAATTTAGAACAAAATTTCAATGTGTCTTCTCTCTCAAAAATAAATGCATTAATAGCAACAACAATAGATGATGCCAATATTTTTCCAATTCTTCATCATGGACTCTTATTTCCCTATCACATGATAACAATGACACAAATGATGAACATTTTGTATTCATACAAAGGAAACAATAGTAGAAGAGTTCATCAGATTGATGTTGGTTATGAACATGGTTTGTGTTTGTTGTGAAAAACCTAAAGGTTTTTTTTTCACTTGTGGATTTGCAAGATCTTATGATTACAAAAGTAAAATAAAATAGTTTTAAACCATGGCCTAAGGTGGAAACATAGTAAAATGTACACAAAAAAGGAGTTTATTTGATTTTATCAAGTATCATGCATATGGGAACATAAAAGTAGCATTAAAATGGGTGGGCAAACTCATCCTTGGGTGGTACCATTAGGAACCATCTTAAGGAATGGTTAAAGAATCAAAAGTGGTCAAATCATTTTTTTGGGCCCTTTCCTTTAAATCCTTTATTTTCCATTTGTGTAAAAGATCCAATGTATAATTTTTTACAATGAGTTTTATTGCTGCTTTCAATTTACTTACATTCAACCTTGACAAGGTAAATTATGTGTTCACAAATGGGAATGTTTTTGAACTCAATAGGTTCTGATCTAACACTTCAAGTTTTTTTGACCAATTGACAATTTTTGCAATTGCGAACAACTTCCTTGACCAACTTTGTCTTGTTATGCCAGAAGTACCGACTCTTTACTTCAACAAGAGTTCTTCCTTCCCCAAAGTGTCCAATTTCATCATGTATGTCCATAATGATTTGCCTATCTTCTTCAAGTTTTGGTACAACCAAACCTTTGAACATTAAATTATCAGTAGAACAAAACACAAGTGCTCCAAATGTTGCTCCCAGCTATGGCTATGTATGTTCAAGTCATCCACAAAAACCTTCAAGAACTTATTTAAATATTCGCCAAATACTTTAGTCATAGTCTTGGAAAAAGTATTGGTGGCATTCTTCATGCCAAAAGGCATAATTGTCCATTCAAACATACACCCAATGGTATGTATCCTTGTTATAAATACTATATATTGTTGTATTTGTTGTACATCCATAATATTATTTGCTAACTTTACATTTTTCAGTTGTGATCACCTTATTATTGTAAGGTAAGAGAAAAAGAAAAAGAAGAAACTCCTTAATAGTTTTTGCATAAGCTTGATCAATGGCAATTTGTTACAAATCGTGTCCAAAGAATGCAAATGGAACAATCCTCATTTTGATGTTGTTGTAATGTCATGTGACTTGTTACTACAAAAAGTTGTAAAATGGAATTGACTTTGAAACTTTTGGATTATTATTAAAGACAAAAAATCATTTAGACTTTAAGAGGATTTTTGTAGATGAAAAGACTTTGTAATACTTGATTTCAAACAAGACATCTTCACTTTAGAATGTAAAGTATGTATGCTTGTTTATTTTCCCCATGTTTTCTTTAGAAATAAAAAAGCAAACCAATTTGTAATGCAATAATTAAGTTTTTCATAAGTACCAAGAAACTGCTAGCATCATGAAGTTTTACATGTTCCTACCTAAAAATAGATACTGTCTTTTTTTTGTATGTATGTAGGTTTGAGCTTTGTCCAAATAAGCGAATGTTGTTGAATCCAAACTTATTAAAAGTAGTGGGATCTAATTGCTTAGAGGCAAAAGGTCCTTATGACAACAAAATAGTTGCCATGTGTTTGGACACACTCATTTTTGCTAGGATGCAACATTAAAGCCTTATATTTAGGTCTCTAAGCATGGAAAACCTCACACAAAAGAAATTTTCTAGTTTTTCTTTTCAATTTCTTACAATTTAAGTTCGTCCATTCATGAGCAATTTGCTTGCTATAGTAACCATGTTTATAAGTTGTTTGAATACTTGATTGAAAGGAAAAATGAAGTCACAAATATTGTGGGGGTTTACTTTTGTCAACAAAATGGCTTAGTAGAAGAGTGTGTATGGGTTGGTATTTTCTTTTTTAGAAACTAAAACCATATCCATGCACCAAGAAAACATTTGCTTTGCCCAAATCATTTTTGCATTATGAAGGAAATAATTGATCTAGACTTGAACACTTGATTGTTGGACATGATGTTTTAGGTGTATGTTTTCAAACATTATATCTAATAGGTATTAAACGAAAAATTTCTATATATGATAAGTGTTGTTGGGAGATATGGCAGTAGGCAAGTCTTGTCTTGTCTTGTGGTTTGTAAAAAGACAAACTTCATTGTCAACATGTATCAACGGGTGGGTTGTTGAACATCTTTTTATTCAATTTTAATACATCCCTTTAATTATGGTTCTAGAACCCTTGGGCACCAAGGGAATATAACATATATAGATGATTACATCTTTCTAGCCTTGTACCATTTGTTAGATTTATTATCAAAATGATCAACATCCAAGAACTTGGTTCCTTTGGATTGACTTGTTCCTTTAACATGGTTACAATCTATGCAAAATCACAAAGAACTAAATGACTTGTAGTAGTTAGTCATTTGTAAGAGCAACAATTAGTTAGTCAATTGGTCATTTGCAGCAACAATAAATCATTTGCGAAATTCATGTTAACTAACTCACACAAAAACACATGACAAGTGTGTTTATTTACATTTTCATTTGTTATCATGATTAGTTGAGATAACTTTAGTCAAGGAACACTCAAGGAAAAGGAAAAGGATATAGCAAATTTTGTTAATTGTTTTGGCAATTTAGACTTTCATTAATACACTCTCAAATAGTTCCAATAATCTAAACATTTAAATATTTTTGCATAATTTCAAGAGTAGAACCTTTTGGATCAATAATGTCATTTGCTTCGTTTTCATATTGTCGAAGTTTTAAATTGAAACTAATTAAAATAAAAGTCTAACAATGGTTGACCACCATAGCTTCAAGTTGGAGTTACATGTTGAAGCTCCTTAACAACCTTGCTTTCTCTTAGCCCTTGCAAATCATTTCTTTACATGAATCCATGCATGCAAAAACCATGCACATAGGTTTGGTTTTGAAATTGACATATGAAAACTAACTTTAAGATTTTCATCTCTTTTAGCTTTTGATTCTTGAACATGTCTTGGAATGAAATTCTTACACAAGAATGCATGCACTTGAACAAGCATTTGAGGATAACATCAACAAGTTCAAGTAATATGCTCGTGCAATTTGCTAGAATGAAGATGACACATATTCCTAGAAATTGCAATTTCATCTAATCCAAAAAAAGTTTGCTCTTGTGAATAGACCAACGTTCAATTAGCCAAACCATTTTCTAATCTTCTAGCAAAGCAAGTTTCTCCACTTGAACTCCTTTATAAAGTATGAAGATAAGTTCAACAAATTTTTGAGTGGTTTCCAACTTACACCAACAATTAAAATTACAAGTGACATGGAAGCCACTTGAAATATAATGTTTTCTTCCTTCATTCATGGGTGGGAGCATTTGGCTTGTTGTCATTTAGAACACAACTTGCAAAGGTAACATTGCACCATTTGTTGAAGATGATGTAACCATTGTAATTTGTTTCTTGTCTTTTATCCTTAGAACATGTATGTGTTTAGCTCCTTTTGTTTCCCATGTGCAATCCCTTTTGATGGGTACAAAGTGAACTCTTGTTTGACCTATGTCACAACCCAGTGTGGAGGTATCTTTTCTTGAATCGACAATTGCATCTCCTTTGAAATGCTTGGACTTCTTGCACTTTATCAAGCAATTGCTTTTCCTTGTCCACTCAACAAAATATAAAATCTATCATTTTTTGTTGTTTGCATTCTTTAGTTTCTATTGCATATGTATGGTACCTATATCACATCTTTTAGGATGTACATGGTATGGTAAGGTGTATGACATGTTTCAAATTTTCTAAAATGCAAGTATGATTTTCCTACCTACATTATAGAAACATTTGAAAAAAATTGCAAACATATACACGCATGTAGATGTAGGGTTCTAGAAAAGGAATGCAAATTATCACAATATAACATTATCATTGTAGGAGTCCATTACCAAATTGCAAAATGAAAATCATGTGATTTTTTCTAACATTAAAACCACCTATATAACTTTTAAGTAACCCTTACATGCACACAAAAAAAACACTTTGGCAATTGTAAGGAAATTGGAAACATACCTACCTACATGTTTCAAGAAACATTATATTTTAAATTGTTTCAAGAATTGCAACATTTCATTCATCTTGCCAAAATAATGAAAAATATTTTTTCAATTTAATAAAAGTATAAAATTATGAAATCAAACGTTGAACCTTTTTTTTTATAAAACAAACACAATAGCACATTTTGGGTTTTGCGATTAGCCTTTACAACTACATATTAGTTAGAAAGGACATATGTGACTAGTGACTAATGAGTTGTTAAACCCATGTCATTTCACCCATTTAGTCACAAGGGATGTTCAGTTGCAAAACCTAGTTGTTTTAATGACTAAGATTTAATTTTTTTTTATAATAATGAAAATTCACGTCATTCTTAACCTTGATATCATGTGTGAAATGCATGTCATTTCAACTTAGTTATTTTATTTGATTAAGTGTTACATAAGATGCCTTGATGGATGGATGACATGTGTCAAAAATTATAAACAAATTATGAATCATTGCATATGACCAAAAATCAACCTGGTTAGGCTAGCTACTTATGTTATGCAACTTAGGGTACTTAACTTAGGTTTAAAAAAAATTAGCCTTTAATTAGCCTTGGCCACCCTAAGCTAACCTAGGTCAACCTACCTACTACCTATCAACCTAACCTAGATTTAGACCACCTTAGGTTGATTTAAGATGAATTAATTTGTCAACTTATACTATTTTAAAACCTAGTTTAGGTTAACTTAAACAATTTTAGGTTTAGAAAAAACTTAAAATAATTATGTCACATCTAGTTGCATCTAGTTGCACAAATTTGAGGTGGTTATAAACTTGATAAAATATCTTGTAATGAAGCTACCTAGATTGACTTGGCAAAAAACCTAAAGTTAGGAACCTATGCAAACTTAATTAGGTTAACTTATTAGTAGGATAACCTATTCTAAGTATATTTAAAGATACTAGATGTAGTAAATTTTTTGTGTTTAATTGAGTAACTTACAAGGTAGCCTATATTACAAAATAAGATTCTACTAAGTAGATTACATTAATATGTTAACTTAATATGTATGTTAATAGAAGTTATGTGTTAAGTAGTCAAAAAATCAAAGAGTTATGTGTCACCTTTTCAAAATGACTATTAATATTGTAGTTATGATTACAAGTTAACAATAAATTGTTTAGTACACATACACATGCATTTGAATTTATGATTTCAAAAACCTCATGGTACATAAAAAACTATGGCATGCCATGTCATCATCACATGGAAGATCAAATGGTTATTAATCGCAAAGGACAACAATATTTTCAAGTAGTTAATAAATTAAATTAATTCATCAAATCAATGATATGAATCATGATGTGAAGTTAATGTCACAAGTCATGAGGTGTTGCAACTATTAATCAACTTTGTTGCCATGTCGCCTACCACGTTAACATCGCACAATCGTAAATTGTTATTATTCACTAAAAGTTGTAAGAATCAATGGAATTTTGTTATTACCTAATTTTGGATAATTTAAAATACATTGCATTTTTGAAATTTTGATATTTGTGTAAAAACTATCAAGTCGTGATATCGACTATAGTTGCAAAACCATAATGCCACATGGCACCACAATGTCCTTTAATTATGTAATGAGTAACATACACTTGTAATTGTAATTGTAGTAAAAAAAAAACAATAATCATTTTACTAACCAATTGTAAAACCCAAGATGTGTTATGAATTATTTTGCAAAAAATTCCAAACATGAGTTTTCAGTAATCCTATTACATGATCTTACCATTTTCAATTACAATGCTCATTATTCTTCACAGCTTAAAGTACTAGAATTAAATAATTTAAATATAAAATATCAAAATTTGAAGCAAACAAAAGATTATAATTAAATTAAAAGTGGGTTAAACATGTACATATTTAAAAATAGGGCGAGAAAAAACATTCTTTCACATAATACCCCCAAACAATACTTTAATTAACATAAAAGGGTAAAATGTTAACACCTAGTGTCCATCTTGAAGTGCTAGTAATCAACCTACTATGGAGTTTGTCAATATATAATTCTCAATGTTTTGCAATTTTCAAGAAGAGGTGAACAAAGATATTTTGCCAATTGTAATGGTAGAAATGTGAAAAAATGTTCCCCACTATTGGTTTTCTTGGAAGACAATTTCAAGGTGTTGTGGGCTTGCAAATAGAAATTAAGTGTGTGTTTTAACAAAACTTTGCATAGATGTTGATTGCAATTAGAATATCTTGATAAATTATTTTCATTAACAAAATTTGGTCCAATGATGCAATAGTTGGTTGCAAATAATGCTTTACAAAAAATGATTGAATTTTTTAAACAAATTCGTGGAAGGATTATTGGAAGAGTTTGAAGATTCTTTTGAATGAGAGGAAATTTTGGATGCTTATGAGTAATTAAATTTGGAAATAAATAAACTATATAAGACCTTTGATTTGTAAGTGATATTAGTTTTGATATAATTCTGATTTTTTTTTTGTTCAAAGTTAAAATTTTGAACAAAAAGAAAAAAGAAAATACTGGAAATTTGATTATAAATTCAAAATGATTATAGAACCACCTATCTATAACCATTTACTTTTTTTGCACGTGAGAGCCGCCTTGTAAATAACCAATATATACACAACCGGTTAGCCATAAAAAATAATAATTAGTATATTGATAATTCGAACTCGTGAATATATGAAAAAATAGATAACCACCCATTACTAGTTTGAATATAATGGTTAAAGTAATGGATAATCTTTTTGACATGTTAGTTTATATGACTCATTTTTATACAACAATTCATAAAAATCTTTGATTATGTTATGGATCAATTTGGGATGCTTCATCTTCTACATGTTGATATTGGAACATTTCAAATTCAAAATTGGACAAATTAATGAGGAATACATCTAATGACTATGTTATTCAAGGGCAATTTGGATAATTTAGAAACCTTTTAATACCACTTGAATGAAAGTTGGGTTTTATTGCTCTAATGTTGGTTATTATTTGCTTAAATAAGAATTAAGTTCCATATATGCAATTTAGCTATTAATTTCACCATTGGGGGTTGTTTTATCACTAGATTTGAATAGAACTTTCTCTTTCCAAAAAGTAATTGGTTAACTAAAGGTCCAAAAGGGTTTTTTCTAGTGTTCACATTTTATACATCAATAATTTGCTAGCAACAATTTTGGGGGATACATTGTTCAAAATGTATGACCCATGGGCTTTAGGTGTGCTAACCAAGTGTGAGGTATGGCAAATAATGGGAAGATCAAACAAAAAAAAAAAAAATATATACTAACGGGACACCACTTAAAAATTCATTAGTGTAGCTTGTGCTATTGGCCCAAATAAAAAAATTGGTAACCCGACTAATTTTCACTTCCAAAAACATTTATTGTAATTTGGTTGAATTTCCAATGACAAAAAAAAAAACTACTCAAAATTCAATATCTCTTGGACCTTAGTTGTGAAAATTGCCAAATCACCTTCCTTAAGTCCTACACTCACTAAGGGCTTTCCAATAATATCAAGAGTGCACCCAAAATTACCTTGTAATTTTTAGTTAAAATAAATTTAAATAATGTAATATTTATTTAAATAAATTTTCAATGAAAAAAAAAAATGTTCAATATTCAATAACTTCTCCACTATAAGGTTGAAAGATTATGAAACCAACTCAATGCACACCTACCCATTCAAGGCTCTCCGACGTTATGAAGAGTGTGACAAAAGGCACCAACATGTGTTTGGTAGATCTTAATGCGACAAACAAAAACAAACAAAACAAACAAGCAAACAACCTTCAAAGTTACTTCATAGAGAGATGATTGATAACATGGTGGGGGGTGAAAAAGGACTTAGAGGGACATAGGAAAACATGTTATATAGCTCTTGTGGAACACAACAAATAGGTCAATTTTGAGAGACATCTCTTGAAGGGGGGGGGGGGGGGGGGGCCGAAGATGTGAATAAAAATTGAAATTAAAAAAAAAGGGAGAGAGGAGAGGGAACAATCACTTTGTTAAAAAAAAATAATGTTTTTTATAATAATTTTTTA
>Ga0116227_10000762_pt1 | contig 66273 bp, 41 predicted proteins | sample S1TSphgellanicum_FD_89693 | JGI IMG/M metagenome (GOLD analysis project Ga0116227, IMG submission 89693) | Host-associated microbial communities from peat moss isolated from Minnesota, USA - S1T2_Fb - Sphagnum magellanicum MG | ecosystem: Host-associated > Plants > Peat moss > Unclassified...
ATATAAACATTTTTTAGTATATTAAAATGGCAATAACACAAGTTATGCTTTTTTGGTTAATTTTGTGTTGTAGCCAGAGTGGCAATCATGTTTTTTTTTAGCCAAATTTGGCTATGAGCTAAATATAAAAGTAATTTTCAAAAAACAACCTTCTATATTTCGGGCTACCTACTTAAACAATATATTGAAATCTAGTGATTTTTCTTAAATTTTGATCAAATTCTACCTCCAAATAAAAACACTTAATTTTTACACTTTTTATTTTTTAATTTCACTTTTTGGCTATGTATATAGGGTTTAGAATGATTTTCATTTTGAGAAATTAATTTAAATTTCTAAATTATTTTTCCATAGGAATTGTAAACTTTAAGCCCACTTTGATTTGCATAAGTATGGTAGTGTGAACTAGTACCCCTTTCATTAGTTGATGGGAATAAGTCCTTTTTACCAACCTTTTGCCAATCCCAAATTAGACATGTAGTCTTCTATTTTGGGCTATCTATATGGTTTACAAGAGAAGGACTTTGGGCAAAACATATGGCATAAACCTTTAGTTTTGAAAGAAGTATTATAATAATTGCTTGAATATTTTCATAACGATGGGGGATAGATGAAAAACTTTATATTAGAGTTAATAACTTCACAACATTTGGCAAGTTCAAGATCAAGTTTTAGGTTAGATTTTGGAGTCTTTGGATTGAAGGTTCAAAATTTTAATGAAACTAAATTTGGATCCAAACAATAAAACCACCTCTTGTTAAAATTGAAATCTAAACTTGAATTGAGTTATATATATTGTCCATTTTAAAACAAGTTTAAATATTATAATTACATAAGTACAAAGGTTTTTTTAATTACAATAACTAATGCTTATGTGTTAGGTTTGATTATTCAAGTTTGGGCAAACCTTATGGGATAAATTAAGATGATGTTCATTGCATCTTGCATCACAAAAGATTATTTATATATAATATCATCATATTTTGGTTTATTCCCAACATAAAATTGGACCTATTTTTTCAGTGTAATTGAGTGACCTTCTAATGAACTATCATATTTTTTGAATATATTCAATATTAATTGAATTATTTTTTAAATTTGGAACTATTTTGAAAAAATAACTACCAAAAATGTTGAAAATCAATATAAATAAACTTATGTTAAATATGGATTTAAACCCAAGTCTATGAAACGAAAAACCCAACACAAACCATTTAAACAAATTAGAACTATTATATAGTTGTTATAATTTATTTATTTTTATTGACAATATTTTTTAAGCTAAAATTTTCAAAAAAATTAAAAATCTAATCCCAAAGTTTAAGACTTTTAATATATTAATTATTCAACAAAAATTTGTTGAATCAATGCATGGATTACATTAGTATTTAAATGTTTACCAACTCATTAATTCCACCTTCAATGAACCAATTGTTAATCCACTAATTTTTCTCTCTAAAAAAAACAAAAACACCCTTAGGCTCATCATAAACTTAAAAGTTAGACATCATGCATGAGCTTCAAAATGGGTCTAGGCCAAAGGTGTTAGAGTATATTCACATACTAGAATTAACATACACAAACCAAACAACAAGTTGATTGGCACAAGTTAAAACCTAAAAGTGGTGCTAAATTTAGTCCAAACAACCAAAATTCAATTGATTCACTCATTTCAACTCTTGGAATAAAACATCATTCTCCTCCTTGTAGTACATTTTATGATTAATGGGGTTAAAACTTTGAGTTCTCAAAAGTGCCAAATTATGAATTTCATTATTTTGTGAGTTCATAACTCACACATGTATGAATTTTGAGAGGAGTTGAAACACTCAAAATTATAGCCCTTGAAAATATATTGCACATTTCAATAGAACATCATTTGACCCTTGTTTACTAAATTTTAATGGTTGGAATCAATTTGTCAATTTTGATCTTCAACCATTTTTTTGACCATAACTTAAATTTTAAATCTCCACATGGAAAATGCAATCCTTTTGTTGATATTCAAGCTTCATACATTTTTAGTGATATAAAGAAAACCCAATTTGGACAAGGTTTGTTATTTGCACTTTTGTCCCAAAAGTTCAAAACATTTCAAGACTATAACTCCCAAAATGATTTCCATTTGGGAATATTTGATTCACCTTCATTGCATTTCACTACATTTATGAAAATGTGCGCAAGTTTGAGGACACCCTTTTAGCCCACATCCTTTTTTGTGCCCCAACCTAGTTAATTGCAACTTCAAAAATAAAGTTGCAACAATCAATTCCATGCCCTAAAATTACAAAATGAATATGTTGCTACCTTCTTACATTGGTTGTTGAGATTTTTTTGGTTTCATTACATTCCTCCACAATTTTTTCCTACGTTATTAAATTACACTCCATGAACATGGATGGCAAGTTATTAATTTTAGTTAGATGCAATGTAAATGGAATTGACCCCAATTTTCAATAAAATTTAATTCTAAACATTTTATGGTTTTTACAATTGTGGGATTTAATCCCAAAAAATCATCAATTTTGCATGAAAGATTTTATTCAACCCAAACAAAACAAGACAAAAAAAACAAAATTTGAATGTTCCTTTCAAAATAAAAAAAGATAATACTACATTATGCATTGGTTATATAAGGTGTGTAATTTTGTTTTAAAAAATAGCTTATAATGGGTTTAGAGCTATGAAAAATATTTTGGAATAAAATCATTTTATCATAACAATAAATTAAATGAATTCGAACATCATAAAATGATTTTTTTTCTTGCACATCCACACGTGTAGGTTTGGTTTTCATGTACCCAAAAAGAGTTCATTTTTTATACTTTCTAAATTTAACATTACTCGAAGAACCACTTGCTTAATTTATATTAATAAATGTTTTTAAATAATTGAACAACTTCATGGGTTTATTAGATTACAAGCCTTATCATGCATTTTGCACCCTTAGGTTTGACAAGTGGTATTTGAGATAAACTCCTAATTTGATAACACTAAATTATTTACAAACTTGGAACATGTTCCCTAATTCTTCAAAACTTAAACAAGAGTACAAAGCTTGGGATGATTAAAACAAGGTAAACATATATGCATATTTGGTTATCTCACATTCATAAATAGATGAAATACATTGAATTGTACAATTTTGAACTAAAATTAGTTCATGGATTCCTCACAAACTCACATAAATTGAATTGAGGCATCAACTTTTTGGGAGGCATGAATTACTTTATAATATATTTTATATGTTTTCACCAAAATTACATGTCAATGGTTTTTGTCAAAATTCTCAAAGTCTTTTTCCCAAAATTAAAATATTTTGGGGTGTTAAAATTTGAAAGTTTCGTCATCCTCAAGAAACAATGTGTGGACATAATTTTGTCAAGTTTTTTTTTTTTTTCAAACAAATTGCACTTTTCTTTCCAAATCAACATTTGAATGGTCATGGTTATTTTTGACAAATTGAACACAATTTTTCAAAAACATAGAAAATTGGAAGAAGCCCCTATATTTTTAGTATGTCAACCAAAATGTTTACCCTTTTTCATTCTAATGAAATGAATATCATTTGGATTAGATTTATCCCTCCAAACCTTGGTTCAAAGGTTTTGTTTTCAATAACCCCAACCAATGTTTTTTCAATCACAAAATATTATTAGATTTCAATTTGGACTTGGGTTTAGTTCTACCTACATAAATTTTTATGGGGAGTTTGGAAACAATCATTATATATATATATTTCAAATTTGGTTTTATTTCTTGTTAAACTCAAATGCAATTAACAAGTTGTCTTGATTGCTTAGGTCTTCGTATTGGTGTGTTAGCATGTAACTATGGGCACTTGTTAAAGCATATTGTTTTCATTAGAAGTAACTTGTCAAAATATTTTTTGAAAACAATATTTCCTACTCCAATAGTGAGAATACAAAATAGTTTGAACAATGCATTTTTAAAGCTAATAAACAATCTCACTTTCACTTGATTAAGTGTTTCATTCTCACCATATCTTGGATTTACTTTAAACCTTTTTCATTGTTTTTGCATCAATCTTCGTCATGATGGGGTTCATTTACAATCCAACCTTTTGTTTATTGTTGAAAAAGATTAAATTTTGTTTTGATATTTTTCATGAATAAACATGTTCATTTTTGTAAAGGAATTGACACATGTGAAACTCATATCATGAAATGTAAATTGTTCTTTTACTAACTAAAGGAAAACACCCTAAAGATTAAAGTATTATTATTGCTTGACCTCTCAAAAGAAAAGATGTCATAAAAACTTATATTTAGATCATATCCCAACAAAGGCAATACATGTACATACGTATTATGGGATAAGGAAGAAATTCACAATCATATGGGGATCCAAAGCTATAATTTAAACATAATTAAAATTAATTGGTGGTGTTGAAATGGATGTAAAAATTAATTATCATTTTTTAACGAAATTGCATGGCTGGAACTCACAACTTGGATATTTTTTGTGAAATCAAGGTCCTAGTGTGTAATGGGATACCTAGATAATGAAAACTTTGTGGAAGAGAGAACCTAGATTAACAACCCCCAATATGTAATAAAAGACATATGAGGAAAAGTGACCATTGGCCCCCCACGAAATCAAAATTTGTGTCCACTAGTGGGGGAGATGGATACAAGCGACCTTTGTTATAAAAAGGAGACATGATGTGAATTTCCATGTTCATATATTGACCCCCAATAATTGCATGGAATCATGAAGCTTGCCCATTTTTGCTATGGGTTACTATAATTTAGTATGCACACAAGCAAGTTAGGTAATCAGATAACGACATATTTTGGTTGATGTCTTTTCTTCATATCCTTGTTTGGCTTTCATTCAACCATTTTGCTTTCTTGCATTCTATAATAATGCTTAAAGACTATGAATTGGGAGTTAGGAACATCATACAAGCTTTAATTTTTGGCCATTAGTTAATTTGGGTTGCCATTAATGAACACATGGATAACATGGTGCAAAAGGATTGATTTTACTATTATCAAATGGTTTTTCCAAATTGGCAACAAGATTTCCAACAAAGCCCAACAATATCACCAATGATGAATTGATGGTAGTTTTAAAAAAAAGTAAACACACATCTTTCATTTTTTTCTCAAAATATCACAAAATAAACAAATTTTGTCACACAAAAAATCATTGCTTTGTTACCCAAATATTTAGGACTTTGAATGGTGATTAACATGTCATGTTACATCTTGATTACATTTTTAAAAAGTAATTATTGACAATATGTTGTGGTTCTCCATAATAAAAATACAAATAACTTGCACATCAAAATATATTATATTACTTCATTAAAGACTTAAATAATATCTCATTGATTTGCTTGAATCATCTTTGTATGTAATCATTTGTTGATGACATAATAATGGAAATGTAAACTTTTGTTATATTGTTGATGGTTTTCGATGTTTTTTTTGGTGCCATTTGAAAATTCTAGATTATCACAATAATAGCACGTGAAATCCCCTTGTGCTGTAAAAACATATATTTCAAATCGTCATATAACTAAAATTGGAATTAATTAATGAATAAAACCTCATTTCAATCAATATTATATACCAATTACTTGAATTTATAAATATAAAAAAAACTTTAAGCGTAATCCTTGACAAAAAAATTGTAATTTAATAATTCATGTGTGTACCTTGTTTGAATCTCACAAAGGTGGTTGTTATCAAGCATTGGTGACAAATGCTTGAAAATCATTCACCAATGGGATTGATGTTCAACCAATGGTGTAAACCATGTTAAAACCTTGTTTAATAACAAACAACAAACAAATGATTTGAACAAGGCAATCCAAATGAAAGTGAATGTGAAATTAGATGGTTAGAACATGTCTCATTTTCATTAACAAAACTTTGAAATTTTGAACATGTCCCATGAAACTTTTTTGTTATATTAAATAAATCCATTAAATGACCTTCCCTTTGAGTTTTCTTTTCATTGCCTAGCCCCTCTTTTAATCTCAAACCTTGCCATCCACAATGTGAATTTTTTTTGTTGAATCAAGGGTGAAATTCAATATGATAATATTTAATGCACGAAATTCAAGATAATTATGATAACAATAAGCCTAACAACAGTGAAAGCATTTAAAAAATAAATAAAAATTGAATATCAAATTATCACAAATTCAAATTACATTAAATTTTGTGATAATTTGAATTTCACCTTGTTGTCATTCCCTTTTCAAATGCAATTTTTTTTTTTTTTTTTAATTTAATTTTTTAATCTCGGACCTTTAATGACCAAACTCAAGGTACTAATATTATGTTTCCTTCACTTCAGAAATTTATCTATTAAAAAAAATTGTAAAACAACCCATACCGTTGGGCTTTCATTTCACCCCTAAACCCATGTTTCAATCTTATTTATAAGACAAGAAAATTTTATTGAATTTAAGTATAAAGTGTGAGAACATTTAATGCATGATATTCAATAATAATTATAGCAATAGTACACACATTAACAATAAAGGTACCCAAGAAAAATAGAAGAAAGGTGAAATTCAAATTAACATTAAATTTGGTGGTGATTGGAATTTCATTCCCCATTGTATAATAATGTAAACTTTATTATCATTACTTAATTTCACCTCTTTAAAAACCAAATTCTAGATATTAATGTTGTGTTTCTTTTATTGTATGAACATTTTTGTTAGTTTATGATTTTGCATATAATTTTCAAACACCATTATTCTTTGGGGCAACTTAACCCGCTTCTTCTCAAAGAAAGTTCGGAAGTAAACTTTGTTTAAACATTTTTTTATACCATAGGAAAGTTTTCAAAGCATAGATATTGAAAATGATTTTCCATTTTTTTATTTGAGGCTATCAGCTAAAAATTATGATTAAAAAAGCCAAAAGTCAAATTTTACAAATATGTTTCTCGCCCAACATGGAAGGGCAAAAAATTGCTTCGAAAAGCAATGAGATTTGAAAATTTGACCCTTGGTTTTTTTTTTTCCCATAATATTTAGCTTACAACCTCAAATAAAAAATGCAAAATCATTTTCAATATTTGTGTTTTGAAAGCTTTTCAATGATATAAAAATTGTTTGGTTTGAACAAAACTTTGGGAAGAAAGGATTACATTGCTTTGAGGACCAAGGGGCCTAAATTGCCCTAAGGAACAAACTATCAAATATTTGAAAACTAAAATATAAAGATAAACTTTGTCCGAGTCAAATATCCTTTATAACATTGAAAAATTTTCAATGTGAAAATATCAAAAATGGTCTTGCAATTTTTATTTGGATTTATGTGTATTAAAAGCTATGGCAAAAAGATGAATTGGACTCAAATTTTCCTAGTCTTGTTCCTCCTTAGGGCAACTAAATTCCTTGCTCCTTGGGGGAGAAAGGAATTAGAAAATTTGACCTTCAACTTTTTTTTTTGTCATAACTTTTATCTCATAATCTCAAATAAAAAATGCAAAATCATTCCTAATATTTGCACTTTCAAAGCTTTCCAATGATATAAAAAACATTTAATGTGGATCAAACTTATCTCTTGTATTTTCTTCACAAACATTCAAGAAGTTGCTCTTGAGGCAACTCAATCCCCTTCTCTTCAAAGAAGTTGCTCCCCATGGGAAATTGCTCCCTAACTTAGTCCTCTTTTCCCTAAAAAAAAGGAAAGTTGTTCCTTGGGAAAAAGAGGGCTACCATTTTATTTCCTTCTTCGTAATGAAAATTTTTGTTTCCTTTGCGCATCTAGCTTGAAGAAATTGCCTATAGGTTATTTTTTTAATCCATTTCATCCATGGAAAAGAAAAAAAATGTGAGAAAAAAAGTTGAATATACCTCCTTTTAGTTGAAGGGGGAAATTTTAATCATTAAATCACTTATTTTTCTTTGAAAAAATTATGTAAAAATAATAAATAAATGTTAATCATAGTTCAAATGCGGCAATATTGGTGCCACATTTAATTTGTTGATCCTATTTTATGTAAGTGTAGGGTAATTCCTAAGGGTTGGGGTACATTCCCAAAATAGTAAGCCTTCAACCTCTGGCCTTGAAGGCCTGCTATTTTGGAAATGTTTGGCCCAAGGGTGTTGCACAACATAAAAATTGATGGATTTCCATCAATTTTTTATTTTATTTTATTTTTTTTCCCAATGATACCCATTAGGTTTTTGCGAGATCCCCATCAAATATCACCCAAAAAAAGTCCTAAAAAAACACAAGGCATTTTAAAAAAATGAAATGCCCACTCTTGCAAGCATTTCATTTTACAAAATGTTGAGTTGAATCTTATGCATTGTATGTGCTCATTCAATTACACTAAAAAAAATTTCAAAGATTTTTATGGTTATTTAAATAATGAGGAACCTTCCATGTAAGATTTATCCTTTCCTTCTCAAACAAAACAAAATTGTGAGTGTTAAAATTTTACCATTGTAAAGATTTGGTAAAATTTTGTCAAATCTTGCCAGAATTTTGTCAAATGAAAAAAAAATTCCAAATTGGTGAATTATTATTATTATTATTATTATTATTGGGTTTTTTAGTTGCCAACATTTGAAAATATATAATTATAAAAAAAAGTCAAATTATATCCTAAGTTTTAACAGGTAGCCAAAAATGTAGAATGATGCTAGAATTTTTTTACTTTCATATTTTTTTTATTGCCAAATCACAACTTCTGCAACATCACAAAATAATAATAATAATAATAATAATAATAGAATAATAATAATAATAATAACCTACCTTGAAGGGGACAATTCTTGGAATTTCAGGTCCCATGGTCAGCTCCGACCTCACCCCGGGCCCTCATTCCCAAAACATTCCCCCATTCTAGGTCCTTATCCTATGCATAAAGTGGTGACTAAAATGTCATAAGGTCAGGTTATCATTTGTAGAAGGACCTTATAAATTCCATAAGGCCCTCCCCAGGGGAAGCTGTCCTTTTCTGGGAGGCGATGTCGGCCCATACCAGCAGGCCTCTAGACTTGGTACCTCAAATGGTCATCAGGTTCTCAAACATAGGCCTCAAAAAGGGTCTCAAGAGAAAACCCATTTCAAATTCCACAAGGTCCTCACACCAAGTTAATGCTACCAAAAGACCTTAAAATGTCGTAAAGTCTTCACTAAAATTATGTCAGAAGGTCAGGAGAAGGACCTTACAAAATTCCCATAAATACCCCCTCACTATGGGAGGCTGTCCTTTTCTGAGATCTGTTGTTCGAGGAGGCGATATCGGCCCTACCGACGGCCTGTAGACTGCTTAGGTACCCTCCACTGGTCGTAAGGGTCTCAAGACAGGCCTATAAAACTGAGAAGGGTCTCAAGACAGGCTCGGCAATTAGGGTTTCGCGACGACGACGACGACGACGCGGTCCGGTCTGCGCGATCTGCGCGCTCTGCCATTTTGCACTGGCATTTTGTCTCCGGAGCAACAGGGATTGATTTATTTTTTCCTCCATTATTATTATTGTTGTTGCTCTCGGCATTATTGACCACGGATTTGTGTTTCCTCATCTTCTTCTTCCTCTCCCCAAATTGAGAGTCCTTTTGGGTCCATACTTTTCCAGAATCTCAACAACCAAAACTGCGAACAACTTTCTTTCATGTCACCAACAACAGCTACTTCGGCTGCTGTAGAAGAAGAAGATCCTGGAGGACTTCGCAAAATTCCGGTACCATTCATTGTCGTGCAGGTGCCGGTGGTGATGAAATTGTAGAAAAGCCTGGCAAATCCTGTCTTTGTGCGGGGGGGTGGCGAGCGGGTTGGGTGGAGATCTTCAGATCATCATTCTGGGAGTGTTCGTGAATTTGGGGCTTGTCGGTGACTGGTTTCAAGTCGTGGTGACCGTGTCTGCAGTAGTGAGGTGGGTTTCTGTTTCTTTTTGGGGGTGGCCTGTTTTTGTTCGATTAGGTTTTTTTTAAAGATTTCTTTTCTGTGGAAGAACAGCAAAAATTTCAGCGATGACTCCTCTTTCGGTTCTCTCGAGCTTGATGGGTTTTTTGCTTCCGGAAGTTGTAGCTCGCTCTCTCTCTCTCTCTCTCTCTCTCTCTCTCTCTCTGTGGGAGTTTGTTAGTTGGTATGTTTGTTTTAATTCCTTTAGATTGAAGCTCCTTTGATGATCTTTTAGATGTTTTTGATGCAGGATGTGTTGCCAGTAGGTCGGTCTTCAAGGCATTCATCACAATGTTTTGATGCAGGATGTGTTGCCGTTAGGTCGGTCTGCAAGGCATTTATCACAGTATTTTGGAGGTTGTAGCAAGCAAGCAACGAATCCCAAAGGAGAAACTTCCAACTTAGGGTTTTTGGTGGTAGTGGAAAATGGTTTCTATGAAGAAATTGATTGTTGGGTTGCGTTCAAGTCCCAAATGTGTCGTTTTGCAAGCTTAAGAAGCCTTTTTTGTAGCTTGGCAAGAATTTTCGAAAAGCAAGCAAAAAGTAGAGAGGTGGGGGCAATGGGGTTGTGTTGAGAAGGAGACAAAAGGCTTCTAGTTTTGGAGGCAGAAAGAAATTGTGGGGTTGGAAGTAGGAATCTTTCTGCCACAAGTGCAGCTGCTGTCTTTCCAGCAATGTAAAGCAAGAGAGGCCTGGAAGGAGACAGGAGTTTGAAATGAGTGCTCTCGCAAAGCCTAGGTATGGCAAGCACTCTAATTACAAGCCAGTAATTTGATGTTAGGAGGATTGGGGAGAGGGGAAGCTTATTAGGGTTTTTTCAGAAAAGAATTATTCAGAATCTGATAGGTTCCTTGTAAGGAGCTGAAGAATGTTGACCAGACCACCAAAGGAAGAAAACTAGTTACCGACATCAGTGCACGTCGGGTTTTATTTTCTAGGTTATTTTTTACCAGCTGGAGATTTTTTCTGTTTTGTAAGTTTTGTTAGCCAATTCTGATTGGGTCAGTTTGCTGCTGGGAGTGTGAAGGGAAGAGGAAAGTGTGCAAAGAAAAGTGGGAGCTCTGGCGAATTCTAGCAAGTATCATGCCCCTGCAGCAGGGAAGAGGTCATCAGGGCAGAATAGAAAACAAGGAGTTGGTGGGCGACGACCCAGGAGAATAGCCACCACATTGTGGCGGATATTTATTGGAGTTGTTTTGTTGCTCAGTCTGGTTGTTGTCTACCTCCAGATGCCCCATTTCTACCATTTTGTAGAAAAGGTAATGAAGATTTTCATGCTACAAAATCATGGATAAAGTCTAGGAGTGACAATTGTCATGCAGTTTGTTTTGATGTAAAACAAGATCCTCTTCTTACAGGTTGTCAGCTGGTTTATGTCTTCACTCAACTATTGTGAAGACATAAAGCCACAACCCCTTAAAACATATCAACAACTCTAAACAACCATCTACTGGGTCCTTCAGAAGCACCTAATCTAGGTGTAATTTTCTGGTTCAGGTCTCAGGGGATGCTGAATGCTAAAGGATTGAGCATAGCATGCAAAAAATTAGTCGTGTTGTAGAAGCCAACTATGATTGCGCACCTATTGGGCAAGTATGTTCTACTGGTGTTTGACATGAATATCATTCATAAATCTTTAATGAGGGTGTTGAACAGGTGGAACTGGACATCTGGAACACTTGGACCTATTGTACAATGGCCACTGAGTATCAATAAAAAATAGACCATTGAAGTAAACTGCTGGCTTTTGTTTTGGATGCAGAGTTTAAGGCAATTTCTTCTTTGGGTGCAAAAGGATGTTGGGCCATGGGGCCCACTTATTCTGTAAGTGATTTCTTACTCTATTGTTTGAGTCAATTGCTTGGTTGCAAATTTTGAGGGCTTTGTTCTTGAGCTGAAGCTAACTTGGTTCATGGATGATTGCTGGTGTTTGCAGTGCTTTGGCCTACATTCCCTGCACAGTATTAGCCATCCCAGCATCAATACTTACGGTAATGATCTATCTGGGGTCAGAGCTAAAAAACTGTTTTTTGTTGCAATCGAAACAGTCATTTCATCATCTGAGATAGTATTTGATTTTGTGAGATAGTAAAGTTGTTACTGATTTGCTACGGACTTGGAACTTTTCAGCTGGGCGGTGGATATCTCTTTGGCTTAACAGTTGGCTTTGCAAGTGACTCAATTGGTTCAACCTTGGGTGCAACCGCTGCCTTTCTTGTTGGTAGAACGGTTAGTACTGCAATAGACCATTACTTCAACTGATGTGTTCTGTCTGGGTCCCTATTTTGGAAAATCAGCTTTGGTCTTGTGCAACTGTAGATATTTGAACAGCATGGAAGAAGTCCAGCATTGTTGTTAGCCTAGTGCAACACACAGTTAGTCTAAGGTTCATGTTCAATGACACTAATTCAGTTAGGAGAGTCTTCAGGGTTTTACATCCTTTTTCTGAATTTGATGGCATCTGCACTTAACCCTAGATTTGCATCTATACTTCTGCTGTATTCCATTCTGGGTAATGTGCACCTGCAGTTTGGTGGATTTCTAAAACCCGATGGGATCTGAATGTAATATGATCTGTAGGTTGGAAGGTCATATGTAACTTCAAAGCTGAAGGACTATCCACAGTTTCGAGCCATAGCTATTGCTGTTCGGAAGTCAGGATTTAAGGTCTGTTTGTCCCATGCCCCTGGTACAGCTCATGGTCCTTGCAGTTGGATAAATACAAGATTGTCATGCACTGGAGTCCAGTGGAAGCAGATTAGACATAGAACAAGTTGCAAATACCTGTAGCAACATGGCTTTAAGCTCAGGATAGCAAAAGCATGGACAAAAGACTCAAAATTGTTGCCATGATCTTACTGACAGGACAGACAAAATAACTATCCTGAGGCAGGGACCCTCTCAAGTTAGACTGCTAAACATTTGCAACCTGCAAATTGTGACCTGAGATGACTCATTTTTTAAGATGTGCTTATTTGTGCTTGTGTTGTACGCAGATTGTATTGCTGCTGCGACTTGTGCCTCTACTGCCATTCAATGTGATGAACTATTTGCTCTCTGTCACACCCATCAGCACCACGAACTACATTTTTGCATCTTGGATTGGAATGATGGTAAGGTTTGCATTTTTTTGTGTCAAGTAGTAGCTTGAGGCTGCATTTTCATCAAAAAACTTATATGGACAGTTTTTTGCATGCCATATTTGTGACTAGTGGTTTATTGCCAATCTTCCTTCTCAAACAATGTTTTTTTTTTGTGGGGTTGCAGCCTGTTACATTGACTTTTGTGTATGTGGGAACAACGATAAAGGATATTGCAGATATAAGCCATAGTGGCAGGCACTTCACTCGTGCTCGTCTTGTAAGTTTATCATTGCAACTTTGACTACATTATAATGTTACCATGGTTGACCTGCAACTGCCTTTTGTTATGGTTCCCTAGCTCCAGTGTCTCAGTCTTGGAAATTTTTTGAACAATCTGAAAGAAAGTGCACTGGAAAGTCTAACAAGCAATGCATTTCTGATAGCCCCATGTGCATGATGGAATTTATTTGTGGGTCATGTTACAGATAATGGTGTCAGTGGGCTTGCTCATCACAAGTAAGTTCTCATGCTGCATCTCCTACTTATAGATGGATGGAGCATCTAGAGAAAACACTAGTGTGAGGTGGTCTGGTGGGGTTTCATCAGTTCTGTTGCATCAAAGGAGTTGTTGGCCTCCCATTGTCCTTTAGATATGTTACTTTTCAATACAGCCTGTAGGATGCCAACACAGAACAGTCCAGAATTTTGTTCTTATTTGTGTAATGAAGGATTCTTCTCCAAACTGCAATACTGTACCCAGTTCTTGTATGATGGATGAATGCCTGAGTATAATATAAGCAATGTTGGACACATTTCAAAGAGGTGATTTGGAACCAGACAGATCCAGAACTGAGGAGAGTGTCATGTGGTTTTCTGGCAGTTGTGGTTGGGATACTAGTGACAAGAATAGCAAAAGATGCACTGCGCCGTGCAATGGATGAAGATGAGGCAAAGTCAGACACTGCTGTAAATTCCTCAACTGAACCACCTGCAACAACAGATCCAAGTTTGGAGCTGCATCAGCCACTCATTGTTAGGATTGAATCCTCTGCTGACGGTTTGGATGTGGCAGTCAATGCTGCAAATGGGCAATTGCCAGCTGGACATGAAAAGGTCTGAAAATCACAGGGTAACATTGACCATACTGAATCCAATTGAATGGTATGCCACAATGGGCTTGTGTACGGATAAGCTGCAGCTAGATCAAGGTCTTGTAATGATCTTGGGATTTAGGCTGGCTGGGTTGGCTGTCCTTGATGATGGCTCATTGCAGGCAAAGACAAAAATTATCCATGTATGTAGTGAAATTGATGTCATTTATTGGCATGGGAAGTCCCAACACTTTTTTCCGGTGGTTAGAGCAGGTTGCTATTTTTTGTGTGCCGTTGCAAGGTACTCACTCAATGCTTCCACATTTACTAGCAACACTGTTACAGTAGTATCTGAAATTTCGATCTGTTAGAGAAGATCAGTCTTTGTCATAAATACTGCCATTGGCCACACTGATAAGTTTTGGTCGACTGCCAAGTCTGATTTGAGTCACTGCTAGTGTGGGTGACAAGAATATGGATTGAGAGTGAGAGATGGAAAGCTAGAGCCAACAGTGATGAATTTATCAACAGCTTGGACTCTTTACAGTTAAAAGAGCAGCTGAATAGATACTTGCACACTGCAGTTCTGGGCAACCTCCTGGCCTACCTGTTCTAAGAGTAGTGAGGATGTGTATTGATCAACTATTTGTGCTGCTACCTATGTTTATTTAACATGTTTCTGGGAACTCTACAGTGATCTCCTTCGAGTAGTTGCAACCCTCACTGCTCAATAGTCTTCTCATGGTCAGTAGCTTGATCTCTGTCTTCTTACTGCAGTCACACATGAGCTCTCCTACTGGCTCAAATGTATTTCACAGTTTAGTCCTGACTAACTGTGCCAACAGAGGTTCCCTCCCATCCTGTATCAATCATGAGGTTATGGAAGCAAGAAGGTGCTGCTGCTCAGCAGACAACAGTATTGTCTAAAGAACACGAGCTGTTCAAATGTTGGGCTACTACAGAAATAGGAAAGAAACTGGGAAAGAAATAGGTGGTAGGACACCTCTGCAAGTTCAATGCACCAGCAGAGTGTTATACAAGTGGCACTAGACAAACTCAAGTCAAATCTCGATGGCTGATGTTTCTCTTTAACCATATTCATAGCCACACACATAACAATCATGAGACCAAAGAGAGACATACCAAGCTGGGAGGAAAAATTTAAGTCAAATTGAGCCGAATCTCAATAGCAAGAGGGAGCCATGCTTGCACCAAATCTCAGAGATTCAAGCATTGAGTCTCTACTTTTATGATTTCAATGGAAAAGAAGTCACGGAGGAGGATAAGAATCCAGAAAGGCAGTTAGAATGAAAAAGAAGTGGTTACAGCTACAGTGAATTGTAAAGCACCAATTAAATAAAGATAGTCTCTGATACAGCAGCACCTATCTCAGCAAGAATCAGCTACATGGCAAACAGACTGCACTATGGTTTCTCCATCTGCAGAAAAAGTACTGACCTGTGACAGACTGCTGAAGCACATTATACACATTCAATTTTGTTGCCAATGGTGCAACAATGACTGCAACACCCTCTGATCTTTCCAGTGAACATCATAAAATTCTCTTCTAGATTATTTGATAATTGCATGTCTTGAGAAAGGAAGTCATGTACAGAGCAGGTTCAAAATGGCAAAATTTGGTTGTCAGCAGAAAAAATTTCCTCAGCCCAGTGTTGAGGGCCCTGTGCAGCAATCGGTAAGAAGCCTTTGCCTGGTATGCACATAAGCAATGGCTCTAGAGATGCTCAGGGGAGAGGTACCTCATTGAGCTCCATGGAGTGTTCAGATCGGCAATCAAAATGCCCTCCAATAATCTCAGCTTCCCTTGCAATCTGGACGTCTGAGGCCCAAATGTGTTGTACCAGCACCTTGACACAAAAGCGTGGCACCAATGCTATAATCACAGTAAGGAGGAGACTCAACCAAGAACGGGCATCCCCAGCAATGTGATAAACAACCCTGCACCAATCCCCACCATCTTAGGGATCATTCTGAAACTCAATTAAAACTTCACCATCACTTAACTGAGAATATGCCAACCACTGCCACCACCTGAAGACATGTCTTCTCAACATTTTCCTGCTGTCATCAAGGAATGCTATTCTGAAGAGAATAATACAAACTCCATGAGACTGGCAGGTCTTCATGAACTTCCATGGGTTAAATTCAGATGTCCCATGTGCAAAGTCAAACTCAACATTCAACTTCATATATGGACCATTCTTACATGAAGAACCAAATAAAAAGAAGCAAAGAAGGCATTGTTCCTGCCCCACTACACTTTCTTGAATGTTGAGGGACTGACAAAGAACTTACCAATAGTGAGGCAGGAGATCATCTGAGAATGATAGCGAGTCCATGATTATCTGGCAGACAAATGTGGCAATAACCGAGCCCCAAACTGCAACATGTGTCACCCAGTTCCAACGCAAAATATCCATCGCTAGATTGACATTGACCAACACTACCACTGCTATTAGCCAGAGGCAGCCTAGACCATAGAGGTCAATATCAGTGGCATTATACACAAAATAAGGGACATAGAATATGACTAAGCTTTGCCAGAGAGTGTCAAGCATGGTGGCCCAGAACAGTGTTTGATTGTAGGCTTCCTCGCGTTGACCTGATCCATAAAGTTGTGGGTAGTTTAGTAATGTCCTATGGCTCAAGTCTTTATCTAAAATCCCTGTCACAATTGTTGGGACAGAGGTGTACAGAAGAGAATAGAAGACTAAGTTCCAATCTGTTAGGGCTGTTTGTGGAGAAAATGCTGTATAAAATATGAACCTGCACAAAAGAGAAACCTACATTAGATTTTAGGCAGTTGGCAACCTCTCTCAGCTCATTGAGTATTTCCGAAGGCATGGAGTGAGATTCTCCACTTCAGAATGCAATGGGAGTAGGGGATTCAGAACTCACCAGAATAGAATCATGACAAACACTGCATTACGATAAAAGTTGTAAAGAACCATATAACCTAGTCGTTGATAGTTCCAGTGACCATGTACTAAAAGTAAACGGCTCAAAAACCGAAACCGCCCCATTGCAAAATCCGATGCCATCACTGCTTGTCGCCCTTCTTGTCCACTAATGCCCACACCAACATCAGCCATTTGGATCATTGACACATCATTTGCTCCTGCATCCATTCCATTCAGCACTTTTCAGGTGAGTGGAAGAAGGGCTTGAAGCCCACATGATATCATGACATCAAAGTAAGCACTGGCTCATATGCAAAAGCAAGCCCTCAAGAAGGTGGGGAGCTTACCATCACCAACAGCCAAGGTCATCTCCTTGGCTTTCCGTTTAACAAGGGAGACAATGCCTGCTTTTTGCAGGGGTGCAACTCGACAGCAAACAACCACTTTACACGCTGTTGCTAATTCATAGAGCTGCCAATTGACACCAGACACAATTGAATGTAAATGATTCATCTCACTCTTGAATGTGCATATCAGAACATGATTAAGTTCAAGCCTCCTTTAACACACCTATGACAGTGTGATGTCATACACCTACACCTGCTAGATGTGTTCAAGACATATGTACTCAAAATTGCACCTGCACACAAGAACAGCAAGACAATGCACTATAAGCATGCCCACAAAGACAATTGTATGAGAAGTGAGTACTTACATCCTGTTCCAACTCTTCTGATAAAGCATGAACAAGGCTGTTGCCATCAATGATAAGTGCTAAGGGTTGCTGGTCTCTCCTTCTTCTTTGAGTGACCCCACTTTCCACTGTTCTTTTATCTGCACTCGTTGTACTGCCTGCAGAATACCAAGTCGATTCTGCCATCGACATTGTGATTCCATTTGAGACATCTTCACTATTAAAACTCCGACCTCCTAGACTGTTTTGTCTTCTGAAGGAAAATCTACTTTCCTTCTGGGTAGACATAATTCCATGCATTGCCTTGGCATTCATTATTGCCTCCTGGCAACCTACTCTTGAGTTCTCATTGATGATGATCTGTTGCATGTCCCGTGTGAGCAGGAGACATGAGAATCCAATGCTGATGGCTGTCTCCTGCTTGTCCCCTGTCAATACCCATACCTTAATACCTGCCTTTCTGAGCAATGCTATTGTCTCTGGCACTCCTTGCTGCTGTGCCAACACACAAAAGAGAAAGTCATTAAGCCTAGAGACCATGCTCCTGAGTCTCTGCCTTTGTAGCATTACAGCCATGACCTTGATGTTAATGAGGACAGAGTCAGAACTGCAAGATGAAAGGAGAGTTGTATACTGAAGCAACATGAGGTGAGTGCAGGGACAAACACCCTCACAGAACAATGTTCACTGGTAACATATGAGATTGCACTCAAGTTAAACTTAGAGACAAAAAGCTATCAGAAGATCCCTGGAGGTAGAAAGTGATATACATATTCTCTGTAAATTCCAACATTACCTGAAGCTTGTCCTCAATTCCAGTAGACCCAAGAAGAGTAAGATTGTTTTCCACAAGAGCTGCTGTGTTCCGTAGCATTGCCACTCTATCACTCAGAGCTGTGCTAGCCTTTGCATAGTGGAAATGCCATTCCTCCACCTGCAAATGGAAAAGCTAAGGTTAAGCATCTGTTCTGACGATGTAGAAATCCAATCACCTCCTGCTTGTTAACTTTGAAATTGCACTTCTACTGCTTAATCCTCAGTGCCATTGCATGATTGCATGCTGATTAGGTCGAAGTGACAAGATACACCTCTCTTTGAGTGAGTGTTTTTGAGGCTACAACAAGTGTCCGCAGCCCCTCCCTCGCATAATTGTCAAGATGACCAAGTGTTCGCAGAACTACTTCTGCACGGTGTTTTTCTTCCACCAAAGAGTCACCATGGACTGCAGACTTCACAGACTGGGGAGCTTCAGTCACAGTGGCCACAATGTCCATAACTGAAGTATCAGCACCCTTCACAAGCAACTTGATAGTCCTGTCAGGGCACTCAACCACAACTGACATTCGCTTCCGAACACTGTCAAACTCATGTATACCCAACACTTCATACCTGTTCAATCATCACATTACACTTAAAACTCAGCACTGAGCACCAGGATACTTTTCAATCATTTTGCTATATCAAACTGCAAACAAATTTGAGTCAGTGTAACATATGTGCTTCACACACATACCTTTGAATCTCACCCAAGACATTGATGACAATGCTGGATGATGTACGCTCTACAAGGCTATATCCATAAGCTGCAGCTGCTGACACTAATGCTTGTTCATCTGGAGACTCCCCTTGATACTCCACAGATCCCACACCTTCCTCAGTGTTGGCCGCATGCATTTCAAGCTGACCTGTGGCTGATACTTTGACCCTTGTTGGCACAATTGTGTTGCATGCTGCCAAGACCAACATGTACTCATGTGCCACTTTCCTTCCAATTGTGTGCAAAGGACTTTGAAGAAGTCGTACAAGCTTTGGGTCAACTTTAGATATGACTTTTGGCCTCCATGCTTCTGTGCCAGCTAGCCCTGTAAGTTCATCCAGTACATATAGATGTGTCAGCATCACAACCTGTGCCTTTAGCTTCCTCGTTCCTGTTACCAAAGGCCTTCCTGCTTTCCTGGAATTGAACTTTATGAGGAGAACATTCTCTGATATGCAACAATTAAACTTGAGAAAGATAATGTTGGTATGAATATGCACACAAACCTTCGATTTGATGGGAGTTCTCAGGCCTGGTAGAGGCTTCGGCATTTCCAGCATCAGGGTCTACTGAAGCATCAGAGTAATCAATTCCATCTATGCTTGCAGTATGGAACTCCATTTTATTCTCTGTCAAGGTCCCTGTTTTGTCAGAGAATAGGTACTTAATTTGACCTAAATCCTCATTAATGTTCAAAGCTCGGCACTGGAATCGTGTATCAGACCCAGGGTGATACATCTGCATGTCCCGGATCATGAAGTAAGATTGGCCAAGGCGGACTGCTTCCATGGAGATGTACAAAGAGATTGGGATCATAATCTGGAAAATGATAATGCAGCTCAAGAAACCAATAATGGCCTCCCCAGCTACACTTGTATACATGTAGTCACCTGTGCGCTTGTAGAACTGGATAATAGGGAGCCATGGCAAATGTGTCTGAACCCATAGGCCCATTCCAAAGCCACCCACCAAACAAATTACTATCAAGAAGACGATTAGCCAGCCTGTCTCTCTGTTCATGTACTGTTCCAGTCTGCTTCTTTTCGACTGTGCTCCTGAGCTATTTAGCATTGCTTTAGTTTCCCGACCTGCATATACAACCACTCCAACTACCCATGAAGTATTTTTCACTTCACAGCCCCGAAGAATGATGTTGTTGGGTCCAAGTGGAACTTGCTCTCCATTTAATTCCATATAGGCGGTAAACTCATAGATGTTTCTATTTGGTAGCTCACATGTAAGAGATCCAGAAATAGGACCTGACTCTGGATGCTTGTCTGCCGTCTCTTGTCTTGCATATCGACTCTTGAGATTTGATTCCCCATCAAGATTGAGGGTCTCAACATATGCCACACCTGATGGGTCACTAGTCCCTAGTAAAACCATATCACATGGAACACTTTCATTTGCAAGAAGCTTCACCATCTCTCCAACCTGGATACGATCCCATTTCTTCGGCTTGTAGTGGCCCTCCTGGAGCACTAAAGACATCCGCATGTTTTCCACTCTGTCTGATCGATGGCGGCCCCAGTCCTCATAGCCATCCTTTATTGCAGTCAGGACTAGAACAAACACAAGGGGGAAGAGTGATGCTGTTCTGCCAAATACTGCAAGTGCTGGAATCTGGTTCAGTATCACAATGACAAGGAAGTAAATGTAGGCAAACCGATGGAACTGCTCAAAGAGATTTCGAGGAAGAAAGGTGAGCAGGGAGTACTTGCTGGTGTGCACCCTGTTACCTGCCATTTCGTATTTCTCATTAGTTCGGACAGGGTTGTTTATGTACACAATCCTTGACTGAGGATCCTCTTTCTTGCTAGACATTGAGCTGCCAGTGCACATATCCTGGTTAGGTACATTAGAGTCAAATGCGAGGTGCTGCACAGATCCCACACTGCTTGGAGGTGCAGGAGGAGCTGTTGTTTCATTTTCATGGGTCTTCACTGAGCCTTTGAACCTTGAAAAATCAAAAAATGACTGCTTGTGCTTCCCTTGTTGGGTCTTGGCAGGGACACCTTCATCTCCTGCTGCTTCAGGTTGTGGAGGCTGGTTAGAAAAGGATTCTAACTCTGGATTTGATACATCAGGTTCTAACTCAGAGGTTTCATACGCAGACTGATCAAATGAGATCTTTGATTGTGATTCAGTGGATGAAATGCTGCAGTCATGCCCAAGTGAAGGATGGGCTGACTGATAAGAGGGTTTTGAGAGATGGGAGAAAGCTAAAGTTTTGGCAGTTGTAACTGGGCTCAGAGTTCGGAAACCATGAGAAGAGCTTGTGCTGAGTGAATCCTTGTCAAGAGGAACCTGTGTGAAGCAGCTTTGTCTATTGGCGATGGGGGATGTGGGACTGGTGATATCCGGTGACGGAATTGAGCGTGGTAAAGGGATGAGGAGCGGCTTGGCATTAGTCATTGTCTCTCTAGAACAAGTCCCCCCTCCCCCTACCAATATTTGGAACCACTAGAGGCCTTGCAAAGATGGAACAAGAAACAGTTCCTTGATGTCAATCCTTGAGTGAAAACATAATGAAACAAGACTCAAAGTGCATGGCAGTGATGGCGTCTGATGCACCATTTCAAGACCATTCTCCATCATCATGCTTCCAAGTTCTTTGCCATTACTCTCCATTTCACCATCCCACCACTATCCATTTCCCAATTGGATTGAGCTCCCTTGAATACTCCCTTGCAAACACATGGCACCTACAGGCTGAGCTTTGGCACAGTGCACTCAGAATCCTTCACCCTCGCTTCCTCCTCTGTGCATGATATATTCATTCAACCTGATCCAACTTCTGAAACCAATGCTCCTTCACTGCTACAATATAATCTTTCCTCGATGAATTTGCAGGATTTGCTAAATGCAGCACCCGAATTGTATTGCGTGAGACTACTGTCAATTTTTCTTTGACCAGAAAAAGCAAGAAAGCTAACCTTGATGCTGTTGCATTAGGGTTCTTCGTTCCCAGCTACCGTCGTAGTTGCGTGCATAGGTAGATCAAGGCATTGTGCACTCTTTGGTTGGAGCCTTTCATTGCAGACCTAGTGGAAATGCTATCCAACGCAGTATGCTCTCTCTCTCTCTCTCTCGTCAATTACTTCAAAACTCGAGATCCAAAAGGAAAAAAGAAAACGGAGAAAAACCCGACAACAACACACACACACAGCAGCTGCACGTACCAAACAAATGAGGACGACCTATCTCCTCACCTCCACGGCTGCAACTAGAACAACGACGCGAGCAGAAACAAGGCCCCAACAGAATGGCAGAAACCCGGAAGGCGACGAAAACCACACCAGACCTACTAATAGTTCTTTTTTTTCTTTTTCTTCTTCTTCTTCTTCTTCTTCGCTCGACTCCTCCACAGCAGCATTCATCAGAGAGATAATAGGCTCCAAAAGACAAACAAAAAAGCGCAAAACACACGCCGGAGCCGGGAGAAAGCACACAAGCACCTCAGAAGCTGCTAAAACTGCAAATGCTGGAGGTAGAATCCAAAGAGATCGGAAAACGGATCCAAGTTCTCTGTTCTCTTCCTCCCTCCCTACCTTCCCGGCCGGCTCCCCGCCGAGCTGCGGCCTCTCCAAATCCGCAAATACTTGCTCAAAATGCAACCAAAGTTGTGAAGGGAGACATCAATAGAAAGAGTGAGAAACACGTTTGCAGAATCCCAGGAGATCCGCAACCAAGCCAGACAGCAATGTTGTCAGTCAGGTGCACTTTTTTCTGTCGCCATTCCAGTCCGCGCGCGCGCGCGCGTTTTGATGCAGTGCACGCTCGCTCGCTCGCTCGCTCGTCGTCGTCGTCGCCTCGGCGCTGCTGGACAAAAGCTCTCTTGGCCGCCATCGCCGCAAACGCCAGCACCCGGTCGCCGGTGGTGACTGAGCGGGCAATTGCGCCGAGCGTCCGATGGTCCGTTGTAAGACGAAGTTCAACAGGACTCAAGAGGGGTAAAAACTAAAAACGTAAAAATGATTAGCCAAAAGTGGCGATCATCCATAGGAACATGTAAAACAAGTGGTGATCGTTCTAGGAAGATGTAGAAAAAGAGGTGATCATCCATAAAGCCAAATTTGGCTATAAGCCATATATGAAGTACATAACTATAATCATCCTTCTATTTTTCTGGCTACACACTGAGAACCAAATATAGAAATATGGCGATTCTTACTTATGTTTTTTTTCCCCTCACGTCTTGCGATTGAAAAGCTCTAAAATCACTTCATTTTCGATTTTTTAAAATTTTGCCAATTAAAAAATAGAGCCGCTAATAATGTATGTTTAACCCTGTTTCCTCTTGGGACAATAAACTGGGGTTATTGCTGTTCAGTCCTAAAAAGTTCCACATGGGTTACACTTTGGAACCTGCACTGGTGAAACCTGTGACTATCTGACACGTTGATCCTAACCCCAGTTACCAATTGACAGAATGGCATCTCACCTTACCCCGGGTCCATAGTGTTCCAAGGCGTAAGTGCAGGGTAACACCCTAGGGCTGGGCAGTTCCCAAAATAATGCCCCCCTGCCTGCCCCTCCAAAGGCCGAGGGCTTTTGGCAACACCCCAGCCCGAGAGGTTCTTGCCCAGCATAAAAATCAACAACTTCGGTACTCCTCTAGTTACTCACCATGCATCATAACCTCTTCCTTTTCTTTTTGTCTCATGTACCTTCATCTGGATGGACAGAAGTAGGTTATGAGGTTTTTTGTTCCATTTCTCATCCATCTAGAAGCTAATTATGGGATTTTTTCATCCACAGACAGAATGGTTATTAGCATCACTCTTGAACCTCTACACATGTCTGGTAACCTGCACATGCTCTCACAGGTTCCCTAGTTACAGTGTGTAGGGCCGTTGGTGTCGTATGGACCTAGCATGCTATGGTGGTAGGTAAAAGCTCTAGGCCACAGGCTTTAAGGGCCTGAGTGAGGCAGCCAAGGGTTCTACTTATGCATTAAAAAAAACTTGTAGAAATGTAATTTTTTTTTTGGAACCTTGATACACTATGATACCAAGAAAAATAAATATAAATAAATAAATAAATAAATAAGAGTTTCAAAAGACGTAATGCCCATAGTAGCAGGTATTCCGAGCAATAAAATTTTTTGAAACACCTGCAAAGGAAAAAGGGGGGTGAGTGTCTTTATTGTTGAGGCAGAAATATTAATTAATAAAGGTAAGACATTCACCCTCCCATTCATTAATAATTTTTTGACTAGAAAAATTATTTCTACCAGTTCTTGGCAAAAAGATTATGTTTGCCAAACTTAGCAACTCCTTACATATACAAAATACATTAAGGACCCCACCACCCCTGGCCACCAAATCAACAGGAAGGAAGGAAGGAAGGAAGGAAGGAGGGTTCCCTTTCCAAAAAAGTCCAGTTGGGATTTGGTGGACTATGAACAACAACCCCAATTAGTTAGTTCTCAAGACCCCTTTTTTTGTCCACGGCAAAAGCACTACCAGAAATTTCATAGTGTATTTGGAGCGCATGTTTAAAACGTAAGATTCATTTGGTGGCTACCCCATGGGAGCACTGAGGGGGGGAAGAGGGTTTAGTAAAATGCAAGCATCACTTCGCATGAGGGGGGGGAAGAGGGTTTAGTAAAATGCAAGCATCACTTCACACGTTACAAAATGTGAGTGTAGTTCATTGATCTTTGTTTATCATACAAACGAATTCACACTACTTTTCAACTAATCCTCACTTATTAAGATTATTGAATTCAATCAAAATCCGGTGAACTCACTTGACATACAAGGACACCTTTTGTTGTAGGATCAGCTGCTGATCAGGACCTTAAGTGGTCCCTTATTATTTTGATAACAACCCTTGATCTTGGGTCTTACATACCACATTCACTACTTAAAGTGCGTTCACACTAATGTTAAGTGTTAAGTGAAAATCTAGGTGACACCCAATGTTAAAAATGGGTGATTGATTGTATACTATTAAATGAATTTAACTTAATAGAAAATCTTCATGGTAAATATGTTTAGGTCCTAAATGACTATAGCTTGGTGTTAGGGGGGCTTTAATACTAGAGTCCTTAACATCAAGTGTGAATGCACCTTAAAGTAACTTCGTTCACAATACTTCTTGGAAGCCCTTTTTTGTGTCCCATTTAGTAAGTGGGAACATGGATGGAACCAGCACGCACTCTCACACTTGTATCAAACTGCAAACAACTTTTGAAAACAAGAAGTGTTGGCGGGTAAAAAAATTTATAACCGCCTATCCCGGGTATTTGAAACCAATCGGCCGTCTGTTTGTTCTGGTTATTTCAAAAAGCCTCACAGAATCAATCGCTGGGTTTCGTGCAAGAATGGGTATTTGAAAGACACCAGAAATCACAAAAAGCCTCAACGAACCACTGGCATTTCATGAAAGAACCTATGGTTAGCCGGGGCGGTTATTTGACTCCTTTTTTTCTTATTAAGTTTTCCAAAAAAAATTGAGAACCGTAGGCATACAACAGAGCAGGGTATTTGATTTTTTGATAACCATGGTCATGTGTCGGAATCAAGTATTTGATTCTTTGACCCTAAGAACCACCCTGATACCTGATGGGGGAGTTTGATGCAGTTTCCAATAACCGGCCAGCACTGATAAAAGCACCACCCAAACCACTGTCAAAAAACCAGTATTTGATTATTTTAATAACCTTCTGTTCCAGTTTTCTGATTTATAAAAATAAAAAAAATCAAAGGAACCACCAGTTCCAGTTTTTAATTTTGAGAACAGAATTAATTATTAAAGCACCTCCCAGTTCCTGTTATTTCAAAACAATAAAAAAAACCTGCAATTTTCATGAAATAACTGGCAAAGAACAATGGGTTCCTTGGCGGTTCTTTCATTTTATTTCTATTTTTTTAGGATGGCAATTTCTATAGTGGAACCGCCGGGTACATGATTTTTGAGAACCGTGGTCACAAAATTAAAGAACCGTTCTGATAACCGGTTAGGGTTTGATGCCATTTCTGATACCCCGCTAGGTATAAACATTCCCTTCCTCGGACTAAATCAGGGTCTGAGAGTCCAAATGTGAAATTTCCCAGTTTAAATATAGCCCCTTTGTTAGAGGCCTCCCTCCAAAGTATCAAGGTAAAAGTGTGGGCTCTTGGGAACATCTCTGGGAACATCTCTTTTCTATTTCTCGTTTTTATTCATCATCAACTTCAACTGGGGTAGTCAATTTTGAAAATAAAATAAAATTATTAGTGACATATGATATGGTTCCATTGGGTTTAAGTTGTAGGGGAGGTTGTAGTTGAGGGCACCGAGGGTGTTCCCAAACTTCAGGAGAACGCATGAATGTAAGAACCTCCCCTTACAGAAAAACAACTCTCTTTTTATTTCCTGCCTGCTTTCTCATTTCATAGAAAAGAAATATTTCGATGGGAACATGAAAACATATAAAATTGAGGGAGATCCCTCAAAATACACACAGAAATAATAAAAAGGGAATTGTTTATGTTGTTCACTCATATTTTGGTTGGAAGGTTCAAAACAACATTAGGTGGGTACGAAGTTGGAGCCCTAGTGTATCAAGTGACATTGGTCTTGGGTATCAAAGGAGAAAAACCCTATATATAAAAAAAGAAAAACAAGGGCAGGAACCCATCAATCAAATGTACAAGGCAAAAGAGAGAAGGAGTAGACACAACTCAAATAAAAAATGAAAGCAAACAATCAACAAGAAAAAGGAAAAAACTCTATGCAAATAGGACCCATGGCTACGAAATGACAATCCACGATAACAAAAAAGACCTAAAACAAGAAAAGTTGTCATTTGTCACAAATTGGCTAATGTCAGAGGTGCACTAGTTATGATGTGTGGAAGGGATGAAAAACTTCAACCAAATGTAGCAGCCCGCTAAAGAATTGTTCTAGCTTGTGCACCTTGCAAGGCTATGGACACACGTTATTGATAGTGACAAATAAACATCAAGGGGACTAAAAAATACTACTAATGATGCACGATAGTGGTCTATGCACAAGTGATAAAAAATGAATCAAAGCAAAAATGAAGACACCCATATGTCTCAATGGCAAGGGGAATGAATTCATTGTTTAGTGTGCATTCGGCATAAGATCTTGTTTTGTCCTGAGCAGCCATCATCGTTGTATGTGTTGTCGTCATCGATGATCGTTGCATCATATTTGTGCAAGTTGGGTCAACAATGACAACATCTATCAAAATTCAAAAATCATTTCTAGTGATAAGAATATCCACTCATCATCTAGTGTGGCAAAGGAAAAAGTGGGAGACCTCCTTCTGAACATGTGTTTCATTCTCTAAAACAATAGCTACAATAGTGTCACAAAGTGTCTTGTGGGCTGCTACACATTCATTCTCGCAAGGGTGTTGAAACAAATGGGTACCTAAATTGTTAATGGTATGACCACACCAATACTGTGAAAGGTGGACAACTTATAGGATGTGGCAAGTTAATATGGGTACATAGTGCTGTAAAAAAATGGGTTGTGATAAACAAAATGTTGGTGTGGTAGGATGAATTAATAACCAAACACTTACCCTTGGACCCACACATGAGTAAAAATGATGTGGTTGCACAATATTTTTGAAAATGTATATTAGAAGTAAACAAACTCCTATTTGTGTAAACAATCTGCTAAAGAAGCTTATACCTAGGGATAAAACTAAACCACTAAGCTCTCCAAAGGTGGGACCTAAAAATGAATAACTTGGGGTGACATAGCTCGGACATCTTGTAATGTTATCTAGAATGAGGAAGTGTTAGTCTCAACATGTGTTATTACATCTAAAAGAATATGGCGATCATCTTGTTATAAACACTTGTTGTAAACAAGTGACAAGTGCAAAAACAATCAATGTCCAACACCCCAAGAATGTGAAGGCAGTAGTTCGAACCATAAAAAATAGGCTAAATTCATCCAAAAAAGTAGGATGAATGACCTAATGACGAACTAAATGACAGATAGAAGCACCAAAAGATCCCACACCAAATAATTTTTCCATCGTAGTTATGGTATGAATATTGAATTCAACATAATGTTGCAAAATACCTAAAGATGGGAACATTGTACAAAACAAGTAGCCCGAGCATTGGGTGTAACACAACAAAACACTACTACCAAAGTGAAGTGTAATTTACTAATTTAAATCACTATGGGACCTTAAAAGTGAAATAACTTCATTGCATTTTACTGATTTCACCTAATGAAAGTTATTTCACTATAATATCATTATGTGGACATCATGTGTCATTACTAGTTAACATAATTCATTATTACAATTTACTATAGCAAATAGGTTTATTTCTATGTTTTTAAAAATATTTTATCTATGCTAGTTTATGATATACCCTATATTAGTTTTAATTGATTTAGTTATTCTAACTTATATTTTATGTTATTATAGGCTATTATAAATTATTGTACCCTAAATTATTATATGTTATTTTACTTAAAAATATCTTAACTAGTTTATTATAAACTTTTAAATTATTTAAAATTAAATTATTCAACTAACTATAGGCTATACTTTAAGTTATTTTATTTTAAATTAATATATGTTATTTCAAGTTATATTTTAAATTATTCAAGGTCATTCTACTTTATGTTATTATAAATTATTTCATCATAATCATATTAACTTTAAAATAATCTAAAACAAAATATAATGACCTAAGGTAAAAATAACTTAGAATATAAAATAATAACCTATGAAAAATAATTTTAAATATCCTACAATATAATAACTACCAATAGTTTATGATATTATAACATAGAATATCAAACAATAATTTATAATACAATAATCATCAATAGTTGTAATATAACATATAATAACCAACAATAACTTATAATACAATAACCATTAATAACCATTAATAACATAGCCATCAATAACCACCAATAAAATAACCACCAATGGCTTACAACGGAATAATCATTAATAACCATTAAAAGAATAGCCACCAATAGCCATTAATAGATTAATCACGAATAACCATTATTAGAATAACCATCAATAGTCATTAATAGATTAATCATGAATAGCCATTAATAGAATAACCACCAATAGCCATTAATTGAATAGCCACTAATAGCCATTAATATAATAACCACCAATAGCCATTAATAGAATAACCGCCAATAACTATTAATAAAATAACCAGTAAAAAACATTAATAGCCACAAATAGAATAGGTACCAATAGCCATTAATAACCAACAATAACACTAATAAAAGAACAACCAATAGCCATATATTATAATTATTTAGGATTACCAAAAATAATCTAAAGTGAAATAATTTATAATTAAAAAAAATAACTTAAGGTGAAATAATTTTTAATAGCCAAAAGTAATTTATAATAGCTACAAGTAGTCTGAATTGAAATAATTTACAATAGCCAAAAATAACATAAAATAGACAAAAAAAAACTTACAATAGCTGAAAATAGCCTAAGGTGAAATAAGTTAAAATAGCCAAAAATAATTTATAATAACTACAAGTAGTCTAAATTGAAATAATCTATAAAAGCCAAAAAAAATAAAATAACCCAAAAAAACTTATTATAGCTGAAAGTAACCTAAGGTGAAATAAGTTAAAATAACCATAAATAACCAAAAGTAATTGAAGATAACCATAAATAGTCGTAAATAATGTAAGGTGAAATAATTTAAATTAATGAAAAATAGTCATATAATAATTGAAAATAATTTAACATAGGTAGTATTATTATATTAACCAAAAAAAATCCATTTATTAAACTCTCTTTTTTCAAAAGAATGGTCATTGAAATGTTATTGAATAATGATGTTTTTTTAAAAAATTGTTCAAATGATTTTAAACTTTCAAAAGGAAATAAATGTAATTATGTGCATTATTGAATTTTTTTTAAAAGTAAATTCAAATCATTTCATTTGAACCAAATTTCAATAAGATATGAATTTTCAAAGTTTAAATTTTTGTAATGTTTAAAATGAAGTATTTGATAAATAGAATGTAGTGTAACATATTATCACAACAAGTGGGGTGGCTTGATGGTAAAGGTGTTTGCCCTCATTCCAAAGGTCAAAGGATCAGACCTCATGGGTGGTGTTGTGTGTGGTCAACAATGGTATGTTGACCGAATATTCTCCTATCGGATTCCTAAGTTATGTGATTAGGTTGATTATGTGGCCTACCTACTTAGGCTAGGTTTTTAACCTAACATAGATAATGACATGTGTCAATAAATAATAGGCTTTAAAAATCATGAAATTATTAATATATTTTATATTAAATAATTAAAAATTTAATTAATTTCCATATTGGTTAATTAATTAACTAGCAAGTGAATGGTTTGATAAATTTGTATTTCATTTGAGAATAAACTTATTTCACTAAGTACTAATGAAACAAATCATTATATGTAACAGCTAGTCCTTATTCATTAGGGGGTTAAACAATTTCACTAAGTAAAAATGTCCAAATTCACTCAAAAATCTAGTGAAACCTAAAGTGAACTAGGACGCATTTCCTAGTAGTGAAAACATTGTAAAAGTCACCTAAGGCTCTGTAAGCATAAGGAAATTAAATATCGTCCCAAGATCCTTATGTAGAACCTCAGCCACAAATGATTCAACAAATGATGTGGATCTCATTGGTGCACCCAAAATATGAAAACCCCAATCAAAAGTAAAAAAACCAAAAAGAAATGATATAAAGTGGTCCAATCCTTGAAGAAACCAAACTACACACTTTGTTGGCAACATTAAAAACCCTAATGTTAATAACTCTTCATGCAATTGTTTTAACGTAGGAACCACATCTAATGTGGGACCTACTATATGTGTATCATTCGCCAAGGAAGGGAAAACATAAGTAAAATAGGTTGTTACTATAGGGCAAAGAACACAAAAGTGAACCAAAAGAAACAACATTCCACCCAATGGGTCCCCCTATTGTGTGCCTACCTCTAACGAAATGACTATTAAATCCCCGTGTTAAAATATTTGAACAAAATATAGTGGGGATGGGCATGCGTAGAATCGTCAAACAAATGGGAAAAGTTGATCTAAAAAACTGGGCAAAGACTATAACTCCTGAAAAATGGCTAATTATGACATCGAATTGAAGGTGTTACGGACATCCACTTGTAGCACCACCCCATTTGGGTGCAAATTTAACATCATTTGAATGTTGTGAACCATTGTCTCACACACACCACAAGTTGTTACACTGAACTGATGAAGATTAAATATTTTGTGAGAATATCCTTGAACTGAATAATTAAAGTGTGGGCAACTAAACAATAAGTCACTTCATGGATTGTAATGGGATGTATGCCTTTAGACTACTTATCTAACACTAAGAGTCAAGTCGAAATGCAAAAAGCAAATGTGATATTGAAGGTGGAATATGACCTCTAGCAATGTGTTCATGTACCTCAAAAAAGAAGTCAAAACCACTCCCATAATCATATGGGACAAAACAGTTTCATAAAAGATCATACACTGTACCCGAAGGGCCACCAAAAAAAAGACATGGTTAATGAACCAAGGAAGAAACCAATGCCTCCCAATTTAAAGTAATCAAAGGATTGACCAAACTAGTATGACTTCAAGTTCAAGATAGGTTTTGAATAACTAAACCTGCATTTAAATTCACAATTTTGATTATGTGTGGAATTAGAACCAAAATTAATCTAAGCTAATTTTTAGAATTAAAATAAGAGGTTTTTCATAAAAGTAAATAAGCACCCAACATTGGTACAAATTACAATTGTTTAAAGAAATATCCAATATTAGTATCAAGCTAGTATGAAATTTTCTTTGAAATCAATTACAAGTACTAATTAATATATTAAAAAATCAATACCCACCCAACACTAGTTCACAACGTTGTTCACACCTTAAATATTAAATTTAAGATGTGAATATTAATTTGTCAAGAAAAATGTTTGGGATCATGTTGATAAATGCATCATGTTACTATGAATAAACAATAATTAAAGATATTGGATTTATTACCCATTGCAAGAAAACAACCAAAACAAGATACACCCCTAGTCCAAAATTGAAGGGTAAGCCAACAATTAGGCATTGGGCAAATGAACACCTACATTTGTACCAACAAAAAGTGAAAGGTATAATTAGCTCATGATGGATGAAGTTAGACTAAGTAGGTAGTGTAGATTAAGTTTTAATCCAACTAGGTGCCATGTCCAACTAGGGTGTTAGATTAGCAGATGCAATTCACCTTTAAATGTTTTTTTTCAATTTTTTTTGTACTTCTAGCCCCATTTGCTACCATCACCCACATCATTGCATTGATTTTGACTCATCTACAATCTCTAATTCATCTCATGTTTGTGACTACCATTGTTGTTTGTAGTCCATATGACGTTCCTCCTCATTGTCACCATTTCTTAATCTTCATCAACTCCACCCATTCATCATTGCTCTATTCCATTTGCCATCACAACTATGCCCACCATTATTTGAACATTCCAATGAGTTGCTCTTTAAATAGTTTTGAAATATTTGTTATTATGATGACCAAACTCTAACCTTCCAGGTTTTGATTTGGCTACCTCGTGGTTAGTCCACTTGCCTTCTACCTTGTCGAATTTGATGCACATGTCCTATTGCCATTGCATGTTTTCTAACTCTTTGTTTGCTATTGCATACCAAGTTTCTTACTCCAAATCAAGTTTCCAAAACAAAGTATAACTAAATTGAATTTCTAAGCATAACAAAACATCATGTTCCAAATTGGGCTTCCACCATGACATTTCTCTAACAAAATGTTCAAAGTCTAATCACCACACTACAATAAGCTTGCCACCTTTGTTACTCAAATGACTTGCTTCAAGCCCACCACCTTGTTAAAATAAAATGTTCCCATTTTATGAACACCATATTGTCCATGCTAACTTTTTGTAAAAACCTATTATTAAAAAGCTTGCTCCAAGTACAAGTCACATAAAAGGATGGAAGACAATCTCATGAACTAACAAAATATAAACTTTCATTACTATAATTCATGGGTTTTCAAAAGGTTCAATTGATTGACAAATTTTTTTTGATTAGTCAACCTATATATTTTGACTATGAGCTCAGGGCTTGATTGACATGTGTATTATTTACTAGTAAACTTGATTAAAATAACTTATTTGACTATATTTTTAATTGCACATATAGTCAAGTTGGACAAAAAATATAAAAGCCAAGAAGACTACCCTGGTCACACAAGACAAGTTCAAATTGATTTGTCTAGATCGACAAGATAATATTTTCTACACATGTCCAAATGGGGTCCTTCTTGATTGGATTCTCTAGTCAAAATAACATTTTTATAATAATGTCTTTTTTTGGATTTTATTTTAAATATATTTAAAACCTACAATTCAATGCATTGTTGAAAAAAATGAATTTTATGTGCAATAAAGGTTTTAATCCTTTGACATTCTTAAGAAAATAAAAACACAAATCAACCCACAAATAACACAAGTCAAATTATTCAAGTAATTTATTAAAGTTATTTAACACCTTTCTCCATGTGATCCTAGCATAATCTAAAATATGGTTTCAAATTGTGGTATCAACAAATTGTAAACATAATCATTACATTCTATCCAAATAATCCAAAGTATTATATTTTTAAAAATGTTAAATTACAAAAACATGTTTATGATGTCATGAAAGCTTGGGTTCAAATAGGCATTGACTCCAATTGATGTTACTTCAAGAACCATCATTTGATAGATTGGTGACCATGTGACCTAAAATGAAGAATAAGGAAATAAAATAAAAAGATCAGAAGGACTACCTTAATCTAGCACTTAATGTGAATTATTGATCATTCACCAATATGATGGTTATTTTTGCTCTAGGTAGTTGGTAATTAATTTGTTTTGCATTATGGTTGCACATGCATATATTCATGGAAGTAGAGGAAATGTGGGCATTCGATATGTTTGTTTTGTTGGTAAGTTCACAAACAAGCTTATCATCTATTTTATTTACTCTTCATGACGAATCATGAAGTTTTGCCATTGATTGGTTTGATTTATTCTATGGTGGTGGGAAATTTTTAAAGTTCATATTATAAGGAACATATGTTTGTTCAAGCTAAGGGCCTTTGATTGTTTTCAAGAAAAAGTTAAGTGTTTTACTCAAGTAGTATGTTTTTGGGAGAATTTGTGAGCATTCAATTATGGTGTGTGTAATGAATTTTTATTTTGTGTGGTTGGGGAACAACGCCTTGTTGCAAAGAATTATTTTATTTCTTGGAATTATGTAATTCTATTGCACCATGAGGTTCAAAAGAAAATAAATAGGTTAAGAAGGAGGTTTTAGCAACTATTTCATGGAAAATGATGAAAAATATTAAGTGTTTCATGAGTTGTCTAAATCACATGTTTCAATTGTTTTTGGCCATTGGGAATCTCTAAGGGAAATAACTAGGTTTCATATTTATGGAAGAGAGTACCTGCATTGTTATGGGGAAATCTAAAAGGAAAATGGGATATTTGGACAAATCTACATTTGATGGGAAAGAAATTTGTGTGTAATTTGTTCCAAGTTGTGTTTTATTCCTTTGTCCAACTTTTAAAGTTGAATGTTGTTGCAAGAGCGAATACACCATTCACTATTTTTTTTTTTTATAGAATCAATGTTAGGGATGTGTTTTATGAAATATGAACTACCACAAAGAAGACCAGTGGGCTCTTGAATGAGAAATCATAATGTTCTAATTCCTTGAGGTCCATAGATCAAAATTGTCATATTATGTAAGTTGTTGGGAGATTAGGAAAATGATATAAAAGGGTTCACTTTTTTCAATAATCCCAATTACATTCTAGAATATTCAATATTTAATCATCTATCATTTAAATTTGGATCATGGTGTTGATATATAACACTTCCTTTTCTTTTAGATACAACCAATCTATGTATATGATATTGGCTTGATGCCATGTTTGTTAAGCATGATCACAATGCTAGAAGTAGTGTAGTTTGAACTCATCAACAATGTGCATGAAAAAGGGCATTGAACGGAAATGTCTTCACTAACAACACATTCACTACAACACACACCAAAACTTAAAACAAACAATTTGATGTGGTGCCCATTTTGGTTGAATGGGTTTGACGAATCTTTCTTGCTAATAAATAGTTGACAACCTTTGGTTAAAGTTATATGATTGAAAAGAAGACTCATCTTTCCACAGCCAAGTTGTTGGATCAAATATGCAATTTTAATTTTTCATATAAAACACAAAAGTCTTGTTACATTGTCCTTGGTTATTTGATCAACATGTACCTTAATCACCCATAAACCTATATTGTGCCTTTGGATTGTTCCACCCTTGATAAACACCAAGGTGGGTGATTTGGTTAACCATTTTACATTAACATTGACTTTCAAAGGGGATTAATCTATGAAAAGTTGTGCCATCTTAGTAAGGGAAGAAATTATTTTTAGTTTTAAACACATTAATGGGATCTATTCCTTCTATTTGAAAATTGAAACAAAAATTCCAACCCATTTTCTAATAAAAGATGAACATTCACCATTGCATCAAATTCTCATGCACTATGCAAGTTCATTAGAAAAAAAATTCCAACTATGTCCCTCGTGTTTACTTAATTTGAATCTAATACATGTTATTTTTTGAAACAAAAATTCATTGGTAATTTACATCTAACATATCTCCCCATTTACAAAGACAACTTTAATGAATCTTTATTGCACATGCCTTTTCAATGTTGTACTAATTACCCAAGTACTCAATCGACCACCATGGGCTTCATATTAATGTTTGAGTCAATGAGTTCACAAGTGCCTATTTGTTGTGTCAAACCATCTTTTTGCATGTTATATTGATTTGATTCCAAATATTTGAACCTTTTGAATGTTTATGTGTGAATGCCCATGTTAAATTTGGGCCCAACTTTTGTTTTTTACTAAAAGAAAGATTTTTAGATGATATTTGAACAAGATCTATAGATTGGACTCCCTTTGTCTTAAGGCATAAAGAATCCATCTTGTTAATCAATTTGAAACAACTTTTTTCAGGTCAATGAAACTAAAGCCCCCTTACACATCAAGTTTCACACAACAATCATTCCAATTGATGCATGTTCTTATTGTGTGTTCTTTTATATACTAAAAGTAATTTCAAAACATGCCTTTGATGCATTTGCAAACTTGCCCCACACATAAACAAAAGACCACAATGGCAATAGTAAAACCCAATTAACAATGAGAATTTTCCTTGCAAGTGAAAGATCAATGATTATCCAATAGGTGAGTTTATTTTTCACTTTCATGATCAAAAGTTGATTGACATCATTCACCTCTATACTAAGGCTGAAAGGTGTTCCCAAAAAAATGGAAAGTTCATTTTCCTTTCATGCCCAAAACCACCAAAAAAAAACTAGCCATTCATGCTTTTGATGCTCATCATTGTGGTAATATGCAAGGCTCATACTCTAATTTATTTCAAGTCAAAAGGTGAAACCTACAAGCTAAATTGCTAGAGAATGTGAACCAACCTAAATTGAATTTCATTCATATTTAATAGCACTTGAGGTATTGTCTACATATTGAAATATTACCCATTGGGAGGACCTTGTTAGTATAATAACACCTTTAATGTTTCTTATTTGAATTTTATGTTTCATCATTTCATTGAAAACTTTCACCACCATTAAAAAAAGACAAGGAACCAAAAGGTAACATTGCTTAACAACACAAGCTATAAGAAAGGTTTGGGTATCAATACTCCATTTAGACTTGGGATCCTTTGAAATTTGATCCAAACTAACAATTGTCACAAAGGGCACTTTGACTTTATATGAAATGGGCTCACTTGTTGACAACAAGCACATAAACTCCATCACATGTTGCACTATTAGGATTGGTATTTGTTGCATAACCATGGGAGGCTTGCATGATGTTGGATGAAGCTTGAGATCAAAGTTGCTTGCCTAATGTTTTGTTGTGTCTAATTTTGTGTTCTTGAATGAGAACCAAATATAATGAAGGAAAAAAAGTTGAATATAAAGTTTAAATTTGTCCACATGCCTTGGTGGGGTCATTAAGACTTCGTCAATTAAACATAATAAGGTCCCAGTTCATGATTGAGTGCTTTTATTCAAGTTAGTATAACTTTTCTCGCACTTTATGTTGCATCTTTACTTAGGTTTAATCCAACCCCACATGTAGTAAAAGGAAAAATCATCTCCAAATAATCTTGAGTAGTCTTTTTGAAGACTCCCATTCCTCGTTCAAGTGATTTGACATGTTATTTTTGAATCACCTACTCCCCTTTTTTATTACACAACCCATATTGTTTTAAACAATTTTGAGCCTATGTACATGACCTTCTACTTACATGTTCAACATTTTCCCCAAACTATTCACAGGCCCATTATTTTCAACACTAATTCTATTTTGTGCCCTCTGTTAGTGGTTTGGGTCTAACTATAATGGAAGTGAAGGGGGTAAATGTTATGCTTAGTATAATCCATGTTTGCCATTGTTTTCTTCCTCCTTGTAAGAATGGATCTTCTTTGTACTCGAAGAAAGGTGATTATGATTAATAAAATAACACTAAATTTGTTTGGGGAATGAAAAGTGAATCAAAACCTCTCTTTGATTTTATCTCTCAACTAATTCTATTGTGTAGTATGGATAATTGACTCAACTTTAACACTTGCATGTCACTTACATTAGGCATTTTAACATCGTTGTTAACGTTTTTGAATTTAATTATGGACGGTTGACTATTCATGGATTGATGAGATCCTCACCCATGGAATCCAAATCTACATGTAAGTTTTTAAAGCATGTTTGTGAGTCCCCTTTATATGATCCTTCCACCTTATATTGTGACTTGTCCTTCCTTTGGCAATTTGGGTCCTTGTCACCGTGGTTTATAAAAAGTTCATGAATTGGATATTATATGGTTAGTAGTAATATTTGGTAAAGGTGGTGATGATTGAAAAACCAAATATCTTCAATAGCTTATCAAGATGACTTGCATCACCTTTTACTAGCAATGTTTAAACCTAAATTTTAAAAATTTGAAGGATTTTCTTTAAGCTGGGTTTTAAACTAATCTTAGTTGTTTTGTGTAGTTATTTGGTTAGAATGTGCCAAAAACAAAATATATATACGTTGTTTTTTTTCACATGTCAAAAATCTTGATTCATGTGTCATAAGCATATTCTTTCTTACAATGCAAGTTTTTTCTTTCAACATTGTTATGACATGCTTAATGTGATTCAAAAAAAGATGAGAAACTGTGAGCTCATTGTCTAGTCTTTTTTAGAAGATTGAAGTTGAGAATTATTTAGAATTACCGAAAACCTATGATTATTTCGCATCACTTACCAAACTATTTTTGAGAAGTGACACTTGAGCCTTTCTGCATTGTAGTCCTACTCTTTGGAGTTTTGAGATTTTCAATTCTTTTAATCTTATCACTTTTTTCTTTACAAAATCCCATATTTCCATTTCCTAGTCTCACAAAATCATTCAATAAAACATTTTGAGTTTAATTAATTTTTAAATTGTTATATTTCGCTCAAGCATTTCATTAAATGGTCTTACCAAATTATCAACAAAATCAATGAATTACACAACACTGGTAATATAACATGCGAGGTTTGAATGCACTTCTCCAACAACCTTGTACGCTACATCTCACTCAAGTTCTTATCAATTTGTTAAGGTTCAAGAATGTGTGATGATATGATCTTGAATGGTTTCATGGGGGTATTGCATGCCACTTAATTGACACCCAATAAAGTCACAAACAACCAAAGTCGCATAAATAACAAAAACCCGTAGCTTCCAACCCATTGTTTTGTTTTTGAGCAATTTTTTTCATTGTAGAGACCCAAAAAAAATTGGAGGGGGGGAAGGGGGGGTGGGGTTGGGGAGGAGATGGGCCCAAGCCACCACATTATGAGAAAATATTTTTTTGAAGTCACCATATTTAGACAACAGGTTCCAACATGTTACCAAAATATAGAAAGAATCTTAAAAATTTTATATGAGGATTTTGGAAAGATGATATTTTGGCTAAGTTGTGTTGAAACTTGAGATTAGTTAGTATAGAGTTATAATAATATCTTGAAGGATTTTGGTTTCATTTAGAGGATTTTTTTTTGAAGATTATATATATTTTGGCATGGTGAAATATTAAGAATTTCCATAATTCTTCTTTTGCCTTAAGATACTTTTTAATGCAAATGGCAAGTGTGTGACACACCCCTTGTTTGTTTGTTTGTTTGTTTGTTTGTTTTACTGAGCTTTTTGCAAAACTTTTGGGAGTGTTTCAAAAATGTTGTTAGAGTTGCATCATCCATCCATCCATCCATCTTATCCACAATTCCCCAAACTTGTTGGAATTTCACTGGGTTTGATTGCTGGCACCTCATCCAAGATTTCCAGTGCAGAGCCACATTCTGAGCTCTGGTGGTGGAGATGCTCTAACAACATAGGTGTAACTCTTTTTTGTTGCATTTTGCTTTGCAGACAAAAAGGACTGCAGCAGTGGAGGAGGAGCAGGAGGAGCAGCATCAGCAGCATCAGCAGAGGATTAGCATTTGTTGTGGGTCAATGCAAAGGAATTTGTGTCCTTGTTGCCAAAATCCCAGTTTGTGAAGAAGAAGAAGAAGAAGAAGGAAGAAGTGAAAGCATGGATGCATGAGCAGTGGATGATATACTCTCGTTGTTGTTTTTGTTACAAGGTTATTTTGCATTTCTTTCTCAAGTGTGTTGTTTCCAGAAGACTTTTGATTTGGACAATATGTTGTATTCTTCTTCCTGTGCTGCTCTTGCTTCTCAGTTTAACCCCATCTCCTCTATTGGGTATTCCTCCTCTTGCTCCTCTTGTAATCATTCTGCTCTTGGGTTGTCGTCGAGGAGAAGGATCGTGTTGTTGGCTGCAGCTGTCCAGCTCAGAGCTTCTGATGAGAAGGATAACAGAATCAGAGGAGGATCAGGAGTAGGTGGAGAATTGGTTAGGTGTGGGAGGCGGGCGATGGTGGAGAGAGCAGTGCTACCAGGTGCTGCATTATTGATCAGCATGACAGTAGCAGGGTCTGTGAATGCGGCTGCAGGAGAGGTTGAAGGTCCGGCTGCAGCTGCTAAGAACGAGCTCATCCAAAGTAAGAGCTGCTTTCCCAAACATGATGATGGGTCACTGATGGTGGTGGTTCTGGCCCAAAAAATTGCTGTTCCCTTGCAAGTCCTTGGTTGTGGGTTTTCAATTCTTCCTGAGTATCTATCTCTCAGGATGGTGAAGAATCAAGCAACCCAATTGATCCCATGTTTTGGGTCTGTAAGAAGGGGATATGTACCACATGTGAAATGTGGGCCTGGAGCTTCAAAGGGATGGTGAAACAATCAGTCACATGATGCGATCACTCAGCCACCTTGCAGTTGAGAGGTTGAGAAAAAATTCACAGAATCAAAAGCTCTTGGGCTTCCAAATGAGGATTAGGGTTTTTTTTCCCCTCCTTTCTTTCTTCAGAGCCTGCAAATTTCTGAACCTCAATGCCACGCTCAGCTTGGAAGCTCTCTGAATGTAAGACTGTCATATGGGGTGGGTGGGTGATGTGTAAAGCAGAGCTTCTCGAGCGTTCCCGTGCAAACAAAGCCAAAAATGACAAGGAGGTCAGCATTCTCTCTGTCCCAATGAGAGGGTTTTTTCATCTCATCTTTAAACCGCCAGATCACTGGAAAGCCTGTGCTACAGAATTGGAGTGCCAACCATTGCCTACAAAGTCTGGAAGCAGACAATATGAGCACTCTTTTTCTCTACTGTCATATTTTTTCTCCTGAATTTTTCAGTGCACTTTGCAGAGGCTGGATGACTTCTACAAGCGCAACTATAAGGAGTACTTTGAGTTTGTTGAGGTATCTATTCAAATTCCTATTTGTCCAACTAGTGCTGCTCAACCAACACCTTAGAATAATTACACCCACCTTTGTGACTTGAGCTAGCTCTCATCATTCATTGTTTGAGTTACAGAAATTTCTGAGGTATTATTCTTTGTAACAAATCGTTCATATTTGTCAAACTAGGTTCCAACACATTAGAATGTGCTGCTTTCCTTCTCCATATCCCCCCATTATCTGTGTTGAATTGCTTCCAACACATTAGAATGTGCTGCTTTCCTTCTTCATACCCCCCTATCATCTGTGTTGAATTGCTTGAATGTGTCATAACACTCATCAATTCTATTTGAGATAGTCTAGATCCTTGCAATTGGATTCAGATGGTTTTATACCAAATCGACAAACTTTGGGATTGAGCAAACGGCGAAGATAAGGCCTTCTTTTTTCTTTTTTTTTTCTGGTAGTTGTTATTGTCTTTGCTCAAGTATCTTGTCACAAAAACAGGACATCTTGTACCAAATCAGGACATGAATTTGAAACAGAAATTTGTATTCAATAATTATTTCTTTGATTAAAGTTGCCCTTTGTGTTTTGGGTGTCAGGGGAGTGTACGGAACAAGAAGGAGCTTAGTGAGGCAGAAAAAGGTATTGTGGAGTGGCTTGCAAAACACAAGTGATGGGTATGTCTGATCAGACTTCAAAAATCAGACTTTCTAGGATTTGGGGTTTGTCAAAAGAAAGAAGTTTCATGGTCTAGTACCTCTCTTTCTTGCACTGTGTGTATATCTGCAAACACCAAACTCCACATGAGAAAGTCAGAATAATCTGTAACAATATTGTTTGGAGGCCATTATTTTGTTCTCAATTCTGATTTTTAACACAGATGAGATGAGTCCACACTAAATTCTAAAAGGTATACTACTAGGTCTCTGTTACATATGCAATTTTTGTAGTTTGCATTCTACAAAAGATAATTGAAGAAAGTGGTTGGTTGGGTCTTGAGATAGTGCACACAGACACCATGTGTTTTGAGACTGTAAATGCAGGTTAAGTTGGTTTTTGGCTTCCAGTTTCAGTTTTTAGAATCTTCAGAATGAAAATACCTTAGTTCCAGGTTTTTGAACATTTTCAGAATCAAAGAACCTTCAATTCTGGGTTTTGCAGAACCTTCTGCAGAATGAAACACCATCTGAACTGAATGAACAGTAATCCAAATACAGTCTGTGAAAGTTTTGAGCAGTGTTGTGCAGTTCTTTGATTTTGTTAATAACCTCTGGTTTCGGTTTTAAAAAAATTCCAAATCAAAGAACCTCCTCTGGTTCTGGGTTTTTGAAAACTTTCCAAATCAAAGAACCAAAGAACCTTTGAATCTCGGTTTTTGAAAATTTCAGAATCAAAGAGGTTTTTGAATTTAAAAAAAGAAAAAAAAAAAAGTGGGTTTCATGACAGATCTGGTAGTGTAGGGCAGGTTCCTTTACCAGAATATTTGATTTTTTAGAACCCCGGTTAAGGCTCAAATTTAGTTCTATGATTTTGGGAAATGGCAGTCAAGAGTCAGAATTTTGTGAGAATTTGTGAGTACCTCATTTTGTGAGAATTTGGAGTATGAAACACAAAATGGGTTACAAAGAAAATTTGTATTGGAATACTCTTTGGATTGCAATGGAGCTTGCATTAACTGTTTCTAGAACAGAACAAATGAACTTAGCAAAATGATCCATTGGATTTTGCTCTTGACAAATGAACTTTCTTCCAATTGGAAATGTAATCATGTTCATATGTCATATTTTTTGCTGGCTTCCATGATGTTGCTTATTAAGCCTTATGTTTGTCCACGCTTCTTTTTGTTCACACAATGGTTTCTTGTGTTTAGTATCCATACAAGAAACTTCAAACCACAAACTTGATTTCGTAAGGTTTAAACATGCAATGCATGAGTCATTGCAATTTGAGTATTTTCATCACTGGAAATTCAGTTGATGTTCACAAATTAAATCTAGTGAAATCCGGGGTGCGTGCAACTTTCATACCGTTGGAAAGCCCTTGCTGAGTATTGTGCACTGATGTGGTTTCATAATTTTTAGACCTATGGTAGGTCAGGTAGGTCAGTTGTCTATCATCCACAAAAGGACTTAGCCAAATTTGATGTGAATTGTGTCACTTCACACAAACCTAGAGGTATACTTGGTTAAAGTATGTTACAATATGTGCTCAATAGCCTGACATGGTTTCTATAGGACAGAACTCTCCCAATACTACAATATATATATTATATGAAATTTTTTTAGTTGGTCTGGCAAATTGGACATGCACATTTTGATTGCAACAAAATCTTCTTTGACTCTTGGTAGCATTCGGAAACCCCTTGTTGAGTATTGGTGAAGCAAGTTGGTTTTCTCATAACTTTCAGATCCTTGGTATGGGAGTTATTGAATTTTGAGTAAATTTTTTTTGTCCCATTTAAAATTCAATGAAGAACAAATAAAAATATAATTTGTAAGGAAATTGAATTTCACACAAACAAAAAAGTTTGTACATACTTTGTTAAACTACATTACAATAATATCGGGCTTAAATAGTGTAAACCACACTAGTAATTATGAATGCATGTCAATACTGAAGTATCTATCACATTTAAGGAAGGAGATTTGGGGGTGGAGGGGATGGGTGTCCATATGCTTTGCAAAACCAATGACAAGCATCTAGATGTACATTTGGATAGCCATCCAAAACTTCATTACACTGCATCTCTACCCCACTCTTTGTGTTGTGTCGTGCTATGGACAAGTGAGATATGTATCCCTACCCCACTTCTTTGTGTTGTGGTGTGCTTTGGACATGTGAAATATCCGGATTCCTGGGGGGAGTAGTCCAATTCCAATGGCTGTACTTCCAAAGAATCAGATCAGAATAAGTTGGGCCTAGGCTAGTTTAGCTTGACTTCCATCCAGAGCACACTCTCTCCATTGCAAGCTATATTTTATATTCATAACAAATCCGTCTGCTAGGTTTGTAGTTCATCTGAATGTTCAACCTGGAAATGATGGGAGTCAAAGAAGTCTGCACCTTAGAGTTTGCAGACAAATTTTCTGTAGCAAGACTTGAGTTGAAGGCAGACACAGAGAGAGAGAGAGAGAGGATACTGCAGTACCTTGGCAACTTCTACACATGTTTATTGAATAACTAATTAGTTAGAATTTTTTTCTTGTTGACAGATAGAATATTCTTCAAGGTTTAATATTTTCCTTTGCGATTTTTTTTTTGGGGAAAATTTTCAACATTTTTCTGAAAATATATATATTTTTTAGTGTGGAAGCTGCCAATGGTACTATATAGTATGTGCTATGTAACCTAGTTAATGATCTGGGAATCAATTAGGTCAAGGAAATTTGGACATCAGCTTTTGACACTTTTGCAAATGGCCTAAACCCATTACACAGTCACCTTTCTTTTTTTGGTGGGGGGGGGTGGTGGAGCTTGGATCTAGCACTCCTTTTTATCCCAGTTTGAAAAAAACTTTAGTCCAAGATGATGGGAGACCAAGGGGGTGGAAGGAAGGACTTTGAGGAAAATCTGGGAACAATTACTTTAAGTATATGTGGACTGGAATCTTGCAGTTTGCTCAATGGAAAAGCTTCAACCTAGAAGAAAGAAAGTCAGCTAGCTAGCTAGCTGAACCTGAAAGAGCTGCATGAAAGATTGGAATTTGGGGGTGAGGTGCTTCTCTCTAAAAAATCTCAGCTACAAGTTGCACTCCTCAATATAGAGTGGAAAAATGGTCTTGTGGGTGGGTCTGTTCTGTCAGTGATCTGCAACAATTAGTCTTGGAAGTGAAGGGAAGCTGAGAAGAGACCTAGGCTAGTAGTAGCTAAGAGGCCTAGGAGCAGCTTGCTAATCTTCAAGAAATTCATAACTTGGGAAAAGCTTCAAAGTTTCAGATGAGACTTTGACTACAACCAAACGCCTGCCGACTTCTTCTGCTTGCTTTACTTGCTAGAATCAGGCAGGATTCAGGAGTTGCCCAATTTGTGTTCTTTAATTTACATACCTTTTTTCCTCCCAGCAATCCTTCTGGTACAATTTCATATGGAATCTGCACAAATTGGGTACCATACAAGTGGAACCATACAAATCAGGGATTTCTAAAGTTAGCTCAGGAGGTATGATGGGGACACTTTAAAGTTCCAAAAGTTCCGTCTTTTTCAATTAAGTACGTGATTCATGATCTTCAATGGTTTCAAAGTCAAAGCAACTACAGTGGCAAAGTAGCTAAGTTATTATAGCTCTCAACTACTAGTGCTTCTTTTTTTATGCCCATATTCATCAGTGTTTCTCTGCAGAAAAAAAGTTTTGAAATTGTTATTGAGGATAAAGCTGAAGTAGCAGGTCCTAGTAGTTTCTGTAGCTTTTCAAGCTGCTAGCTCGTAGGACCATCATCTCTAACATCCAGGATCCTCCTTGGCACTTGCTATGTATTTTTATAATATAAATCTGGGTATCTGAGCAGGATCCTGACTTTTATGAAGTTGACTTCTTATTATTTGTCCATACTCTTCTTCCACACTCTACTCAGGTGTGATGGGTCCATGCCCAACTCCATGGAATCTGGATGATTTTGGGTGTGGAAAGAAGTGGTATCAATGGTGGGGCTTTTGCGTTGAACTTGGTTTTTTGTCATGGTCTACAAATTCAATAAAGCAATAATTTATTCAAGAGCATGCATGGAAACTGTTCCAAGTTCAGGGTAGCTTATATGAAATATGTGTGTGTGTGTTTTTTTGCTGGGGAAGAATTCAACCATGGAACCAGATGAGATGCAGAACCAAACTGAGCAATAACGATTCTCACATGAGTCATTCCATACCCTGAAGCTATTTGTCTAGAGTCTAGACCAGTCTATTGCAGTGTGGCAGCCTTCACAACAGTCTATGAGAGTTGTCCTCTTGTGGGTTTCTTCCACTATTTTATTGTAGATGCTCCCCACACAATCACAAGGAAGGAATCATCAACTTCAGCAGGTGTAGGGCTCTTGTTGAAGTTGGAGTGCCAAACACTCTGGTTGCTGAAATTCCAAAGTGACGTAAAAGAAATCTTAAAAAAAGAGTTAGAGATTTGTAACAGTTTTGTGGCATTTGGCAAAATTTTTACAAGTAATCTCTGTGTACCTTGGCCGTAATAATAAATATATCCTGGCTTTCAAACCTCCCAGATGGAAACTAAAGAGAATTCTCCCCTGAGGGACATGACACGAATACATACATGAAAACTTGGGAAGATTGGCAAAACTCAACCTGCCATCTCCTCGTCCAAAAATGCTAATCTCAATGTTCTTTCCATTGGAATATCTTGCCTTCAAACCTAGCAAATTGCTCATGACCTAACCTCCTAATTCAGCACTTATTGGAACTTTGGCATGAACTCTAGGTCATATATGAACATTTTGTTTGAAAGGATTAACGGAGTAGATGTGGATTAGCAAAGGCAACATGCTTTGTTTTCTTTCAAATGTGAAACATAGTGTGAATTGGATCTTCCAATCGCAATTTTGTTTGTATGCTTCATTACCCAAGTCTATCCAACCTACATGTATACATCACTAACCTACAATCTCATTTGTAAAGCTAATGTTGATGAGCTAATGTTGATCAAAAGGTTAAAAAGATTGAAATCATTACATTAAAACCATCAATCATGTGTACATTGTTGGTAAATAATATACCATCAAGTTTACTCAATGAGTGTTGAACATTGAAAATGCTCTTGCCAATTGATGATCTTCTCGACCTCAAACATGTTTATGGGATTGTGACTAGGTAATTTGTCGCATAATCATGAAGTTTTACATACTATGATGTTGCAACATTATATTTGCATACCAAATCACCCATTCACATTCAACAAATTAACATATATGTGCATTTAAAATATAATGACTACTACAACATGATTATGTTATGTCACTGTCTTCTTTGCTTAAAATTCAATTTTCCAACTTTCTAATTTCATAGTTAAATTTTTAAAACTAAACCTCGATGTTGGACACAAAACCTTAAACCACGTCCTTAAACACTATATGTCAAAGGGGAAGGTCCTTGCGAACCTTCTGTTGGGTGGTTATTAAGGTGGGTTTTAACAACATCCATATCCCAATGAGCCATTAGCCAAAACCCATACAAGTCATAAAGTTTATATAACAAATATAATAATCATACTTCGATTTATCCAATGTTTATAACATACTAAAAATTTAGTTTAACCTAAATGTCCTACACTTATTTCAAGTTATTTTATATTGCATCATCATCAAATCCACTATGAATTGTATTGTTAAAATCACAAATTTACAAATATTGTTTTCAACTTATCATGGTTCACATGATTTGGATAAAGGGAACCATCAATGTGTTCAAGCTTGTACAAACCATTGTTTGATAATATCTTTTTGACAACATAAGGTTCAAACTAATATTGGGCAAGTATCCAAAAAGCACAGTAATACTAAGCAATTATGGGTTTCAGGTATGTTAACCCTACCCTAATTTTGACCATATTTTCAATACCCAAATATATATCTTAATTTAGGACCCACCTTATTACAAGATTTAGGTTTAGATGTCCCCAAACTAGATAACCATTGCTTCTACAAACTTGCGTAAACCTTGCCCCACCAAGGTCTTTGTTTTTTCTCCAAGGTTTTGATTTTTCTTAATTAGGGTTAGGGGAATGCAATTATTATTTTTGTTTGTAGTGCATTGCCATTTCCCCCTTTGATTTTAATTTTGTTTGCAATGTGTCGCCCCCACTTGCTTCTACCATACATTGGTTGTTGCATAAAAATTGTAATTTAATTAGTTTTACAATATGATTATCTTTATTTTTTAAATCAATTTATAATTAATATACATTATGGATTGATCCCCCAATATTATTATTTTAAAAAATAACATTGTTATTATAAATTTAGGTATAAGTTGTTAGTAGGTTCAATTAGTAAGTTAGTAAGTGAATTATTAATAATAATTAGTTCAATTCAATTAATAGATTAATAAATGAACTACTAGTAGCAAGTAAACTAGTTCCATTTAAATATCATTTACATTGAAATCTTGAATGTAGCAAGTGTAGCATGGATCCATCTCCATGTTTTCCTTTGTTCTTGTCAATCATCATCACAACATATGTGAAAATATTATTTTCTTGACATTTAATTTGTTGCCTTTATTTTGGTGGCAACCAATGATGGAATGCTTCATTATAAGTAAATTTATTCTAACAAAAGTATGTCTATTTATGTCTTATGTTTAAAATTAATGTTGGGCATGCATATATTTTAGGCATACATATACCCAACATATAAGGCATTCACAAAAAACACATGTTAAGCATAGGAGAGTTATATTTTTGACAAACTTAAACCTTCTAGGCTTGAACATAGATTTGTGAACTGTTTTTACATAAGGGCATAACTAGTGTGGTTAATGAAGATGTTCACTAGACATGAACCTAGGTGTGTACATTGATCTCAACATATTCATAATTGACATCACTTTTCAAGCAAAACACATTGTCTATCCACAAGCTTTTTCACTATTCAAAAAACTTCCTACTTGGATTAACATAGTTAAAAATTAAGACCAAAGGATATACATTTTGAACATAAAATTCTTTCACTAATGTTGTATCACACTAATCCATGAGACTTGCAAGATATAAACATGTTTGTTGTTCATACCAATGTGAGGCCATACCTTCAAGTATTTGAGGGGAAAAAAAGTCATTTTCTATGAATTCCAAACATAATACAAATACAATCTATTTTTTATTTTCTTATAAATACCATAAGGATGTCACCTCTATTTTCATTATGGATAAACATCTATGATGAAATTATTTCAACTTATTTTAAATCACTTGCAATTTTGTTTAGTCAACTTATTTGTCCCTTTTTTTATTTTTCACCCTTGAAATATTATTTGAAATATATTTTCATGGATCAATAGACCCTGGATATTTGCTATAGATCCCCAAAGAAAATGTCCAATTTATTTTCATAATGTATATTAGAAAGACTAATTATTTGTAGCCATGCATTATTTCACAAATATGTTTAATTTGGAAATGAACATTATGATTATTTATGAGTTTCTCACTTCACACTACATGTAGATTAATTATTGTACCCTAGTTAAGAATTGCATCCTTCTTGTTATTCCAAATAATCAAATTATTCCTTAATAAACACCCTTGTTTGATTCAAGTTTAGTTTTAGTTCTAGTTGTTATTCATGCAATTATAATCCACCATGGTCACCACTAAACCAACCATCCTCATTATGTGAAGTTTACCTACTAACATGATGTTATGGAAAATGCATTTGCAATTTTTCTTCCAAGACTTGAAATCCCAAAAAATGTTGCAGTACCATTGGTGTTGTCCATTGGCCTATTAAACCTAACATCATTGCTCTTTTTAAGATTATAGATGTAAATTCTTAAATTTATTAAATTTATTATCATTGTTATGAACAAAGTATTCAAACCCCAAATATAGAACCAAAAAATGTTGAACCTAAATTATGTGTTTATGAGACCAAAATTTTAAAAATTTGTTATAGAGCCATGAAAGTCCATGCTATATGAAATCAAAACTCCTATGTACAATTGCCCATTTGCATTCAACACAACAAGACATCTATATTCACAATAGTAGGGCTATATAACACACTAAATTTTATCATCATCTTCTACTAGTGTGGCCTCCACCATTTGGCCCAAGTGTGAACCCATTACAAAATAGGGAAACTCAACATGTGAACATTGTTTTGCAATGTATGTATTGATTTTTTGAATGCCCAAATATGAAAGGAAATCATGCTTGAATTGAATGGTAAGCCTTCAAGTGTTACCAGGTACGTTCTCAACTGATTTCTCCTTCCAAGACCTGGTTTTTTGGGAATTTATTTGAATTTTCAGGGGTAGGAATAATCACTTAAAAATCAATATCTCCCACATTCTGAATCCAAATCTTACCAAATAAATTCCATTAAATCCTGCTCATCAAGATCTTTCCAACAGCACCAAAGGCACATTCCAATCCCTCTGAGATTTTCAGCTACATTTTAATTTAATTTTCAGTGAAGAAATCATTCAATATTCTAGAACTTTTGCACTGCAAGTCCAAACACCATGAAACCAAGCTGATGCACCCCTCCTCCTCAAGAGCTTTCCAAAGAGACCAAGAATGCGATCTGAAGCATCCCAGTTCAGTGAATCTTAAAGGTACAAAACAAAACAAAAACAAACAAACTACCTTCTACGAAATCTACAAAAAACTAAATCTTCTTGCAATGTGGGCAAGACCAAAATCTCAAACCAAAAGTCTAAACTACAACTTAATGGCCCAAATGACCCCAATTCATCTCTTTAAATATCAGATGAGTGGAAAAGTCCTTGTTGCACATTCTAAATGTTGGGGGGAAATTCTAGGAACAAAACATCCTAACCTAGGTGGCTACTAATAAGGTGGGTCATAACACTCATCTACATACAAAGATACTCATCAACTCAAACCCATATGAGTTGTAAGGGTTGCAAACCAACTAAATAAACCCTAGTTGGACTTATCCAACTTCTAGAACTTACTAAAAGTCTATTGTAATCTTTGACCCAAGTTCTTTAAAAAAATTATGTTACAACTTCAATGCATTCATGGACAAGTATAGTAAGCTTGAGGGGTTCTATTTACACATGGATCACAACTTTGGATTTCAACTTTTGATTCTAAAAGGTTTTCTTGAACAACATTCATGAGTCTTTTATATTTAATGCACACAAGTTTAAATTTTTTTAAAAATAGTACACAATCCTAGCTGAGCAAATTTTTAATAAAAAAATTGTCTGAGAAAGACTTGCTTGCATATGTGGTCCCAATATTTGGACAAGCAACATGAATGGGTTAAGGCAAGATCGATGATAGTCTTGGGTTTCAAGAGTTCAACTTCTAGTCTGACTAGAAGAGGGGGTGGTGAACTTTTGGTCCAAGAAGACTTAAGGCAATTAATTAATTGTTAGCAATTGATAGGGTTTTTAAATGCTTGTTATTTGTCTTCATGGTTTTTTTTTTCTTCTTCTTCTTTGACACTTCAAACCCTAACTACAAGGGCCTTGCCAAGGGATCCAAATCACTTGGACTCTCTTATTAGACATCATGGGTCCGGTTGCAGAGAGCACTGAAACTCTTTGTACCTCTATTGTGATTTGTCATACTCATTTTTAACATGGAGAAAACCATTACTCAAATCCTAGTACTGGATTTCCTGGGTTATTAGCATGCCATTTGGAAGCTATGACCACACTCCACATAGACCCAAATATCTATATATTTTGGTTTGCTGTATCTGTTTAAATTTCTTTTTTTTTAAACACATTTTGGCTTATCATGTGTTTTTTGGGGGTTAAATGACAATTCCACTTAAATAAAACCAGATAATGCAAGAGAGGCTCTCCCCAGCTCCCCTCTGAGGCTCCACCCCCTATAAAAGATAGATATAAAATCTTAAGCATCACCATCGGCCACATCTCTCAAACCATAGTGCCTCCATTTGCACACTTGATATCGTTGGAAAGCTCTCCATGAGTAAGTAAGGGGTGCACTGAGGTAGTTTCGTATTGTTTAGACCTCTGGTGTGGGAGTTATTAAGAGTTATTGAACATTGAAAAAAAAAACTCAATGAAAATTCAGAAAAAAAAAAAATTAAGAAAAGAAATTGGGGTGCACTCTTGGAAGTGTTAGAAAGGCTTTTTTGATGAGTTGGATTTATTGGAAGTGATTTCTATTTTTTAGACCTATGGGTGTGAGAGAAATTGAATTTAAAATTTTTTTGTCGTTGGAAATATTTCAAGTACATTCTAAAAAATCAGTTTTGGAAGGAGAACTTAGGCCCACTTTAGACGAGGGTCCAGGGTCCAATTTCCTAGAAACCAATTTGGACTGATTTGAAACAAATTGAATCCTTGAGTTGGACTGTACCTTGGGTCCGTAGCCTGATTCTTGGTTCTCCAAATCAAGAGCTCTCCTTTTAGCACTGTTTTTTGGTCCGAACCAATTTGATTTTCCCTCCAAAACAGGTTTAGCCTCAATTTGCCACTTTTTGGTCTGGGACCCTGGTCTGAAGGCCTTGGGACCAATTTAAAGCTTTTGACCGATAAGATTGCTTAAATTCATTGGTCCCTGGACCTTGGGACCCTTGTCTAAAGTCGCCCTTAGTTGGGTGACAAGTTCACACTTGAGCCAATGGCACAGGCTGCACTAATTAAGCTATAGGAACAACATTGTAAACTAGAGAACCAGTGTTGTGTGGGAGATTGTTTTTTGCTATTTTATTTCAGGAGACTTTTTTGCTACCCTTATTTTGTGAACGCCCCTGGTCCTCTGCACTACCCTACACATAACTACCATCAAAATAAGAAGAAAATTTCAGTTTGTAAGTACATCTTTATTCTCTTGCTTTCTCATTTGCCCTCACCCCCATGGGGGAAAGAATTTGCTTTCACACTTCTCCAAGGAAGACTTTTTTTTTTGGTGTGCCTCAAAGCAAAGGGTGTTAGCACTTAGGATCCCTATTTGCACAGGTCAAGTTTCCCCCCCATCCTTCTTGGTTTGGGGACAAAACCCTAAAAAGTTGTCCCATAAGAAAAAACTGACTTTGGTGCCAAACTTACCCAGTGATTACAACATTGATTGGAGTGCTTATTCATTTGTGCTGAAGATTATGTCTTCCCAACTCCAACCCATTCCTTAGCAAGAAGTCTAATTGACAAATATGGACATGATTTTCCAAGTTTGTTTTTGTGTTTTGTTTTGTGGGAAGCAAATGGATATAATCCATTGCAAAGAAGGAACATAAAACATCATAGGCATGAGGGTGACACGCCTTTTTGCATGAGTTCGACTTGCACAAGGTAGGCATCACATCGGAACCACCATGGTGGGGCACTATGTTGGTATGGGTGGGTGGCTAAGCCAAGTAGATGGACTAAGGTTCGACTCCCTAGTTCACCTTGTGGATTGAGCTGAAGGGTTCCGGGATCAAGATTCAAGAATTGGTCCCATCATTTTGGAAGCCATTCTCCTAACGGATGAAAGGGATGATGCAGATCTACACAAGGTACCCCCCACCGATTCAAATCTGAATAACATGAATAAAGCTTTGCATAAAGCCAAGGGCAAAGCCAAGGCTAATGAGCATGTGCCCTTGTCTTTCAACTTAATCTTAGATTTGAGTAGTGAGAGCGAGCCAAGTGAAAAGGCGAAAGATGAGGATGGGGTTTCGCATAGGAAACCCCACAAAAAAAGAAAGCAAAAGCCTTTGGAATTTGTTGATTTTGTAAAGGAGTACTTAACATGGTGGTAAAAAAAGAAGGCTTTTGAAATGGAAGTGGAGGATGAAACTAAGAACCTTGTCAAAGAAGGAGCCAACTCTCCAACCATGACAAATTCGACATTCTTGATAAATATGCCAAAAATCATGAAAACTATGTAAATGATGTTATAGCAAAACCAAGCAAAACAAAGCTTGGTAGAGGCCTTGATAGAGGCAAAAAAAACCTCATGTTGTGGAAGCATCCAAAGGGGATGCCTTTGCCAAGGCCGTCAAAACCAAATGCCTACACTTGTCATAGGAAAAGACACAAGGGCAAAAAGGGTAGGACATTGGGCTCTCCAAGTGGAGGCCTATTTTTAAACATGTCATTGTGGAGAACATGGGTTGATTTTGAATGGCATAGTCTTTGTTTCACGACCATGTGACAAAATAGTGGACAACACCAACAAATGTCAAATTGGATTAGGTCAAGATCCTATCTTGGAATGATTTCAAGATTAAGCTTAACGAAATATTCACCTCACACAACTACATCTTGAAAGGTGGGCAAGAACTCTTAAACTTGCACCAAGGGGAAGGACTTGACGCATTAGTGCATTACGTCAAAACTTTTAGTTCATTTCCATGTCTTAATGAAAGAAAAGTATGCTAGTAAGGTGGCCTTCCTTCATTGCTTGTAGCTTTGGGTTCACAAGTTATTCCTTAAAATGAGGGAAGTCTGAAACACTTGTCAAGAAATGATGAAATTGGCAAAATGTACACGGAGAATGATTTCACATTTTGAAAAAATGATGGTGGCCAAGGTGACCATCCCAAGAACGGAAGCTCCAAGGCCCAAGGTGAGTTAAAAGAGGATATGGAGATAAAGTGAAAAAAGCCTCCCCACAAAAACAAATAGTCCCAAAAAGAAAAGAAAACCTAAAGGATACTTAAGCAATATGAAATGCTTCAATTGGGAGTAGTTGAGAGACATGATAAGATATTGCCCCCAAACCCATCAAGGTAAAACATGATTTGTAAAAAGGTGATTTTGTTGTCAAGGTTAATGTGGCCAAATTGGGGCCAAACTTGATTTCGTTTAAATGTAAAATGGAAAGTAACATATTTTTCTATTTGTTGGATTCATGAGTCACACATTCATTCATAAAACCAAGTCTAGTTGAAGGTTAAAATGGAACACCACAAAAATGGCAAAAACCCATTAAGGTAGTGTTGAAGATGAAGTTGGAATGTGTTAAAGTTGAATTTAAAGAAAATTTCATAATGTGTGAACTGGATGGATTTGAGGCCATCCTAATCGACACCTTTTTGGAGTCTTATAACATTGACATTTTTTTAAATGACTTTAAGTAGAAGCCATAATTAAGTTAGTTGATAAATTATTTAATTTAGATTTTGAATACTAGGCTAATTTAAATTCAATGGGTATTCACCCAGTAATTCCTTCGCAAGAATTGTAAAATATTTCTATTTTTATTTTTATGCATGTAGATGAATTTGTGTTAAAGAAAATCCAAGAGGGGTGGCCAATGGCCCATTTGTATTTCAAACACGTTTTGCTTCCTTGTCGTGATGTTGATCACAAAATCGAAATTGTGTTGGGTCAAAACCACCTTCTGAAGTTTTTTATAGATTCAATTAATTGTTTCTTGAGGAATTTAAAAATAAAATAAAATATTTAATGGAATGAAATTATATTAGAACAAGTAAGTCACCTTATGGAGCCTTGGTTTTGTTTGAGGACAAAAATAACAACACTAAATGTTGTCATTTATGTTTTTTTGGAGGTAAAATTTGGATAATTTTAATGAAAAGTACTCTAGGCTTGAAAATTATGAAAAAAAAGACTAATTAAACATTTAAACCCCATCAAAATGTAAATTACAAGCCTAAAAATGGTTTTTCAAGTTTTAATGTCAAAAGATATCATTTACACATTTGTTTTCCACCTTCAAATCTCCCTATTGAATGCCTTGTTTCATTTCTTATGTATTGTGCCTTCCTTCATTTTATCACCTTGTCACCAACAGCCTCCCATCATATTCAATAGGTAGGAATTACATTAATTGTTAATTTCACCTTACTTAATCTTTGCAACCACACCACATTCATCATCCTTATTATTGTAAAAACAACTCATTGTTCACCAAAACAAATGTTCAAGTGCTTAATCAAATCAATTATTTTCAATACACAAAATGCGATGCATGAATGGATGTTATATGAAATAATAAGTTTCCACTTTTCTATCATCTACCTCTCATCCATAGATAATTATTCAATGGTCACTCACCTAAAAATTTCAACGATACATTTCATGAACATGTTCAACATTGGTAGACTAGTGGAATGGAGCCCAATAAAACATGAACAAACGTAACATCTAACAAATTTTGAAAATGTACATGAATGGAAATTTCTTTCAACTACTCTCTTTGTTGGGGATGTTGGGAGCATGTGTGTAGTCAAAGGGGATCCATAATTAAGAAAAATTAATTTTTTAAAAAAATCATTGAAGGATGCAACCACTTATGGCGACTAAGGACCAAACAATATTTTATAGTAATTCAAAAATGAGAAATTGTGAGCATTATGGTTTTCTTTCATTTTCCTCCTTGTAGTCATAGCTAGTGCATGTATTTGAATTATTCAGGTTTTAAATAAAATAGGAAACAAAAAATAAGGGATGAGCATGAGATTGCCATGATTATACACCCAACTAAATTGGTCACAAACATCACCATAAACAATGATTTGAGTTCCAAGGTGTAAGTGGATGCTAGTTCTTTTGTTAACATCATGACTATAAATGCAATGGAGATTGTTGGTTTAGGGTAATTTCACAAGAAAATGATCCACACCTACCCATTTGATTGCTTGTTTATAAAAAAATGGGTTAACTAATCAAACTTATGTGGCAAAATGGGATTGGTTTTCCAAGGCAAATATTTACCAATGATATATATATATATATATATATATATATATGACTATCAAATGAAAAATACCCAAAAAAATGTCTTACCTAGCTTTGGTTGTGTGATGATTGCAATTTAAATCACATGTATTTTTTAAAAATTAAATGTTTTGTATTTTTTTTTCATTTAACATTAGTGTGCATCTTGATGTTTCATATGTGTTTGGCAACATATGATATAATTTTCATGGCATTTAATATATGACCCCAAAAAAAATTATAGTTCAAATTTGGTGCAATTTTACATGTCATTTTCTTAGTTTTATCAATTCCTACTAGTGTGGCATGTGCCGTTGGCCCAAGTGTGAACCCATTGCAAAATAGGGAAACTCAACATGTGAACATAGTTTTATAATGTATGTATTGATTTTTTGAATAGCCAAATGTGAAAGGAAATCATGCTTGAATTGAATGGTAAGCCTTCAAGTGTTACCACGTTCTCAACTGATTTACCCTTCCAAAACCTGGTTTTTTGGAATTTATTTGAATGTTTAGCAACAGAAATCATGTAAAAATCAATATCTCCCACATTCTGAATCCAAATCTTACCAAATAAAATCCATTAAATCCTACTCATCAAGATCTTTCCAACAACTCCAAAGGCACATTCCAATTCCTCTGAAATTCTCAGCTACAATTTAATTTAATTTTCAGTGAAAAAATCATTCAATATTCAAGAACTTCTACACCACAAGTCCAAACACCATGAAACCAAGCCGATGCACCCCTCCTCCTCAAGAGCTTTCCAAAGAGACCAAGAACGCAATCTAAAGCATCCCAATTTCATGGATCCCATAAGTACAAACAAAACAAAATAAAACAAAACAAAACAAAACAAACTACCATCCTTCATAGATAGATACCATGTTACAATTGTTGTGACCAAAACTTATTCTCAAAAATCTTAAAGACATTAATCTTTTTACCTAATTTAAAATTTTAATTGTCCTTGTTTTATTGCAATTTATACAACTCATTAGTCAATCCAAACTTTAAATATAACACAAAAGAAGAACATCTACCATAATTGAATTTTGTGAATTGGAGTCCTTCATAGTCTGACATTCCATTTGGGATAACTTGATTGTGAATATGGCCAAAAATATATTAGATTATGTCAATATGTCATTTTCAAATCACTTAAAACAATGTCAGGCAACAAAAAACATTGCACATGTTGCTTTAAAAGTATTTTTAGGACTTTATAATCATTGGACTAATTTCAAATCTATTTAAATGTTGCCATGATATATCAAAAGCATTATCATATAAATTCACAAATCATTTTCAATGTAAATTTATATTACCACTTTAAAATGTGTAAATTTAAGCACTAGTTCGAATGTTATTAGATGACATTGGCTATATAAAAACAAACACCTAAGCTAAGAAATTATAAAAAAGGTTAGCCATCTTTCAACATAAGGACAATGTCAACCTCTACATATTTTTCTACCAATTGAACAAACACATTTCAATGTGAAACCAATTTTAGTTCATAATGTTAACATTTTGCAAATATTGCATTAATTATTTTTTTTGTTGCATTAGATTGCATGGGATATACAACAAATGTGTACAAACTAAAATATTGGGCCATTTGAGACAAATGGCACTTTGTGAGTGACATTTTGCATCAATCCATGTCAATATTTTCCTCATTATTTTAATTTTGGTTCATTCCAACCTTTTTTTATTGGTGAAACTTATATATATGAAAAATGAAGTGATTTTGAAGGTTTCCAATTTCTAGAAATGAGAAAAAAAACAAAATCAGAAGTTGCCATCTTTTTTTATATAGTTTTTGATGTGTAGCCAAAATATAAAGAAATTTTAAATTTTGTATTCCATATATGGTTTATAGCCAAATTTTCTTAGGGATGATCACCATTTTTTTTACATCTTCCTATTTATCATTGCTAATTTGTGTACAAAACATAATTCGTTACAAAATCAACAATCCATACATTTTTATCATTTTTATACAAAGTTTCAATTTTGACCATTGGACATTCAACCCAACCTAGTTTAAAACATCATGAAATGCAAATGGAAAATTTCATTTTATCCACAATCAAGTAGATATGATAATCACAATAAGGACAATATGAGGTACCATGAGAAACAAAATGAACATTATGATTAGATTGAGGTGCACCAAAGCCAAACACAATTGTTCCTTGTATTGAAATGTTAAACAACTCATTGATTTGTAGTAGGAGGGACCAAAAGACAAGTCAATCCATCAAAACTTTTAAGGTATTTAAAAAGAAAATCATTGTTCAACGAGATCAAAAGGCAACCTTCCAATACAAAGTTTGTAAACTACCTTGCACCACATGCAAGCCAACAAGTTAAAATGGGTATTGAAAGAAGTGAATGTCTCATGAAGCAATAGAATTGTTTGCAAGTCAACCCACTCTAATGAATGTGATGCATGGGTAGAAAGAAAATAAAATTTGATTCACAAAATTTGAAGCAATTAAAAATGGAACAAGTGAGCTCAAGGAAATAGTTTACAAGGAAATAATTGAATACAATATTGATTTGGAGCAAATTGAAATAACCAAGATTGCCTTTGGAATAATCTTAATCAACCATAGTTGTGGCAAAATGGCAAACAAACAAAATATCGTAGAACATTTTCAGGTTCAGCATCTCACTACTGACTAATTATTTTATTTTGAGAAATTGATTTCAATAGAAAAAAATATTTTAAAAAAATTCAACAAAAATTTATTTAAAGTTAAAAATATTCACATGTTCTTCATCACCAATGTTCTGCACAAATGTTTTGCATCACATCACATGTTTTGATCCCAAAACCCCCCCTACATGGAATATTACACTAACCATTAGCATACCATTAAACATTGAAGAATAAGGTTTATTTTTTAGATGTATTGCATACACAAAGTCAAAAAGTGAATTTTTAAAAAAAAACCTTGAAACAAAACAACACAATCTTCTAAAGGGTTGCACTGTTGTGCCCATAAAAAGTATTGGTAAACAAATATTGGCCTTCAATATACAATAATTTTTTTAATTAGCAAGAAGAGACCTCAATTTTCTAAATTTTGACATTTAAAAAATATATAATTTTTGCTAAACCAAAAAAAGTACTACAATAAATTTTTTAAAAAATCTGTCATCCAATCCCAACACAAAAAAACATGAAAAAGGAATGATAAAAACTAAAAAAAAATCAAAATGATTTTATTGTTTGAACAAATTAAATAATTTGTTAAAAGAGTGCCACTCATAATTAGAAGAGGCAAGTGAGTTATTCAACATCTTAAAAAACTAAAAGATTAAACATGTAAATGGATCACACAACAACACATCTTGGGTTTTACAACCGATTAATAAAACGACTATTTTTTTTTTCACTATAATTATATTTACAAGTTCATGTTAATGATAATGTAGTTGTAAAGGACATTGTAATGCCACATGGTGTTATGGTTTTGTGATTATAGTTAAAATCACAACTTGATCGTTTTTACACAAATATCAAATTTTCAAAAATGTTTTTTTAATGCATTTTTTATCATCCAAAATTAGGTAATATCAAAATTCCATTGATTCTTGCAACTTTTGGTGAATAATAACAACTTATGGTTGTGTGATGCTGATGTGGCATGCCACACGGCAATGAAATTGACTAGTAGTCGTAACATTTCATGATTTGTGACACTAACTTCACATCATGATTCATGTCATTGATTTGATGAATTAATCTCATTTATTAATTAGTTGAAAATATTGTTGTCCTTTGCAATTAATAATAACTCAGTTTTTCATGTGATGATAACATGGCATGTCGATTTGCAACAAGGTGTCACAAATTTTCATGCAATCCATGATTTTTTGTGACACCATAAGTTTTTGTGTGTCTTGAATTTATGGCACCAATATTTGTCATGGCATGCCATATTTTTTTATGTGCCATGAGGTTTTTCAAGTCATGAATTCACATGCATGTGTATGTGTATTATATAATTTATTATTAATTTATATTATGACTACAATATTAATAGTCATTTTGAAAAAGGTGACACATAACTCCTTGACTTTTTAACTACTTAACACATTAGTTTAGGTTAACATACCTATTAAGTTAACATATGTATGTAGGTTACTTTGTAAAAACCTATTTTGTAATATAGGCTACCTTGTAAGGTACTTCACTAGACATAAAATTTTTATTACATCTAGCATGTTGAAATATACTTAAAATATGTTACCCTACTAATAGGTTAACCTAGGTAGGCTTGCCTAGGTTCCTAGCTTTAGGTTTTTTGTTAGTTAACTTAGGTAGCTTCATTACAAAATATTTTATCAAATTTGTAACCACATCAAGTTTGTGCAACTAAATGCGATTAAATGTGGCATAATTATTTTAGGTTTTTTTTAAAAGCCTAATAATGTTTAAGTTAACCTAGGTTAGGTTAATAAATAGTATAGGTTGACAAATTAGTTCATCTTAAGTCAATTTAAGGAGGTCTAAATCTAGGTTAAATTGGTAGGTTACTAAGTTGACCTAGGTCAACCTAAGGTCGCCAAGGTTAATTCAAGGCTAAAATTTGTGAACTTTATAACTTTGTGTTAAATATAATTATCATAAAAAAATGTGATAATGTAATGGATGAGGACTTGAACCCCAATGTGAATGTGAGGGGTTCAAATCCTCACTCTTACAACCTATGATACCTAAGCCATTTAATAGTTTAATCTAAGTTTTTTGGGTTAGGAGTTCATCATTTGCTTTAACCTAAACCACTTAACGTAGGTTAGATAACCTAGGTTGCTTGACATAGGTAGTTAGTCTAACTAAGTTAAGTTAAGTTGATTTTTGGTTAGGCGAATTATATTAAATTGTCAAGCCTAATTAGGTTAGGTTAAGTTGACTTTTGGTTACCCTAGCTACATGTGTTAAACTAGGTTGACTTTTGGTCATGTGCAATGACTCATAATGTGTTTATAGATTTTTGACACATGTCATCCATCCATCAAGGCATCTTTTGTAACATTTAATTGAATAAAACGACTAAGTTGAGATGACATGCATTACACACATCATACCAAGGTTAATGATGACATAAAATTTCATTATTAAAAAAAAATTAAAAATTTTAATTGTTAAAATGATTGGGTTTTGTAACTAAATGTCCCCTACGATTAAATGGATGAAATGACATGGGTTTAACAACTCACTAATCACTAATCACATATGTTTTTTTTAACTAGTATTATCACAACCCTAGCCTTAGGCTCGCTACAAAGGCAAGGGCTTATGAAAGTGCGAGCCAAAAGGGAAGCTCGAGAATCACATTTTATGCTCTCAAAAGTGTGGGAGGGTATAAGGGAATGAACCTCCACATTCCCAAGTGAGCTCCCACTTTGGGAGTTGGAATCCCAATGGACTTCCAAATTTTCAGAGAACGATTGTAGGCGTCAAAACCCATTGGTTCATTATATCATTGGAAAGTTCTTGGAACTTAGATGTCCAGACTCCAAACCACTAAAAGTCGAGAATTGCCTCGATTTCCTTGTGTGAAGGTGGCATGCCACATACCGTTGAAAAGCTCTTGACGAGGGTTACAACTTTGCTTCGATCGGAGGTCTACATACAAAATTATGAGCCTCCAAAGTCGCGAGAGACCCAATTTTAAGAATTTCGGGACTCCCACTTTGGAATCCCGGGACAAAATGACATTTGGGTGCTAATCCTGTGGCCAAGCGCAAAGTATAATATAAGGGGGAAGGTGGTGGCTTCCCCCAAGTCCGAGCTTTAGTGAATCTTGTGAGTTCGTGTTTGCCCATGGCTCGTTCGTGCACCAAAAGTGTTTCAACTTTGCATTAATCAACTTATTGTTTGGTTTGTGCAGGTCCATGTGAATAATTAAACAACTTGTCATTCATCCTAATCCCATCCCGGAACTCTAACACACCCCTTTACCCCTAAAGTGCTACAAGCCAAGGAGCGCCCCACAACTCCTTATTCCGTTGTCTTCACCTTTGGGCTTGCAATTGAGTCCATCAAAGAGCTTGGGGGTGCGTCAAGTATGTAGTTGTAAAGGCTAATCGCAAACCCAAAATGTGTTGTTATGATCATTGAATGAATAACTTAATCACAAAAGGACATGTGGATCTTTCAAGCAAAAACCACAATGGTTGTTTTTAACCCTATCTATATATAAACAAAGGTTATAATATTAGTGTAAAAAATACACACAACCTTATATGGTCTATGGAATACACTTGTGCTTAGGTGTGGATTTTTTATTATAATGGGAACCTTGAATTGTTTTGAAAAGTTCTCTCCATGAGTAAATTGGCATTTTAAAATGTAATAACTTCAGAAGATTTTGTGTACAAGTGAAAAGAAATTGTGACAAATAAGATTGTTTAAATCGGTGCTTTGAATTGTTTTAAAAAGTTGCCTTAATGAACTAATATTTAATTTGTTTCATCCATGCAAATTGCAAGGAATTTTTAACAATAATTTGGATTTTTAACACATGCTTCTTTGATTTTGCCAAGGGGACCACAACCATTAACATTATTGTATACAATTTCAACTGTGCAAACTCATCTGCATACTAATAGATAGGTTCTAGCACATTGCTTGTGTTTTTTTTTGGTTATAATTGCAAGCTAGTCCGTTCATACAAATTATACCCTTAGGTCTAGGAATGGGACACTCAAGGTTAATATAATATCATAAAAACCTTTAAGATTTTTTGAAGTGTATTTGGAGGTACACTTACAAAACGTAAAATCTCAAAAGGTATTTTAGAAAAGGGAATGCATTTGCTTATGAGAGTTTTGCTTTCTGAAATGCTTCCACATCATGTTTTTCCTATGATACCGGCCACTTGATAAGGTCTTTGGAGCAAGGGAGTTATGGAAGTAAGTGCCCCTTCACCTCGGGCAAGCGCTTACTTCTAGAACTCCATGCTCCAAGGGTGCTACTCGACACATTTGATATAGCTAAAGGAAGACGCCTTAACCATTTTGAGAAATGGTCACCTGGTGTTAGTGTGAACCATGAGTTCATTTTGTGGGAACTTCATAAGGACATTTCTTATTTGAACTGTTGTAGGTTTGAAGTTTGAACTTGAAACTACAAAACAATGTAGTTTTCATTTGGTCCCATATTTTGAGGAATGTTCACCATGGGTTTAGTGTGAACTACGAGTCCATTATTTGGGAACTTCATGACAACATTTCTTTCCTATTTGAACTTATGTTGGTTTGAACTTGAAGCACAAAAATAATGTAGTTTTCATCCGCTCCCACATTTCAAGGAATGTTCACTAGGGGTTGATGTGAATTACAAGTTCATATTTTAGGGAACTCCATAAGAATATTTCCTATTCTAAACTTTTGTTAGTCTGAACTTGAGAGCACAATATAATGAGGTTTTCATTTGGTCCCGCATTTTGAGTAATGTTCACCAGGGGTTACCTAATGTGAACTATGAGTTCATTTTTTGGGGAACTTCATAAGAACATTTCCTATTTAAAATTTTGTTGATTTGAACTTAAGACTACAAAAAGCAATGTAGTTTTCATTGGGTCCTGCATTTTGAGGAATGTTTACCATGGGGTTAGTGTGAACTATGAGTTCATTATTTGGGAACTTTGGGAGAACATTTCCCTTTGTTTTTTGTTGTGGGGGGGGTGGGGGAAGAGACAAATGGAAAACAATCCATTGCAAAAAGGACAAGAACAAAAACAACAACAAGAAGGTACAAACATTTCCTACCATCATTTCCTTATTTGAACTATTGTTGTTGGTTTGAACTTTGCCATAAGTGGAAGAGGAGCCATTAGACCATGAGAGGTTCACTTGCTTTCATGGGGATCATCAACAAATTTCTGAACAATTCAGCATCTTTGCAGGTTGTATTTTTCCATGTCTACTGTACTACTCAAAAATCTGACTGATTTCCTTTACTGTGCTTAAACAACATGTGACCACCCTCTCTTGATTCATGAGCCAAACTAGATCTTGCTATAAAGCATAGCCTCACTTCAGATGAGAGAGAGAGAGAGAGAGAGAGAGAAAGGGGTTCAGAAATTGATGTCCTTCAAAGACCCTGGCATGTTGCATGAAGCCCCTTTTTTTCACCTTCAAGGAGGGTGCTAAAAGCAAACCTTGAAACTTGTTCAATAAGTTCAACTCCCCCTTGGGGTTGAAACATCAAGAGTATGGGTATGGGCTAACTACTTGCATCATGGGTCAGTTCTAAGTACCCTCCATTTCCAAAGAGATGATGTTGAATTAGTACCCTCTCCGGAAATTACCCTAGTACTATTAATTAGTGGCAGGTGCGCCCACAATTCTATTTTTATTTTTAAAAAGAAGGAGCCATTTGATTGGCCTATCACCAATATTTTTGGAACATTGGGCAAACCATATGGGATAATGCCATAGGGAACCATATGGATCATCTTGGGGTATATGGGAACATTGTGGGAACTTGATGGGAACCCCATAGGGACACCTTAGAAATAATGGGAAAAAATAAAATAAAAATCCCTAAGTGGGGCTTGTCAAACTTTATCATCCTTGCTTCTAATATATAATTTGTCCATATCATTGGTGCTTTTTTTTTGGTGGTATATTAATTGGTTATGGGGGTGGTGTCTAACACTATGCACACTCCCAAAATAGAAGATTGTGTAGCCTTTCCTTCAATCTTGTTATATAGTTTACAATGGTAGAATTGTAGGCAAAGGGGTATGGGATGAAGCGTGGTGCAATTGGGAATAAGCTTGTGGAACATCATTGGGAACGGATGGGAACATGATGGGAATCCAAAATCCAGAATAAATTTGACCCCATGCTTCCACTCAGCCCTCTCACCGTTTACAAGTTATATCCATAGAAGTTGAACTGTGGCCAAGCAATATGGGATAAAACTAAGGTACTATTGGGAACATCTTCAGGAAACACATTGGGAACTTGGGGAACCTGGTGAGAACACATCGGCACCCCCAAAAGCATGCTAAGGCCTTCTCATTGGCTGCATGGAATTTCTATTTCCAAAACTGTTTGTCTACCAATATTTAACCTGGTCAAATATCCCCATTATAAACTGAGGTTACTTCTGTGAGTAGGTAGGTAGGTAAGTAGGTAGGTAGGTACTAAGGTAAAGCCTTAGGAGCAGGGCATTTACCCAATATAAAGCATGTGCAGGGCTCTGAAGGGCCAGAGTGAACCAGACAGAGCCCACCAGTCCACAATGAAGGAAGGATGGTAAATGGTCAGGAAACAGCTTTCTGTTGGGGTTCCAGTTCCCTAGGTTAATAGGGTGATTAGCTCACTTGCTTTTTTTACTACCTTGGTATGTAGGTAGGTAATGTAGGTAGGTACCTAGTACAATCAACCCTTTACCTATCTATCAACCTATCTACCTGCTTACCTAGTAATCACTTATCTTCCTACCTATCTACCTACATATATGACCTACTTCTTAAAGGATGATGGGTTACCAAGGTGAAACCAGATATTAACTCAGTTGAGGTTCATCCACAACTGAGTCATAATGGACATCTACATTTGACTACATTTTAACTACATTTCTCCAGTCAATATGCAGTCAGACCTGGTGTTAAGTCCCGTAGTGTTAAGGCAACTAACATTTCGATAACATTATGTTTTTAAAAATGACTTTACAATAACTAGCACTGACCTAAAAATTAGTTAACCCTGTTTGGGGGGGGGGGGGGGAGGGGGGGGGCCCCCACCACTCCATACAA